>Ga0209417_1000404_pt1 | contig 105955 bp, 92 predicted proteins | sample RifGroF2_FD_184002 | JGI IMG/M metagenome (GOLD analysis project Ga0209417, IMG submission 184002) | Groundwater microbial communities from Rifle, Colorado, USA - Groundwater F2 (SPAdes) (version 2) | ecosystem: Environmental > Aquatic > Deep subsurface > Groundwater | place: Rifle, Colorado... | reverse complement strand
CCCCACATCTTAATGAACCGCTGTATACGAGACCCGTACGTACAGTGGTGTGAGAGGCTCTCCCCGTCAGGTCAACTGACGGGGCAGTCTACTCGATAATGAGCGCAAAGTGGGTAAATCCGGTGCACGTATCTCTAAACCCCCCACCTTTATCCAAAAAAATAACACAATCTGCATCTGACCTATTACGTAAAACACGTAGATTAAATTCAGAGAATCCATTATTGTGAGGTGTTTTCGCTCATCATACATTTAGATATAATTTAAAAATCTAATTTTTATGAAAAAAACACTTCTTGTTTTATGCTTTTCTATTCTTTTTATTTCCAATTCCACGGCCCAGAAACTGGAGTTCGGAACGGATCTCTTTAACCGCTACATCTGGCGCGGACTCGATTTAGGTGGTAAGAGTCCAAGCATCCAACCATGGATGAAACTGACGCTGGGCAATGAAAATCACGCATTTTCAATAGGAGCCTGGGGAGCCTTCTCTTTAGCAGGAACTGCAAATGAAGAGACCGACCTTTTTCTCACCTATACCTATAAGAGTGCCCTTTCGATTACTCTGACAGACTATTTCTTTCCGGGATTGAATACGGGGTCGAAGGATAAATATTTTGAGTGGGGAAAGGATAAGACCGGTCACATTCTTGAGGGGACACTGGCATATAATGGGTCAGAGAAAATTCCATTTACCTTTCTTTTTTCAATGAACCTCTATGGTAACGATGCTCGTAAGAGCAACGGAAATATTTTCATGTCAAAATATTTTGAACTTGGCTATAAGACAAAGTTTGAATTTGCAGATGTTAATGTTTTTGTCGGAGCCACTCCCGATAAGGCTAATGCTGAGAACGGTGAAACTGCTTTTTATCTTAATGAAAAGCCAGGAATTACCAATATTGGAATTAAAGCATCCAAAACCCTTCAGATAACTGAAAAATTTTCTATTCCGGTACAATGTTCAATAATATCAAATCCCGACTTGAATAAGATTTATCTGGCCATTGGCCTTTCATTTTAATATAATACATTAATCAATTATAAATCAAACTTATGATACTTACAACTATGTTAAGTGCAGGTGTCCTGGACACCGGTTCTACAGGATTCATGCTTCTGGCAACAAGTCTGGTAATGCTAATGACTCCGGGACTTGCCTTCTTTTATGGTGGACTGGCCACAAAAAGAAATATTCTGGCCATTATGATTCAGAGCTTTGTCTCTTTGGGCTCCACAACTGTCTTATGGGTATTTTTCGGCTACTCTCTCTGTTTCAGTGGTGGAGACGGAGGTATTATCGGGAACCTGGATAAAGCCTTCTTGTCCGGGATTTCCATTGATACTCTTTGGGCAGGCAATGGAAAAATTCCTGAAATCGTATTTTTTGCATATCAGATGATGTTTGCAATTATTACACCGGCCCTTATTACCGGAGCCTTTGTAAACCGTGTTACTTTTAAATCCTATTTTATATTCCTCACTGTATGGCAGATTTTAGTTTATTATCCTTTTGTTCATATGATATGGGGTGGTGGTTTGCTGGCTCACTGGGGAGTCCTGGATTTTGCCGGTGGGATAGTAGTTCATGCAACTGCGGGATTTGCAGCATTGGCTTCGGTATTCTATGTTGGAGCTAGGGTAGATAAAAACTCGATGCCAAACAGTTCCATTGGTAGCCATTGGTAGCGGATTGCTATGGTTTGGATGGTATGGCTTTAATGCAGGGAGTGAATGTCAGGTAGATAATATAACCTCTCTTGCATTTTTAAATACAGACATTGCAGCATCATTTGCAACAATTTCGTGGCTGGTTATTGAATGGGTACGTGAGCGCAAACCCAAGTTTGTCGGATTACTAACAGGCTCCATTGCCGGATTGGCAACCATAACACCATGTGCCGGTTTTGTACCTTTGTGGGCATCCCCGATTATCGGTACCGCGGCCGGGATAATGTGCTATCTGGCGGTACAGTTTAAAAATAAGATGAAATGGGATGATGCCCTGGATGTATGGGGTGTACATGGAGTAGGAGGTGTTTTTGGCTCAATTCTTCTGGGAGTTTTTGCCTCAAAGGCGATAAATGGCGCAGGGGCCGACGGGCTTATCTATGGTGGAGGATATTTCTTTGTAAAACAAGTTGTGGCAGTGGCGGCAGCATCTATTTACGCATTTGTTTTCACATATCTGATGTTGATAGTAATTAATAAGATAACCCCGGTAAAGGTCAAAGAAGAAGATGAAATGCTTGGATTGGATAATACATTACATGGTGAAAAGGCTTATGACGATGGTGTAATTTAATTTATTATTTTTGAGTGAATTATCAAAAAGCAGATGTTTAAAAGGTCAATTACAACAAAATTCTTGTTCCTGTATTTGATTGTGGGGTTTTCTTCACTCTCAATTACAGGAATCTACTCTTACTATAAAGCAAAGAATGCTCTGATAATGAGGGCGACAGAACAGCTGATATCTGTGAAGTCGCTAAAAAAACAGCAGATAGAAAACTATTTGAATAGTACTCATAATATCAATTTTGACGAGATTGACAGGATAATGCTCGATACTAATCAAACCAATGGCTTAGGAAAAACGGGAGAGGTATATCTGGTCGACTCAGATTATATGATGAGAAGTAAATCAAGGTTTCTCTCCGTATCCGGTAATCAAATAAAAGTCGGGACCAATGCTGTAAAAAGTGCTTTTAAAACCGGTCGCGGCACATCTATCTCGACTGATTACAGGGGCGTTCTATGTCTTAGTTCGTTTGATAAGTTGTCTGTAAGAAGTTTTAACTGGGCGATTGTGGCTGAAATTGATTACAACGAGGCGATGGTCCCAATTAAAAACCTTAGAAATGACTTGTTTTTTGTCTCTATTATTATACTTATTCTAATTTTATCTATAGCTCAGGTCATTACGTCTGATATAATTTTGCCGATTGTAAAGTTCAAGAAAGCAGCATTGAAAATTGGGCAGGGTGATTTTGATGCCAAGGTAAACATTGAGTCAGAAAATGAATTTGGAGTATTGGCCTTTACATTTAACCAAATGATAGATAACATTCAGAAAAATACGTCTGAACTGGTTGATGAAAAAACAAAGCGTATCTCTGCTTTGTATGATGGTCAGGAATTTGAGCGTCACAGAATCTCCCGCGAACTACACGACGGGCTAGCTCAGGAGCTGATTGCTGTTAAAATGACACTTGAAAACCTTATCAGCAGGAAAGAGGTTTTTAACAGTCAGAAAATAAACGAATTAAAAATTCAGGTAAACCATTCTATAGATGAATTAAGAAAAATATCCACAGATCTGGCACCTTCAGGAATATTGGAGTTCGGATTTGAAATGGCAATCAAAAACCTTTGCAACCAGATTCAGAAAACAACAGGCATACAGATAGATTTCTCCTGGTTCGGCAATTTTGAGCATATAAAACAACGCACAAAAATATATTTGTACAGAATAGTGCAGGAGGCTTTGAATAATGCGATTAAACATTCAGAAGCAACACAGATTCAGATACAGCTTACGGAAACAGCAGAAAATCTGGTGCTGATCATAGAAGACAATGGTAAAGGATTCAATTACAATACAAATGACCTGGGACTGGGAAAAGGTTTGTTCAATATGCGTGAACGAAGTATTTTACTGGATGGCACATTCGATGTGGAATCCTTGCCGGTAAAAGGGACAACTATTCGGGTTAAGGTAAATAAAATAGTGTAGCTATGAAAAAAATAAAAATATTGTTGGTAGATGATCATCAGATTATCCTCGATGGTGTTAAAACAATGCTGATAGACGAAGATTATATTGATTTCATAGGTTGTGCCTCTAATGGATTTAAAGCATTGGAGATTATTAAATCTCAATTGCCCGATATTGTCATAAGCGATATCTCCATGCCGGATATGACCGGTATAGAGTTGACATCAAAAATAATTGAATTGAATCTGCCATCTAAAGTGCTCATCTTATCTATGTATACCACAGATGACTATATCTACAATGCAATCAAAGCAGGCGCAAGAGGAATCTTGCCAAAGCAGGATACCAACAAGGAGATGCTGCTGGAGGCTATTAGAACAATAAATGACGGGGAGGAGTATTACGCTTCAAATATCTCCAGAAACCTCATGAAATCTTATGTTTCAAAAATCAAGAATATCAACTCCGCCGATAAATCAAAAAATTACTCTCTCACTACGCGGGAGAAAGAGATATTGAAATTATATGTAGAAGGATTTTCAAATCAGGAGGTGGCGGAAAAATTAAATATCAGCATTAGAACAGTAGAGACACACAAAAACAACATAATGCAAAAATTCGACTTTAAGAGTACCGTTGAGATGGTGAAGTTTGCATTGAAAAATAATATTGTGTCATTCTAAAGTGTAAAAAATCAGAATCAGCAAAATTTTTTATTGAATTGTATAAACCATACTTTCAGGTTTTTAATCTTTGATTCTGCGATTTAGTTTTGTATTGAGAAATGCAAAACCAAATGAGAAAATTACTCTTTACTATTTCTGTCGTGCTGATAGCCGTGTTGTGTACGAAGAAGACAGATAGTCCGGAAAGCAGGATTACCTTTTATGGTTCATATCATAATCAGACCAAAGCCTCCTCTTTTTTGACGCCGGGGACCAAGTCTGCAATATATGCCTTTCCTCGGGATGAGATAAACACTCCCCTGGCAGGAACCCCAAATGAACTTTGTGCTTCGGCAGGCGGTCTTCTTACCTCCGGCAATTCACTCTTTCTTCCAAAAGGAACTTACGATTTCTATTCAGTTTCCCTCAATAACAATATCAATCCGGCCTTGGATTTTCCGGAAGGTATGTCAGGGCAGCTCGTCAATTGCGTGGACTACCTGTGGGCCTCGGTTAAAAATTCGTCGGTTAATGGAAATACAAATATTGTGTTTCTTTATAAACACTCTGTTTGTAAGGTTAATATAAGTATTGCAGCAGCAACGGAAATAACAGACTTATATATAAATTCAATAAAGTTCACATTGCCTTCAGAAAGTGGAATCAGAATGAATTTGAAAAATGGTATTGTGACAGCTTCTCAGTACGCAGGATTTCTGGCAACGATTCCCGGGTCGGGCAACAGTAGAACATTTATCTGTCTGCCATGCTCGGCTATGATGGTTCTTGAAATTACAATGGATGTAATAATAAACGGGGAATTATTTTACGACAGGGTTTACAGAGCCGCTGTCAATGAGGACTTCAGACAAGGTTATATGTATAATGTCGAATGCTTTCTTACAGGGAACAATGATTTTCAGACATCAGTTAATAGTTCTCAATGGATTCAAAATTCTAAAATAACCGAGTTCTGATAATGGCTAAAATTATTACGGCACTTGCACTAATGATCTTCTCTTCCGGATGCGTTAGGGAGAACTTATACCTGTGTCCTGATTGGGGCAAGTACAGGGTTCTTTTCTATGATAAAACACAAAACAGAGACAGACTTAACTATAATGTTGTCATTCAGGAGAGGAGCGCTTCTCTTGCATATACAAGGACTCCGGACACAACACAATTAAAATCCGGGAATGTGCTCAAACTCTATCCGGGAAATTATTTGTTCAATGCTCTTTTATCAACAACAAAACTGGAGGTCAGTAAACGACCCGGAATGAAAAACGGGTACCAATACCTTTTCGCAGACACATCGGTCAAAATTGTAAAAGCAGGTATAAATCAGGTTAAGCTTGACTTTAAACTCGCAAACTCACTGATTGCTGTAAAGTGCAATTTTGATAATGGTTATAAAGAATCCCATGAGATTGCCAGGTTAGAGATATCGTGCCCTTACGACGACTCTGTTGCAATAGACATGCTCACCGGATTGAGTAATTATGCTCAAACTATAACCTCTTTTTATGAAGAGTGTCTTTACGATAAGAAGCAGGAGAGTTTCTATTATTATTGTGTGCCTGTAATAAAGGGCAATTATTTGAATTTCAAGGTTTACGTCAGTGATAATAATGATATGAGCATTAAGACCCTGCTATCCCGAATATTCCTGAATACCAATATTGAGCAGGGCAAGGCATATCTGTTTCGTTTCAATGTGACACCATATAAAATTGAATATCTGACAACATCTGTAATTGACTGGGAAGACTACTGTCACAACACTATTATATCATTTTATTAACGTTTTAAAAAACAAATTTTTATGAAAAAAACTACAGTTTTGTTACTGACTATTTGTGCATTGGCAATGTTACCTTCATGTCAGAAGGAGAGAGGGATTGAGTCGGAGAGAAAGGCAATGAAGTTTTATGCCTCATATATTTATGAGGCTGCAACCAAGGCGCCTACCGTCTTTCCGTCAGGAAACAAAGCCACTATCATAGGCTACATGGCCGGAGCCACCGTATCTTCTGCCACACCCGTTGCAGGAACACCGGTTGAGGCCACCGGGGGGGCAAGCGGTGCTTTGTCGCCGGGTTCGGCACTTTATCTTCCAAAGGGCAGCTACGACTTCTATTCAGTATCGCTGAATAACACCACTCCATCCGGAATAACATTTACTTCCGGGCTTTCTGCCCAACTTTCAAACGGAACAGACTATCTCTGGGCAAAACATGCCTCTGTGAGCGAAGGAGGGGCGGTTACCTTCTCATATTCTCATAAAGCGGTGGGACTGGAGATTAATGTGTCTGCTGGCACTGGAGTGAGTGGTATGACAGTAACTTCAATTAAATTCACTCCGACAAAACCTGATGCAACATCAAGGATGAACCTCTCAACGGGTACAATTGGTTCAGCAGCGGTCAAAGATGCTCTTACCTCTATGTCCCTTAATGTCAATAGAGGAGCATTTATTATGGTTCCACTGGTCTCTCAGTCTCTTAATGTTGAGGTGACTGTAAATGCCACAATTGGAGGGACGCCTCTTACCGGAAAAGTCTATATAGCAACAATTCCGGCACAGGTTTACAGCGGAGGGACATATTATACTTTAAACCTTACTGTATCTGCCACTTCAATGTCATTCACGGGTGCACAGGTAGATGACTGGACATCTCAGACCATTACAGGACTGACACTTATAGAACAATAGCGATGAATCACTCTTTGGGATTTTCCGTTTTTGTTTTCATACTGGTGTCGCAACTTAGTTCCTGTATACCGGAGAATTGCGATTCATGCAAGAAAACAGTCAAAGACAGTACTCTGCTTTGTGTGACCTTCTCAGGAGATTACACACCCACGAAATCTGTGACAGCATTCCCTGCCGGGGTGCAGACATCTATCTTTGCTTATGCATCAGGCTCTAATCCTCAGATTCAGTCTTCGTATCCGGGAACTCCTGTGGAGGCATCATCTGATATGTACGGGAACCTTTCTATTTGTAGCGGTGGCAGATTGTTTGTGCCCAGGGGGTTGTATGATTTTTATGCCATATCTACAAACAGCCCTACAATTAGTGGACTGACTATAAAAAACGGTGTCTCTAATTCCCTCGTCAATTGTGTTGACTATTTGTGGGCATCCAGCAAAGATAGGTCTGTAGAAAACAACACAAATGTGATATTGCAATTTGTTCACATGATGACAATTATAAGCCTGACAATTGAATCGGATAATTATGCAGACAATATTGTGGTAAAAAGCATTAAGGTTCGGCTACCACTGCCAGGTTCATCAATGAATATTTCAATTGGAAAAATATCGTCGGCAAAAGTGTTGGATACTGCAATGACCAGTATGGTGTTAAAGGAAAATGCAGGATCATGTATTATGCTTCCTTTGGTTTACGGTATTGACCTGCCGGTAGAGATAACTATTGATGCAACAGTTGGCGGTGTCACAATCAAAGACAAAAGATACAAGGCATCAATTCCAGCACCTGAAGGGGGTTTTGAGGGGGGATTCAGATACAAGTATACAGCATCGGCGGGAGTGACCCAAATTGCATTTCATAATGCCGTACTGGAGGAGTGGGATGAACAGACATTAACAACTATCAACTTGTGTGAATAAATGTGTATCTGTTATGAGAAAAACAATTGCAGCAGTTATTCTTGCCTTTATGGTGACTATATGTCAGGCACAGAAATTTGGTATAAGAAGTAATCTGGCAGGTTTGGCTTTGGGGAGCATCAATATTGAGGTTTCAAAGGCTATATCAGACAAAATAACCCTGCATTTTCCTATCTCATGGAACCCGTTCACATTTGGGGAGAACGAAAAAATAAAACATATAGCAATTCAGCCTGGAATACGTTTGTGGCAGTGGCATAGTTATTCCGGGCTGTTTTATGGAGTGCAGACAATCGGAATTGTCTGTAACATTGGTATTAATGAGTTCAGATATTATGGTTCAGGAGTCGGCGGTTCTCTATCGGTCGGGTATTCAAAGATGCTGACAAGAAGCCTGAACATTGAGGTGGAAATGGGGCTGGGAGGAGGGTGGATAGCTTACGATAAGTATCAAAGAAATTTGTGTGGTGAATTCGAAGGGAGTTGGCAAGGTTTTATGGTTGGCCCTACAAGGTTTTCATTATCAATTATGTATATTTTTTAAACATGAAATATCTGCTTTTTATCTGCCTTATCCTTGCTATCTGTTCCTGTAACGACAAACTATACAAGATACAGAAACTTAATCCTGTACCTGGTCTGCTTTACGGATATGATAACTATGACAGCAAAGTCTCTATTGCCAGGGAGTTAAAAGGAGAGGCATCAAAATATTCAATATATGATAATGCTGTAAAAGATCAGGAGAACGGAGAGAGAGTTGCAATGAGGCAATTGAATGAGGTACTGGTGTCAGCAAAATCACAGAACATTGCAGAGAGAAATGGGATTATAAGGCTTGATTTTATAATTACCGTACCCGAGATTCTGCAAAGCAGCAGCTGGCAGCTGGATATGATACCTGTTTTGTCCAGGGGAGAAGATACTGTGCATCTGGAGAGAATACGGCTCACGGGCGTAGAATTTAAAAAGGCACAGGATAGGGGCTATAAAAAGTTTGAACAATATCTGAAAAGCATAATACCTCAAGATGCCGGTTTTCTGGAAGCATTTGCAGATTTGCCTAACCTAAGACTTTTTCTGGAACGGAACCTTCCTGAATCAAAAGTACTTGATGGTATTGACAATGACTCCATTCAGACGGAGTTTGGGGTTAATGAGAAAAGAATTGTAGAGCACTATGTAAAACGATGGCTGATAGAGAAGAACAATAGAAGGCTGATGCAAAAGGAGAGGGTTTTCGCAAAATATGTGAAAAATCCATATCTGTCAGGCAGCAGACTCGACTCGATTATAAAGACAATAAATGGTGATTTTGAGTATCACTATACCCAGGAGATATTGACAAATGAAAAATCTGCCAGACTCTATCTATGTCTACAGGGCTGTGTTAGGGATCCAAGAGGGATATGTGTTAAATTAAAACCTTCAGATACAATTGCTTATAACGTTTCGTCTATGATACACTTTGTAGACAAGACCATCCGTTACAGAAAGAAGGTGTTTGAAAGAAAAGTAAGTGCAACAACAGGCGCAAATATATCCTTTGCCCCCGGCAAATGGGAGATTGTATGTTCGCTTGCAAATAATGAGTATGAGCTCAACCATATCAAGGGTTCCATAAGAGAGATTCTGCAAGACAAAGAGTTTGATCTGGATTCAACAATAATAACTTCATCATCATCACCTGAGGGTAAATACCATAATAATCAGATTCTTTCTGCAAAACGTGCTAATTCAATATTAAAATTTTTTAGCCCATATATAGCTGAAGTCCGCACAATATCAATACCGGAAGATTGGAAAAGGTTAATGGAATATGTAGCAAATGATACATTAATAAAGGAGAGAGAAAGAATACTCAAGTGCTTCAACATAAAAGATCCTGAAGATAGGGAAAAGGCAATCAGGAGGTTCACGAAAGATTATGTCTATATGAAAGATTCATTGTATCCACGGCTGAGGAGGGTAAATTTTACCTTTCACCTTCATAGGAAAGGGATGGTAAAAGATACAATCCAGACTACCGAGACAGATTCACTTTATATGAGAGCGATTGATTTACTGGAGCAGAGACAATATCGTCAGGCTTTGGGGATTCTCCTTGGGTATAACGATTTTAACACAGCCATTGCACATATGTCCCTTGGAAACAACCAATCTGCAAAAAAGATACTTGAAAAATCTGGTGAGTGTGCCGGCAGGGTTTATCTTCTTGCAATTTTGTCAGCAAGAGAGGGAAATGAGGCAGAAGCAGTCAGGTATTTCCTTCAATCAAAGAGAATGGACCAGAGAATGGCTTACAGGGGAGGGCTGGACCCCGAGATAAGCTTACTCATTAGAAAGTATAACCTTAATAAAGAGTTGTTTGAGTAAAACGTTAAAAAAAAACATATTGTAATGAAAAAATTATGTAAGTCATTTGTCTGCTTGATGTTAGCAGTTATTTTTATTGTGTCATCCTGCAAGAAGGGAACCTACCCAGCCGGAAACGATGAAGGATTCAATATTCATGACATCAACAGTGATTCTCTTGTCTTCCGCCTTAATCTTAAGTTGAATAACAAATCTTCTATTTTGACAAGGGCCTATAATCTTATTGATGTCATACATAATGTAAATGTTTTTGTCTATGGATCGGGCGGACAACTACTATATCATCAATATTATGCAACCTCTTATGGAATTCAGGTTCTTACTTCTGCAGGTACAAAGACGGTAGTAGTTATAGCAAACGCAGGAAACATGAATTCTTCACAATACGGAACTTTGGAATCACTAAGAACTGCAAGACAGACGGAAATCCCGGGCACAAACAGCAGTATAGTGTATGCAGCAGAGGTTACAAAAACACTTACCAATAGCGATAGAAATATTGATGTCACAATCAAGAGACTGCTCTCTAAGCTCACCTTTGTATTCGACAAATCTGCATTAGATCCGGGAACTTCAATTACAATATCTGGAATACAACTCAAAAATGTGCCGGGTTCATGTTTTTACATTATGCAAAACACCCCTTCTGCAAATGATATTGTAACAGATGGTGATTACCTGTCGGACAACCTGGAACCGGCAAATCATGAGAGTGCCTCACCACTTTATATGTTCGAAAACATGCAGGGTACCATTGGCTCCACCACAAACCCTATGGCTAAGTCACCTGCTTCAAAATCAGGAGTATGCTCGTACGCAGAGATTACTGCAAACTATTCAAACCCGCAAAAAACAGGAACAGTTAAATACAGGATGTATCTTGGGGAGAATACAACAACAAGCTTCGATGTAATAAGGGAGACTCATTACCTAGAGACTATAAGGCTTACCGGAGCCGGTATTTCAAATCCGTCGTGGATGGTTGATATTGAGCAGTTAAATGATATTACATACACAATTACTGCATCTGCAAGCCCTACAATTGGCGGGACTGTCAGCGGAGGTGGAAAATATAGTTATAACGTCACTCCCGACCTGATTGCCACTCCGGCAGCGAATTATGCCTTTACAGGCTGGACCCCGGCTATCTCTGCTGTGAGGAGTAACCAGCACTATACAGCTAATTTTCAGTTTGTTGAGATTCCAGTAAATAGTATAGCCGTTACCCCTTCAATATTGAATTTGTCGGCACTGGAATCCAGCTCATCAATATCTTGTTGCTATCTGCCTGTCAATGCCACAAGCGGTACAGCAATAACATACAGCTCATCAAACACATCCGTAGCGGTTGTAAACAGTACATCAGGGGTCGTTACGTCAAAAGGTTGGGGAAGTTGTACTATAACGGCACTCTCTTCAAACGGGAAAAGTGCTTCCTGTGTTATCTATGTTACAAATCCGGATATATTGGTTAACAACGTTTCTGTATCGTTGGCATCATACTCGTTAACTATTGGTTCATCAGCAGTAGCCACAGCAATAGTATCTCCTGTGAATGCGAGTAACAAAGGGATAATCTGGAGCTCTTCCAATGCTTCAGTTGCAACTGTGAGTGTAAGTGGGAACGTAACGGCAACAGGTGTAGGAACATGTAATATAATTGCAACTGCACTGGACGGGTCAGGTGTAACAGGCTCATCTCAGCTTGCTGTTGTTGATTCGATTATCCCTGTTACAGGAGTGTCAATAAGTGAAAACTCAGTTCAGATTGAGGAGGGTTTTATAGTTACACTGGCTGCTTTTGTATCACCCTCCAATGCAAGCAACAAGGGGGTTAACTGGAGCTCATCAAATACTTCGGTTGCAACAGTTAACGGCAGCGGCATGATTACTGCAAATAGCCGCGGAACAACAATCATCACTGTTACAACACAAGATGGAAGCTATTCTGCATCATGCACACTTAATGTGTATTCTGTTATTTGGATAAAAACCTTTATCGGCTCAAGAGCTATATGGGATCCATTCATTAATAAGGAGCTTCAACGGGAATATATATTTTTCGCAAAACTCGAAACGGATGATATGAATATTGTACAACAGGTAGCTCCACATGTTGAGGTTACAGTCAGTTACCAATTACGGGCGATGCAGAACCTAAGTGGAACAATTACTCTGAACCTGAACCCAGTTGACAATAATACAGATGCATGGGAATGGGCAGATCTGGGTCGTCACGATTTGTGTTCATATATAGGAATAGTGGACAGGGATACAAATGACCAAGGGTTACCTAATATGACAGTATCAGAAACCGCAACCGTTGTTGAGGGAAGTGTGCTGGTTGGGTACTATAAAATAAAATGGAATAACATACGATTATGGGGCTATGACAGACGCTGATACACTTATACTTACATAATAATCTCTCTTTGAAGTTATTCTTTGCATAATAGGTAAGGATATCGTACATTTGACACTTAAATAATTGCCATGATACGCAATACATTTTCTTTATTAAATATTCTCCTGCTGATTGTAACAATTGGTTGTACAAGGTTATCTCCTGAAACCACACCAAAAGAGGATAAGAAGATGGAAGCGCTCAATATTCCACCTACATTTGACTGGCAGACCAGTCGCAACGTTGAATTAACAGTCACTTCCGATATTCCATTCGTCATATCTATTACATCAACCGATGAAAAGGTAGTATACTACAAAGGTTTTCACAGTACATATCCTGAACCGAGCGTCATTATATTAAACATTCCGAATTATGTCAATAGTTTGCTGTTTAACAAATCACCACTCTACATAGCATCATCAACCCATATAACAGTTACTTACCACCTTCCCCCACAGACATCAGGAATAAGTATGCAGGCAGCACCAGCACCTCCCGAAGGTCTTCTGGCAAGTTGGAACTTTGATGAGAATTCAGGAAGCACATCAAATGATCTATTAGGGATAAGAAACGGTACAAATACCCAAACAGCGAGGGTTCCCGGCATAAGCGGCAGTGCACTCGAGTTCGACGGAACTACATCAAATGTACTTATCCCGAATGGAGGAAACTTTAATCCTACAGGAGATAAAATAAGCCTCTCGTTATGGTTCAGACAATCAGAAGTGGGTGCAGGCGGAGCACTAATTTTTCAGAATGTTAAGTATATACTTAGAATGGACGCTCAGGGCAGGGTAGGTTTTGCGCTCTATATTCCTCTTTATAAGGATATTGTCATGACTTATGCCGACCGTATCCTTGATACCGACTGGCACCATGTTGCGGCTACCTATGATGGATCAACCATGAAGCTATATATCGATGGTGTACTGAAGGCCAGCGGCCCCAATTCAGGTGCTTTGAATACATCAACTGCCGATGTTATTATCGGAAAACAAGCTACACTCAACCCATTCAAAGGCACTATTGACGAAGTTCAGGTATATGGAAAATCATTAACGGAAAGTGAGGTCAGTCAGATTTATACCACAACACCTCACCCCGGTAACGGATCATCCGACCTGATATCATCCTGGCTAATGGACGATAATAGCGGTACTACAGTAAAAGACTATACTAGTACAAATAATGGTACATTAACCGGAGCAGTATGGGGAACCGGAGTCAAAGGGAGTTGTCTTGAGTTTAATGGAACCAATAGCAACGTTAGTATACCAACAGCAACAAACCTAAACCCTGTAAATGAAATTACTGTTATGACATGGGTTAAAGCTCAGGAATACAGGTCTTCCAAGATTTTTCAGAAAGGTGATTGGGATGGCCACGGTATAGGATTGGATTTATGGAACGGGTGGCAATGCGGTATACGCATGGAAGAAAATACCGGAAATTCATTAGAGTGGGGCTTAGGAAGACCCATACTCAACGAATGGTACCACATAGCTATGACATACGATGGCGCAATATTAAAGATGTATGTGAACGGGCAACTTAAAAACAGCAAGGCTGTTACAGGCAGGCTGAAAGTAAATACCCGAAGTGTGTCTCTGGGTTCCGATAATGGAGTTCAGAAATTCTTCAAGGGCTCAATAGATGAAGTGTTATTATTTGGAAAGGCATTGACTCAGACTGAAATACAGGCAAATTTTTCTGAACGTAACAACTCTCCGGACCAGGATGGTGATGGGGTTGCCAATGCAGACGACAGCTATCCAATGGATCCGGCAAGAGTTTTCAATAATTACTTTCCGGCTGAGGGCTATGGGAGCCTTGCCTTTGAAGACTTGTGGCCCAGTAAGGGTGACTTCGATTTCAATGACCTTGTGATTGACTACCAGTTTACTATAGTTACCAATGCAGCAAACAAAGTAACTGAGGTGCTGTGCAATTTTGTTATTAGGGCCATAGGTGCGGGTTTCTCCAACGGTTTTGGTTTTCAGTTACCGGGCACTGCGGTAAAAGCTTCGGATATACAGGTAGAGGGATCAGTTTTAAGTGGTAGTTACATCACTTTGAATCCTAATGGTACAGAGGCAAATCAGAATAATATTACAATAATTGCATTCGACAACGCAAATAGTATTATGTCTGCACCTTCGGGCTTTGGGGTAAATGTCGTACCTGGTAACCCATATGTGACTCCTGTAAAAGTGGTTGTCAATATTGGTCTTACTCCCGGTGTATATGGGATAAATGACCTTAAACTGCATAATTTCAATCCGTTCCTTATTATAAACCATGAACGTGGCAAAGAGGTTCACCTTGCAAATTATCCTCCTACAAGTCTGGTAAATCAGTCATACTTTGGCACTAACCAAGACAGATCAGACCCGGCTGCCGGCAAATACTACAAATCTGCCGAAAATCTTCCATGGGCAATCAATATTGCCTCTACATACTCGTATACAATAGAAGGAGTTCAGATAACAAGTGCGCACCTTAAATTCGCCGAATGGGCAGAATCTGCAGGTGTCAAATATCCCGACTGGTACCTGAACAATGCAGGTTACAGGGAGATTAAAAATATCTACTAATAAGTACTGCTAAGAACATTTTTCGTTTTTGATTGTTATGTTGATTATTAATAGTAATAACAACAACAATTTGCAATGAATAAAACAGGCATACTTTTTACAGCGCTTTTCTCCTTCATCTTTGGCAAGGGTATTAGTGCACAGGAAACTACGGTAACACCACAGGTTGATTTCTACTCACTCTCCTTTAAAACAATCACAGGCGAATCATTCAAGTTCGACCAGCTTAAAGGGAAGAAGATTCTGATAGTAAATACAGCATCAAAGTGTGGTTTCACCCCACAGTTCAAGGATCTGGAAGAGATGAACAAACAATATGGAAAGAATCTTATAATCATCGGATTCCCTTCAAATGACTTTCTTGGTCAGGACCCGGGTTCCAATAGTGAAATCAAGGAGTTCTGTGAGTTAAACTATGGGGTCACATTTCAGATGATGGACAAATCGTCAGTAAAGGGCAAGGACAAAAATGTTGTCTATCAATGGCTTTCAGATAAAAGCAAGAATGGCTGGAACGACAACTCACCGGCATGGAACTTTGCGAAATACCTGATAGACGAGCAAGGGCGACTTATTGGTTTCTGGCCATCAAAGGTAAAACCGATGGACAAAGAGATTATCTCAAAATTGTAAGATGGTTCTATAATTTTATACAGAATCCTGCCGACAAGCTTTGTGAAAAAGGTTTGGATGGAAGAATGGGGACTTTATTGAAAGGGAGAAAATCAATGTCGTATGCTAAAGTACAGAACATAGATTCTGATATTCTTATATCAAATCCACCCATAAACGCTACTGTATAATTAAGGGTCCTGAATATATTCATACCAAAAGCAACCTTGGGACGTATCATTGATTTTGGATATATGTATTCAAACTGAAGAGGAATTTTAAATGTAGTTGTTTTGTTGTCAGATGTTTCCAGACGATTAAATACTATGCCTGTTCTAAAGTATACCTTTTCGTTAGATCTTGGCATCCAAAGATGAGCTATAACACCTCCCATAGGATAGGTATGTCGGATTAATTGATCATCATTTACATAGGTTATAACACCACTGATAAATTCTAAATTTACTCCAATCAGCGATTGCCTTTTCTGATATTGTATGGTCAGATCACTTGTCCATAATTTGTTATACTCTTCAGCTAAATCTGTAAGTGTTTTGTTATCTGGTTTTCTCAATTTCTCAATTCTTGCATTCAAAGCAGGTGCATCCTGCATATATATTTTTAAAACGCCAATATGTTTTGTTGTGTTGTAAGAATATTGGGTATCTCCTATATAAACGAGACTCTCTTTATGTGTAATTTCGGATAGTTTAAGACCCTCTTTATCAATATAAAAATGATCCCCTGTATTATCTCTTAGGTAGTAAATATTTACTTTGCCCTTACTTAAATATTCAAGAAAGACCGAGTTGCCGTTTACCTCTCTCGAAACGTAATATTTCCCATCAATAAACCTGTAAGCAGAAATGTCGCTTGGAGAAAATGTAACAACGTCTTTGTTGTCAGACTTGAATCTGCATACACTTCCCATTAATAAATCACCACGATAATCTATCTTTCCATATAGAGTATCAGTGGTATTTTTAACAATGAATCCTGGTTTGAAATTAGTCTGGGCAGTTAATACCGTATGGGTTGAAATAATAAACCCAAGAATCAGCGCTTTTCTTAAACTCATATTTTGATTGTTGATCAATAGATAATTAATAACTATACCTTAATCTATAAAATGATGTAGTAAAGTTAGAATTAATTAATATGGTATCAAAATAAAAATGAGATGATTATAAGAACTTTGCGAAAAACTACTGCAAAGCTATTCTCTGGTGAACAAAAATGTTGCGCCTCCCTGCTTGAGTGTCATCTGACCTACCACTGGTTTGAACTCTATAACAATCATTCCGTTTACTCCTTTAAACAGATTTTTGTCAAAAGCTTCCAGACCAAATGGTTGCTGACCGGTACCCTGTGCGATTAGCTTATTGCTATTTTTGGTGATTGTAATCTTTAACGGCAACTGACTACTGGCATATACACCAAGATATTTATCCAGTTCCTCAGAAGACAAAGCGATTGTTTTAAATGAAGGAATCTCGAACGGCTTCCCATAGTAACTGCTTAAAGCATTGAGCATAATTGTATTGATACTGAAGCTTGTCCCATTTGAAGTAACAGCAACGCTTACATTATCACATGGCATAATTGTCAACATAGACGAGAACCCGTCTATTCCACCGGTATGCCCGTAAAGTTTCATGTCATAAAAAGGATACTGGAAGATTCCCATCCCAAAATTTTCTGTCATTGTGATCATCTGCTTAAGACTGCCCTGAGATATAATCTTTCCGGCAAAAAGCTCTTGAATAAAAAGAGTAAGGTCGGCAGGATTCGATACAACGGCACCTGCGCCCAACGGAACCGACATGTCGGTCTCCATGGCCTTTATCCATTTCTCATTAAACCTGTAAGAGAAACACTCCTTGTTGTCAATATTGATTTTACTCCCCAGATATGTGTTTCGCAGAGCCAGGGGTTTTGCAATTTTAGACTGAAGAAGTTCACTGTATGGCTTCTTGTATGTTTTTTCCAGAATTACAGAAAGCAATATATAGTTTGAATTGCTGTATTTAGCTTTACTTCCCGGTTCGAATTCACTTTTGCCTTTTGCAACAATATCTACCATCTCCTTCACACTTTTAGGTTGGGTACACCAGCTCAAATAATCAGAATCGTCTGTAAAACTGTGGATTCCGCTTCTGTGGTTTAGCAAGTTGCCAATAGTTATTTTCTTGGCATTCTCTACAGAAGGGAAGTATGCATCAATAGTTTTATCCAGAGTCAGTTTCTTCTCCTCTACTGCCTTAAAGATCATAGCAGCAGTAAACATCTTGGAGATTGAACCTATACGGTATTTAGTTTCGGCGGTAGATTTGACGGATGATTCCGCATCGGCATAACCGACAGCCTTTGAGTAAAGTATCTTTCCGTTTTGAGAAATGGCAACACTGCCCATAAACACATTGTTGGCCTCAAGAATCTGAAGCAGACTATCGAGCCTTGCGGTGTTCAACTTCTGAGCAAAACTGTTTACCGAAAACAGAAGTAAAAAAAACAGAATTGAGATGTATGATTTTGTTTTCATCAATGTTGATATTTTATGGTCAAATTTAGAAATTATCTGGTTGGTCTGCGATAGATTGAACCTGTATCTATTCTTGATTTTGGTTCGATTCTGGGTTTCGTCTCGCCTTTTGGTTTTGGATCTGTTTTTGATTTTTGATCAACTACAGGTTTTTGTCCTTCCTTAGGTTTTGTAGTGACATCTGGTTTTCTAGTAACATCTGGTTTTCTGCCGTATCCGTCTCTTGAGTCGCGCACATTGTCTTTTTGGCGATCAACATTATTCTGGCGATCAATATTGTTCTGGTGATCATTACTGTTTTGTCTGACATTTTCTTTCTGCCTGTCATTCGGACGGTATTCATCTCTCTGATTGTAACCTTCTCTCTGATGATAACCTTCTCTCTGACGATTTACTCCCCTTGGATGATAGCCCGCATTAATATGAAAACCAATGTTTGGACGATAATCGGAATTGGTAGCATATCTAAGGAAGGCCACATCATTTACAATTTCGGACACATATTTAATCTGAATAACCTCAGGACGGTATGCTATTGTTCCACCTTCTCTTGTCCTTTCACCGGTAAAGAATGTTCCATATGTACCCTCCTGCTCATATAAAAATCCGCCTGAGCCAAATCCCATCAGCCTTCCCCATCTGGAAACTGTCTTTACATAGCTGCCATCGCTCTCAAATAACTTTAGGGCAACAAAATATCTTCTTCCAGAATTTTCGATATCATCTATCAACGACACCCCTCTGCCGGAATTATCATACTCCAGTTCAAACATAAGGTAGCGATCGTTGTAACGGCCCCAGTTTATTAATGAATTTATACTCCTGTCGTAAGGAGCTTTCAGCCGCGACAAGGTCCAATCCCTGTCCAGAGCAGGATAAACCGGCCAACGCTGTACGTCCCAGACCTGACCCCTTGTATAAGTAGCTGTCAGAAAAGAGATTTCATCAGAATTATCATCTTCATAACCGCTGTCCCTCACAATTTCAGACAAGTATTCCAATTGAGCCACCTCCGGACGGTATTTTACCGACGACCCCTCTCTGACTCTGCCGACAGCGAAAAATGTCCCTATCATCCCCTCCTGTTCGTACATAAAGCCTCCGGAACCAAATCCCATAAGTTTTCCCCATCTGGAAATTCTCTTTACAAAGCGTCCATCGCTTTCAAAAAGATTGAGGGTCACATTGTATCGTGCCCGGGCACTTTTGTCAATATCATCTTTTAACGATACCCCACGAGTAGAATTGTCTCTTTCCAGTTCGAACATAAGGTAGCGGTCACTGTTCCTGCCCCAGTCGATGTATGATCGGGTACCAAAATCGTATGCAGGTTTAAGCTTAGAGAGCTCCCAGTCCCTTCCTACAGAAGGAAAAGTTGGGAACCGCTGTGCATCCCAGACCATTTCACGGGTAAACTGAGCATTTAGCAATGCCGATTCGTTAATGTCTCTTTCTGTGATTTGTGCCGACGCAAGAATTGGGAAAATAGCCGCTATTGCAAAGATAAAGAATAACTTAAGGATTATTGACTTCATAATGTTTTATTAGATTGACAAAATTACCTAAACATTTGTTAATGTTATACACAGATGTTAAAAAAAGTGTAATATTTATAGAGTCATAATCGTGAAACTTTCAAGTTATTTTCAAGCGAGTTTGACATTCTGATTGAGTAATACTACGTTAAAGTTGACTTTGGCGTTTAATGCTTTGAATACCTTAATTATAGTCTCAAATCTGGCATCTGTCAAGCTGTTCTCTAATTTTGAAATCTGTGTTTTTTTAACCCCAACCAGCAGTCCAAGCTCTTCTTGAGTCAGATTACGATCTTTACGTGCTTGTTTGATTGCTTCTCCAAGTAAGTCCAGTTTTAGCTCATTTTCAAATAGTTCTCGTTTAGGTGTTCCGCGTTTACCAATGTGTTTGTCAGTAATTTCGTCTAAACTATATGTTTTTAATGGTTTATTTTTCATTTTTGATTTAACTTATGACAAGCAAGACAAACCTTACGATGAACGCAAATAGTCCCGCCACAATTTTTGCAAAGCCACCTTTCGTGTTCATTCTTCTCAAATTGAACAAGACCAAGCTTCTTGATATTCTCGAGATTTTCAATCATGCTCATGTTGTATTTTGTCCTGTACCTTTTGTCAAGCTGTTTTAACCGTTTACATGGATATTTTTCACAGTCATAACAAAATTTCGATTCTGTTTTTTCTAAATATTCACAGTTTTTAATTGAGCATAAAACACAATGATAAGGTTTATTATCACTATCTCCCCAACAACCATGGCAAACATTTTTCTCCCTGAGGTGGCCCAGGCAGATTAGGCAATTCATGCCGCAAGGGGCTACCATTCTATTATTTTCTTCCAATTTTTTCATATAAGGCTTTTATAATTAATCCATACACGAAAAACTCAGCAACACCAAAAAAGAACCACTTAACAGTCAATAAAAAAGGTATCTCGTATTGAACATACTGATTCAAATCAACCACAACACCCATTAACAGTGCAAAAAACAGACTGTGAATTATTGTTTCTAAAATTGTGCCTTTTTTTCGCCACTTGAGATAACTAATTGTGAATAGTAGAGCTATAAGAAGAGTGACGATTAAAGAGATCCATAGTTTGTCTGCCATATCGGGACGGTGGATAAATTCTATGGATTGATTCTCATTTTTTAATACAACAAGATGGACTAGTGCGTTCCAAAGAAAGGCGAACAGAGATAATAGCAAGGTGGAAATTAATAAAAAACGGGGTTTCATATCAAATAAATTTATTGAAGTGCCAGTATAGCCGATTCCATATCCGGTACAAAGAAAATCAGTTTTGCCTTATTGCTCTCAGTAATGAAGTCGCGTAGACTCTTGCTTTCATACTTTGAAAAATCACCCACAACAGCAAGTTGAACCCGGTAGTTAGAGAATTTTTGCAAGATATCACCCGCAAGGCCGGTTCTTAAATCAAAAAAGTCGGAATGCAGATTACCTTCATGAACAACAAATTTCTTGCAATCAAGTGGGAAGAGGTTGCCCATTATGTCCAGGATATCCTGAACCTCGCAGATTATGAATTTGTTGTCAGTCAGCGTGGCAATTCTCGCATGGTTTTTAGTATCTAACAGCTGTAACATATTGATTTAACTAATGTGTATAAGGTTTTCATAATATTTATTGTTGTGCTTTCCTAAAGAACCTACTCCATCTTACCTTGTGCAAAACACTTTTGTTAGCATCCAATGAGAGCCAGATAAAAATTGGTTTTCCTACAATATGGTCCTCCGGTACAAATCCCCAATAACGGGAATCCAACGACTGGTGCCGGTTATCGCCCATCATGAAGTAATAGTTCATCTTGAATTTATATTCATTTACAGCTTTACCATTTATGTAGATGGTACTGTCCCTTACAACTAAACTATTTTTCTCGTAACTGGCGATTATCCGCTTGTACAAAGGGAGATTGTCTAAGGTCAATTTAACAATGGCATTTTTCTTAGGAATATACAGAGGGCCATAATTATCGACGTTCCAATTGAATTTGGTACTGTTCGGAAAAACCTGGCGGTCAGCCTCTCCGGCAGCATAAAAGTTGTCCTCAATTGAGATAACGTTGCTTAACGATTTTAATCTCGTGTAATTTTTCTTTGTGAGATTCAGATAATACCCCTCATTTGTAGCCATAATGTCACTTTCCGGTATACCCATATCTTCAATGATTTTTGGATTAATGGGAGACTTTGTGCGAACACGATAAATAAATTGTTTGCCATCAATCTCCCTCTGTCGGATACCGTTGATAAACACCTCTCCGTTTTTAACCATAAGGGTATCTCCGGCAATTGCAACACAACGCTTTACATAAGGATCCATTTTGTCGAGCGGTCGGAAAACGACCTTCTGTTTCTCCATAATTTGCTTACGGATAATGCTGTAATATTCATTTTCACCTTTTTTTATACCTCTAAGCAAATCCTCCTGTTTCATCTTCTCGGTTTCATCAGAAATGTAGCTATAATAACTCTGGTTGTCAGGCATGTCAAGAGAGACTGTATCGCCCACGGGATAGTTGAAGACAACAATGTCGTCTCTTTTGATTTGCCCGAATCCTGAAAGACGCTTGTATGGCCATTGCAACCAAGTTAGAAATGACGGGGTTGAGCCAAAGATAATATTCTGGACAAAAGGCAGCGAAAGGGGAGTGATAGGGGTACGTGGCCCATAACTGACCTTGCTGACATATAGGTGGTCGCCAATCATCAAAGTCCTGTCCATGGAAGATGTTGGAATCTTATAGTTCTGGAAAAGAAATATGTTGATTATGGTAACAGCAACGATTGCAAAAATTATGGCATCGAGCCATTCAATAACCGGATGATTATCTTTGTTTCTCTTCTTCCAGGGGCTCCAGTTGACCTTTTTGCTTATGTAAACATCAAAAATGACGGGGATTCCCAAAAGGAACCAGTAATTGTCCATCCAGATCACCCACAGGATGTAAATAATGAGTGCTACTCCAAATTTGAAATACCTGCTTTTCAGAAAAGAGAATATTTTGTTCATGTGTTATGGTATTTAGCTAAATGCCACATCAAGCATCATCATTGTGGCAAACCCCAGCATAGCTCCGATTGTAGACAGGTCTGTCTCGTTACCATTTTGAGATTCAGGTATAAGCTCTTCCACAACAACAAAAATCATAGCCCCGGCTGCAAAAGCCAGTGCATAGGGGAGGAGCGGGGTTACGGTTAATACCAGTAGTGCTCCACCTACGCCGGCTATCGGTTCTACAATACCAGAGAGCTGACCATAGTGGAAAGCTTTCAACCTGGAAAAACCTTCGCGTCTTAATGGGATTGAAACAGCGGCACCCTCAGGAAAGTTCTGCAAGCCTATACCCAGGGCCAAAGCAATTGCCCCGGTTAACGTACCTATATCGGGGTTATTGGCGAGTACACCAAAAGCCACACCAACTGCAAGACCTTCCGGTATATTATGCAGAGTAATTGCAAGAACAAGCAGGACGCTTCTTTGCCATTGGGTCTTGATACCCTCAGCCTTATCGGCCGACAACCCCATATGCAAGTGAGGCAATATCTTGTCTATCATCAGCAAAAATACCCCTCCACTTAAAAAGCCGACTACTGCAGGAACCCATGGAATGGAACCGTTCGCTTCTGCCATCTCTATTGCGGGTTTAAGCAGCGACCAGAAGCTGGCTGCAATCATTACTCCGGCTGCGAAACCGAGCATAGAATTCAAAACCTTCTTATTGATGGATTTAAAGAAGAAAACCATAGATGACCCGAGGGCTGTGAGAAACCAGGTGAACAGAGTGGCAAAGAGAGCTAAAAGTACCGGATTGTATTCAAGTAAAAAGTCGAGTTTCATAAGAACAAATTTAAGAAAATCAATTAGCAAAAATCACTCCCCATTCTGTAACCACAAAGCCCCTGCGAATAAATGGAGTTATCTTAGGTTCGGCAATGCGTTTATTCTGGTTACCTTTAATATCTTTGATAAGGTAGTGCATGCGTAAAATGTTGTCAGGCTTAGTGGAGAAACCAAGCTTTATGACTCTGTCAATTATTGCAGCCCCCTGCGGATAAATTTCAAAAAGGTCGGCATATTGGAGCCTGGGAATCCAATAATCTATGAAATCCTGAATCTCACGCCTGTTGAAACCATATGCATATAAGTTTTTTTTGAAAAACCGTTCCAGATTGTTCTTTTCAACAATCCAACCCTGGCTCTGTTGCCACACATTTGGCTGCATGCTCTCGTAATAGAGAAAACCATACTTGCCATTTATAGTTCCATCCGGATCAACAGAGATTGTCCATCCCGAACCATATTCAGGGATTGATGTCAGAATATTGCCACCAATTGGAAAGTTGATGCCTACATTCAGCTGGATAGTCTCTTTGGGATATATGTAAATGTTAGGTTTTTTATCAACCGTACCGCCGAAAGGTTCATCGCAAGGTTTGCAACTTTGGCTTAGAAGTGAGCCCATCATTAAAGTGAGTAAAAGTACAATAATACGAATTGACGATTTTTGTCTTGTTTTCATTGATCCGGAGTATTAGTTATAATTTCTATATGGTTAAGATGCAAATAATTATAAAAATGTTGCATCAATATAAAGGTATTTAAAATAAATGCATAATTTTGAATAAAAATACAAAAATGTTAAAGACGCTTTATGACAGGCATCAATATTTTTTCAACATTCTGGCTGTTCTGATATTGCTCGTAATAACCAGATTGCTGGATGGGTTTGCCTGGTATCCACCATTTCCGGATAAAACAAAAAGTTTGCTGCTTGACCATTTTTTTCAATTCATCTCTTATTTCCCATTTATCTTCTTGTTAATATACTCTTACAATTGGGCGATAAAAAGGAAGCTGAATATACTTCTCTATTCTTTCATAATTGTTTATGCCATTTTTACGCCAAGTATTGTCTTGTACGTAAGTTCATGGTTGGAAGTTGTATCTGGAAGAACCGACGTGCTGCCGGTTACGTTGAAACTGATTGAACAATACACTCCGGGAGGAAGTATGGTTATGCTGTTTTTAAGTGCAACTTACTTCCTTACATATCTAAAACTTCAATCTGCAAGACAAAGAGAAATAGCTTTCAAAACGGAGACACTAGCCAAAGACGTACAACTTAAAATGCTCCGTTACCAGATAAATCCACATTTTTTATTTAATGTTCTGAATTCTATATATACTTTAATAGATGAAAATTCTGAAAAGGCAAAGAAACTCGTACTTGACATGTCGGAATATTACCGTTATACTCTTGCTAAACAAGAACAAACGGTTTCTGTCGAAAAAGAGATAGAGTCCATAATAAAATATCTTGAAATTCAGAAAACAAGATTCGAGGAAAAGTTTCAATTTGAAATTTCAGTCGATGAAGCCGTAAAATCTGTACTAATTCCTTCTTTTCTAATCCACCTGCTTGTAGAAAACGCCATAAAATATGGCACAAAGACTACCAGACAAAAATTATTGGTCAATCTTTCGGTTAAGCTGGCAAATAAAATACTTTATATAAGAGTTTCAAATACAGGCAAGTTGCTCAAAACGACAGCCACCAATGAAATAAATGCAGATGGGACCAGTAATGGTATAGATAATTTAAAAAGCAGATTGGCTTTATATTATGATGATAACTATTCATTTTCGCTGGAAGAAGAGGATGAATGGGTTGTTGCAACAATAAAAATCAATAACATCATCGCCCTATGACAAACATAAAAGCTCTTATTGTAGATGATGAAAGGCTGGCCAGGGTTAGTCTCAGGAAATTGCTGGAACCTTACCCGTATATTGAAATAGCAGGAGAAGCCGATTCATGTGAAAATGCCATTGAATTGATTGATCTTCATAAACCTAAGTTGATTTTTCTGGATATTCAGCTTAGCGGAGAAACTGGATTTGATTTATTGGAAATAATTGACAATTCAATAAAAATAATTTTTGTTACAGCTTTTGACGAGTTTGCCATTCGAGCTTTTGATGTAAATGCCATCGACTATTTGTTAAAACCAGTAAATCCTGAACGGCTTAAAGTATCTATTGAGAGATTGATAAACAGAGAAGATGTTCAAAAAAGCATAACAAAGAGTTATGAATATTCCGACAGCATTTATGTGCGGATAAATAACTATTCGTCCAGGTTTATAAAAATCAGCACTATAACACTCATTGAGCCGATAGGCAATTATTCCAAAATCTTTACCACCGATGGTAAAAATTGTCTAGTGCTAAAGACTTTGAAGCAGTGGCAGGAAGAGCTGCCGGGGAATTTCTTTGTCAGGATACACCGGTCATGTATTATAAATATCGAGCATGTAGATCGCATTGAAATTGATTCAAAGACCCAGCACAGGGTTTTTTTGAAAAACATGCCAAAACCGCTTGATGTAAGCCGCAGGTATGCAAAAAAACTAAGAACCACTCATCACATTATTTGACCACTAGTCATATTTTTCATTGATTTAATTTTTTATCCGGTTTTCTTTGCGGCCGTTTGAAAATGCATGTTATTGCAAATTCAATTGCAACAATTTCATTTATCATTCGTCATTATGCAAAAATAAATAAGATTAGAATATGAAAATTAATGTAAAAAGTGTATTTACAAGTGGATTGATTTCCGGGTTAGTAATGAGTCTTAGTGCAATTAGTATGGTTCCCGTTGTCGGGAATGAAATGGATGTGGTTCTTGCAAGTCGGGGACTTCCTCCATTAAGTAATTTGGCAATGGTATTCTTCTGTTCAATATCGTTTATTCGCGCTATCTCTCTTGTATGGCTGTATGCCCTTGCAAAAGAACATTTCGGTTCCAGGATTAAGACAGCGTTAATAGTATCATGTATTTTCTGGTTCGTGACTTATTTTATAGAAAATGCATCCTTGCTGGCATATGGTTTTATGCCGGTAAAACTAACTGTTATAGGAACTGTCTGGGGATTGGGGGAATTGTTATTGGCCGGTATTGTCGGGTCAAGATTATATAAGGATGTCAAGCCTAAATAAATTATAAAAAAATATGATAAAATTTGGTGAAACAGTAGAGGGATATAATATTCCGGTTTTAAATGAGCGTGAAATACGGGCAGCCGCTGGAATTTTGTTTTTGGCTACCTTCATTTCATTAATGTTAATTCTGTTTAAAGAAAACTTTGTTCCAATAAAGTATGTAGTTGTCTTTTTCCTTGCAGATTTTCTGATTCGGGTTTTTATAAACCCCAGATTTTCACCCACCCTCATTTTAGCGCGCATGATTGTCAGGAACCAAACACCTGAATATGTAGGGGCTGCCCCAAAAAAGTTTGCCTGGATAATAGGAGTGGTATTATCGGCTATAATGTTCTACTTTTTTATTATCGTAAATGCATATAGCCCAATAACAGGTATTATCTGCCTTATTTGCCTTGTATTCCTGTTCTTTGAATCGGCTTTTGGAATTTGTCTGGGATGTCTGTTCTATCCACTTTTTTTTAAGAAGAAAGCACAATACTGCCCGGGCGATGTTTGTGATGTAAAACAAAAGCAGGATATTCAAAAAATATCTATAACTCAGATCCTTGCTTTGCTTGTATTTATAGCATTCATCGTTGTTACAGTATATTTTATGAATGATAGTTTTAGCGAACAACCATACGACTTATTGGGAATCAAATGAAAGCAATTATTTGTAACAAATATGGCCCACCAGAGGTACTTAAGATAGAGGAAGTAGCAATGCCCATTCCAAAGGATGATGAGGTACTCATTAAAATTTATGCGACAGCTGTGACCGATAGTGATATTTTCATAAGAGGGTCCCAGGTAACTACCAAGCTATGGATCCCTTTTCGCCTTATGATGGGACTGTTAAAACCAAAAAATCCCATAATAGGAGAGGTGCTTGCTGGAGTGATTGAGTCCACAGGGAAAGACATAAAGAGATTTAAAGCAGGTGACCGGGTTTACGGACTTACCGGATTTGGACTGGGTGCATATGCAGAGTACAAATGCATGAAAGAGAAAGATTCGATCTATGGGTGCCTGGCTATAAAACCGGCGAACATAACATTTGAAGAGGCTACTGTAGCTGCTTACGGAGGACTTTTGTCTTTTCAGTTTATGGAAAAAGGAAATATTAAGCCTGGGCAAAATGTGCTTATTTATGGAGCTTCAGGAACTTCAGGTACAACTGCAATCCAATATGCCAAATACCTGGGAGCGAATGTTACAGGGGTATGCAGCACGGCAAACCAGGAGATGGTCAAATCCTTGGGAGCCGATACAGTAATTGATTACACGAAAGAGGATACTATAACCCCGGGGGTTAAATATGATTTTATACTTGATGCCGTTGGAAAAAGGAGAACTTCAAAATTGAAAGTTGCATGTAAAAAAGCTCTCGCTCCAGGAGGAAAATACGGATCAATTGATGATGGAGCTCTATTGTTAGACTCAAAACGTCTTGCTTTAATAAAAGTGTTGACAGAATCGGGATATATAAAACCAGTTGTTGACAGATGCTATCAATTTGAAGAGATTGTAGAGGCACACAGATATGTTGAGAAAGGACATAAAAAGGGAGGAGTGGCAATTAAAGTAAAGTATGAGAATTGAAAAAACAGTTTTTACTATGGAAAATATTGTTCGGTTCCCTTACCGTTTTTTCGTTATAACATTTATCTGGTCGTGGATACTATGGACTCCTCTCGTTCTTTGCAATATCGGAATCATACCTGTCTCAGATAAATTATTGTCAATCCTGACAATGCCTGTATTAATGCTGGGAGTTTTCGGCCCGCTTGCAGGTGCCCTTTTCACAATAAATAAAGAAAAAGGCAAAGGTTCTATAAGAGGATATCTAAGAAGCTTTCTTGATTTCAATTTAGGTTGGAGGGCTTATGTTTATCCCGTAATAATATTTGGAGGCAGTACATTTATTGCCTGGTTTTCTCCTGAATTGTTTGGAGAAGAACGATTATCAATGTTTTTACCCGCTGTCTGGACCTTTGTTCCCTATCTGTTAGTTATGATGCTACTGGGTGGCGGACAGGAAGAATTTGGCTGGCGAGGTTATGCTCTGCCAATTCTTGAAAATAAATTCGGAATATGGTTTGCAAACATAATTTTGGGGGTCATCTGGTCTTGCTGGCATATCCCTTTATGGTTCATAACAGGCACAAGTCAGATTTACATGAATTTCGGAGGTTTTATATTACTGATGGTTGGATACTCCTTCATTTTATCATGGAATAGAAAAATATCAGGCAACAAACCATTTTCAGGAATTTACGTTCATGGCCTTTTTAATGCCTTAATCCCTCTCATGCCAACATTGGTTATGCAAAAAAATATGCCCCAGCCACGCTTCTGGATATGGGCGATCCTGACATTATTAATCGGTATTTCAATTACCATATTGCGTAAAAAGAAACAAGTAAACCACTAATCACATTATTTTACCGCTAGTCATATTATTCATTGATATTGTTTTTTGTAATATTTCCTTTGCGGCCGTTAAATAAAATAACAAAAAAAATTATGACATCTAAAACAAAATTCGGAAGCAAAATCTTAATGGCAGTAGCTGTAATAGCTACAATTTCAAGCTGTAGCACACTTAATCATAGTATGAGAGAGCCCGATACAAGGGTAAACCTTAATAAAAGCGATTTCTCATTATCGGAACAAGTTTCAGCCAGTGCAACATCTGTAAAAGTTGTTGGTATAGACTGGGCAAGGTTCTTTACCAAAAAAACAGGAGTGGTTGACGGAAAAGGAGCACCTACAATTACCCTTGTAAACATTCCAGTCATAGGAAACATTGTAACTGACAGGACAGCAAACTATTCTCTCTATGAATTAATGAATGAGAATGCAGGCTACGACGTTGTTTTTTATCCTCAGTATGAGACAAAGGTCTTAAAACCTGTGTTAGGCATTGGTTTCTTCACTAAAATCACTACAGTAAAGACAACAGCCAGACTAGGGAAATTGAATCAGTAGCTATGAACATTATAATTAAAATTAGACGGATATTTATTTTGTCCCTGTTTGTGAGTTTTGCAAACTGTGTGCATTCTCAAACCAATTTTATCTACGGGAAACAATTTGGGTCAAATAACGAGAGTGTTGCATATAATCCTGTGGCTGATAAATTTGGCAACATATATGTAACCGGGGATACTAAGGGGGCAATTGCCGGACAATATTTTGGCAAAACAGATGGATTTGTCTCTAAATACGATAGCACTGGAATTACGCTCTGGATCAAGCAATTTGGAACAAGCGAAGATGAAAGAATTACTTGGTTAGCGTCAGATAGTCTTGGGAATGTGTATGTAACTGGTTGTACAAATGGTTTGTTCGGAGAGAAGAATTTTGGGAAGGAAGATATTTTAGTCATTAAGTTTGATACAAATGGAAATATCGAATGGCAGAAACAATTTGGGAGTGATAGCACGGATGTCGGTAATATGATATATGTAGATTATAAAGGATATGTTTATGTTGCAGGCGCTACAAAAGGAACAATGGATAATTCGTCATCAGGCAAAGCAGATTGTGTTATCTTAAAATTGGATAGTAACGGAAATATCGTTTGGAAGAAACAGTTTGGTACCCCAAAAGGCGACGAGTGTGCGGGAATAACCGGAGACAGCACAAATATTTATATATGTGGATATACTTTTGGAGATCTGGCAGCGGCTAACAAAGGTAGTCTGGATGCATTTACAGGGAAATTCACCGATAAAGGGGAACTGGTAAAATTTTTTCAATTTGGAACAAAAGGATTGGATGTGGCAAGCCATATAGCAGTTGATAAAGAAAAAAACATTTACATAGGCGGTAGCACAATGGGAGATCTTGTCGGCAAAAACCAAGGAGAAGGAGATAGCTTTTTAACAAAAATGGGCAAGGACTTTGAAATAATCTGGACACAACAATTTGGCACAAATAAATGGGATGGAATTAACGGAATTGGTTTAAATGAAGACGTGTCTGAAAATATCGTTGTAAGCGGTTGTCAGAATTGGCCCTCTTGTCAATCGTTCATAAGGATGTATAAGAAAGATGGTAGTTTATTATGGGTAAATAATTATACAGCGAGTGGTAAAAACGGAGGTACTTGCGGCAAGGGAGTTTGTGTTGATAATAATGGGAATATTTATCACACCGGGAACACAGGAGGCAACCTCTTTAAAAATATTGACAAAACAGAGGGTCATGACGTGTTTCTTATTAAATTTAATTTGGATAAAAGTCAAATCAATAATTAATGTTAGATAAACAAATGACTAACTCAACTAAAACAAAATTAAATCCCAGAAATGTCTTCTGGAAATGCGGATCTTGTTCTGGTGCCATGTTCCATTTACTGAATAATGAATTTGCCAACCCCAAAGAAAATGAAGAAAAGGCATTGGATTTATTAGCAGGCGGGATTGCGCAAAAAGGTTATCAGTGCGGAATGCTCTGGGGAGGCGCTCTGGCTGTTGGAGCTGAATCATTTAACAGATATGGTGACAATAGCGATGCTATTGCTTCGGCAATTACTGCTTCGCACCATATTGTGATATCATTTAATAAAAGAAACAAATCAGTTAATTGCCGCGACATATCAGGGGTTGAATGGGAAAACAAACGTGAATTTGTTACTTTCATGGTTAAGACAATAATGCGAGGTTTTATTTATAGCCCATGCTTCAATCTTATTGCAAAATGGACCCCTGAAGCAATTCAGGCGGCCAATAAGGGGATGTCTGAAAGAACTGTTTATAGCAAACCGTGCATGAGTTGCGCCACCGAGACAGTTAAAAAAATGGGGGGAAGCAACGAAGAGTCTCTTATGGTTGCTGGTTTTGCCGGCGGTATTGGTTTAAGCGGAAATGCATGTGGAGCATTAAGTGCAGCTATATGGTATAAAATGCTTGACTGGACAAAAAAGAACCCCGGAAAAACACCTGCTTTTTTTAATAATGATGATGTAAAGAAAATAGTAAGAGCATTTTATATGCAAACCGACTCAGAGATGCTGTGCGGGAAAATTTGCGGGAAACATATAAAAACGATTGATGAACACACTTATTACATAAGAAACGGAGGTTGCGGGAAACTTATAGATGCACTGGCAAAAATATGAAAACAATATTTCTCTTTAAACAGAAGGTTTATCTTGATAACAATGCCACAACATACGTCAGTAAACGTGTGCGGAGAATAATGAAGCGGGTATTAAGATATTATTGGGGTAATCCCTCATCTGGTTATCACATGGGTAAAATATCGGCACAAATTATTGAGAAGGCACGTGAGCAAGTTGCCGATGCCATTCATGCACATTCACATGAAATATATTTTACAGGTTGTGCCACAGAATCGAACAATGCAGTTTTAAAAACATTAAGTAATCATTTCTATCCTAAAAAGAAAAAAATCATATCTACGCCTGTTGAGCATCCTTCAATAATGAATACATTAGAATTCCTGCAAACGCAAGGAATCGTTGTTCAATATTGTCCGGTAGATAGTTATGGTTTCATCTCCATAAAAGAACTGGAAGCTCTTATAGATGAAGATACCTTTTTAATATGCTGCATTTATGCAAATAATGAGATAGGGACAATTCAAAATATTAAAGAAGTTTCTGCACTTGCAAAATCACATACTGTTCTTGTATTGTCCGATTGTGTTCAGGCATTTGGCAAGGTACCGGTTGATGTGAAGGATTTGGGGGTAGACTATGCCACATTTTCTGCACATAAGCTTTATGGGCCAAAGGGCGTTGGAGCATTATATGCAAGAATAAGCAGTCCGCTTGAGCCATTCATCCATGGAGGACATCAGGAAGAGGGAATGCGTGCCGGCACAGAATCGGTTCATAATATTGCAGGATTTGGCATGGCTTGCAGGGATATTAATAAACTTTTGTCGTATTCCCAAAAAACGAGATTACTAAAAGAGCAATTTATAAATCAACTGAAAGTCATTAAACCTGACATAATAATCAATTCACCAATAGATGATTGTCTGCCAAACACCATAAGTGTAACTTTCCCCGGTGTCAATAGCAAAGAGCTTATGATGATGTTAGATTATAACGGCATTGCCGTATCATCCGGTTCTGCGTGCAGCAGTCAATTAAACAAACCGTCCCACGTTTTAAAAGCGATTGGATTATCCGATAAAGCCACAGAGGAAACTCTTCGGATAAGTTTAGGTAAAGACACATCTGATAGAGATATCAGATATACAATAAAAGTGATAGATAATTACTTAGCACTAATAAAATAATAATAACAAAAACTAAATAAATGACAATAGAATCAATAAAAAAGAGAGGTTTCGGAATCTCAATAATAGTATTTCCAGTAATGCTGCTAGCAGGTTTTTTAATGCATCCTAACATACTAAATCTCGAGGCTCTTCAAACGGTTGAACAACTGGTTGGAAGATTTCATAATCAGCCCATATTCCATTTTGGGCACTTGCTTGTAATGTTTGCCGTCCCAGTTATAATGATAGCTCTGATTAGTTTTATGAATGTGCTCCAAGGGAAGGGCAAACAATTAGGTTTTTGGGGCGGGGTTATTGGTTTATTTGGAGCTTTCATCTTAGCTGTAGACAAAGGCGCTTTGTGTTTGGTATTATCTGCATTCGACACTTTACCAGAGGCTCAATTTCAAGAGTTTGCCCCTTTTCTCAGTGTTGTTGTAAACAAAGCTGGATTGCTTTGGGTGGTTTGGTTATTACCATTATTACCATTATTACCAATAGGTGCATCAATACAAGCACTGGGCCTTTTAAAAGAAAAATTTATCAGCAAATGGCAGGGAGTATGCATTATTTTTGGGCTTCTGTTACTTAACAACCCAGATATTGAACTAATTAGTTCAACGGGTGCTTTGCTTATGTGTGCCGGATACATTCCGTGGGGCGTCAGAATACTTCAGGGCAGAATGAATTGCTCTTCAACTTCTTGCCCAATATACGACAAAAAAAAAGATAAAAACTTTAAGTGCCATAAACCTTGTAATTAATTACTCGACCTCATATCATATGGATAAACATACAAGCATAAAATGAGACATACAGCATTACTATTTCTATTTATAGGAGTAAGTCTTAATTTATTCGGGCAAAACCAATCATTAAAAGAACAGGCTCTGGATGAGTTCAAAAAAGAACATTACTCAGAAGCAATTGTCTTGTTGGAACAAGCGGCAAAAGATACCCCAAAGGATGCCGAAATCTTTTACTATTTGGGATGGTTCAACCATTACAGGGCATACGATAGTCGACCATTGAGCGGATACAACTTTTCATATTCCGAACAAATTTTCAAATATTTGGACAAAGCCCTTGAACTCAGGCCAGATTATGGCGATGCAAAATACTTTTACGGAGCGGAATGCAGCGGAAACGCATTTATAGCAATGCAGAATTATGATGAGGAAAAGTTAAAGTATTTTTACAAACTAGCCAATGACAAAGGTGCATATCCAGCATGGTTAAAGGAATTCGGACGAAATTTTCTGAATAATTGCGATACAAACGCCATTTTATTTACAGGCGGAAATGCCGATTTTGATGTTTGTATTTATTTGCAGTTGCACGAAAATGTAAGAACCGATATAACCCTTCTTCCCATCGGGAACATTGACAGACCATGGTATGTGAAATTCTTGAAAAATGGATTGGCAGATGCGATTAAAAAAGTTGATTTAAGCCTCACAGACCAGCAGATAATGGATATACACCCTTTTAAGTGGGATACTACTATGATTTCGATCAATGTCTCATCTAAGGACAAAAAACAATTCGGTTTATCGGATAACTATCTGTTTCAATGGCAGGTTGAACCTGACTTGTTTTCTGAAAGGATGCACTCAAAAATAGAAAGCGAAAAAGCAAAAAAACGTACTTATCTGAGTCCGCAAAGAGCCATACTCTTACAGATAGTAGAAGATAATTTTTCTCGCCGACCAATCTATTTTTCAAATTTTTGTTCACCAACGCTTTATGGTGGTCTTAATGTCTATTTTCAAAATTGCGGTTTAGTTTCACGCCTAACGCCCATATTGACAAAGGATACTGAATTTGCGTTTAATTACAAAAAAATTGAAGAATTACTTCAGGAACAAAATCTTATAAATTTCAAAACACTAAAAAATAGCGATATCCCTCGCATTTCAGGCATTATCGAATCTGGTTATTCCAACGCTATACAAATAAAATGAAAGCAATATTGATAGGTGGTAAAAAGATTAAGGGGGGTGTATCAAAAGAAACAGCTAAAAATCTATATTTCTTCATAGAGCTTATCGAATCCGGAAAGTTAAAGCCGGTTATAGATAGAGTTTTTCCTCTGGAAAAGACCGCTGAGGCTTTTCAGTATGTCGAAAATGGTCATAAAAAAGGAAATGTAGTTATTACTGTTTAAAACAACTTTTGAATTAATGCAGTCAATTCCTCTTGCTTAATGGGTTTTGAAATATAATCGTTACAGCCCGCTTTGATTGCCATTTCTCTGTCACCGGTTAATCCATGAGCAGTTTGGGCAATTATGACAACATCTTTATTGAATTTTCGTATTTGCCTTGTCGCTTCACAACCGCTCATTTCAGGCAATTGAATATCCATTAAAATCAAATCAATATCAGGGTTTTTTTTGCAAATTTCAACGGCTTTAATGCCATTTCTGGCTCTTATCTGTTCTTTGCTAAACGTTTTGACCATTATTGAAATCAACTTTTCCGATGTTTCATCGTCTTCGACAATTAATATTTTCAGATTTTTTACATGAACATCTGTTTCATCTGGAACGCCATAGTTTTTATTTATAATTTTTTGTTGGGGTTCAACATTATATGGAATTGTAAAGTAAAAAACACTTCCTTTCCCTTTTTCGCTTTCTACCCAAATTTTACCGCCAAGTTTAGTAACATAAGCTCTCGAAATTGCTAATCCCAATCCTACGCCATTTCGATCTGTTTTATCAACAATGTCATCTTGTGTAAAACGCTCAAATATTTTTTCCTGTCTATCTTTAGGGATTCCGATACCTGTGTCTTTTACGTAAAATTCTAGATTACACTGCTCATCATCTTTACTGTTGTTTTTAAAAATATATCCAAATTCTATTGAGCCTCGATTTGTATATTTTATGGCATTTTTTACTAGGTTAGAAAGAACACTAATAAATTTTTCAGTATCTGTTTTAATAATAGAATCTTTATCAGGTAATGTATTTTTAAAAGAAAGGGTCAGTTTTTTCTTAGCAGCATCAAGTTTAAGGAGGTTGAAAACAAATTCGGTCTGTTCGTTAATATTTGTTTCAGATATATATGTATCAATTGTTCCGGATTCTATCTTTGAGATACTAATAATGTCGTTAATGATATTTAGCATGCGGGCACCGCTTTTCTCGATAATGCTTATGTATTCTTGTTGCTCAATGCCTGATAATTTTGGTTCCTTCAACAGATCTGCAAAACCTAGTATGCCATTCATTGGTGTGCGTATTTCGTGGCTCATGTTGGCAAGGAAAGCAGACTTTAGCTGGTCACTTTCTTCGGCTTTTTCTTTGGCTTTAGTTAATTCAACATTAGTCTCACCCAATTTTTTATTTATTGATCTAATTTCAACAACTTTTTTGCTAAGTTCAAATTCCGCTGTTTTAATATTTTCGATATCAGTATTAAAAGCCATAAACATATTAATTTCAGGTAATTGAACCGCTTCTAATATAACATAAACTGTAGTTTTATCTTTTCGCAGCAGCTTTATCTCAATTTTATTAAATCCGTCTTCCAATAATTTCTGAAAGCTGTGTAAACCCCTTTCAACTTCCTGAACAGGAAGCAGATCAATAACACTCATCGATAATATTTCTTCACGAGTGTAACCAACCATTTCACATGCTGCAGGGTTACAATCATAATATTTCCCCATTTTATCTACAACAAAAATTCCCACAGGAGAATGTTCGATATATAAACGAAATTTTTCGTTGCTTTCCTTCAGTTTCTGGTCAGATTGGTTACTCTTTTCAATTTGATTGGCAAGTTTTTTATTTAGAATGATTAGCTCTGATGTGTGTTTTGCTTTCTCTTTAGTCAAATTATGTTCTTTGTTTGCAATAACCAATTCTGCTGCAATTTTTGCCTTCTCTACAATTGCAATAACTAATGTTGCAGCATGATTTGCCTTTTTTACATTAGCAACCACTAACTCTGCTGCACGGTTAAATTTTCCTGCGTTTTGATAAACATTTCCTTTGTTGGCGATAACTAATTCAGCTGCATATTGCACTTTCGCTATGTTGGTAAGAACTATCTCTGCTGCACGTTTTGCTCCCAATATGTTTGCAATCACTAAAGTTGCCTCACGTTTTGCTCTCTCTGCCTCAGCAATGACTAACTCTGATGACCGTTTTGTTTTCTCTTCTGTTTGAAAAGATATTCTTTTGTTAGCAATGATTAACTTAGCTGCACGTTTTGCATTCTCAACATTAGCAATTAATAACTCTGCCGAAAGCTTTGTAATCATCGCGTTTGCAATGACTAACTCTGCCGGATTTTTTACTTCGACTTCGGTTTCAAAAGTATGTTCTTTGTCGGCAATTAATAATTCTTTTGTTTGTTTTTTTTCCTTTGAATGTGCAATTATTATCCCAGCCTGTCTTTTTAATTTCTCTGCTTTAGCAATAACTAATTCTGCCTGACGTTTTACTTTCTCTGCATTAGTAATGACCAATGCAGCTGCACGATCTGCTTTCACTTCGTTAGCAATGATCAACTCAGCTACACGCTCCGCTTTCTCCATCTTAGCAATGATTAATTCATCTGCACGTTTTTCTTTCTCTGTATTTGCAACGAATATATAATCAGCATTTATCATCTTATTCATATAATTATATGACAATAGTGTACATATGCAATGAGGTTTCCTCAAAACAAAGTTAATTCTGATAATTTTGATAAGTGTTGCACAATTTATGAAATAAATTACATTATTATTTCATTTTATGCCTGAATAACCGTTTGCTCCTCTGGCAAGCAATGCTTCACCAATTGTAGCAATACTGCCCACTTATCATTTTATCTGACCGCTAATCATTTTTTTCTTTGATTTAATTTGCTGTTCTGTTTTCTTTGTTGCCGTTTGATGATGCACGTCGGGCAAATTCAAATGCAACAAATTCATTTATCAATCGTCTTTAAGACAATATCAAAAATCCTAATCAGAAATGAAAATATTAATAACTGGTGGCACTAATGGAATGGGCAAAGGTGTGGCCAAAGTATTGGCCGGAATAGACAACCAAATTCATGAAGTTATCTTACTATGCAGGTCTAAAGAACTTGGTGAGGCTACAATGAGAGAAATTGAAAACTCTACAGGGAATAAAAAAACATCAATTGTTTTATGTGACCTTGCTAAACTTTCTGATGTCCGAAATGCAATTGATGATATTCAGAGTAAACATAAGTATCTGGATTGTATATTCATAAATGCAGGTTTAGGTTATGCTGCCGGACGGGTAGAGACTCAAGATGGAATGGATTCACATTTCCAGGTAAATTATTTATCTCAGTTCATGCTAACATTAAATCTGTTGAACTTGCTGGAAAACTCTCAGAATGGCCCAAGAGTAATATTCAATGCCACCCGGGTTGGTAAAATATTTTGGGACGACATCCAAATGAAGAAGAAATGGAGTTATGAAAACGGGATTTTTCAGGCTATGGTTGCAAAAAGAATGTTCCTTTATAAGTTAGATAATCTATATAAAACATTTAAGGGTTCAAAAGTATCATTCGTTGGTTTTGAAATATCCGAAACAGTCTGGAGTAACCAGCTAAATATTATTCCGACTCCTATGAAAATAATGGCAACAATTATGAAGTATTTAGGGACATTTATTTCAATAGAGAAATGTGGGATGATAATGGCTCCTTTGTTCACAGAAAAACAGGAAGATAGCAAGATGAAATCAGGCAAGTTGATAACATGGAAGAAAAATATTTTTATTGAGAAGGATGAAGATAAAATTGTTCTTAATGACGAAATGCAGGATAGACTTTGGAAAATCAGCCTGGAGCTATGCAATGATGAAAAAACAACTCAAACCAGCAAATCAATTTATGGCATCTAAAACATTCTTAAAGAATCTGGAGCAATCACTGGTACCAGTATATGGCAAAGAAAAGGCAACCCTGATTTCTGATAAGGCATCATCTATTTTAAATTCCGAACTCTGTAACATGGACGACCGAGGGAACAAAGCAATACGCAAGCATCTCATTGATTTTATCCTGCCGGGTTTTGCATACTACAAAGCCCTCAAGGAATCCGGAATTAATCCGGATGAAGCTTTTGCCTTTGTAAGCAAAGAGCTTTATAAAATTTCTGAGCGTTCAGGGAATTTTATGAGAAAATTCAAAAACTTTCCTTTAGCCTATGGAATACTTAAGCTATTTATCAAACCCATAATGAAATACGGTTTTCCCAAAGAAGGGTGGAATGTTGTATGGAGGGAAAACAGCAGTAAAAGAATTTCATTTGATATGAACTCCTGTCTCTATTGTGAAGAACTTAAAAGACGAAATGCCCTGGAACTTTGCCCTGCTTTCTGTGAGTCTGACCATATTGCTTATGATCCATTATCTCCTGTAATTATGTTTAAGCGGACAGGAACACTGGCTCTCGGAAATAAGGTTTGTGATTTCTGCTTTGAAAAAGGAAAACGTAATTAATAAAACCAGCTGACATGAAAATTGAAACTTTAAAAAAAAGAGGCTTTGCATTATCGCTAATTTTATATCCTTTGATGCTATTTATCGGCTTTGTGACTCATCCGAATTTATTGGCAATGGAACCGCTTCAAACAGTAGAACAACTGGTTGCAAGGTTTCACAACAACACTATGTATCACATAGGACATCTGATAGTTACCTTTGCTGTTCCTGTAATTATTATCTATTTTATTGGTGTAATGAATTTATTACAAGCAAAAGGGAAGGCATTAGGATTCTGGGGAGGTGTTATAGGCATATTCGGCGCATTTATTTTAGCTGTCGATAAAGGAGCCTTATGCTTGACAATGTCGGCATTTGACACGCTTCCGGAAGACCAATTTGCTGCTTTTATGCCATTCTTACAGGTAATTGTATCAAAAGAAGGTCTTCTCGTTATTGTATGGTTACTGTTTGCTTTGGTTATTGGTGGAATTTTACAAACTATAGGTTTAATGAAGGAAAAGATAATTCAAAAATGGCAGGGTATATTAATTATTGCAGGGCTGTTACTTTTGCTTAACCCAGATATTGAGTTAATAAGCTCGGTAGGATCTGCCCTTATGTGTATCGCTTACATACCTTGGGGAATAAAAGAGTTCAAGAATAAGTGAAAATATAGAATAAGCTAAGTTTTTTGTAATAAAACAGATATAATTAATACTATATAAGAAACAAATTCTAAATGAAAAAGAAAATAATATTATTGGTTTGTCTGTTTTTCAATACCTGTGTCTTTGGCGAAGAAATTATGAAGGTCCGGTTGTCGGATGGAGAGACTATCTCCGGGCGACTTAATCTTCCATCGAATAAAGATAGTGTGCCAATGTTGGTAGTTTTCGTACATGGCACAGGCCCTAATACCTACCTTAATAAGAGAAAAATCGGGAACGTTGAATTCAACTACTATGACCTGTTCGCAGAAGAATTTAACAAAAGGGGTATTGGATTTTTTACATATAACAGGCGAGGAGTAGAGATAGGAGAAACCCCACCTTATTACGATAAAATTGATTCGACAAAATACTCAAAATATCTGCCATTAACCGAAGCCGAGGATATTGAGGCAATAATCTCACAACTCAAGCATGACAAAAGATTTACAAACTCAAAAATAGCCTTACTGGGTGCTAGCGAGGGAACAATGATTGCCTCTATGGTTGCTGACAGAAAAATTGAAAAAATTGACGCATTGCTGCTATTTGGTTATGCCAACGACAACCTGTTTGATATAATAAAATGGCAATACTCCGGAAAAGCATCGATTATTAACCTTAGGAAATATTTTGATGTTAACAGAGACAATCTGATTAGCAAGAGTGAATATGAATCCACAGACTCTATTGCTCTCTTAGGTAGAAGCAGGATAATGAGAAATGCTCCGTTTGAATCGCTTAATAGTGTTAAAGACAGTATCCTTGATTATCGGGACTTTGCACAAATGACAACTCCCTACTTTGAAAATTTGCTAAAAAAGATAGAAACGGATAATAATTCCTGGATTTGGAAAAATTATTTCAGAGTAACCAGCGGATGGTTAAAACAACATTTTCAGCTTGAAGCCAATAAAACAAGATTGTTAAGAATTGATATCCCTATTTATATATTTCATGGCATTGATGATGGAAACGTTCCCATTGAAGGAGTATATGATATCCAATCCAGATTCAGGCAGGCAAACAAAACTAATTTAAAATGTTTTATTTTTGAAGGGCATAATCACGACCTGAATTACCTCGACTGGCCCTTTGAACAAAAGATATCAGAAGGATTAAATTCAATTTTTAATATTTCAGAGTCATTATACTCATATAACAATCTACTTAATTTTGAGTTGATGGAAGTTTACCAAAAATCTCTGGAGAGATTTAATTCAATAATCTCAAAAATACACGATTCAAATCTAAAACACCCTAGAAGCTAATATTTAAAATGATAAAAGGTACATTGTTATTGTTATCGTTTATTTTCATCTCATGTAGCGGAATGAAAAACTTAGATCGCCCAACGCCTCAAGATAAGGAGGAAGGTTTTTTTTTTACTGTAAGGGACGGTATTAAGATTTTTATCTACGAGCATCTCCCCAAAAGCGAATTCAAGAGCACAATCTATATAGTTTCCGGAATCACCGGTATAAACCATAACACAGAAAGTGATATAATTGAGAAATTAAGCAATAACGAGAATAGAGTAGTCGTGATACATCCCCGCGGCACCGGATATTCAGAAGGGAAAAGAGGAGATAGCAAGAATTTGTCGGATTTTATTGCTGATTATGTTGAAATTATAAAGTGCGATAAATACAACAATGATACAACCGGAAAGGTAATTTTATACGGACACAGTATGTCATGCGCAATTGCCCTTATGGTAGGGAACCAATTGCAGAAAATTGATGGTCTTATTCTTATCAACCCCCCATATAAGCTGAAATCGGCCAAAGGAATGTCCCCGGGTTTCGCAGATTATCTCAAATACATTGGCTACTATATTTTTGCACCACATGTGCCTATAGTGAATATGGCAGGAGATCCGTCAGCAATAGAAAATGAAGCGGACAGAAAAGAGTCGGAACTAAGAAACAACAATCCTCTGCTGGTAAAATATTTCAGCATGCATTATATGTCCGAATCAAAAAAGGTAATGGATGCGATGGTTCAAAATGCACGGCAGGCAAATTATCCATTGTTGCTGATATATGGTGAAAATGACAAGATTGTAGAGAAGGCCGGATGTGATGAAATTTTTTCTGCCTGGAAAAGCCGATACAAAAATTACGAAACCATAAACGGTGGTTCACACGGAAAATCAACTGTAGTAAAGGGGATGGATTGTATTTTAAAATGGATTGAGAATAGATGAACTAGCGGATAGCTGATATTCTTTATTTTACTTTGCATATATTTGCAGTATAATTATAAAGAAATCTCCTCCCAACCATTTTACATGAAAAAGAATTTTATCCCAAACCTGCTGTCAATCTTAGCTTTAATCGGATTCATTGGCACATCTACAAGTACATTAACTTCTTGTAAGAAGGCAGAAGAACCTGAGCCAATTGTGAAGCCGGCAGAGCTGACTAAAGAACAGAAATGGTCCAAGGCCATTTATGATAATATGAAGGAGATATACTTCTGGAACGACACGCTCCCCAAAACATTCGATCCTGCAAAGTATACAACTCCGGAAAATGCACTCGAATATCTTATTTCTATAAAGATTAACCCAAATACCGGAGAGTCAATAGATCATTACAGCTTTCTGGATAATATAGGAGGGCTCAGCGGTGAAATTTCTGAGGGAAAAGCCAGCGGCGACTATGGATTTATGATAACCGCCGCATATAATGAGAGCGGTAAAGTATCGTGGTATGTGACCTATGTCTACAAAGGCTCGCCAGCAGGTAATGCTGGCGTAAGACGTTCGTACGAGATAACTGCAGTAAACGGAAATTCAGCTGTAAACCCGGAAGTCAGCATCGATGGTTACCTGGTTCCTGAGTCGGCAGGATACACAAATGTTGTGAATACACTCTTCGACTCAGAATCGGCCAGATTCACATTTAAAAAGGACGATGGCAATCTGCTGGAAGCACAGATGTCTGTTACCTCTTATGATATTAAAAGTGTGCTTTTGGACTCCATCTATACAGTTGGTGGCAAAAAAGCAGGCTACATTGTTTTTAACCAGTTTTTAGGATCAAGCTCAGTAGTTGAACTCACCCAAACAATTTCCAAATTTGAAAGTGCCAATGTAAAGTATGTGATTGTAGACCTCAGATACAATGGCGGCGGATCTGTAGGCACCTGCATGACATTCAGTAATATGCTGGCACCTGCTGCGGCCACGGGAAAGGTTATGTTCCGGTATAAGCTTAATAAGTCCCTGACAGCTCAGGAAAACCCGGACGATTTGGTTGCAAAATTCACAAAGCCCAACACACTGGAACCACTTGAACTTTACTTCATTGTCGGAGGTGGCACAGCATCGGCATCGGAGTTATTAATAAATAACCTAAAGCCATACTATCCCGGAAAGCTCTTCCTTATTGGAAACACTACATATGGAAAACCATGTGGTTTCTGGGCAACCCCAATCGGATATGAAGAGGACCAAACCACAACAAAAGAGGGGTATGACATGTATGCTGTATCATTCGAAACTGTGAATGCCAATGATGAGGGAGCATACTATACCGGTATGACACCATCAATCAATGTTTCTGACATGATTGGCTATCAGTGGGGAGATATAAACGAGGCCAGGTTGGGTCAGGCGTTGTATCATATAGCTTATGGTTCATTCTATACAACCAAAGCCGCTACAGGTAAGAACCAAGCCCTAAAGAGCGACATCGACCGCCGTTTCAAGGGGATGATCGATTTCGGGAAGCATCCGATAAAATAGTGATTATTTTAAAAACTTATATAAATTTGTCTAAACAGATTTGATCACATAAGTTTCTAAGATGATTCAAGAAGAGAATGAAAAGCAACAGTTGCTACTAATATCAAAAGGTAATCAGATTGCTTTTCATGAAATATATGAAAAATACAAGGATAAAATTTATTCTTTTGCTATGTATTTGACTCATACGGATTTTCTGGCAGAGGAAATTACTCAGGAGGTCTTTATTAAAATTTGGACAACAAGGTCAAACCTTACTTCTGTTGAATCTTTCAAATCATATCTTTTAGTCATAGCCAGAAACGTAGCCAGCAATCATCTTAAAAGATATGCTCTGGAAAGAATCATTCTGACAAAACTGGCGGACAACTCAAATACAACAGAAAACGATAGTGATATTCAGGATGAGCAAAATGCCTTATTAAAGATACATGAGGAAGCTATAAGGTTGCTATCGCCCCAGTTACAGAAAGTATACATCCTTCATCACATTAAACGTTTGAAGAATAAAGAGATTGCCGATATGCTGGACATATCTCTGTATACCGTTAAGGAATATCTTAAAAATGCCTCAAAATCGGTAAGAAAATATGTCGGTGACAAGATCAACATAATGATCGTGTTAGCCCTTAATATTTATTTAAATTAAATTTTATTTTTAAATATCTTGATTTTATCCCCCTCCTTTCAGGGAGATAATTGTCTTTTATATGCAGTCGGATGTATTAATATTGAACTTATGAATAAAGATCGATTACTGGAGCTTTTTAAGCTCCACATTCAAGAGAAGCTTTCCAAGAAAGAAGAGTCAGAATTTCTGAACGAGATTTACAGTATGTCTGATGAGCAACGAGAATCTTTGATAGATGAGTTCATCGACAAACTTCCGGTTGAGCACCACTTAGGAAAGGCCGATGCCGAGAAGATTTTTAGAAATATTGTAAGGCCGGTCACCAAAGGCAGAACATTTTTTGTGAGGTTCTCAATTTCTGTTGCCGCGTCCTTAGTTATTGCGTTTTCTGGTTTTTATATTGCGGATAAATATTATAATTCTTCTGAGGATACAATCAGTGTCGTTAATGATATAGCACCCGGAGGAGAAAAGGCCATACTTACCCTGGCAGATGGTTCAGTTGTCAGACTTGAAGGTTCCAGCGACAGCATACTTGTAAGCAAAAAGAATGATGTCACCATACAGGTAAAGGACAACAAGCTCTTATATAAAAAGGACCCCAAGGCACAAGCCCGAGAAATCAAGTATAATATGTTGTCAATTCCACGTGGGGGAGAATTTCAGATGGTACTTCCCGATGGAACGAATGTATGGCTCAATGCAGAATCAAGTATAAAATTCCCTGATGAATTTCCATCAGACGAAAGTCCTGTAATGATTACCGGGGAGGTCTATTTTGAGGTGACAAAGATGTCCGGGGAAAAGCCATTTATTGTTGAATTTAAAGACAAGGCAAGAATAGAGGTGCTGGGAACCCGTTTTAATGTCAATGCATATGAAAACGAAGGGAGTGTAAGAACCACACTGGTGGAGGGTTCTGTCAAAGTTGTTTCACCACTCTCAAAAAACTCAAGCGTAATTTCACCCGGTCAGCAGGCAACCATAACAGGAGATGGCCTGTTGTCAGTCAAAGAGGTTGATGTAGATGAGGTGATTGCATGGAAAAACGGAAAGTTCGTGTTTGACAAAGCAAACATTCAGACAATTATGCGACAGATAGAGAGATGGTACAATGTAGATGTTGTCTATAGTGGCACTTATACAAAGCATTACGGTGGGGCAATCTCCCGTAAGGTGAACCTCTCCAGATTTTTCGAGATATTGGAATTGTCAGGAGAATTAAAATTTGGATTAAATGACAGCACTGTAACAGTGCAGGAAAAATAAAAGGAGGTGAATAGATTGGAATAATCGTAAAACTTTAACTAAGTAAGATTTAATCCATATAAGACGAAGCCGGACCCAATTGGAGGTTGGATCCGGCGGTGTCAGGGGTTAAATCATTGAGCCAAGAAGCAAATTAATTTAACAAACCCGAAACAAACAAAATTATGAAAAAATTCGTACAATTTATTGGTACGTATGAAGATTCTCATGTAAATAGAAGAATTTACAAAAAAATGTTTCTGATTATGAGACTAACTATGATTTTTACGTTATTTGCATGCATTCAGGTAAGCGCTACGGGGTACGCTCAAATAACAGTATCTGCAAACAACGAACCTTTGCAAAAAGTATTGAAAGAGATTCAAAAACAGAGTGGATATGATTTTTTCTACTCATATGAACTCATCGAAAAAGGAGGGAATGTCTCTGTCGATCTTAAAAACGCCCCTTTAAAAGATGCCGTTAGCGCATGTATTAAAGGAAAGGACCTCACATTTTCCATCGTAGATAATACGGTGATAATTAAGGCAAAAGAGGCAGAACAACAACCAGTAAAATACACTCTTAAAGGAACGGTAACCGAGGTTAACGGCACACCTGTCTTTGGAGCTTCGGTTGTAGTAAAAGGTACCACGACCGGTGTCGCTACGGCGGAGGATGGTTCATACTCAATTACTCTTACAAAAAAACCTACAACATTGGTGGTATCTTTCATTGGTATGAAGACTAAAGAGGTTGCTTATAACGGACAGCCTACTTTAAATATAGTCCTGGAAGAAAATACTCTTGTAGTAGAAGGCCTGGTAGTTACAGGTATGTTTACACGTAAGGCCGAAAGTTTCACCGGATCAATTCAATCATTTAACCGGGAAGAAATTAGAAGAGTAGGCAATAGTAATGTTTTACAGAGTATTAAGAATTTAGATCCATCTTTCCGGATTATGGAAAATCTGAGCAATGGTTCAAATCCAAATCAGACATATCAGATTACACTTAGGGGTCAATCAGGTTTCCCAGACTTAAAAGGGGAATATAAAAATAATCCAAATGAGCCATTATTTATTGTAGATGGATTTGAGACAAGTATAACTTTTGTAATGGACATGGACATGAACCGTATAGCAAATGTTACACTATTGAAAGATGCAACAGCCAAAGCAATTTACGGTTCCAAGGCGGCAAATGGAGTGGTTGTAATAGAGACTCTTAAACCAGAAGCCGGAAGGTTAAAGGTTTCATACTCAGGGAGTGTAAATTTTCAAACGCCTGATTTAACCAGCTACAACCTATGTAATGCTGCAGAAAAACTTCAGGTTGAGAAAAATGGGGGATTGTTTCTGTATTTTGAGGATAATGGTGTTGAAATTAAAACAAATCCACAAGAGCAGTATATTTATGACCAATATTATAATGCAATTCTAGCCGAAGTTCTTGCTGGAGTAAATACAGACTGGAAATCACGCCCCTTAAGAAACGGAATAGGCCAAAAACACTCAATTTATTTAGACGGAGGTGATGACTATTTTAGATATGGAATAGATCTTTCTTATAATAATGTTGCAGGAGTTATGAAGGGTTCCGAACGAAATACATTTTCCGGAGGGGTATCTCTATCATACAGGTATAAATCAATTTCAATAAGAAACAATTTAACAACTACATTTAATAAAGGAGTAAACTCACCTTATGGAAACTTCAGTAGTTATACAAGAATGAATCCCTATTACAGGTACGAAGATGAGTTGGGTAATTATATAAAACAACCAGGCCTAAACTATGGGAGGCCAAACGATATTAACCCGATGTTTAATACAACCTTAAATACAAAGGACTTTACTGAATATATGCAACTGGTAAATAATTTCTATCTGGAATGGACGCCATTTGAGAGATTTAAACTCACCGGCCGAGTTGGGGTTGTAAAAAAAGATGCGGGAAATGAAATTTTTCACCCTGCCAGCCACACAGATTTCACAGGCTGGGAATCTGATGCTACATTAGTAAATCGTAGAGGAAGATATACTTATGGAGATGGAAAAGACTTAACACTTTCAAGTGATATAATTGCTAATTATTCGTTTCTCGCTGGGAAAAATCATATGTTTTTTGCAAATGCCGGATGGAGCATAAGTAATGCTGCCTCGGAATATGCAACATTTATTGCAGAGGGTTTTCCTAATGATAAATTGGATAATATCTCATTTGCAAGGCAGTACCTACTAAACGGAAGACCTTTTGTAAGCCAGGGAACAACCCGGGACGTGGGAGTTTTAGGTTCACTTAACTATTCGTATGCTTCACGATATTTGTTTGATGCATCACTCCGAATGTCGGGATCGTCTCAGTTTGGAAGTAGCAATCGATGGGGAAAATTTTGGTCGTTGGGATTTGGTTGGAATATCCATAATGAGAAATTTATGAAAAATCTAAAAGATGCAGGTGCAATAACACAGGCAAAATTAAGAGCTTCATTGGGATTTACCGGCTCACAAAATTTTAACTCGTACCAATCATTGGCAACTTACGACTATTATACATCTCAATTCTACAACGGAAATATAGGTGCAACTCTGGGAGCAATGCCAAATAGCAATCTCAGATGGCAGAAGAAAAACGATAAAAATATCGGACTTGACCTTTCTTTATTGAAAAACAGGATCAATTTAAGGCTTGATTATTACATTGCAAATACAGATGATCTATTAACCGACGTAACCATTCCATCTTCTACAGGTTTTACTTCATACAAAGAGAATATGGGGGAGGTAGAAAATAAAGGATATGAGTTCAGCATTAAATATAGAGTGTGGAGCGATCCTAAAAATAATTCATTTTTTAATGTTTATGTAGCAGGTGCCCATAATAAAAATAGAATAAAGGAGATATCTAATTATCTGCAAACTTTTAACAACACCCAAACATCAACTGTTAACAATAAACCGGTGGTACGATATAACGAAGGGCAATCAATGACTGCTATTTGGGCAGTACCCTCTTATGGTATAGATCCTTCTTCGGGTCGTGAATTGTTTATTAAACCGGACGGCAACAGGACATATACCTGGAATTCCGACTATCTATCTGTTTGTGGGGATTCAGAACCAACAATGCAGGGAAATTTGGGATTTAACTTTGATTATAAGGGGTTTAGTCTAAATTTAAATGCATCATACCGCTTTGGGGGACAGCTTTATAACCAAACTCTTGTAGATAAGGTTGAGAATGCAGATTTGTATTATAATGTTGACAGAAGAATTTTTGAAAACAGATGGTTAAATCCTGGAGATGTTACGCTTTACAAGGATATAAAAAGCACAGAAATTACTCGTGCAACTTCACGTTTTATCGAAGATGATAATTACTTGGGTATATCTTCACTTAATGTATCCTATGAACTTAACAAACTGAAGAAATTTAACCTTAAAGGAGTAGATAGATTAAAACTTTCATTTGATATGGCAGATTTTGCAAAATTATCTTCAGTAAGGATCGAAAGGGGTACTTCATATCCGTTTGCAAGAACTTTCTCATTTTCTCTTCAGTTAATGTTTTAACTCTTTAAACTTATGATTATGAAACAAAAAAATATAATATTAACACTTTTGACTGTTTTGGTTTTATTGAGTTCTTGTGAAAAGTGGCTTGATGTACAACCGAAAACAAAAGTAGAGTCATCTGAGCTTTTCAAAAGTGAAACTGGCTACAAGGATGCTTTATGGGGAATTTATACTAAGATGACAACAACATCTATGTATGGACTTAATATGACAATTTATTTGGATGCAATGGCCAGAATTTTTTCAAGTGCCGGTACATCAGGAGCCGGATATGAAATGTTTATGTATAGATATACAGGAAATGTTGGTCAAACTGTAATTGGGAATATTTGGTCGACAACTTATAACGCAATTGCAAATATTAATAATCTGATTACCAACATTGAAACTGCAGATAAATCTATGTTTTCACAGGACAATTATAATATAATCTATGGTGAAGCATTGGCATTAAGGGCATATTTACATTTTGATATGCTTAGACTTTTTGCGCCATCATTTATAGTGAACAAAGATGCTCCTTCAATTCCTTATATAAAAAAATTCAATTATACAATTACGCCACAATCAACAGTAGAGGAGGCCTTAAACGAAGTAATTGAAGACCTTCAAGCGGCTGAGTTATTGTTAAAGGTATCGGATCCACTTTATACCAATAGAACTATAACTTCGGCAACAGATAACGGTTATTTATTAAATAGGAATCTTCGAATGAATTACTATGCTGTAAAAGCTATTTTAGCCAGGGCATATATGTGGAAAGGAGATAAGGAAAATGCTTATAACTATGCAATGGAGGTCATTAACAGTGGAAAATTCAAATGGACAATTGTTGACAATATTGCTACAACTGAAATATTAAGGGACAGAACATTTACAAACGAACAAATTTTTACTCTTCATATTGAAAACATTACTACAAATATTCAATATAATTTAAATTACAAATGGGCTAATAGTTACAAGGTAAACGCGACATATTTCAACAGAATATTTCCTTACCCAACAGATTGGAGGGGTGCTAATGCGCTTTATTTTTGGAGTGATATTTTCACGAGCAGCTCCACTCAAGAAAGAACCTCTACAAAACTATGGCAATATGAGGGAATGCCAACAGCTTATCAACGAAAACTACCTTTAATACGACTCCCTGAAATGTATTTAATTGCAGCTGAGTGCCATCTGAACGAAGCACCTAATATAATAAATACAATCCGTCTAAATAGAGGTATTTCTGAAACTTTTGCTCTAACATCTACAGAAGTTCAGATAACTAATGAAATAAAACAAGAATATCTCAGAGAATTTTATTGTGAAGGAGTTGTCTGGTATTATTACAAACGACAAAATTCAAATTCTTTAGATGGGTTTGGTACTTTTAATAAAGCTAATTATACTTTGCCGATTCCACAACAGGAGATTGAATTTGGTTTAATAAAATAATCTGAAAACAGACATAGTTATGAAAAAAATTATATATTTATTTATACCTGCAGTAATAGCGATATTGTTTGCATGTGAGAATGAAAAAAACACTTTTAGTGATGTGCCTACTATCTATCTATCCGGAGATCCTGCTCAAAATGCAAAAACAGATTCAGTTATTTTTTCTTTTAAGCTATTAGGATCTTCTGTTACAGATTATGATATTAATTTAATTGTAAATATTGCCGGGATAGTTTCAGATAAGGATAGAAAATTTGAACTTGAAATTGTGCCGGAAAAGACAAATGTTACAGCCGAAAATTATACTTTGGGTGAATTAGTTGTACCTGCAAAATCATTTAAAGCTATAATTCCTGTTAATTTAAAAAGAAGTATTCCCGGAATAAATTTACTGGTAACAAACGCAAGATTAACATTAAAAGTTAAATCAAATGAGAATTTCTCAATAGGAGCAATCGAATATGCAACTTATACTATTGCTTGGTGCGACTATCTTGTAAAACCATCAACTTGGTCGAATGTTATTAATTATTATATCGGACCATTTACACAGAGCAGATTCAAATTCATTATAGATTATACTGGTCTAACATCATTTGAAAGTCTCTTAACTAATGGAAGCTTTGATTATAATAAACAATTAAATTTTCAAGCCAAATTAATTGGATTGTTAAACAAATATAATTCAGAACATCCTGGAAATCCCTATCTGAACGACAATGGGCAACCATTACAATTCGGTGCGGGATTAACAAATTAATATTAAAAAATTGATTATGAAAAATTATATACTAATACTAAGCATTTCCATTTTTAGTTGCTTTTGGTTAAATTCTTGTCTTGTAGATGAGGGAACCTATGATTATAAAAATTCAAATGAATTTTTTGTAGACACAATAGGTAAACAGGTTAAATTTACTGTAAAACAATTTTCTAACCTTGTAGTTAATTCTAATTTAGTTTACTCAGAAGATAAAAAGGATTTAACATTTAAATGGTCGCTTTATTTACCATCCACTTATATATTGGGGGCTTCTAAGTATCCTGCAGCAATTTCTCACGGATTCGACAGAGATGATTTTAGAAATTATGAAATTTCAGTAAATGAAAATCTCTCTCAACCTATTACTGCTATCCCTGGATCATATATCCTACAGTTTGAAGCAACTAATACAAAGACCGGGTTAACAACAATGATGAAATATACTGTAGTTGTAGAAGGAACTGTACCAAAAGGACTGGTTGTTATCTATAAAGGAGTATCGTCTATTGATATCGATGTTATTAACACTCCAATTCTTAACTCGGAAGTAGTTGAAACATTTCATGAGAAAAATTTATATACACGAGGAAATTCTATTCCATTTAATGGTAATCCTCGATCATGCCTATATGTTTCGACAGGAAATTTTATATATGTTGCATCAGACATAGATGCTAAACGTTTGTCTCGAGTAGATATGGTTGTGGCAAATGAATTTAACGAAATATTTTATGAAACTCCTGCTAATAAGGATTTTTATATGTTAAGAAGTAACTTCATAATTAATGATGGGAAATTCTATAAAATGTTTGCATCTGGATCACCATTTTTTATGGGGCCTGTTGATATGAAAGATAACGATACATATTATGCAGCACCTTTTGCATTGTTTACTTCAGGAGGACATGCGCTAACGTATGATCAAAATAAAATGAGATTTCTATACACGGGGATGTATGATGGATTTAGCCAACAAGTTGCAGCGTTAGGAACCCATTTTCTGTTTAAAAATGTTGGCAAAAAGATGATTTACGGCTCTGTAGGATATGACTCAGGATTAGCGAGTGTAGCTTATTGTATATTTAAAAATCCAATTGATGATGGGAAGCGATACTTATATGTTTTTAGAACTGCAACAAGTCATTCGGCTTATCAAACCCAAGGAGCTTTTAATTTGGCTATGGCTCCTCTGGTAGAAAGTGCTGAATTTTGGGCATTTGGAGAGAGAGGACCTGTAGTTTTCTATTCAACAAAAAATAAAATTTATAAACTAAATTACACTTTGAGTAATGGTGTAACCGGAGCTGATGAAACACTATCTTTTGCGGGATCAGAAGAAATTACATTTATGAAATTGTTTAAATACAATGGTATAAGTTTGCCGGTAGTTGCTAAAGATAAATATTTGATGGTTGGTACATATAACAGTTCGACAAAGATTGGAAAGCTTTATATCTACGAGTCAGATATTTCAAATGGTCAAGTATCAAAGACCCCTGTTGCTAGTTATACGATATCTGGCAAAATTGCAGATGTCGATTTCATAGATTCATAAATTATAAACATTCTATAAATAGTTGATTCCAATTTTTTTTATAGTGGGATCATATAAAAGTTTTAAAAATGAAATTAAAAAATACAATAATTTTTCTTTTGAACATAATTATTACTTGTTCTATTTCTGCTCAAACACCAAGAATAATTTCTTCAATCGACAGTTTAGATAGAAAATTCACTGAAATTATCCGCCTAAATGACACTCAACAGATAACAAAACTCAAAACAGAGCTCTATCAGTTATCAAAAAGCAAAGAAGAAGAGAAAGTGATGCTTGCTCTAAAATATGTTAATAAATTAAAAATGAGTGTAACCGAGGACTCTTTAGCGAACGTGATTAAAAAAAGATTCCCAAAAGGCAGGTTGTCAAGAAATTCGGATGTGCAAATAATTTATAATATAAAAGATCCTGATAATAAAGAGATAGAGTATAAAAAGTTTGTCAAAAAGTATCCTCCGGAAAATTATACGAGTAAAATGACCTATGATTATATAAGAGGAAACATTGCGAGGACTTATGCCGATATTGGGAATCCTCAAAAAGCAATGGAGTATTCCAATCAAATGGAGACTAAATCATGGAAAAGTGAAGGTTGGGCAGGAATAGCACCTGGGTTTATAAATAGAGGTGATTTTGAAAATGCGGAAAAACTTCTTAAAATGGCAGTCTTAAACTATGAGTCCTATCTAAATGAAAGTAAGCCAAATAATACTGATGTCAATTTGTCTGATGGACTTTATTGTATATATTGTAGTAAGTATGCAGAGGTGCTTTATAAACAAAAAAAATATGATGAAGCACTAAAATACTACAAAATTAGATTGAAAAGTCCAAGGCCTTTTGATAATTCAGAACAGGAGGCTTATATAAACTCATTAAAAGCCTCAGAAAGGAATCTTGAATTGTTTTTATTCCTCAAGAATTTAATAACTGATGGGCAAGTTAGTCAGACTTCTTCTAGTTTATTTAAAGAACTATATGTAAAATTGAATGGGTCAGATTCTGGCCTCAACGAATTGTGGAATTCAATTCAGGAGGTACTATCCAAAAACTTAAAACAAAAACTTGCTAAAGACTTAATAAATATACCGGCTCCAAAATTTTCCGCAAAGGATATAGCTGGAAACACAATATCTTTAGTTGATCTTAAAGATAAGATTGTCATAATTGATTTCTGGGCAACCTGGTGTGGTCCGTGCAAAAAATCATTTCCTGCAATGCAGCTGGCAGTCAATAAATACAAAAATGATCCAAATGTAATGTTCCTTTTTATTCACACTTGGGAAAAAGAGGATAATGCAACTGAGACAGCAATTAATTATCTAAAAGAAAATAATTTTAATTTCCACCTGATAATGGATTTAAATGATCCTGTAACAAAAACCAACAATATTGTTACCTCATATAAAGTGTCTGGAATTCCAACCAAATTCATTATTGATGGTAATGGAAATATAAGGTATAAGGTAACTGGTTTTACTGGAGGAGATGAAGCTGCCGTTGAAGAAATTTCTGCAATGATCGAGAGTGTCAGAAAATAGATATAAAATATAAAGGAAAAATAGGGGATTCTGCTCCTGAACTTAAGGTAACAAAGTGATTTAACGGGAATCCCATTAAGTACTTGAGGCAGCTAAGGTATATGTTGTGGAATTCTGGATTATATAGTGTCAGCTATGTATTGCTAGAATTCCACACCTTTTAGAACAAGCAGATAAATACAGAAAGGATATATATGTTATAGAATTAGTAAAATGGAAAGATGGGAGAACATACTACCAGTATTAAAGATTTTGTGCAAAAATCAGATGAGGAAATGCGATAACTGGTGGCTGCAGAAAGGGCAAACTACATGAGAGATAACTGGCATTATGCTGCAAGAGCACTAGCTGAAATTGAGAAAATAATGACGAAAATCCATTGTCGGACCCCCTAAACGAGAGTCGTAAATAAATAGTTTCCGGGTAATAATTAAATTGATTTTTTAGGTTAAGTAAAAGGTTAGCTTTCCGGAGAGGGGTACAGGTAAGACTGTACCCCTTATTTACTTGATAATGTGTTGATATGAGAAGAATGATCTTTACACTTTATTTCACCTCAAACTCGTAAATTGCAGAAGATTCCTTTTCTGGCATCTTAAATAGAAGCCGTACTGCCGATGTGTTTACGGGATTGAATTTAACTTTATTAATCTCATTTTTTTTAGAGACAGGCAACTCGTCGGTATATGAAACCTCCTGCCAATTACCGTTTTTGGATTCATATAACACTTTCCATATCAGAGGAATGCGGCACCCGCCCCATGGTCCGTCGTCAAACCAATATACCAAAGCCTGTGAAATTTGATGATTCTCCCGAAAACGGTACTCAATCCACTCCTCGTTATTGGTTTTTGGCCAAAGCGAATAAAACGGAACCTCCCGATCATTCGAATTTGATGGCCAGAATCCGTCATTTACTGTTATAAGAGATCTATTCGGGGTAGATGCAGTAACAGTGGCCTCCGAACATATGGTTTTTGGTGACAGAGGGCGGGTCGTATTCTGGTTTCTTGGTATCCACACGATCATTTCCCCACTTCCTCTGTTTGCCCATGAATAATAGGGTATTGCAGTTATATTCTTAGCATGTAAAACCACTTTCCCATCTTCTGTTCGATAGGCACTTGAGGCATTAGCTTTTATAGTTATAACACTACCCAATTCTGTGTTTGAATTTCCCAAACTTAAATGAATAGAGTCATCCAAAACCGTATTTAACACTTCTCCTTCATTATCGGGCCATTCTAGACAATAAACCAGAGGACCCCGACTTATTGACACCTTTCCGCGATCAGCTTCAACCGCATCATTGGCGATTATGCGCCGTATCTCCATCGGGTAAAGGAGATTGATACAATCACCTTTACTCCACTTGCGAATAATATTAGCATATCCATCTGCACCGACCGGTGTCACAACTTGCTTTCCATTCACGCTTATGGCGAATTTCTGATTTCCGGAATCACCGAAAGAGTATAAATTACCAGGCATAGGTTTGCCCTTAACCCACCCAGGGATTCGTATCTTAACTCCGAATTTACTCCTCTTTTCAGGGTTAACAATAATAGAAATATCCCCACTCCATGGATAGTTTGAATGTTGTAAGAGATTAACCATGTTATTACCTACATTGACCTTGGCATTGCTTTCAATAAACAGATTTACGTAGATATCACTACCTTTTGTAGCATAAACATAACCGGAAACGGAGGGGATAAAACGACAAACATTACTTGGACAGCAAGCACAACCGAACCATTCGCTGCGGGAGTGCTGTCCAATTGATTGCAACGGATTAGGGTAAAAGAATTTGTCCCCGGTGAGTTGTATGCCTGAGATCAGACCGTTATAAAGTGTTCGTTCGAGAATGTCGTAGTATTTTGAATCTCCATGCAGTAAGAAAAGTCTGTGATTCCAGAATACATTAGCGATTGCAGCACATGTTTCACAATAAGCCGACATGTTTGGCAATTCATAATTTTTGCCGAATGCCTCTCCGTTACCTGTTGCACCAATGCCTCCTGTTATATATAGTTTTTTACCGACTACATTTTCCCAAATACGATCAATTGCCGTAAGATAGTTTTGGTCTCCTGTTAAAGCAGCTACATCTGCCATTCCGGAATACATATAAGCTGCCCTCACTGCATGACCTACAGCTTCGTCCTGTTCAATTACAGGCTTATGTGTCTGACTGTACTCACCGCTGTGTCCATTACCCTTTAAATCAAGGAAAAACCTGGCGAGATCAAGGTATTCACGTTTGCCGGTTATGCGGTACATCTTTGCAAGACCCATTTCTACAATCTGATGACCAGGCTCATAAGTCAGTTTCCCCGGTCCGAAGTCATGTACAAGCAGATCGGCATTTTTGATAGCCACATCCAGTAGAGTTCTTTTTCCGGTTGCTTGATAATGAGCAACTGCTGCCTCATAAAGATGTCCGCAATTGTAAAGCTCGTGACTCAGGTCAGGATCTTTTTCCCACCTTTTTTCTCCAACCCATTTATGAAGATCCCCCGGTTTACCGGCAGTACGAGCAGTAAAAAGATAACCATCAGGTTCCTGTGCCAGGGCAATATAGCGGATAAGTGTATCTATACGGGCCTCCAAACAGGCATTAGGGAACATCTGAACCGAATATGATGCTCCTTCGATAATTTTATATATGTCAGTATCGTCAAAGGTGAACTGCGTATTAAAATAGCCCGGAATAAGCTTGGCTGCTTTCCGGAAATTATCTACACGGCCAGTATTATAGCAATGTCTAAGTGCAATCGGAATAGTTACATCTTGGTTTATTTTAATACGAGGAGCCCAAAAATTATCTGTCAGTGAAACAGATGTAAAGGAAACAGGACTTATAGGATAATCCTTGGAAGTACTGGGGCTCTGTCCATGTACATTCACACTTAAGGCCATTAATAAAAATAAAAATATTGATATTTTCTTCATAAAAACCTCACTTTTTTTAATAAACTTTCCACTCAATCACACCTCCGGAAAAACCCTGTCTTCCCACATCAATTACTTGTGGGGCAGTTTCGTCCACCTTAGCAGAAGCGCCTGATCGTCTAAGCTGAGCGACAACCTTAAGTTCAGTAGTGGTAACGGGATCGAATGTGAGCTTATTATATTTGTTTAAATCAGTTCCGTACCCGGAAGGGTTATTCACCTCTTTCCACTTTTCTCCATCCTTGTAGAGTAATTTCCAGGATTCAGGTGCTTTGTAAATTACATCATAATGGTCGAATGCAAGCCAGTAGATTTCAACTGTAGAAACAGTTTCTGGTTTTAGAAACTTATATGCAACACTCTCCTCTGTGCCTGATTTTAACCACCAATAGTGATAAGGTGTATTGATGTCGGAAGATGATTTTGGTTCAAATTGATCATTAAAACCCCATCCGCCAACCTGAATTGCGTTTGATGCTATTGTTGGAACGGATTTAATTATTGCATAATCAGCCGATGTTGGAAGCCATGTAACCATAGAAAACACTCCCCGGTTATTCCAGGTACAGTAAGGAATAGCTTTAAAATTGAGTGGCCGGTTTACAGTTTTTTTACTTTGTGCGTCAAATTCCACTGCAAAACCTTTTCCTTCAAGAGTAATGACTCCCCCAAGTATATCTTTTTCAAATTTGTTTGAGAAATTGGTTCCCTCTGGAACTACAATGTCAAAAACAAACGGATGATCCTGATCACAACCTTCCATTGCATAAAGTATTGGCCCTCTCTCAATTGCCATCAATCCTTTATCGTAATTCACAGCAAGGTGAGCTTGAACCCTTCTGACCGGCATGTCCATACAAAGCGATACTACATCTCCTGCTTTCCAGGAGCGGTTAATTACCGCATAACCATTATGTGTTTTAATTTTATGATGTTTTCCGTTTACAGAAAGAGTGACCTTAGGCTTTTCATTATCTGCATAATGATAAAGATCGGTCGGCACAGGTTTGTTTTGTACCCAGCCAGGGATTCGTAGCAGAAGAGAAAATTTATTATCTCCTCTTACAGGATCTATCTTAATTTTTACGTTCCCATTCCATGGGTAACAGGTTTCCTGAACCAGGTTCACCAAACCGCTTTCAGTAACAATTTCTGCATTCCCGGAAACGTAAAGATTTACATAAATATCATCCTTGATGGTAGCATAATTATACAGAGGCACCGATGCCATAAACCGGGTAACATTACCAGGGCAGCATGCACATCCGAACCACTTCTGGCGGTCATGACCTCCCGGTGACGCCATTGGGTTATCATAAAAAAATCTGTCACCACTAAGCGAGACCCCTGCAACAAGTCCGTTGTAGAGTGTTCGCTCAAGAACGTCATAATACTTTGAATCTCCTGTTGCCAGGAACATTCTGTGATTCCAGTAAACGTTTGCTATTGATGCACATGTTTCGCAATAATTGTTAAAATTATTCAACTCGTAGTCTGGTCCGAAACCCTCGCCATGGGGACGGGATCCTGTACCACCGTTGAGGTATAGTTTACGACCTGCCATATTGTCCCACACTCTTGTTACAGCCTCGAAGAGTTTTTTATCCCTCTGAACCATCGCGACGTCGGCGACACCTGAATAAAAGTATCCTGCTCTTACAGCATGTCCAACTATTTCATTCTGTTCCAAAACAGGTTTATGATCCTGACTGTATATGCCAGGTTTGCGGCCATTTGAAAGCCTGCCTGCCTCATCCACAAAATAACGAGCCTCATCCAGATACTTAATTTCTCCTGAAACCTGGAATAGCTTAATAAGGGCCATTTCAATTATCGGATGTCCGGAAGGGTATTTAATCTGCCCTTCACCCAGACCAAAAACTTTACAGACAAGATTGGCATTCTTAAGTGCAACATCTAGCAATGTATGCTTCCCTGTAGCCTTATAATGTGCAACAGCAGCCTCATAAAGGTGTCCACAGTTGTAGAGTTCATGGCTGTTGATTTTCTCCCAACGCTTGCTTCCCCACCATCGTGAAAGACGTTCCACTTTATTGGTAACACAGGTTGTAAGATAGCCGTCAGGCTCCTGTGCAGCAGCAATCAGTACTATTACACTGTCCAGATATCTGTCGAGTTTCGGGTCGTAATGAGCCACAAGAGAGTATGAAGCCCCCTCTATTATCTTATATGGATCGGTGTCATCGAACGGAAAGTCACCTTTATGCTCACCTTTAATTAGCCCTCCTGCAATGGCGAAGTTATTAAACCTTCCGTTTATTTCGCATTGATGGAATGCAGAAGGAATTGACACTGTACGATTTATTTCTATCCTGGGGGCCCAGAAATTATCGGTGAAATGTACTTTTGTGAATGAGACCTCTTTAATATCGGCAAAGGATATCTCTTTTGGGGCAGAAGTAAATGCCGCAATAATTAATATTGGTAAAGTACAAAGGATTACTTTAATAAAAGGTCTCATTATGTTATCGTTTAAATTTATTTTCTGACCTGTGACAACTTATGCTCTGTTTGATTTCAGGAAAGAATTCATTAAGGATTCTGAATAGTCTTCTGTCGTACTTCTTTAGTTCTTTGGCTGTATTAACAAAGTTATGTTTGCTGTCCGGTACCTTTACCTCTGCATTTGCATTGAACCAGGTCTGAACTCCTTCTGCCCAGTACTCTTCTATATTTGTTGCTGCATAAGTGCTTTTCCACTTACCTTCTGCAATTGCAGCGTCAAGCGATTTCTGCAAACGGATGTTGAAATCGGGATAGACGCTTATAATGCCTATAAGATGTATTGAATGAGCGAATTCATGAATCAGAATATCTTCTGCATGATACTTATCAATCTGGTAACAGAGTATATTTTCTTCCGCACATGTAGTCAGAGGTAACTCCAAAGTACCTCCCAGTCCTCGAGCCCTTACATCCCAGTTAAGTGTTGTGTCCTTTTCAAGGAATAGATGCTCCGGAATATCGGTAGTACCTTCATAACGAGCCATTATACCTACCCTTGTATTAACGGTTGTCATAACTTTTAATATCTCTGGTGGTAAAAGCCGGGTCATAGCATTGATTGTATTATAAGCTGCATACATTGCCCTGTCTGGTACACGCCATGATGCGATTATATGTATCCCGTTTGCGTTGAGGTACTTTTTGTAAAAGGAGTTGAGTTTCAGTGATGGAGGTGGTGCGGTCACCTCAGGGAAATCATTAATCTCCTGAGCAAAAGCCATACTTATCAATGATACTGATAAAAACAGACAGATTAATCGTTTCATAACTTAAAAAATTAAGTAAATATCATTATTTTTTTAATTCAAATTTATATATACAGGTTTGTGAGTATGTCTCACCCGGGTTAAGAATCGCTGAAGGAAAATTTGCATGATTGGGAGCGTCCGGATAGTTTTGAGTTTCGAGTGCTATACCTGTTCGGTAATTGTTAATATTTCCTCGTTTGCCTACATCATTACCTGTCATAAAATTGCCACTGTAGAATTGTATTGCAGGCTGGTCTGTCAATACTTTTAGAACAATACCGGTCGAAGGTTCGTAAACCTCTGCAGCAAGTTCTATCTCTCCTGAACCACCATTTTTCATTAATATCCAGTTGTGATCATACCCTCTGCCGGACACTAAAGCCTCAAAACTGAAATTTATACGGTCACCTATTGGTGTGGCTCTTCGGAAATCAAGAGGGGTATTTTCAATAGAGGAAATCTCTCCGGTGGGAATAAGATTTTTATCTGTTGGAGTGTATTTGTCGGCATAAATCGTCAATATATGTGAATTAGTGGATGAACTGTTTATGCCGTGCAGATTGAAATATGAGTGACTGGTAGGGTTAATGACAGTTGGCGCGTCGGTTTTTGCCAGATACCTTATTACCAATTCATTGTTCTCAGTTAAAGTATAGTTTACCTCCAACTCCAGATTTCCCGGGTAACCCTCTTCACCATCAGGAGAGATATATCTCATCTTAATTTCGTTCTCAGCAGCCGACACAACATCCCATATCATTTGTCCGAAACCACCTGTGCCACCATGAAGATGGTTTTCTCCATCATTGATTGTTAGTTGGTATTTTACCCCATTAAGAGTAAAATTCCCTTTACCTATACGGTTGCCATATCGGCCGACAACAGGGCCGTTGTAAATATCATTGGCTTTTAGGTATGCATCAATTGTTTCGAAACCCATTACCACATCCTTAAATTTGCCATCCTTTGACGGAACCCATAGATCTACTATCCGGGCACCGTAATTGGTAAGCTGGACTGTCATACCATTCTTATTATGAAGGGTATATAAAGAGATGTTTTTACCGTCTACTATCTTGTCAAATGCGCTTTTTTCGAATAATTGCAGTTCCTGCGCCCTCTTTTCTCCCCCGCAGAATGCGAGTGACAGTCCTAATGCTGTAATTACAAGTCTTGTCATAATAGTATTTTTTTAAAGGTTTTTTTCTGTAAATTCTCCTAATTTGAGATATTTTTCATAAAGAATTTCGTATGCTTTAACATTTTCCGGGTTTGGAAAATAGTCACGTTCATAACCACCGAACATTGCGGTCTGAGCATCTTCAACTTTAGCGTACACGCCTGCAGCAACGGCAGCAAACATTGCAGCACCCAATGCACATGTCTCATTAGTTGCGGCAACTTTTATGGGCATATTCATAACATCAGACATGGTTTGCATTACAAACTCAGATTTCTTTGCCACACCGCCAAGCCCTACAACTCCCTTAATGTCGACTCCTTCCCTTCTAAAACGCTCAGCTATGGACTTTGAGCCGAATGCTGTTGCCTCGACTAATGCCCGGAAAATCCTTGGGGCCGTAGAAGAAAGATTTAGCCCAGCTATTGTTCCCGTGACTTCCTGGTTGGCGTCAGGAGTTCTCCGCCCGTTCATCCAGTCGATGGCCAGTAAGGTTGAGTCTTCTATTGGAATTTTTGCAGCTTCTTGATTGAGTAGTGGTATAATCAAATCTAGTACTTCTGTTTGACCGGGTAAAAGCTTTTCTATTGGCCAGGCAAGCACATTCTTAAACCATGCATAAATATCCCCGAAACCGGATTGTCCTGCTTCCAGTCCGATATAGCCAGGAATAACAGAACCATCAACCTGTCCGCAAATACCGGCAATGACTTTATTGCCAATATTATCAGGTGTTGCTATCATAATGTCGCAGGTAGATGTGCCAATAGCACGTAACAGGTACCCGGGCTTAATTCCCCCTGCAACTGCACCCATATGGCAATCAAAAGCACTGACTCCTACAACCACATCTCCGCGGAGACCCAGCCGTGCAGCCCATTCAGGGGTTACTACTCCTGCTGGTGTATCGCTTGTAAAAGTTTCGTTATACAACCTGTTTCTAAATCCCTCAAGTAAAGGATCAAGTGTTCTCAGAAATTCTTCTGAAGGAAGACCACCCCAATCCTTGTGCCACATAGCTTTGTGACCGGCTGCACAGCGACTTCGCATTAGAGTTTCCGGTTTTGTCTGCCCAGTCAGTAAAGCACTCATCCAGTCTGCATGCTCAATCCATGAATATGCAGCTTCAGACACCTCTCTGTCGTCCCGTAGAATGTGCAGGATTTTTGCCCAGACCCATTCAGAGGAATAGATTCCCCCTTCGTAGTGAGTATAGTCTGTCTCCCATTTGCTTGCAAGATTATTAATCTCTTCGGCCTCTTTTACTGCCGTATGATCTTTCCAAAGGACAAACATGGCATTAGGATTGCTTTCAAATCCTTTTGTAAGAGCCAGTGGCATGCCCTCCTTATCTATCAGAACCGGAGTGCTGCCTGTGGTGTCGAAAGATATACCTACTATTTTTTCTGTTGTACCTTCGGGTGACTTAGCAAGCGCATCCTTTACGATATATTCAAGCGTATCGATATAATCCATAGGATGTTGCCTGTATTGACTTTTATATTGGTCGCAATACAGTCCCTTACTCCATCGAGGATATATTTTTACTGATGTTGCTACCTCGCTGCCATTGGAAGTATCGGCAATAACTGCCCTCGCAGAGTCGGTCCCATAGTCGATACCTATAACATACTTCTCATTCATAAATGCTTATTTTGCTAAATATAAAAATATTATCTCTTTTGTCCGTAATATGAATCCGGACCGTGTTTTCTTGAAAAATGTTTCTCTTTAAGCAGGTCATTCATAGGCATGGCCGGATTAAGGAGATTGGTAATAGAAGCAATACGTGCCACCTCTTCCAGAATAATGGCATTATGAACCGCATCTTCAGGAGAGCTCCCCCAAGTGAAAGGACCATGATTGGCTACAAGTACTCCGGGTGTATGCATTTCATCCATATGTCTGAAACAATCTACTATAACTTTACCTGTTTCTCTTTCGTAGTCGCCATTAATCTCATCGGTTGTCATGTTGCGGGTACATGGGATATCTCCATTAAAATAGTCGGCATGTGTTGTTCCCGCAACAGGAATACTCATCTGAGCCTGGGCCCAGGCAGTTGCATAAGTTGAGTGCGTATGGACGATTCCTCCAGTTTTTGGAAAGGCTTTATATAGCTCAAGATGGGTCTGTGTATCCGAAGATGGTTTTAGTCTGCCTTCAACCACCTCTCCCTCCAGATTCACAACAACCATATCTGAAACTGTCATGCTATCGTACGATACTCCGCTCGGCTTTATGACAACCAGCTTGCTTTTTCTGTCTATACCGCTCACATTTCCCCAGGTAAACAAAACGAGACCATATTTTACCAATTCAAGATTTGCGGTTAAAACTTTTTCTTTTAGGTTATCCAGCATTTATATTGTGTTTTTATTATGATCTCTGAATTCTACCAAAAGCTGGCATACAGAACCACTAAAATTATAACTATACCAATTGATCCAAGTGTTAACCCCGGAGTCATCTTAAATAATTCAGGTTGATAGTCGTATGCTTTTTTGTCCTTGACTCTGCTCTTTGCATTCGTCAATAGAATAATGCCTACAAAAGCAAACATGGCAGCCATAGTGAATATTGCATCAAATGCAAGGTATGAGTAAGGTTTGCTGAAGATAATACCCAGAATAGTGCAAATACCGGCCAGTAAGAACATCAAATATGAGCCGTTTATCATACTCTTTTTGTTGGCAAGATTTTCATCTTCGTCTTTGATAAGATGCTTTCTGTCAAGTAAGGAAATTGTGACTGAAAGAATAACCAGAATAATAAAGACATAGCCCATACGCAGTTGAAATCCCATTTCCGGAAAGGCAATCTTGATGATGATACCTATAGGAATTGTCACAATTGCAGTCCAAAGAGCAGCTTTGTTGGTGGCTCTTTTCCAAAGCAGTGCCATTCCGAACACGACACAAACGCCGGGGTAGATATAGCCAGAGTACTCCTGTATATATTGAAATGCCTGATCAAGCCCGCCAAGCAATGGTTTAGCTGAGAACATTGCAACTACAAGAGCAATCAATGCCACAATTCGTCCCACTTTTACAAGTTGTTTCTCTGTTGCAGTCTTATTTATCAACTGTTTATATATATCCATGGTGAAGATAGTAGAGGTACTGTTGAGCATAGATGCAAGCGATGAAACCACAGCTGCTACAAGCGCTGCAAAAGCAAGACCCTTGATTCCCACAGGTGTGAAATTGCGCAATAACCACGGATAGGCATCGTCTGCTTTTGTTATATCGCCGGACAGATTGCCAATGGTTCCGGACAATTCAGGATTGTTGAATAATACATAGGCGGTAATGCCAGGGATAACGACAATAATAGGGATCAGTATCTTAAGGTAGGCAGCAAAAATCAAACCCTTTTTTGCCTCATGTATATTTTTGGCGGCAAGCCCTTTCTGTATAATATACTGGTTAAAACCCCAATAGCCTATATTAGTGAGCCAAATAGCACCAAAGATCATAGCCAGGCCCGGCAGATTTTTAAAAATGTCGAATTTCTCCTTTGTTGCAATATCTGTAACTACTGAGCCTTCCGGAATAACCATTTTGAAATGCATATCTCCAGAATTGTCTTTTACGAAATTGAAAACATTGCTCAATCCCTCTATCATGCTGCCATGCCCGGCTGATTTTAGAGCGAAGTAGGCAGTGATGAGTCCGCCACCAATCAGAAAAACTACCTGAATAACATCTGTCCATGCGACAGATTTTAGCCCTCCGTAAATAGAATAAATTCCTGAAAACAACAATAGAAACACGATTCCCCACATTACGGGAACACCCATAATCTGTTCCATTGCCAATGCACCGAGCCATGCTACCGAAGTCAGATTGACGAAAAGGTAAAGCATCAGCCAAAATATAGAAAAAGAGAGACTCACGCCATTACCATAACGTTCATTCAGAAGTTGAGGCATAGTGTATATCTTTTTCTCGAGCATAAGCGGCAAAAGGAATTTTGCTACAAGTATTAAAGTTATTGCTGCAATCCACTCATAAGCAGCTATACCTAAGCCAATCCGGAATCCGGAACCCGACATTCCAATAAAGTGTTCGGCAGAGATATTTGCTGCAATCAACGAGGCTCCTATTGCCCACCATTTTAATGAGCGGCTGGCAAGAAAATAGTCAGAAGATGTTCTCTGTTCCCCTTTTTTAACACGGGAAACCCATAATCCGATCCCGACTATAATTACCGCATAGATAATAAATACCGTGTAATCAATCCAAGTAAAACCTGCATTCATATTTTTAAGTTTGTTTTTTTTTATTTCATTATTTTATAATAGACATCGTTTAGCTTAATATCCTTTTTGAAATTTCCGATTGTAGTATTTCTGTCAATTACGAGCATCTCAATATCTGCAATTTGTGCAAAATCTTCTAGATACTCATTGTCGATTGCTACAGAAAAGCTGGTATGGTGTGTGCCACCCGCAAGAATCCATGCATGTGCACTGGTCATCAGGTCCGGCATCGGTTTCCAGTATGCTCTTGCAACTGGAAGTTTTGGAAGAGGAGCTTTGGTGTCAATGATCTCCACATCATTCACTATCATGCGAAACCGGTTACCCATATCAACAATAGTTGCTGCAATTCCTCTGCCTGAGGCTGTGTTGAAAACCAGACGAGCAGGGTCGGCCTTGCCGCCTATTCCGAGCGGATGAACCTCGAGCCGCGGACGCGCTGCAGCTATTGATGGGCATACTTCCAGCATATGTGCCTGTAAAATTGCAGAGTTTTTACCGTCAAAATTGTATGTATAATCCTCCATGAAAGAGGTTCCACCTTTCAGCCCGTTTGCCATCACCTTCATGCTACGTAAAAGCGCAGCAGTTTTCCAGTCACCTTCTGCTCCAAATCCGATTCCTTCAGACATTAGTCGCTGACATGCAAGGCCGGGAAGCTGATGGAGACCGTGCAAGGCATTAAAATTTGTAGTAAAAGCCTTAATTTTTCTTTCCTCCAGAAATTTACGCATTGCAACCTCGATACGTGCTGCCTCAACAACTGAGGTTCGCTTTTTTCCACCTTCACGTGCTTCAGGTTCAAACTCATACATTTTATCGTATTCACTAAGCAACACACCATATTCCGACGGAGTGACTTTCTCAACATACCCAACAAGATCACCTATCGGATAATAATCAACATGATAACCAAGTCTTAGTTCAGCATCTACTTTGTCACCGTCAGTAACAGCAACATTGTTCATATTATCGCCAAAGCGTGCAATCTTCATATCCTGAGCATCTGCCCAAGCATTACAGACACGCAGCCACTTATCAAGCCGTTCCCATACCTCCCTGTCCTTCCAGTAACCAACCACTACCTTTACACCCAACTTCATCCTGCTTACAATATGACCAAATTCACGGTCACCATGTGCACTCTGGTTAAGGTTCATGAAATCCATGTCAATTTCACTCCACGGAATCTCACTATTGAATTGTGTGTGCAGATGACAAATTGGTTTGCGCAATGCCTTTAATCCGGCTATCCACATCTTTGCAGGTGAAAAGGTATGCATCCATGTAATTATTCCCACACATTTCTCTTCGCTGTTTGCGGCAATTATTGTAGAGAGAATCTCTTCTGAAGATTTTACAGTGGGTTTCCAGATTAGTTTTGTGGGGAATCCGGCGGTGGCGTTCAACTCCTCCACCATTTTCAGGGAATGTCCGGCTACCTGTTTCAGTATTTCGTCGCCGTACAGGTGCTGGCTTCCTGTGATAAACCAGACCTCATAAGCAGGAAGATTCATATTTTTATTTGTTAGTTGTTTCTAATTTCTCATGTCTTATTACGAGATACCATACGCTAATAGTTATACAAAAGTATATTCAATAATAAGCTAAAGCCAATGTGTAATTTGCAGATATTTATACTATATTTGCCCAAACTGGATTATCGGTGGATAAATGTGTAAAAAATGATTTATGAAAAGGTAATACATGATCCGGGAACTACCTTCTCCCACAAGATCTATCAACACTTCACAATGCCGTGGCATTATCATGAGGAGTACGAGCTTATTGTCATAACATCGGGTGGGGGACGACGATTTGTTGGCGACTATATGGACGATTATTATCCCGGCGATCTTGTTCTCTTTGGAGCGAATCTCCCTCATTTCCATATGTGTTACGGGCTTACAGAAAATGACCCGGCAAAAATAAGCGGTTGCGAAGTGTTGCAATTCTCCGTTGATATCTTTCCGGAAAAGCTAGCCTGCATGAGCGAATTCTCAGTGATAGCAGATCTTCTGGAACGCAGTAAGAGAGGCGTTAAATTCACCAATGCGCCAAATATAGAACGAATAACACGTATGATGCGATATATCGATCGACTCACTGGAGTTACGCGTATTTTTGCCCTTATGAGGATACTTGAATTCCTTGGCAATATGAAAAACTATAAACTCCTCACCAGTGGGGGATATTCTCAAAATCTGGTAGGGGATAATGCCAATGACCCTGTAAATAAAGTATATCGCTATCTTTTGAATAACTTCCGCAACAACATAACGCTTGACGAAGTTGCGGCACATATTGGATTCAACTCGTCTGCTTTGTGCCGATATTTTAAACGCCGTGCCCAAAAGACTATATTTGAATGCCTTGCAGATATAAGAGTGAGTTTCGCACGGAAACTCCTATCGGGGCTGTCAATGAATATTTCACAAATTGCGTACGAATGCGGTTATCGGAATATTGCTAATTTTAACCGTCAGTTCAAGTATTTAACAGGTCATACACCATCTCAATATAGAACATTATTTGAAAAAGATAAAGATGGTTATATTACTTAGTTTTAAGAAAATCATTTGCTATTGCCGAAAACTCAAGTGGTGTATCATAGAACTTAAGTGAGTGAAGCTTTCCTCTGAAAGGGAACTCTCCTGTCGATTTTGCACCGAGAGTTATATTTTGTGATTGGACAATATTTAAAAAAATATTCTTTTCGGCAACTTGTTGCCCATTTATATAAACTTTTTCTATATATCCGTCGAATGTGACAGCAATGTGTTTCCACTCCGTATCTCCGGAGAGTTCTTTTACTCCTATATCTTCAAACCATCCATGGTGCATCGTTATGCCGCTGCGTTCGCAAGTGCCGTAACCCACAATTATCTTTTCGAGCTCTCCCTGGGCATCATTAATATCAATAAAATATTCATTTTTACGAGGAGAAGAAGAATATACCCAGGCAATAACGGTGTATGGAGCATTTGCTTTCATGGTGGGTGGAAGTCCGAAGTTTGACCGATAAATATTCAAAGTATCAAATGCAAAAGCTTTTTTACCTTGAATATTTTCAATCATTGCTCCCTCAAAAAGAGCTTTAAAAAATTGATTGTCACTTTTGATATTTTGGTGTGCTTTGTTTCTCAATATATCAGGCCTGGTTCCAAGTTCATATTCTTCAGCGTCTATTTCTATAAGAAGGCCCCTCCTTTCTGGTACTGCTGCTATAGACTGTCCATTAAAACGCGCATTATTTGAAGAGAATGGGTCTTTGCCATCGGAGAAAACCTTTATGTTCCATATTGCAGGGAATAATCCGTTTTTCTCATTACCTGTTACGGTCAATCTTAAATACCTTGCTCTAACATTACCATGGTCAATCATTGGACTTCCAGAAATTGTATTTGTGCTCCTGTCTGCAAACACTTTCCAGTTTCGCCCATTGTCGGACACCTCGTATTTATATTGATAAAAAGAGGTCGCATATTCAAATTGAGTCCAAATTCTGCAAATATCACTTCTTTTACCAAGATCGATAGTTAACCACTCTCCTGATTTGCAGCTGGATGCACGCCAAAGTGTGGCATTATTATCATCTATAGCATATTCAGGACGGAAGTCACTATTATAAGATGATGATGCTGTGATCTTTCTGCCAAACACAATATTTTTAAAAGGATTTGAATCAATTGCTAAATATCCAACACCATTATGTCCTGCTTTAACCTTCAGAATATTACCATCTTTATCGAACTCAAGTTTGTCCGCACAAATCTGCCGATTGAATCCGCGAGTAGAAAATGGAATATTATGACAATGGTAAATAATGTAATAATCATTGCCTTCCTTAAGAATGCTATGATGACCCGGGCCATGAATGGTACCGTCATCGGAGGTTTCAAGTATCGGATTGTTGCTGGCAAACTTGTATGGGCCTAAAGGACTTTCGGTGCTTGTTGCATACTGAATTCGATATGTATGATCGTGGCATGAACCGGACGAGTATGTTAAATAGTATATGCCGTTTCTTTTGAACACAAAAGGCGCTTCAAAGAAATCGGTTATTTGGGTATTTGGTATTAAAATCTTTTTTTCAAAACTTTTCATATCCTTTTCCAGTTTGCCTGCGCCGCACCCAAAATTTTTGTAAATGCCCCATGTGCCCCAGAATAGGTATACAGATCCATCATCATCTAAAAAGCTCTGAGGATCAAGAGTAATAGCTCCGGGGACAAACCTGTCAGGGATGAGAACTGCTTCATTTTCTCCTAAAATATTAACCCATGGGCCAAGTGGTGAATCAGAAATGGCGCAGTAAACCATACAAGCCTGGCAATAGTAAAAGTAATATCTTCCATCTGGACCTTGCATTACATCTGGAGCCCATATTTGACGAGTCGTTGGCCAGTTCATGGGCATTATTGTCCAGTTTACGAAATCCTTTGATATCCATACCTGAGAAGGTCCAAGTCCTCCTGCGGTCCCATCAGTAGTAGAGTATAGGTAATATGTTCCACCGAACTTGCGTATTGTTGGATCGGCAAAGTATCCGGGTAACAATGGATTGCCCGCGCCAGCAGTATTATAATTCTTTTCCTGACCACATATTAGAGTAAGGATTGATAATAAAATAACTGTGCAAAATATTTTCTGCATAACTGACCAAATTAATTATATAAGTTTAAAAAATTCAAGTGCCTTGCTGATTCCTTCGCAATCAACAGTATCAGTTATGTAATCGGCATTGGATTTTACATTTTTATCTGCATTACCCATAGCAATACCTATGGCAGCATGTTTCAACATTGGGATATCATTACCTCCATCACCAAAAGCCATTGTTTGCTTTAGATCAATTCCGAAATGAGTAATCATATGGTCCATCCCGGAACTTTTGTGATTGCCACGCATATTGATATCGGCGAAGAGATTAGACCAGCGGTTAGAAATACAGTTGTGCAATACTTCATCAAGTATCTGTCTCTCTTTTTCAGTATCGGAGTATATGCAAATCTGATAGACATCTTCCTTTATCGTTTGAAACGGATCTTCTATACGCGGAACAGGAAGATTTATCTGTTCAAGAACCTCTAGAACAGTGTTATCCACATAGTTGATAGTAGTTTCATGGAGCTTCATGAAGGCAACCGGAAAATGATCATTTTCAAGCATATTTGCTAATTTTACCAAGTCGTTTCGGTCAATAGGGCTTGAAAAGACGAGTTTACCTTCGGCCGTAACACAGTATGCTCCGTTATAGGCCACATATCCATCAAACTTCAGGGATTCCACCACATTCAGTGCCCCAATCATTCGCCCTGTAGCCACAAAAGTTTTAATTCCGTTTGCCCTGAGTGCTGCAATAGAGTCAATTGCAGATTGAGGAACTTTGTGGGTGTTGAAACTTACCAGCGTTCCATCTATATCGAAGAAAATAGCTTTTATATCATTCATGGGGTGCAAAAGTAGATATTTTTCATAGAATCCTATCAGTTAAAAGCGGAAAACTGAGCCTGGGTGATCAGATTACTGGAATAAACGGGAAGCCTATCAATCGCCCGACAGACGTGGTTTGGGCCATGCTAACTTTAAATCAGATTATCTGCCGATATTAAACTTTAGAAATCAGCCATTTTTCAAATGTAGTTTCTGGTTTGCCAAGCAGCGCATCAGTTTCATCGGGATTTCCCATCTCCTTTACTTTTTCAAAATAGGCAAATAAAGAAGAGGCTCCCTTTAATTGTGCGTTTCCTGTAAGCGTTGCTACTATCTTGATTATCCATAGAGGAACCGTAGATACTTTCTTAATTTCCGGATAGCAACACTTGCAGTACTTCGCCATTAAATCCTTCATTAAGTGCTGTTCAGGTCCGAAGGTGAAAAAAATCTTGTTTCTCGCATCCGGCATTTTGTAAGCAGTGGCCACCATTCTGGCATAATCACCGGCTGCAATCCAATGATACGGATTTGATTGCCGACCTAAAACCATAGCCTTTCCGTCTCTTATCATTAAATTGAGGGATTCAAAAAACCAAGTTGGACGAAAAATCATATACGGAATACCGCTGTTGATAATGGATTGTTCTGCCTGATACTTGTTGTCTATCATCGAGAACCAGCGGTTTTCCTCTGCCACAGTGCAACCGGAAATGACACTTATGAGCTTTATCTCTTTCTTTCTGGCAGTTTCTACAATTGCTTTTGCAGCCAAAGCCTCATTCAACATAGAAAGCGATATGTGAATGGCATCGCATCCGCTCATCGCCTTGTCCAAATCGTCCGTATTAAAAACGTCGCCCTGAACAATCTCATATTCTTTATCAAACATAGATTGGTTCACGGTTCTTGAAAATAAACGGAGTTGAAAACCTGCATTATCCAAATGTTGGATCACTGGCTTTGCCAGCATTCCACTTGCACCAATTATTAGTACTTTCATATGACAAAAGCATTTTAATTCAATGATTTAAGTTTGTTATTAACCTCTCTTTAGAGTTGCTTCACATTTAACAAAATATTCAGATCATAGGCGAACTTTCTCATAGCCCTCTCTAATTCACTCTTTATTAGCTGACCGTTATTGTCGAGCCACTCTTTAATTGAATATGGTTCGGATTTTATAGTAAATTGCTGCAGACAGCTGAGGAATGTCATTAACTTATCTGACTCTTTTTTAAGTTCATCTATCTTGCCTGATTTCAATAGTTTCATGGGAGGCATTCTTTGGAGTTCGTCTGAAATCCTCATAACAGTGTCGCCGATCTGGCCAAACTGTTTCAAATCTGTCCCCTTTTTTATGATAGAAACACCGGAATTTGCCGTCAGAACCGGTCTGCCACCAGAAAACACAAAGTATATACTTACATTAATAATTAGGTCGGTAGTCTCAAAAGCAAAATTCTTATAAGATTCCCCCTCCAAATAAACAAGAGTTGCAGAAGTTTCCGGTTTAATCTCGTTCTTAATAATATCTGCAAACTGATGCTGCAAATCGGTGTTTTCCAAAACCTTTGTTATTGCTTTCCTGAAATCATCAGTGGTATCTTCTGCTTTGAGTTTCCCTACATTAGATAAAGCACCACCAACACCCCCGATTGCCATACCTGTTGTCACATTATTTACCCATCCAGCCCAATCGATTTTAGTAGTATTGACAATATATGGACTGGAGATTGCTGAAATGCCGATTACAACACGTTCGTTACTGCCCATATCGAATGAAGATAGAGGTTTGATGGGCATATACGGCTGACTGCGAACTATTGAGAAGTTAAAAACCAAAATTGGGAGAACACAAAGGAAAACCAATTCTATTTTGTGAGTTTTCATAACCTTTATATGAGATTAAATTCATGAAATACTTTTATGTACGGGAGAGGATTACAAACTTAACCCTGTTGCTGCTTTTTCGGATCGATACTTTAGGAGCCCTTGTTGCATATATTAGACAATAAATTTAGTAAATGTTCTGAAATAATGAACTACAAATAAAAATGGGTGTTGAAGAGGATTCAAAGAGCTCAAGCACATGCATGATTTACAAATATTTGCGAAACAGTCTGTAAATCAGAGTAATATGCAATTGTCTGATTATCTGATAACTGCTAAACGCTCTGGCAGAGTTTTTGCTAATTTCAAAAATTATGTACTTTTACAAACACAACATCGTCTATTAAACAAACATGAACCATTCCACAAAGCCGGAAAGCGATCTGCAATTATGGATCCTTTTCAAACAAGGAGATAAGGAAGCTTTTTCCCGGCTGTATGAATTGTATGTGGATGTTCTATTTTCTTATGGGACAAAAATATCTGCCGATACCGAGTTGGTCAAAGATTGTATTCACGAGGTTTTTATGGACTTACACAGACACCGGAACAGTCTTTCGGATGTATCAAACATAAAGTTTTATCTTTTCATGGCACTTAAACATCTCTTGTTGCGCAGGATAAAACGGGAAAGAAAGCTTTCCGGCATTTTTGGATTTTCTATGAACTCTTACGATTTCCAAATTGAGTACTCCATCGAAGATAATATTATTCGCGATGAACAGGAGACAATGGTGAGGAAATATGTATTGGGCCTGCTCGATAAGCTGAACAGCCAGCAGCGTGAGATACTCTATCTGCGCTTCAATCAGGGTTTTAATTACAACCAGATCGCAAAAATTACTGGTATAAACGGTGATTCGGCAAAAAAACAGGTTTACCGTATCCTTAAGAGATTACGGGAAATTGCAGGGAAGGACTCATTATATCTTCTCGTTTTTTCATTTTTTTGTCCACGTTTTCCTCTTTGATGTCCCTTATCTGTAAACACCCCTGATTGGGGTTAATATTTCAGACAATGAATCGATTTATCAAATACCTCGACGACGAAAATTTTATTCGCTGGATCTGCAACAATGATCCGGATGGAATACAGGATAAAAATGATAACAAGCAACAATTTGCTTCCATGCTAAAAAAAATCCTGAATGAATTAAACATTAAAGAAGCCCATTTATCCCAGGACGAACGGACTGAAATATTAAACCGTTTGCTGCAGGAAATTGAGAGCTCCCCAAAATCAAGTATGCGAGTAGTTACAGGGAAATGGAGCATTGCAAATCTTACCCGTTACGCCGCCGCTGCCCTGATCGTATTGGCTATGGGGACCAGTCTCTATCTCCTGCTACCTCAAAAGGAGGATTCCTATACAAAATATTTCAGTCAGGAGACACAAATCCAATCAAACAACAACACACAGATAATTCTGGCAGACGGCAGGGTAATAGACATTGACAGCAAAAATGCCAACATACAATATGATAAGGATAAGATCATCATCGACCGTAACGACACCCTTTCAAAAGAGAAAGATCTTTCATCAATCTCTTCTGCTATTGCATTAAACCAAATTATAATACCTTATGGTCGCACAGCCAGGCTCACACTCCCCGACGGTAGCACGGTCCATCTGAATGCAGGCACTCATTTCAAATATCCGCCAAGCTTCAGCAAGCATACACGTGAGGTTATGCTTAAGGGAGAGGCATATTTCGAGATAGCCTCCGACAAACAAAGGCCTTTTATCGTAAACGCAAACGATCGAGCCTTAATTAAAGTACTGGGGACCCATTTTGATGTAAGTGCCTATGAAGATGACAACTCTGTCAAGACCACACTGGTGGAGGGGAGTATCAGTATATCATCAACAGTAAATGACAAGTGGTCATTGGTAGCCCCGGGAGAGCAGGTAGAAATGAACGCACAAGGTAAAATGACAGTGAAACAGGTAGATACAGAACAGTACACATCATGGAGAGAGGGTATTTTCATGTTCGATAAAGAGAGTTTCAGCAGCGTACTCAAAAAAGTAGAACGCTACTACAATATACGCTTTGCATTTGAAGAGCCTTTAAGGGGCGAGATTAAAATAAGCGGAAAACTAAACTTAAACACCGAGATGGAAGAGATCATAGAGGTCTTGCAGACAACCTCTTCCACCTCCATCAGTAGTATAAAAGGAGGTTATTATGTAGTAAAATAGAGATAAAAAACAAACCGGAAAATGTGGGTACATCTTCCGGTTCTTACCCGACGGACGAGGTCGGGGGTAAAAGAAAAATTCAATCACCTAATTCAAAAGTATGAAAAAAAATTACATAAACCGCTTCCGGAATGCCGGAAGTATGAAAAAAGAGTATCTGCGAATTGTGAAATCAACTGTATTTATATTGTTATTCACTGTATTAAGCGCATGGAGCATGCCCACTTTCTCTCAGGAGAAAAAAGTTAGCCTGAATCTGAAAAACGCCTCTTTGGAACAGGTTTTTGCAGAAATTGAGAAGCAAAATGATGTGATATTTATTTATCGCCAGGAACTGATCGATAAAGCAAATAAGGTAACTGTCTACTGTGATAATGCCAGTCTTAATGAAACCCTCAAAAACATACTCGCAAAAAGTCGACTTGACTTTATTGTGAAAGGACGGCAAATAGTCATAACACCTAGAACTCCCTTGCGCGCTGAGACCCCTCCAGAAATAAAGATAACCGGAAAAGTAACCAACAACAAAGGAGAACCATTAATTGGAGCAGATATCCTTATAAAAGGCACCATAAAAGGAACAACTACCAATCTTGACGGTAATTATTCAATTAATGTCCCGGAGAATGCTATTCTGATATTTAGCTTTTTGGGCTATCAGAAAAAGGAAGTTGCTGTCGATGGTAAAGCGGAACTAAATGTAAAGATGGCAGAAGCAACGACCGAATTACAAGAGGTAAGTTTCGTCTTCAATACTGGTTATCAGGAAATACCAAAAGAGAGGACAAACGGTTCTTTTACCTTAATAAACAACAGTTTATTGAATAGAAGTACAAGTACGAATATTATTAACAGACTGGAAAATATTACCAGTAGCCTTTTGTTTGACAAACGATCAACCGGTTCACCAACATTAAGTATAAGAGGACAAAGTACGATTCAATCCAATGCGACACCTTTGATTGTAGTGGATAATTTTCCCTATGAAGGAGATATAAGCACTATTAATCCCAATGATATTGAAAATATAACTATCCTTAAGGATGCTGTTGCTGCATCTATTTGGGGTGCGAGGGCCGGTAATGGGGTGATCGTAATTGTAACCAAAAAAGGTCGTTTGGAACAACCTCTCACTATAGAAGTAAATTCTAATTTATCAGTTGTTTCCAAACCCGACCTCTATTATAACAGACAATTTCTAAATTCTTCCGATTTTATTGATGTAGAAAAAAGTCTTTTCGACAAGGGCTATTATTTGGCGGATGAAACAAATATTTCGCATCCGGTCATATCTCCCGTTGTTCAATTGTTAATTGCAAAGAGAGACGGACGAATAAGCTCAGAGGAAGCGGAAAGCACAATTGCAAGATACAGAACAGAGGATGTGCGAAGAGATTTCAGCAAATATCTTTACAGGAACAGCTTTGAGCAACAATACTCCATTTCTTTGAAAGGTGGTGGAACAAAAGTAAGGTATTATCTAAGCGGAGGTTTTGATAAAAACACCACTAACCTTGTAAGGAACGGACTTGACAGGGTTAGTGTAAATACTTTGCTGGCCTATCATCCAACACCCCAATTGGAGATTTCCACAAATATGGTTTATACCCACAGCAATCAGGTAACAAATAACAATGGAAGTAATTATATCACCAGTGGAGGCACTAAAGGGCTATACCCTTATGCCAGGTTAGCCGATAATGATGGTAATCCATTATCTGTCGTTCACGATTACAATACAGATTTTGTGAATCAGGCAAAAGGGAACGGTCTGCTTGATTGGTCGTACGTTCCGTTAGAAGAACTCCGGAACGCCGATTACAGGGTAACGACAAACGATATGCGGATTAATTCTTCTATAAAGTACAACTTTAACAACTCTTTCAATATAGAAGGAAGGTATCAGTTTCAGCAACAGGACGAAAACAACAGGAATTTTCAAAATGAGAATCGTTACTATACAAGAAATTTAATTAATCAATATGCCTACACAAGCACAAATGGTACTGTTGTTTTCCCTGTTCCTATTGGTGCTATCTTAGATAATAGTTACAGTTCAATTGTTTCTCATTCTACAAGGGCCCAGGCTAATTACAGCAGGGAGTGGACGAATGAACATCAGTTGAGCATACTGGCAGGTATAGAAATGAGGCTGACCAATACAACCGGATCCGCCTCCAGGATATACGGATATAATGACAATGTACTTACTTTTTCTGATGTAGACTATATAACAGACTATTTAAAAAACCCAACTGGATATAGCTCAAGAATTCCTTCCGGAGGCTGGTTATCCGACCAGACTGACAGAAACATATCCTATTATGGGAACGCATCATACTCCTATAAATCCCGCTATATGGTATCGGCAAGTGCCAGAAAAGATAAATCCAATCTGTTTGGTGTAGATGCCAATCAGAAGGGAGTTCCATTATGGTCGGCGGGAATAGGATGGAAGTTAAGTTCGGAAAATTTCTATCCATCTGAAAGCTGGCTGTCATTATTAAAATTACGGAGTAGTTACGGATATAGCGGCAACGTAAATAAATCACTCACGGCCTATGCCACAGGCACATACGGTAACACATTTCTTACAGGTCTGCCCTATATTCAGCTTTTAACTCCTCCCAATCCCAACCTCAGGTGGGAAAAGACCAAAATGATTAACTGGGGAGTGGATTTTGAAACCAAGGACCGTTTACTGTTGGGCAGTATTGAGTATTATACCAAAAAAGGGATAGACCTGATAGGCAGATCGACTTTGGACCCTACCATAGGCTTCGAGGTAGGAGGCCGGAATGAGTTTACTGGTAACAACGCTTCGATGAAAGGCAGGGGGATAGACGTTCAATTGGATATTAAAAAATCAATTGGGACAATCAATTGGTCCGCGCAGCTTCTTTACAGTTATGCCAAAGACGAAATAACAAGATATGATTTTAAAAATAGTTCCATTACTAGCTATTTCTCAGGATATTCGCCTGTGGTGGGAAATTCACGATATAGTGTATACAGCTTAAAATGGGGTGGACTGGACCCGGAAAATGGTGATCCTCAGATATTCGTTGGAGGACTTATTTCCAAGGATTATACTACCATTATGTCACGTCTGACAACAGAAGATCTTGTTTATCATGGATCTGCCATTCCAACGCATTTTGGTTCATTCCGGAATAATTTCCGTTTCAGGGACTTCCAGATTGGTTTTAATATTAGTTATAAATTTGGCTATTATTTCAGGAAATCATCTATAATTTATATTAATCTCTTTAATGGTTGGCAAGGTCATGCTGACTTTAGTAAACGATGGGTCAACCCAGGAGACGAAAAGATTACGCAAGTTCCTTCTATGCCCGCTCCCGGTACCAGCTCCACAAGAGATGATGTTTATACATATTCCGATATTTTAGTGGAGAAAGGGGATCATATTCGCTTTCAGGACATCAACATCTCCTATGACCTTAACCGTTCCAGGTACAACTGGTTGCCGTTCAATAAGGCATCTATATATGGTTATATAAATAATATCGGCATTATATGGCGTGCGAATAAAGACAAGCTTGATCCCGATTATGCTACCCATTCTTATCCGGCTCCGCGATCTTTTGCTATTGGTATAAAAGTACAGTTTTAAAACAACAATTATGAAAAATTTTATAATAAAAATATTATTGGTAACAATGGTCCTAAGCTCTTGTACTAAAGATTTCCTCGAGGTAAAACCAGATAAAAAACTGGTTATTCCCTCCACATTGGATGATATGAGGGCATTGCTTGACCGGGATATAATGTTCTACTCTCAGCTAACGGACGGAGAGGTTAGTTCGGACGATTATTATATGATGTATAACAATTGGAATATTCTCTCTTCACCATGGCTAAAGAATGAATATATATGGAAGAAAGAGATATTTGAAACCGGAATCTCCTACGGTTGGAACGATGGCTACGCAAGAATATATTATGCAAATAATGCATTAGACGGATTGAACAGGATTACTAATATAACTGACCAGGTTAAGTATAATAACATAAAGGGGGCCGCACTGTTTTTCCGTGCTTGGCTTAGTTATCAGTTGGCACAGCTCTTTTGTCCGCCGTATGATAAGGCTGGCACAAACGACGGCCTTGGTATTCCTTTGCGTCTGACATCCGATTTGAATGTGAAGGTTAAACGGTCAACCATAAAAGAGACATACGACCAGATATTGAAAGACCTGAATGAGTCGAAAGATCTATTGCCAGATTACGAGACATATAAAACCAGACCTGTTAAGACCTCTGCCTATGCTTTGCTGTCTCGTGTTTACCTCACTATGCAGGAATATGACAAGGCGCTGGAATTCTCGGAGTTAGCCTTGGATTCAGATTATAGTCTGATCAACTTTAATACGCTCAATACTTCTGCATCATATCCTATGACCCGGTTCAATAGTGAAGTAATAACACACTGTAAGTTTTCTTCTACCATATTTTCTACTTCGCGCCTTATTATTGATACTGTTTTGTTCAAATCTTATAATGATAATGATATAAGAAAAAAAGCATGGTTTAAAATAGTAAGCGGCAATAACACATATAAGGGAAGTTATGATGGTACAACTTCGTTTTTTAATGGACTTTCTATAAGCGAATGCTATTTAACAAAAGCGGAGTGTCTTGCCCGAAAAGGGCAAACAGAAGGAGCAATGAATGTTCTCAATAGCTTATTAAATACAAGGTATAAAACGGGAACGTTCAACGGTTTAACCGCCGGCACATCGGAAGAAGCTTTGCGTATTGTATTGCTGGAACGGCGAAAGGAGCTATTATACAGGGGAATAAGATGGACAGACTTGCGCCGGCTCAATTTGAACACTGCTACGGCAAAAACATTGTACAGGAACCTGAATGGTACTATTTACGAATTGAAACCTAATAGTATTAATTACACACTACCGATTCCTAAAAATGTTATTGATGCAAACGGAATTGAGCAAAATCCAAGGGAATAAAAAATTATATATATGAAAGAGAAAACTTACAAGATAGGTTTGCTACTGCTATTAATGTTGATACAAACGGCAATACCGGCAAAGCAGACACAGGATATTACCCCGTTGAGAATAGGAGATAAAGTGCCGGAAGAGTTGTGGAAAATGTCATTTACAGCAGTGAACCAAGAAGGAGGAGAGAACATTTCTCTGGAAAATTACCGGGATAAATTAATAATACTTGATTTTTGGTCGACCTGGTGTTCACCATGTATAAAAGCTATTCCTAAATTTGAACAACTCCAACACGATTTAAAGAACAATGTCCAGTTCATTATGGTCACATCACAATCAAAAGATGCTATATATCAATTTTTTATAAAGAGAAATGTAAAACTGCCATCATTAGTAAATGATACATTGTTAACGAAAATATTTCCGCATCGTTATGTTCCGCATGAAGTATGGATTAAGGACGGGGAAATATTTGCCATAACAGGTGAAAAAGATGTAACATTAGATAATATCAAACAAGTACTTAATGGAAGGATAAAATCTTTTCCGGAAAAAAAGAGCAACTTTGATTATGATCTGACACAGCCCTTGCTGTTGAACGATAATGGTGGAGGAGTTAAGGATCTGTTATATCATTCATTGTTTACTGGTTATCTGGAAGGAATAGGTGGTGGTGGAGTTTTTACCGACAGCTCAGGCTGGTACAAGATCAGAGCTTTAAACGGTAATGTACTGCAGTTATATCAGGGAGCAATCCGCTACATAAATAAACCTTTATCTTATGCTAACAGGTGCATTTTGGATTTCGACCAACAAGAAGAAGTACTTCCCCCGCCAGAGGTGCCGGCTTATTCACCTGCTGTCCGCGATAAGTATTATTGTTACGAGTTAATTGTACCAGTCGGGTTAAAAGAAAGGGCACCTCAGCTCATGCTGGAAGATTTGAACCGCTTTTTTGGTACCATCTATAACATCCAGGCAAATGTTGAAAGAAGGAAGGTAAAATGTTGGGTATTAAGAAAGAAAGGATTGATAGAGAACCTCGTTTCCAAAAGCGACTCTTCCGGAATTATAAATAGTGATTCAAATCAGGTAATATATCGCAAACAACCTTTCCAGAATTTTTATAATACCGTGGCTTCCATGTATAGCAAAGAGACCGCTCCTATTATTGATAGTACAGGTATAACTTCAGATGTCGACATCTCCTTTCAGGCCAAAGAGAAAGACATACTCAAATTTAAGTCTTTCCTTAACCAATACGGGTTGGACCTGAAACAGGAGTTGTGTGAAATTGATATGCTTGTTATCAAACAAAAAGAATAATCTGCATTAGAGACTCTGCCAAAGGGGCTAGTAGTCACTCTGGCAGAGTTACCCATTATGGTATCGCATCTGCTCGTCGCCCTGTCCAAATCGTCCGTATTAAAAACGTCGCCCTGAACAATCTCATACTCTTTATCAAACATAGATTGGTTCACGGTTCTTGAAAACAAACGGAGTTGAAAACCTGCATTATCCAAATGTTGGATCACTGGCTTTGCCAGCATTCCACTTGCACCAATTATTAGTAATTCCATATGACAAAAGCATTTTAATTCAATGATTTAAGGTTTTCGATGGCCTCCGGAACATACTGATGTATGCTTCCAACAATGGCGCAAGTAGCCAGAATATCACAATCGGCACAGGTGTCGAAGCCCTTTTCCATAACGCAGTTCCGGATTTCACACTCCAGGCAATGTCCGAATTTCACTCCGGGTTCCATGCATCCGGTACAATTAATCATCTCGGGAGAGATATCGGGAGAATTAAACAACTCCCTCCATTTTTCAGCAGTTTTGATACGCAGTTCTGTATCATTTGTGATTGTGGCAACCCTTGCATCGCAGGTAACACAATCCAATCCGCAACAAGCAACAAGTTTTTTCATATTTAAATCTTATTATTTACCTGAATTCTCCACTATTAAAGTGATGATTTCCGGACCAACTGCATCAAATATAGTTTCGATTTGATTAGTATAATCCTCTTTATGACTCATAATAGCATCCTTTATGAGAAAGGCTTTATAGTCATGATTCTGGGCCCCGATATAAGTCGCCAGAACACACCCGACAGAACTTAATCCGCAAAGAAACAAAGTATTGCACCCCTTCTCCTTCAAAACTTTATCGAGATCGGTTTTGTTGAAGCCATCGGGATATGTCTTAATCACTTTAGGATCGTCAGGTTTGATTAAAACAGTTGTAGGAAATTCAAATTGCGGAGTACCCTGTTCCGGTCCATACTGTTTACTGTAATGATAAACCCTGATAACCGGGAATCCATGGCTGCGGAAAAGTTGTATATAGTAGTTAATATTTACCATAGCAACCTCCTTATCTCTCTGAGCCATCATGTTCAGATATGCGTTTTGAATGTCAATAACCAGCAATGCCGGTTTTACAGGAGCTTTCTGCTCATTCTGAGTTTGAGCGAATGATTTGCCTGATATAATCACCAACAGGATAATCAAGCCAATTTGGACGATTCTTTTTTTCATGGTAATGGGAGTTAAAATTTTATTCATTACAATTTTTTCTTAACGAATATTGCATAACCTTTTTCATCATATTTAAGCTGATGCTTAATTTCCATAGAATCCGTCAGCTCCCCGTTAATTGTATACATAGAACTGGAATAGGTAGAAAAGTTGTTTCTTGAGACGGACCGTAAGAAACACCCCGACACAATTCCCAGTATGGAGAAACTGTTGGGTGCACTATCATAATTTCTGAAATATTCATTGAATACCAGGTTATAACCACTTTTATTCTCAATTCTCCCTTTTATGCAGGTAAGATTCTTATCAGAATTAAAATAATATTGAGAAGTGATTTTACAATAACCTCCATTACGTGTAACACTTTCCTGAAGTAACCCATTACCAGAGTAATAATAGTCTATAGTATCTCTTCCGTTGGTCCGTTTGATAATCCTTTTTTTGCTGTCAAGAGTGAATTCGACGGTGCCAAGAACCTTATTGGGGACGTCTTTATCTATTATTCTCTTTAATTCGACTTTGTTACCAATGTATAGTATCTCATCATAAGTATCGATTGGTTGTCCCTGTGATATATCACCATTAACAGGCATGGGAACACCAATAACAGACCTTTGGATTACTTTTGAAATCTTGTTATTTGAATATTGAATTTCATAACCGCTTCCGTAATTATTAAACATGCTATAATTGGGCATAAGGTATGCAATATACATGGGATCAAATTCATAAAGGAGATAGATCGGCTGTTCAACCTTATCTTTAGCACAACCAATAATAGTAATTGAAGCTATAAAAATTAAGATATTCCGTATTTTTCTAATCATAAAGTTTGTATTTGTTTCTGCTATTTCCCGGTTTCGAAGTTAACCATGTAGCTTTTAATGGCTAAACCCTCGGGCGATTTGAAACCCTTGCCTGTGAGAACAAACTGATAGGCTTTTTCGGGCAATAGTTCGACACTCATGACAACTGACATGTTTCCAGGGGCGTATTCAATTTTTAAGACCTTTGGGAAAGCGGCAGGACCCAACTGCCCATAAACGATTGAGTAAGCCTTGCCACTCAGAGGTTTGTCGAAGTTTATGGTTATAGTTTTAATGGAAGGCCTCACGTTTTTGTCACCATTCGAAAATTCCGTAATTGATGCTACTTTGGGTCTCCTGTTTTCCATTTCAAGTCCCATTGCAACATATCGTTTATACTCCCCGGCCAGTCTTGGGACATAGCTCTCCAGACTTGGGTAAATATCTCTTTGCGAACTATATTTGTCTAACTCCCCAACAAGCTCACCAATCCAGAAGAATCCCCTGTCAATCTGACTTTTAGTCTCCTTTTGAATTGCAGCATCGGCATAATCGTGATCCTTCATATACTTAATTACACACGCACGGACAAGAGCCTCGTTCATCATAGTGAGCCAGTTTCCATAAGCCTGCGAGCGCATCTCATTTTCGACCAAAGAGAAAAGCTGTTCGCCGCAATCTTTAAGCAAATCGCTATGTTTTGCATTTATATGGTTTATAAAAGAGTGGTTAAATTCATGCAGCAGGGTAGGGAAGTAGTCGTCTATTCTAAAGAGAGGCATACCTGTGCTGTCGGTACCCCAGGCACCCATAATTGCAGAGGCCTCTTTGTTGCCATCCTTATAATTGACAGAGACTCCGTAATTGCCCTGCCCATTAGCCGGGGCGTTTATAATAGTGAATTTCTCCGATGATACATTTCCGTAAAATGACTTGTACCAATTAAGGTCAATCTGCTCATACACCGGAAGGAACCGTTTTGCCACCTCTTTGTAAAAATCCGCATTGCTTTTAAAGAACCCCTCACAGTCAGCATCGACATAGAATTTTCTGAGCAGAAGCGTGAATTTATCTGCGCACTCCTCACCCCATCTCTTATCCAGAGAGTTGATCGCTAGATCTTTCCTGAGAAACAGATTCTTGTCTAGATTCACAGCCATAGACATCACCGCATCATACCCCAGCCCCCGTTCGTTCATAACCGATTTAACATACAGGATCAGTTCATGATTTCTGTATTTGCCGAAATGGTCCTCAATTTTGCCGACATACTGCTTGAGCTCATTAGAAGAGTACTCAGCCCTGCCGGCCAGCCGGAAAACGATACTCATCAGCTCCACCCGATTATCGACCCTCGGTTTAGCCGGAACCTGGTTTTCTTTAGCAGAAATGTGAAGGCCGACCAATAATAATACGGCACAGAAAAATAGTTTCTTCATAGTTTACTTGATTGTTAAACGTTACTAACTAATTCATTATAAGGGCTATCACTGAGTATTTCAACAGCACGCTTGTAGTCGTCTTCATTTATCATGACATCGATGCTCTCTGTGGAATTAAACCCATATGTGCCCAGAACCGATGAGGCAGGATTGTCCGAAGATAGAATTGTATAAATCTCAGACTCTTCCAATAGACTCTGAATGTCCCCTGCAATCACTCTGTCATCAATAGAAATTAGAAGCCGTAAGTCAGATTTTTCCATAGATCTTTGTTTTTTATTTGCTCATAAAATTAAGCATAAAAACTGACAGTGTTATACTTATAAAATATTTAACAGAAAAATGGCATAATTGTCAAAATATAGAAATTATTGACAAGTGAATGTTTTATCTGAGTCTTAACATTTGGAGTCCGGTGTTCATCGGTTGTCAGTCCCTGTACTTAATAACAATCCAAAGTTGACTAGTAGTATTGTCGAGCAAAGTCTGCCAGGTTTCTCCTTTGTGTGAGTGTGTAGCTCAATATTGTCTATGTTCGCCCAATCACAATAATACAATCACAGATGCCAGTGTGATGGTAATAACCTTAGCTGTTTTTGTCATGGTTACTTATTGTTAAGAAATTTCTCGAGCTTGTTTATTCCCACTTTAAATTTTTCTGGATTTCTTTCCTTTAGTATTTGTATATTTTCCAATTTCCATTTAATGGCCGGAAAATCGTGTAAATCACCGACACAGCATTTACTCCACTCAGGAATACCATTTTCATAAGACAGAAGAAATTCTCTATCTGTTTTGCTGAGATTGGTTAGAACTAGTTCTTTCAATTCATTTCTGGCAGCTTCAAAATCAGCATATTCAAATGGAATATCTGACATGCCCCTAAACTGATTATTTAGAGCATCCTGCTGATCAATTGGATTTGGATCTAAAGATTCAATTAGAGGTTTATCACTTCCTAGCAGATAGAAAATTAATCCTTCTTTGATCTCATCAAAAGAATCGACTTCCATGTATTTATAATCAAAAAGGTCGCGTGGGTGTTGACGACCCAATGCCGCTGCAATTTTACCGCCGTATAGTAATGAAAATGGAACTATTCTTGCTCTACAACCCATATTAAACTCAGATTGCGCCTTTTTGCAAAGTTCCAGATCTTCAACTTCTCCCACTATCCCCCTTTTGACTCCATTAACCTCAATTTTGACCATCGCATCACCCTTTATACACAATAATTTAAGAGTTGCAGATTTATGAGTGACACGAATACCGGGAATACTCTTTTCAATTTGTTGTTTGATAGCTATTAAAGAATTATTGATTTCCAGAATGCTTTCTTCCCTATTTTTTAGTGGGAGATAAGTAAGATCTATATCGACAGAATACCGAGGCATATTTCTGACAAATAGATTGATAGCTGTTCCACCATGAATTGCTAAATCTTTGATTTTGTAGATCAATGGTAATATTCGGATTAATAAAGCAACCTGATTTTTATACCCCTCATTCATAATTGTTCAGTTCTTTTGGTAAAGTTATCATATAATCAGGTATATACACACCATCTTTTACCAGTTTTTGTTTGCCGGAACCCAAGTTTATCCTCTCTTTATCTAATCGGGAAAACCAATCATGTCCGGCTTTTTGAGCCATGTATAGGAATAGCCGCTTTATCTTTATACTGTTAGTGTTTTCAAGAAGCTGCTGAACAACTTCGCTTCTTAATGTAGTCAATTGCTCCATTATATAATACAAATCCATATAATTGTATTGGCTTGGAGCGAGCAACAAACATTCAAGAAAGGCTTGTTCCGGAGCAGACGCAAGAATTTTGTTATCCCCTTTATTGACGAGTATCAAATTAGGATTCAGGAAAACCTTTGTAGAAAAGAATTTTAGTTCATATTCAAAATCAGTTTTTGTCATCCATCCCGGAACCTCATCTTCTTGAGGGTGTCCTATCATTAATATAGGCTTACCCATTGGAACGTAATGGTTAAAGCCTGACAATTCGAGAGCAGAATGAGCTCCTACGTAAAAATTTTTATTTGCCTGAAAGTTATAGCAGGATAACGCAACATAAGGAGAGAGTTTATCTCCGGTTCTGTACATTACACCTTTTGATAATGGTGAGAACCAACCAGACTTCCGGTACTGCTGCATTAATTGGTCTGAATACCCGTTTTGTTTCAACCAGGAAGAGAAAAACAATCCCCCAGTCTGCCAATATTTCAAAAGCTGGTTTAATTTATTCTTGTTTTCTATATTCATACTATATATATGGCGTTTAAATTCAACTGTAAAAATATAGTTTTAAATCAGAACTCACAAATTTATTCTTGAATTATTCCGTAGAACATATAGTTTGAATATATATTGGGTGGAATAAATCAACTAACTTGTAGAAATACCCATCTTCACTTTATTGTCACTATAGATGAACTCTTCCTTTTAGACGGACGAATGCAAATACCAAATAAACATAGACCGAACCAATTCAATGCCATTCATTGTGTTAGTATAACATTAGTAAACCCTTAGTAAAAAATTTTCTCTTTTCAGACTTTGATCTTGATATAGAGATGCCGTTGATACGGCTTTTGTTAAAATTTTTTTGAGAATATTGAAATCATTGGGCTTGGTTATATAAATATTTGCTCCATTGAGGAATGTATCTTCCATATCCTTTTCGCTATCGGATGTTGAATAAATGGCAATGAAAATATCTTTTAACTTTTCATTACTCTTGATTTCTTTCAAACATTCTAATCCACTATTTGGTGGCATGTTGAGGTCAAGGAAAAGAATATATGGTAAAGAGATGTCTTCTTTGTTGAGCCAGTCCTTTAATTGTGTGCCGTTATTTACTGTTTTAACAACGGTTTTTATTTTTAACTCAGAAAAAGCTACTGTAAAAAGAAGCCTGTCACCTTCGTCATCATCGGCAAGTAGAATATGTAACGGTTTTTTGCTCATTGAGTATTAAATTTTTTATGAAATAGGAATGTAAATATTGAAAGTAGATCCTTTATTCAATTCACTTGTCGCTGTTATTATACCCTTGTGGTTTTCAACTATTTTTTTTACGATAGCAAGACCAATACCTGTGCCAGCATATTCTTCTTTGCTATGTAGTTTTTGAAACACTTCAAATATTTTGGTATTGAATTCACTTTCAAAGCCTATGCCATTGTCGGTGATGCTGATATGGCAGTACTCTTTTTGAGGTTGGAGTCCCTCTATGTTTAATTGGTCGTATTTAATATAACGACTGCTGATTTTAATGTGAGGTGGAATTTGTGGATTTGAAAACTTGAGAGCGTTGCTAATAATGTTGCGCATGAGTTGACGAAACTGGAAAGGAATAATATGAACTTCGCAGGTTTCTTTAGCTTCTATAACGGCGTGTTTTTCAGCTATCTCTTCATTAAATTCTTTTTTTACTTCTTCTATAATTATGTTGAGGTCGGAGTTTTCAAATTTACGTTCGGCAGCACTAATACGTGAGAAGGCAAGTAAATCCTGTATGAGTTGCTGCATTCTTTCTGCTGACTCTTGCATAAGACGGAAATAATTTTTTCCAACATTAGATAATTTGCGATTTTCTTTTTCTAGAATTAATCCTGCAAAGGTTTGCAGTTTGCGAAGCGGTTCTTGCATATCGTGACTGGAAACATAAGTAAATGCCTCCAGCTCTTTGTTCATTTTTAGAAGTTCTTCGTTTTTATTTTTGAGCAATTCATTAGCTTCTTTTAATTCCTGTGTTCTTTCGTCAACAGCTTTTTCCAATCTTAATTTTTCTGCTTTGCGTCCTCTGATTTCTCTTTTGAGCAATGCTTTGTCTTTCAGCTCTTTTTCTACTAGCAGGTGTCTTACTTCTGTTATGTCGGCGATAACAAGGAGGATTAATTGTTCCCGATGAGCATTCTGTATAATACGGCTCGCATTGAGAGACATTATTGTTTCACCTAAGTTTAGGAATGTGTGCTTCACTTCGTAATTATCGAAGTGAGAATTTTTTGGGATAATCTCTTCAAGTAATTTACGCAGTGCAGGAATGTTCCATTGTTTGTCACCTAAATCATATAAAAGCACTCCCTCTGTTTGTTCTTTTGTAACACCGAATTTTTTGTAGAATGCTTTGTTGGCAGATTTTACCTGAAGATCTTTTCCTAAAACAAGCATGGGTTCGTGCATGGTGGAAATGATGGCATCGGAATATGCATACGATTCAGCGAGCAGGTCGTAAACGACCTGCAATTCCAGATTGGCGGTAGTGAGTTCTTCGTTGGCAGATTCTATTTCTTCTTTATAATTTTCTAGCTCTTCATTTACGGTTTGCAATTCTTTGTTGCTCGAGACAACTCCTTCAATTGCACTTTGGAATTCTTCGGCAAGACGTATGTTTTTATTTTGCGACATCATTTCGTAAAGGTAAGAATATTATTAAGCATGCTGTTTTTGTCACTATAAATGAACTCTTTTTCAAATATTCCACCACACTTAAAAATGACGTTTCTCGAAGCGGTGTTATCCTTATAACAAGCAACCATCACTTTTGACAATCCTATCTCCTTGCAATATTCTATTTCCTTTATGTAGTCCAAAGCCAGCACTTCATGCACCGGATTTGGCCGAATCAATTCAATGTGTGTTATTTTGTTAGTGTTCAATGTTTTCGTGCGGGTACAGCTAAGCAAACACCTCATTAACAAAAACCTGCAGGTTTTCTTCGGTTTTCATGGCCATATCCGGTTTAAGCAGGTATAAATGAATTTCAGCCAAATAGTTGTCTGGCCCGTCATGGGTTATTTTCAATTTAATACTGTCGTCAGATACAATCCAAGGCATTTCGAGAATGCGTATTTTGAGCATATTTTGAATCGCTTCAGACGGGTAAGCCGAAGATATTTTAAGCCGGATAATTTGTTCAGTCCAATTGCTGGTATCGGCAGGTTTCACAATTTTCTGACTTGCCAGCAGGCTGTATGGAATTTTAACAAGTTCACCTTCACTGTTAGCAATTTCCATTGAACGGTAGCCCAGTTTTTTTATGGTGCCAGATACTTCGGCCGTTTGGATTTGCTGCCCCGCTTCGAATGCATTTTCTGCCTTAAGTATAATTCCTGAAAAAAAATCACGCAAGAAATACCATCCAAATACTACGACTATCAGAATAATCAAACTTCCGGTCAGTATGGGATAAGCCACCATTCCGATAAATAATTGATCGAAAGCCCAAAATGCATAGGCAACCCACAAGAACATCTGTACCACTGGAAAAACCTTGCGGAACATCTTCCTGATTTTACGTTTTCCGGTGAGAATTTGAAAATAAGAAGAGACAAGGCGCAGTATCACAAAAAGTGCGACAGCAACAGCAAATACTTCAATATAAATCATAACAATTCAAGGCTTTTAAGTTTTTTTACAATGTGGATTTCCAATGCCGGGTTTAAACAATAAACTTCAGGAAACTTCTCAACCAGAATCCCTTTTTGTAATAGTATTCGCACCGTTTTTTCAGTATCAACGATTTCGTTGTGAAGTATTTCTGAAAGGCTTTTTAACGAAAACCGGCGATGCAGGACAAATTGCAGTATATAAAATATTTCATCAGAAGGCAGGTCTTCTGCAAAAGTGATTTCGTTCCTAAAAGGCTTTTCAAGAAATAGCATATGACCAGATATTTTAAGAATTCCTGCGAGCCAGAGATTGATGGTATAACCTGGGTTTCCGCCCGACAAATAAAATAAGCGGTTAAAAAGTCGTGCATAATCCCAATCAGACATTGCTTTTTCATGCTTTTTATCTAACCTGAAATTCATCCCCCCAGCTTGATGTCTCAACATAATCAGGTCTTTCAATTGGTGTGAATCAAATGGTTGGCAAAATACAACATCAAGTGCCCATGTGTTGATAGAGCTCAATTGATTGATAATCTTAAGCGCGTATTGGTTGACATTAATAATAAATAATACTTTGGGGCCATATTGCCTCATCAGCAAAATTATTTTTTCTACTACCTGCGTACCAAAAGGTTTCCGCTCCCACCAAAGCTCCAGATCGTTTATCACAATCACACTTTTAGCTGAAAGCAATTCCATACTGTATGTCAGACTGTCGTGTCCACCAAGTGTTTTAAGCAAGGTTTGCTCAAAAAGAACGGCATCTGCAATACTTTCTCGGGGAGCCCTTATATTGAAAATGTTTTGCTTTTCGAAATGGAGATTTGCCAGATGTTTGCTTAGGCTCGACTTTCCTGAACTTCGTTCGCCGCTTATGAGAAGCAATCCGGAAGCGCCGTTTAAAAAGCGGTTGATAGCTATGCTGCCCTGTTTAATTTCATCTTCCATTCCCACCCAAAAATCTTCGCCAATGGTTGAACTGCCAGAAAATAAATTGGAATAGTAAAATGGCAATTTCAGCATAAGCGCTTTGTCTGGCGATATCTGCTCAAGCATCAGAATAATAGATTCGCCAGGGAAAAGCTTTACCTTTGCGCGCGATTGCTCCATACGTTTAGCCCACAACAGGCCTTTGCTTTGACGGTAAAGCATATTCACCATAAGGTTAACTACCTTTTCTCTGATTGATTTTTTAAATTGTTTTAACCTGCTAAACAATCTTCGCTTACCGGCTGTCCTTATATTTTCCTTCAGACTGCCCGTTGTTTTGATAATGATTGCGGCAGTCAAAGGTTCAAAAGCATTTTTTATTCCTGAATCAAAACTTTGGTGCAACTGTTTATAAAGCGCATTCAGTTTATTTTCCTCATTTTTAATATTTTGTATTAAATTTTCGAGCAAAGCTTTCTGCTGTTCCTTAAGTTGTTCATTTCCAATCTCTCCGGAATGAATATTCTCCCTGTTTTCGAGATGGAAATTAGCCATCCTGATTAAATTTTTCAGAGTTGAAACGAAAAGCGACAATTGTTGCTCAATAGATATCAATTGTTTTCTGATTTGATCGTTCAGTTCGTTACTGATATAATAATCAGCCGTTTTGCGAACCGGAACAACAAACTCACTTATTTTTTCAAGCATATCAAATTTAATATTCTCAAGAAGTTCATCTCCGGTTATCTCAATATTTTCCGGAAGTTGTTCCACTGCCTCCTGAATTTCTTTGAACAAGAGATTAAAAGGCACTTCATATTGCGGAATCGAAATTAATTTTTGACTGAAAAATTCTCTTTGGTCAAATTTTATATTGCCCATTTCCCTGACAGTGTTAATCTTACTATCGAAAACCTTCAGTTTTTCATGAATACTTTGTTCAATAATCAGTTCAATGTTCTGAGCTGCTTTTTCAGTTTTTGTAATTAACTTGCTTTTAAGAGTGAGAAAAATGAAATCGAGGTATGTTTTATTGATCCGTTTAATCATAAAATGAAGCCACAACTCCGGGAATTCAGTCAGCGAATTTTCAAGCTCCACCTTGTTTTTATAAAAAGGTTTAAATCTTCGGCTAAGCAAGTTAGCCTGAGGACTTTCAATTATCTGGCTAAAACTTTCAAGATCGCTTGCAAGCCCATTGAGCATTTTAAGACCCTGATTGTAAACAAAATCCTGATTACCTGCCCGTAACTTTAAAATGATTGCGGTAATTGTTTCCTTTTCGGCAATTATCTCATTTTGTCCAAATGTATCCGATAACGTTTTTTCAATCGTTAAAGCAATACTGTTTAGAAGTGCTTTAATTCCGGAAAAATCGGCTAAACTTTGGACCATATAATTTTCGTAAAACTGCCTGATATATTCGAGTCTTTTATAATAGATTAAATATCCGGCTGCAGGGTGTATATTAATTGTAACGCTAATCTCTTTTCCTGAAATACGGGTCCAGGTTATTTTTACAGCCCTGTTTATCTGCTTTAACAGATTAGCTGTTTTCAGTTCCTTAAAATCGGCTTTGCTAAATTTCAGTCTTATATTTTCAGGAAGATTGTGCACCGAATTGCCTGTTCCGGCAATGAAGCGAGCAATTCCTTTACGTAGAATTTCCTCCTCATCTTTTATGAAATTGTCTTTGAGAGTTGCCAACTCGTTTTGTGCTTCCAGGGAAAACTCATTTAGGATTCTCAACTGTTCCCAATGTTTTTCCTGATGAATTTCAATGTCATTGGTCAGTAACAACTGCTTCATTGTTTTATCGGCAAGGGTTTCCAAATGATCGAGATAAACATCACGACTTTTCTGAACAGCAAAAAAAGTTGTATCGATCAGAGAATTGGCATATTTTTCAACAAGCTCTGCAAGATTATAAACCGTATTGTAAACAAGGCTTGTTTTAGAAAGTTGAAGATTTTTCAGGATAGGCTCAAATATCTTTTTATCGATGCTTTCCAGCGGTTTTTCATTTCCCGAAGTCAGAGATTTTGGAATCACATTTACCTCATCAAAGCTGGATGATGCATGAATTAACAGACATGAGTTGAGGTTTTCGATCATATCATTGACATTTGCCACAACATCTTCTGTTTTTCCATTTGTAAAGTTTGGGATTTCAGCGATAGTCAGATCTGTATCTTTCGACGCAGAACGGATTATTTGATTTTCAGGTAATTTGTCGAGATTGGCAATCACATTTACACTTGCCCTTATCCGGTAACTATCAATCATCTGCCCAAGAATGGTATAGAACCTATCTGTATAATTAGGATCAGAATTAATGGCCAGAATTCGTATCTCTGCATTTCTCCACTTTGGTGTAACCGTAATAAAGCGAATCAGGTGCAGCGCGAGTGAGAGGTTTCGCCCTTCACCACTCCACCAAAAATCAATTCTTTTGTGATTTCCGAATCCCTTCTTCTTGTCGTAGTTCAAAATAGTCAGGTTCTGGTCCAGTTTGTTAAGAGTTAACAAAAGATCTTCCCATTTTTTGGGATTGGTAGTGTTTTTCGCCCATCCCATGAGAATTGTGTTTGGCTCGAAACCTGAGAAACCATAGACCCGGCTAATCATTGCCATTCCTTCGTAAACATTGCGGCAACTGTGTTTTCGGGTAATAATATTGGAATGGTCGTCGAAAGTTTCCACGCTTACACGGGCTGTTTTATCAAACAAGAATTCTTCGTCAGGATTTTCAACCAGTTCAAAATTGGTGAAGATACCCAGTTTCCCTACCAGCGCTTTCCCGATTTCAATAAGGTGTGGTCTGTTGCCCGAACCTCCGCTGAAAATTATAACATTGGGTCGCCAGTTGCGCTCATAAATTTGACTTTTAGCAAGTTTTAACAGACCGGTTTTCACCAGCGATAACCAGATGCTCGACTGTGTATCTCCTGATTGTAATTTGAGTTCTTTATTTTTCAGGTAAAAGAAAAGTGCCAGCAAGACTACCGTGGCAATAGCCAAAGCCATGACATCCAACTGTATCATCACAATAATACAGGCCAGCGCACCAACAATGCCAACAATGCGCGGAATCTTGAACGATGGCCTGAAATCGCTGCTTGCCCAGCTTTCTACAGTATAAGTAATGTTCAGAAAACCATAAGTAATGATAAAAAAGATGGTTACAATGCGAGCAATGGTGTTCAGATCGCCAATGAGAATCCCTGCCTGCGCAATTAAAAATGTGAGCAAAAGCGCATTGCGCGGTTCGTTTGATGCGCCAACTCCTTTGCTGAAAAAATAAGGAGCGATTCTGTCTTTGGCAACCGCCTGCATAATGCGCGGCGCTCCCATGATGCTTCCAAGGGCGGACGATAATGTTGCCCCAAGAATTCCTGCAATTACCAACTGTGGAATCCATGAAATCTTGAACAGCACATTGGGATCATTTGCCAGCAAATTATTATTGACAGTATAAGATAAGAAAACGGCCAATCCAACATAAATGGTCAGACCAACCAAAATGGCAGCTATTGTTCCAAACGGAATATCTTTTCGGGCATCTTTAAGGTCGCCCGACATTGACACACCTGCCTCGAAACCGGTTACGGCTGGGAAAAAAATTGCAAAAAGCGCAATCCATGGAAGCGATGTAGGTAAAGTGACTAACTGCGGACCAACAGGAGAAAAATCGTGCTTGCCCAGAAAAACCGACAACAGCGAAAGCGCCATAATTGTGAGAATGATATACTGTGTTTTTATGGCAAGGGAAGTACTTATAAACGTCAGGATGGTGACCAGCAAAAGAATAATTGAACCCGCTATACGAATAGAAGTTAATGTAACTTCAAATCCGAAGTACCCGAGAAAAACCTCTGCAAAACCAATCAGGTACAAACTCACACTAAACGATAAACCTACAAAAAGTGCCCAGCCCAGCGTTCCTCCAATGGGTAGACCAAGGCTCCGTGAAATGATAAAGTAAGTTCCACCGGTTTCTACTTTCTTGTCTGTGGCTATAGATGCAACGCTAAGTCCGGTGCTCCCTGAAATTATGTGCGCAACGAAAATAATGCCCAGAGTGGCCCAAAGCCCTGCTTGTCCCACAATCCATGGCAACCGCAGATACATGATAACACCTAAAATAGTGAGTATGGAAGGAGTAAACACTCCACCAAAAGCACCAAATTTTTTTGCTTTAGCCATACTTTTAATATTAATTGTCAGTTTTGTCAACTACAGCCAGACCTTTGATGAGAGTATTCACATCCTCTGCTCCGGACATATGTAAATATACTCCTGTTTGAGCGTTCTCCCAAATTTTTCAGTATAAATTCTGTCAAGCCCCCCCACATCTTAATTAAACGTATTCGATTTGTGTATGGGGCTTTGTTTACTTAAAATGTTACAATCTTGTCGGCCCATACAACAAGATTGACACAGTCGATCATAGTAGAAATAGGACAGGTTTCAATTTTAATTAATTGCCTTGATTACAAGCAAGTTCCACATGCAAGTATTTCTCCGCCAACATTTACAAATGCTTTTAATTGTTCATCAACATTATTTACATATTCCAACGCCAAATCAATAACATGATCAAAAAAATACTTCCATAAAGGATTGGTATAAGATATGTTGATTTTACTGATTTATCAAAGCCTTGTTTTTGATTCTGAAGTCTGATAACTTTAAAACTCAAATATATTCCAACACCAATTATTGCTGTCATTATAATTGAAATGCAAACATTTAGCCACAAGGGGGTTTGCTGAATGACAATTTCATTATCAATTATTTTTTGAGCAGTAGACAAGCCAGTGATGTCATCGAACAAATGATAAAAGTAGGGTATTCTTGAAGTTGATTTTAGAATTGACTTATCAAGATGTGCTGCAGCTATGATGGGGATAAAAGCAATACCATAATTCAAAAAATAGTCTTTAATTTTTATGCCCGCTTTTGTCAGGTTGGAAATTATCCAAGGCAGCAACCAAATCAACATCGGAAGGATTCCAAATATTATTGTTCCCTTTATTAATCCAGCTATAAATTTATTGTCGATTGATAATGTTTTAATTACCAAATTTGGAAGGTAATTTAAGTAAGAATCTGTAAGGCTCCATTCCGACCAGATTTCAGAAATTACAAATCCAGAAACAACCAGAACGAAGACCATTTCGGCAATTTTCAGTGGCTTCAACTGGAATAAATCGTTGACGAATCCAATATATTTAATTCCAGGGTTTGGTCTGTTAGTATTTATTTCTGACTGATATTCATTACAAGTCTTTAAGCAGCCGGCACACAAAATACAATTAGCATTATCTGTTATATTTGCCGGATACAAATCAACTCCACAACTTTTAGCATTCAGGTTGTATTGATATCTCTTGTGAATACAGGATTTGTCTTTACATGTGTCGCAAACACTCCTGTTTTTTACCCGCCAGCCGAAAAATGAAAACCTGGAATACAAACCCAACAAATAACCAACAGGGCAGACATAACGGCAAAAAGTATTTTTCTCGTAAATGCTCCCGATAATTATTGAAACTCCTACAATCATTAGCAGATATATTGCCATGAAAAAAGGATTACGATGTATCGCAAAACCTTGTATTCCGACAAACAGTATTATGATATAAAAAATGGTTATAGCCCAACCAGATAGCAACCATTTTGGACGTTTTTGTTTTAATCCGATTTTAGCAAAATAAGTAGTGATTAGCTCCACAGGGCAAACCATACACCAAATACGACCGAAAAAGATTGCCAATATGATGATTGCTGGCCACCAATAAGACCAAACTATAAGGTTTCCAAGGTTTGTATTTCGTAATTGTTTCAGGAATTCCGCATCTGTCGAATAAGCCATTAACCCCGTTACAATAAGAACTATATAAGCAACAAGCGAAATATATTTCAAAGAAACCGGGAAGTACCACTTAGAAAGAAATCTATTTATCATTTGTGAGTTTTTTAAGAATTACTGAATCTATAGAAAGTTTACCACATGATATATTGTTTGCATGATGATAGAATTAAATGATACCTAAACCTAAAGCAAATGAAATTAATATAAGCATTACGGCTACAATGAGTTGAATGCTTCTTAATGTTACTTTTTTAAGTAACTTTTTGCCGAAATATGCACCTGCAATTGCAGCAAGTGTCGCAGAAATTAGCAGAGTGAGGTTTTCGTGCAAATTTGCCGAAGTAAAACGAGAAGCATAAACAGATAATCTTGTAAAGTCAACCAGAGCGGCTATTACTACACCCGTTGCAATATACGCTTCTTTTGAAAGACCGCTTTTTATTAGAAATGCACTGCGGATTGCTCCTTGAATACCCGATAAACCACCGAAAAATCCACTTAAAATCCCACCCAAAACAAGTTTGTTTTTACCAAATTGGACTTTTTGAAATGAAGGAGAGATTTCAAGAATTGAAAAAACTATCAATAATACAGCTATGATAAGTTTTACTGGCGTAACTTCAAACTCCTTTCCAAGTAGTTCGTACTGAAAGAGCGTTGGTAAAACAGTTATTTTAAGCAATAACCAAGCACCTGCAAATGACGCCAAAATTGCAGGAATACCAAAACGAAGCAAAACAGCTTTATCCGTATTTTTTCCGACTAAGGCAATTTTAAAAAGATTGTTTGAGAAATGCACCACACCTGTTAGGGCAATGGCAATATCAATCGGGAAAAATATTGCAAAAACAGGTGCTAATATTGTTCCAAGACCAAAGCCCGAAAAGAAAGTCAAAACGGCTGTTAAGAATGCAGCCAAACAAATAATTATAATTTCCATACAACACAATCATTAATATTATACTGCAAAATTATATAGTATAGTATTAATTGGCATGGTCGGAAAGAATGATAAAATGGTATTATTGAAAATATTTGCTCCTAAATTGTATAGGAGTAATGTTTTCGTGCCGTTTGAAAAACTTTACAAAATTGGATGTGTCGGTAAACGACAGAATTTCTGCTATTTCATTAATGTTGCTGTCGGTATGTAGGATATATCTTTTGGCTTCAAGCAATATTTGATTTGTTATAATCTCACTTGCACTTTTACCCGTTTGCTTACGGCATATTATATTTAGGTTCTGAGGCGTTGTGTTTAGCAAATCGGCAAATTCATTCACTTTATGTAGTCGCGGACACTCTTTTACCAATAAATGTACAAACCGTTCATAAACAGATTGCGGTTGATTAGTATTTGTTGGTTTTACTGCTCTAATTTGCAGCAATTTCCCAAATAAGGCTTTTAAAAGTCCATGAATTATATCTTTGGAGTATTGTGTATTAAGCTGATATTCATTATAAATATCTTCCAATATGTGAGTTGGATATTTGTCTGACTGAATTTTTAATCTTGTGATATCGGTTAATTTTCTAAGCAAATCTATCAACAAATTCTCATTGACTCCATTAAATTCTTTGTCTTTAAAAATGATTACAAACCCTTTGGGGATAGATGTAAATTGCCAAAAATGGAGTTGTCCTGGCTTTAAAAAATAAAATTCGGGAGTCGAAACCATAAATTTCTCAGATTCGATGCTATGAAAACCTTCACCGTCACTTAAAAATATGAGTTCTTTATACTCATCATGCTTATGTGGCTTAGTCTTTTTGATCTGCTCTTTAAATCGTGAAATTTTAAAAGTCAACCCCTCATCGAGTTTGTTTTTTATGCCTATGTGGTTATTTTCCATTCCAATTTAAAGATAGTATTTTTATTTTTATTAAAAAATGAGAGATTTTCTCATTAATTAATCGAATATGATAATTGAATTTACAGTAGGAAATTTTTTATCTTTTAAAGATAATAAGTCTTTAAATTTAGAAGCAACATCAATATCTGATTTTAAAGACAGGGTATTTACAGTAGGTAGTCATAGATTACTTAGAAGTGTAGTTCTATATGGAGCTAATTCGAGCGGGAAATCGAATTTCTTAAAAGCAATGTCAATTATGAAAAAAATAGTTATGACATCTGCTACAAAATCTTCTGTCTCTAAGAATGATGTTGTCCCTTTTCTATTAAATTCTGTAACAGAAAAAGAACCATCATTTTTTGAAGTAATTTTTATTATAAATGACAAACGATATAGATGTGGTTTCGAGATAGATAACGTTGCTATTAGAGCCGAATGGCTATTTGTTTTAACAAATAAAAAAGAAAAAAATCTTTTTGTTAGAGAAAATGATGGTATTGAAATAACAAATGACTTTAAAGAAGGAGAAGGCCTTGAAGAAAAGACAAGGGATAATGCTCTATTCATTTCGGTTGTTGACCAATTTAATGGTTCTATTTCTGGCCAAATCATTAAATGGTTTAATAATTGGGTTACTATATCGGGATTAAGCCACGAAAATTATAGAGGAGTAACCTTTTCTTTATTGAAAAAATATGAAACAAGAAGCCGGTTATTAACTTTTATAAAAGACTTGGATTTAGGCTTTGAAGAACTTAAACTTAAAAAAATGAAACTTCGCCCTGGCGTACTGCCGAAAAATATTCCTCAAGAAATCTTAGAGGATATTATTATTGATTTAGAGGGTAGACTGTTGCGAGAGTTAGCACTATTCATAAAAAATATGATAATAACGGAAATCAAATTGGATTTTGTGATTTTGATTTAAGAGAACATGAATCTTCGGGTACAAATAAAATATTCGACATATCAGGGCCAGTTTTTAACACTTTAATTGAAGGTGGAGTTCTCGTTATTGACGAATTAGACGCAAAATTACATCCATTGATGACTGTAGCAATTACAAATTTATTCAATTCTCCTGACTTAAATTTAAGAAATGCACAATTAATTTTTGCTACCCATGATACTAATCTTCTTTCTTATGGAAAATTTAGAAGGGACCAAATCTTTTTTGTTGAAAAAGACCATCTTGAGGTTTCGGATTTATATTCATTAGTAGAATACAAAGAGGAGGGTAGTAAAATAAGGAAGGACCGTTCCTTTGAGAAAGATTATATCAATGGGAGGTACGGAGCTATTCCATTTATTGGGAATTTTAAACAATTGCTAGCATATGATTGAAGCAGAGATAAATAAATTTTCTGGCAAAAAAGGCTTTAAATATTTAAAAAATTCTAAGGAAATGTTTTTGCTTCTTGAGAAATATGGCAATCAGGAATTTGCAATAGAAAATGCTCAAAAACTAGAATTACTTTATTCTGATAGGAGTTATTCGAATCATAACCCATGTACCAAAGTTCATAGATTGATATTAGAGTTACAAGAACTTAAAAATAAACACCTTTAGTGGGACAGGAGAAACTGGAGCAGGTAACTCCGGACTATTCGACCAGAGTTACATTTCATCATAAGGTTAGCCTGGCTTATTATCTTGCAATGAGTTTTTTGAGGTAATCTATTTGTTTTTTGCCAGATGTGTTAGCCGGGTTTAATTCGACCGACCGCAAATAGTTATTTAACGCCTGTTGATACTGTTTGTTCTTTGCATAAGCCTCACCTAAAGTATCGTACCCTCTCCAGTCATCGGGGCAGAGTTGGACATACAATCTTAAAATCAAAATAGCCCTAGGGTAGTTAATCTCCTCAGTTAAGTAAAATTCGGCATATTTATAAATTTTATAATAGAAAGAACCACTGTCGATAAAGGAACTGGTAATGTCACTTTCAATGGCTTTAATACTAGCAGTTTCATCAACCGTAGAAGAATCGCCCAATTGCTTAATCTTCGATAGTATCTTATTGTACTCGGAGAGATACTTCTGACCAAACTCACACTTTGGGAAAAGCTCCGGCATGTTCAAGACCCTGTCGCCCTTCTTTAACTCTTCTTTCAGGTCAAAGGTAACTTCGTGCTGAAAGTCATAAAAATAGAACAGGTGAATTTTGCCCTCATTCAAATCATACACCGATGTGTAAATAGTGCCGCCCCATTTAGTAGCCTGATGAACACTATCCATTACAGATGTGCAAAAGCCGATGCTGGCGTCGAAGGAGTTTTCCAGTAGGTGAGTCGCTTTATCCAACCGCCAACATCTCTTATTCTCATAAGGACGCACATTCGTCTGAACAAAAAAAGCCTTCTCCCCAATAATCAGGCTATCACCATCCACATAAAGGTATTTGCCGGTCTTATCTACAAATCGCAGTACCGATGCCGACCAAAAACTTCTATTATAACGATTTAACAGACTCTTCGCCTCTTCAACCGTAGTGCACTCCTGCATCACCTTTTTCGACAAGTCGCGAGAAGAGCACTTTAATTTACCTATTGTATCGGTCACAACCCTGAACGACTGAGTAAAACCATCGAACACCAAACCCGCTTCATTCATCCCCCCTTGTGGAAAAAGATTGTCAAACCCAACATAAACAACACCATAACCACCATTCTTCCCATTCTCAAACCAAATCCTGGTATTCGGATTCATCTGATCCTCATTATTCCCAACAATCGTCTTACCACCTTTCGTCAACTTAACCATGCTGCAACCGTAAGAACTGCTTGAAAAAACGAATGCCATTGTCACAAGTAACGATATAAAAGTTAAAAGTTTACGGAATTTTGTCATGATGTATGAGTTTATTGTTATTTCAAATTGCTAATACTCTTATTATATGCTTTAGCTTCGTCAAGGGTTTTAAAATCAGCTGTATTTCTAATCTTTTGTAACTCATCTTCAATATCGGCACTGTTAGATGTGTTTAATCTGGATATATCAGACGCAACCGCCACTACTTTTTTCGTCTCGCTTAGTTTCATTACCGACAAATCGACAAGTTGTTTAAAATAATCAGTTTCAACTTTAGCCTTATATGCATACCGTGCAATTCCAACAAAAGCGTCTGTATGATAGCCAAATTCATTTGCCATTTCGGCAAGATAAACAAATGTCTCAAAGTTGGTTGATGCCCTTTTTGAGTAAATTAAAATTGACCTGATGCCTCCCTGATTATATGCCGCCTTATCATAAATTTGATTAATTCTTTCAATCGCAGCGTGCTTCTTATGTGCAGTCTGACTTTGTAAAGATGTCCTGTCCTGTCCGGAATTGCTGCAAGATGTCAATGAAAATGAAAATGTGATCAGAATACTGATTACAAGAAAAGTCTTCGATATTAAATATTTCATAAATATTTGTTCGTTAGTTGGGTATAACGGTTTAGCGGTATGGACCGTTTTAATGGACTGTGACGCCTGTTAGCGGTTAGTTGTTTTGTATCATTATTTCAGCGTCTTTATTATATTGCTTTCAAGTAGTGATTTCATCTGCGTAATTGCAACTTTGTTGAGCTGAATAAGTCGTTCTTTTTGAGGTAATCCTTGACGTATAAGCAGAGCGTTTATACTTTCCAGATTGCTTAGGACCACTAATTGTTCTAAGGTTGCATCGTCTCGGATATTTCCGTTTTTGTCGGTATTATTGTAACGCCATTCTTTTGCTGTAATTCCAAAGAGGGCAACATTCAGAAGGTCGGCTTCATTGGCATAAACAAAATTTGCTTGTTGTTTGGTAATTTCCTGGGGTATCAGGTTTTCTTTGATAGCATCTGAATGTATTAGGTAATTTATTTTTGCTAATGTACGTTGTAAATTCCAATCTAATTTCAATCGACTGTTTTCATCGTCCTTCAGGCGCTGAAACTCATTGACAAGATAAATCTGAAATTCAGGACTTAACCACATTGCAAAATGAAATGCAATGTCTTTATGTGCATAAGTACCACCATAACGCCCTGCTTTTACAATCAATCCGATTGCCTTGGTTCGCTCAACCCATTGTCCCACAGACATTATAAACCTATTTGTGCCGGCTTCGCGCCCAATTACCCCGAATTCGGGGTAATTAAAAATAGGATTATTGACTTTTTCCCATACACCCAAATACTCCAACGTATTTTTATTGGTTATCCACTTACCGATTAGTCCACTGCCTTCATTGAATCCGGTTGTCATATCAGTCAAACTGATATAGTCGGTTTCATTTTGGCTGATAACCGTTATCGAAGATTCTTTGACCAGTAATACTCTTCCTTTTGCCATAACGTTTTCCTGTTTTTTTTATTCTCTCATGAATGAGTTCTGTTTTATTTATACTTATATGCCTTTTTCATCCTGTTTCGTTGTTATACTACAATGACCGCTAACGGTTTCGGGCTTTGCGTTCTGGCGGGTTTCGGAGCACAAAGCTGTTAATAAGCACTATATTTGAAATGAAGTACAAATACTCCAATTTTGCACATCAGCCCGTTTGACGCAAAACCCGTGCTATAAGCTGTTAAAGTCTATGTCCGTAAATGGGTGGTCAAGATACATTCCTATTCCAGACTCCAAACTATTATCTGTACCTCTTCCTTGTCTTAGCATATGGGCATAGAAACATGAATTTGAGACACAGCCTACAAACCAAGTAATTTGATCAACAGCCTCGGTTGGATTTAATTTTTGCCATGTTCTTGTTTTGCCGTCAGCTTTGAATCCAATTTTCCAAAACCCTTTTCCAACAATACATACCATTGAAATGATTCCAGAAAGTGGGTCAATATTAAGTTCCTTCATTACTTCTACAAGTCGTTTTAGTTCATAATTTGGGCTATTATTTTCCAAGTCCGCATCACTTTTAAAAGCAAAGAACAAATTGAAAGCTCCAAAATAATTTGCACTGGAATTTGGTCCTCCAGTAAATTTCAATTTTGAGATTTCCAAAGATGTTGCAGCAAAATCTTTCACAAATCCTCTGTTTGCGGTTGATTTTACTTCAATTCTTGCCAAAACGGAATTATAAAGAAAAATCCCTTCTTTGGAATTATTTGAACCTAATATCGGTGGAGCTAACGTCTTATCAAATAATATAATGTCATCTTGAGTTGATTCTCTTTTCAAATTTTCAGCCTCAATGATTGTTCCTGTGCCACTTAAAACATATGGCGGTAGCCAAGGCGTAAGAATATTGTCAATTAAAAGTTCTCTAAGTCGTCCTCTTAACCCAGTGTGCTGAACTTTTTCCTCATTTGATGACAATTGAAGTAAGTGAAAACTGTCGGCCCGTAATTTGTCTAGTATGTAGTTGTTCATTTTAATAGTTTACTAGTTTATATATTCACCTTTATTGCATATATCCGTCCGTTCATTTCTTGCTGCATATCGTGTGTAACGTAGTACTAGAGTGGAATACAATTCGATAAAAGAGAAAATCATACCCTATAAGGATGGTAGTAAAATTAAATAATTGAATTTCTATATCCAAATAATTTTCAACTGGTCATATTGAATCTCAAATAGTTGATTGTGTTATAGCTTGAGGGACGTTGCATTAAGCGTTTGGGCATCCACTCATTGAGCGGAACGTAAAAAATCAAGAGCTGAAATTGGCAGCTAATCTGCATAATCATAATCTCAATTTCAGCCTTTTGATTTTTAGCGGGTGTGCCCTGCATGAGCAGAGCACACCCTGTCCGAAGCTCATTGAAAAATCCAAAAATACAAATTTATTTTAATTTTCAAAAGAGTGAATAGGGGGTGTATTTTTCCAGAGGGTGCAAGTCCCTTATGCGCA
>Ga0209417_1000403_pt1 | contig 106410 bp, 86 predicted proteins | sample RifGroF2_FD_184002 | JGI IMG/M metagenome (GOLD analysis project Ga0209417, IMG submission 184002) | Groundwater microbial communities from Rifle, Colorado, USA - Groundwater F2 (SPAdes) (version 2) | ecosystem: Environmental > Aquatic > Deep subsurface > Groundwater | place: Rifle, Colorado... | reverse complement strand
GGGTCCTGTTTTTGTGCTTTTTTACATCCGGCTAAAGCCGGATGCTATTATTGTTTGACATCCTCCGGACGTCAGTATTGTTTTAGGAATAAACAATGTCTTTTTTGCCGGGACACCCATTTGAGCATCCTGAAAATTGTATAAATGTATATATCAATTTCTTACAAAATTGGAAATTTCAAAGTGTCGAAGTCAGGAAAAAGCTTCTGGAAATTTCTTCCCGTTAATTCTCTCGCAGTAAAGTACAAGTGCCATTTTGCTCAAATGTTTTTCCGGATTCTGTTGTGATTTTCACAATGTAGAAATATGTTCCAGATGCAGCCTCGGAGCCGTTAATGGTGCCGTCCCACTGATATTCCTTGCTGGTGCTGTGAAACACTTCGTTGCCCCATCGATTGAATATCGAAAGATCGAACATCGATAAAGTTCCGTAATAAACAATTTCGAAATAGTCGTTGAATCCATCTCCATTTGGCGTAAAGACGTTTGGAATGTTGAGAAGTTCTCCAACCACCAGCGGACAATGAGCCGTATCAGAACACATGCTGTCGGTGAAAGCCATCAGAATAATGTCATATAACCCTTCGGTGCTGTAGGAATTGGTAAGCTGGTACTGATCAGATATTGTTCCGTCGCCCAGATCCCAGCTCCAGATCAGCTGTTCGACAGGAATACCGAAAGTGTTTGTGGTGTTTAAAAGAGTAACCTCCATTTCAGCAAGAACAGGGTTGGGCTGAGGATTACACGAAACCTCCGGGATGGTGTTTGCATAAATCTGAACCGGTACCGAATCTGTCATTGTACATCCGTTGGAATAAGTCACGGTGAGCAAAACATTGTAAACGCCGGTAGAGTTAAAAACTGTTGAAGTTGTCATCGAATCGGTAGATATGTCGCCATTATCAAAGTCCCAAACAAAGACCGGAGAAGGATAAATAAGCGAATCTGTTTCAACGGTAAAATCAGTCGTAACCGGCCCGCACGCAGCGGTATGACTGAATAAAATCGGGACATCAGGCGTTGACAACACTTCCACATAAAATTGTTTCACCGTGTCGTAATTACAGATTCCTTCAACCGTTATTGAAAGTGAAACCGTATAGAAACCCGGCGAGTCGTAGGATGTGGTTGGATTTTGCAACGTGCTTGTGGAGCTGTTTCCGAAATCCCAAGCCCAGGAAGAAATTGTTCCATACACCAGCGAACCGTCGATAAATTGCATCGGCATATTCGGGCAAATGGGAGTATTGGATGTAAAATCAGGGATACCCGAAATCACGTGAATCGGTTTGGTGGTATCCTGTTTCATGATCTGGCATGTCATTACTCCGGTGGTATCATCGTAATTATAAAGAATCATGGTAGGCACAAAATCTCCGCCCGTTTGATAGATATGTGTATAAGTTACACTGCCCGTATCAAAATCAGAAAAGCCATCGCCATAAACCATTCTGACCGAATCGGCATTCAGATTGGTTGTGGTGAAAGTCACAAACAACGGTGCGCAACCCGACAGAGGAGCATAGGTGAATTCACCGGTCGGACCACCAACATTTACATACAACGGGAACACTGTGTCCATCGTGCATCCGAAGTTATTTGTAACAGTCAAACTAATGTCATAATCACCCGGTTCATAATACACGTGCTGCGGATTTGCAGTTGTGCTTGTATTCGATGTTCCACTGCCGGCATCACCAAAGTTCCACGAAAACTGCGTGACATCCGAAGATGATTGATTACTGAAATCAACAATCAGCGGTGGACAAAGCGTGCTCACAACGGGAGCAGAAAAATCGGGGAACGGCATCGAGACGGTAATATTCAAGGAATAAGCACTGTCACAGCCATTGGCATCAGTGGCAACAAGAGTAACAGTAAAAACCGTGGTGGTATCAACCGTGTATGTATGCGTTGGGTTGGTCAAAGTGCTGGCCGGACTTCCATCACCAAAATCCCATTCATAGGAAATGGCTGCAGTACTTGTGTTGACGAATGTCGCAGTTTCTGAATAGCAGAAAACGTTGTTGGTATGAGTGGTGTGAAATGAGGGGTTTGGTTTGGTCGGATGCACGTAATTGTAGAAAATTTTTGTGCTGTCGCAACCTTTTGAATCAGTTACTGTGAGCGAAATATTATAGTTGCCAGCTGTGTAATAAGTATACTGCACCGTAGGATGAGCTGTAGATGTGGAGCCGTTTCCAAAATTCCACAACCAATTGGTCAAGACAGCAGGTGCTGCGGCAGTGCTGTTATCGGCAAATTCAACCGTAAGCGGAGTGCACCCCGTAAGAGGAGTTGTAGGCGAGAAATTCGGCGAAGGAAGCTGATCAACGGTTATTATACTGGTTATTGTAGTATCGTCAGTGCAACCCCAGCTATCTGTTGCCAGAAGCGTCACATCGTATATCCCGGCCGCATTGTAGCTATGACTTACCGAAGCGGGCGCGCCGGAAGAATTTGCTCCATCACCAAAAGTCCATGCTCTGTTTGCAATGGAAACATATGCAGTGGAAAGATCTGAAAACAATACCGGATCATACATACAGACCTCGGGGATATTGGATTGAAAGTTCGCAAAAACCTCATCCACCCTTACCTGTACTTCAATCGAGTCGCGGCAGCCATTGGAATTTGTCACGAGTAATTCAACCATATATTGTCCGGGAGCAGAGTATATATAGTCGGGGTTCTGAATAGTATCTGTTCCTCCATCATCAAAAGTCCAGAGCCAGGTTTCGGCACCGACCGACTGATCGGTAAAGTGCACAGTGTCGGGATATGAACAAAGCAATGCAGGTGAAGGCGAAAAAGCTGCAATTGGTGGCCAGATAACGATATAATCCTCTTTGACCAGCGTATCGCGGCAACCATTGTGAGTCGCAACCAAAGAAATAGTAAATGTTCCTGTATCTCCATACTGGTGCGTTGGATCCGGACCACTTCCAAACTGTCCGTCGCCAAAATCCCAGTTCCAGCTTTCAACGTAGCTGCTTGAGCTGTCGTGAAAATAAACCATTTCGCTGTAACACACAATGGTGTCTTCAGCAAAAAAACCAACCTGAGGTAGAAGGCCCGCCATGATATAATTATTCATGGTTATAGTGTTGGGGCAACCTTCAGCATTGATAATTGAAAGCGTAACATTAAACACCCCGGAATCGCCGTAGATGTGGAGAGGATTAATCGCTGTGTCCAGTGGCGAACCATCGCCATAATTCCAGATGTAGGTTGTTCCTGCTCCGCCCGAAGCTGATGTAAACTGCACATCAAGCGGTGCGCAACCCGAAAACACATCGGCGGAAAAAGTCACCGGCGGCGGTGCAATCTGTACATAGTTTGGTTTCGTTAATACTCCTACACAGCCATTGGTATCCGTTACAGTCAGCGTTACGGGAAAATTTCCGAATGCATTATAGGTATTGGAAGCATTGGCTGTATCAGGCCCGCCGAAACTCCAGACATAGTTTACAAAACCCGGATCAGCGACAAAATCAACAGTAAATGGGATCATACAACCAACCGGGTCAACAGCCGAAAAATTGAAAACAGGCGACGGATACACTTCAATGGTATCTGTAAACTGAGTATCCATGGGACATCCATAAGTGTCAACCGCTGAAAAAGTAATGGTGTATATTCCGGAATTGGTGTATGTGTGTGAAGGATTTAAAGCTGTAGATGTGCCTCCATCGCCGAAATTCCAGGAAGCACTGGCAATACCGGTATTAAGACATTGAAAACTTACAGGTAATGGCTTGCAGCCGGCATTTGGACCAAATGTAACATTGGGCACCGGAACAACAATATTTACAAAATTATTCATCACCAGCGTGTCCTCACAACCGTTGGAATTTGTAACGATGAGCGTGACTGTGTACTGACCTGTTGTGTATTGATGCGATGGATTCTGATCGGTACTGGTTCCGCCGTCGCCAAAATTCCATAAATAAGTCAGGCCAGCTCCTGTTGAAGTGTTTGTGAAGTCGACGGTTGCGGGCGAGCTGCATGCCGTATTGTTGGTGCTGGTGAATCCTGCAACCGGGTTGGGATAAACAGTAATATAACTATTGACAGTTTTATTTGCTGAGCATCCATAAATATCGGTTATGAGTAGCACAATATTGAAAGAACCGGTATTGGTGTAAGTATGAGAAGGATTGCCCGTTGTAGAGCTGAAGCCATCACCGAAATTCCAGTTCCAGTTCGAAATAGGCCCGTCGCCAAGCGTTGTGACATCGCTAAACTGCACTGTAAGTGGCTGACAACCGCTGACAGGCAACCCTGAAAAATTCGCCACCGGTTTCTTGTGAACCACAATGTAATTTGTCCGGGTGAACGAATTGCTGCCGGAAGCATTGGTAACAGTAAGTTTAACGGTATATGTACCGTTGGTAGAATACACATGGGTTGGGTTTTGCAAAGTCGAATGGGTGGTACCATCGCCGAAATCCCAGTTCCAGCTGGTAGGATTCCCGGTGCTTTGATCCTGAAAAGTGACCGAGAGAAAACCGCATCCCGAAGTAGGCGTGATTGCAATGAAATTCGCCACAGGAGCTTGAGCCTGTGCGAGTAAAAAATTGCAAATCACAATGAGTGATAGTAAAAGGCTCTTCATATTAGGCTATTTATTTCCAGAAAGACAACAATATGTGCAACGTTATTATACGAGACACTCGTGACGTTTGATACAAATTCATCGACGATGTTTAATTCCAACATTGCTAAATTTTACATATTAACATGCATGTAATAGCAATAACATACAGATTCAACATCGAAAACCCGCAATTTTGTTTGCAATAGTTCTAGTTTTGATTGAATTCAACAATTTAACAAACATCGATAAAAAAACGTACAAATTGCGTTTTATGACACGGAAAATCAATTTTTATTCAATTGATTGTATTATAATGGAATTTTTTAATACCTTTGCAGCCCAATTTAATAACCAATCGAAAGGAGAATCGATATGATCATTGTTACACTAAAGGAAGGTGACACCATTGACAAAGCGTTGAAGAAACTGAAACGTAAATTTGAAAAAACAGGCGTAGCCCGTGAACTTCGTGACCGCCAAAAATTTACCAAACCCTCTGCCCGTAAAAGGGACAGTCAGTCTAAAGCTTTGTACGTTCAGCGACTGCTTTCAAAACAAATGAACGGGTAGTGCTTGACTTTTGAGTAATAAATTACTATCTTTATCCCATTAATCACCGGTTAGTGGGATTTTTTTATGATTGAACGGTTCATCACATACCTCACCAAGGAAAAAAGATTCTCTGTACACACTGCCATTTCTTACCGCACCGACCTTGACTCGTTCAGGAAATATCTGGACGAAAACTATCAAGGTTTAGCCTTTGAAAAGTGTACACCTTCTGTAGTCCGTTCATGGCTTGCCGATATGGCAGCTCATGATTACAATCCACGCAGTCTGCGAAGAAAAAAAACAGCAGTGTCTTCATTTTATCGGTACCTTATATATATAGGATTGACCGAAACCAACCCGACCCGAAATATTCCGCTGCCCAAATTGCCCGGGCGCTTGCCGGTATTTGCTGATGAAAAATCAGTAAGCACGATCATTCACTCCGGCGAAAACGATAACGACTATCCCTCTGTGCGCAATCATCTGATGTTTGAATTTTTCTATGCAACCGGAATGCGACTGAGTGAACTGATTGGAATAAAAATAAGCGACATCGATTACAGCAAATGCACTATTAAAATTCTCGGCAAAAGAAATAAAGAACGGATAGTGCCGTTTAGTGAGCAATTGCTTACCCGGATGAAAGCCCACGACGAGCTTAAGGAAACATGGTTCGACGATCTTGAAACAGATCCGAATTATTTTCTCACCAACACAGGCAAAAAACTCTATCCAAAATTCGTGTACCGCACAATTCACGGCTACCTTGACAGTGTTTCATCGCTCAGTAAAAAGAGCCCCCATGTGATGAGGCATACCTTTGCCACTCATTTGCTGCAAAACGGAGCCGACCTGAATTCGATCAAGGAATTGCTGGGACATGCCAACCTGGCGGCAACACAAATTTACACGCACACAAATATTAAGCAACTAAAGGAAATCTACCACAAGTCTCACCCTAAATCCTAAAACAAAGGAGGAAAAATTATGAAAATCAGCATCAGTTCAGTAAAATTCAAAGCTGACAAAAGCCTTGAGGACTTTATCCAGGAAAAAATTACAAAACTTGCCACTAATTACGACAATTTGATTAGCGGGGAAGTTATACTGCGACTGGATAATTCGGAAAATCAGGAAAATAAAATCGCCGAAATCAGGCTAAATATTCCAGGCAATGATTTATTTGCAAAAAAACAGTGTAAGACATTTGAGGAAGCGACAGACTCAGCGCTCGATGCAATTAAAAAGCAATTGCTCAAACATAAGGACAAAATTCACCCTTAAAAAATAATTTTTCAAAATTGTTTGGTGTTTTAAAAAATCTTTGTACTTTTGCAGTCCCAATTTAAGGGACTGCTTTTTTTATAAGAGTATTCAAATAAAAGGGATCGTTGTTTATCATTGTGTTTCAATATTTTCCAGTGCCGATGTAACTCAGTTGGTAGAGTAGCGGTTTTGTAAACCGCCTGTCGGGGGTTCGAGTCCCTTCATCGGCTCTTTTTTGGAAAATGCAAAATAATGGGGAGATTCCAGAGTGGCTAAACGGGGCAGACTGTAAATCTGTTGGGCAACCTTCGGAGGTTCGAATCCTTCTCTCCCCACAAAATTTTAAGCGGAAGTAGCTCATTTGGTAGAGCGAAAGCCTTCCAAGCTTTAGGTGGCGGGTTCGAGCCCCGTCTTCCGCTCGAAGAATGCCTTTGTAGCTCAGGGGTAGAGCACTTCCTTGGTAAGGAAGGGGTCGGGAGTTCAACTCTCCCCAAAGGCTCTTTCGGTATTTAAAACAAACAGTAACAATAAACAGACAAACAGCATGGCAAAAGAAAAATTCGATCGCAGTAAGCCGCACGTTAACATCGGTACCATCGGCCACGTTGACCATGGTAAAACGACGTTAACCGCCGCTATCACTCTTAATCTTGCAGATAAGGGTTTCGCAGAATTCAGGTCATTCGATTCAATCGACAACGCTCCTGAAGAAAAAGAACGTGGTATTACCATCAACACCGCACACGTTGAGTATGCGACCGAAAACCGTCATTACGCTCACGTTGACTGTCCTGGTCACGCTGACTACGTAAAGAACATGGTTACCGGTGCTGCTCAGATGGACGGTGCTATTTTGGTTGTTGCCGCAACTGACGGCCCTATGCCGCAAACTCGTGAACATATCCTTCTGGCCCGCCAGGTAGGTGTTCCTAAAATAGTTGTTTTCATGAACAAGGTTGACCTTGTTGATGATGAAGAACTTCTCGACCTCGTTGAAATGGATATCCGTGATCTTCTGAGTTTCTACGGTTTCGATGGTGACAACACCCCGATTATCCGTGGTTCAGCTCTTGGTGGTCTCAATAAAGAACCAGTTTGGGTTGAGAAAATTATGGAATTAATGGCAGCTGTTGACAGCTTCATTCCAATTCCTGTACGTGCAATGGAAAAAGAATTCCTGATGCCAATTGAAGACGTGTTCTCAATCACTGGCCGTGGTACAGTTGCTACCGGTCGTATTGAAACAGGCGTTATCAATTCTGGTGAATCAGTTGATATTCTTGGCCTCGGTGCAGAAAAACTGAAATCAGTTGTAACCGGTGTTGAAATGTTCCGCAAGATCCTTGATCGTGGCGAAGCTGGCGACAACGTAGGTCTTCTCCTCCGCGGAATCGACAAAAACGAAATCCGTCGTGGTATGGTTATCGCGAAACCGGGTTCAATCAAACCTCACAAAGTTTTCAAAGCTGAGGTTGTGATTCTGAAGAAAGAAGAAGGCGGACGTCACACTCCGTTCCACAACAAATATCGTCCTCAATTCTATTTCCGCACCACTGACGTAACCGGCGAAGTTGTACTTCCGGACGGTGTTGAAATGGTTATGCCTGGCGACAACCTCTCTATCACTGTTAATCTCATCACCGAGATTGCAATGAATCAGAACCTCCGTTTCGCTATCCGTGAAGGCGGTCGTACGGTTGGTGCAGGTCAGGTAACTGAAATTCTGGACTAATAAACAACCTTTAGTGAAGAGTATTCGCTTTGAAATATAAGTGAATACTTTTCACACACGGGTGTAGCTCAATTGGTAGAGTGGCGGTCTCCAAAACCGTAGGCTGTGGGTTCGACTCCTACCACCCGTGCACACAAGGCTAGAAAAATCAAAAGATGAGAAAGTTATTAAATAACCTCAGAGAAGTTAAGGAAGAGATGCTGAACAAGGTGAGCTGGCCCACATGGCCTGAGCTGACTGAAAGCGCCATCGTCGTTTCCATCGCCTCTCTTATCATTGCAGGTGTGGTGCTTGTGATTGACCTTTCTTTTGAGAACCTTCTGAAACTGGTTTACGGACTTTTTTAGTAAACAACAACCATGAGCAGCGAAGAATCAAAGAAATGGTATGTAGTCCGTGCGGTCAGCGGAAGCGAAAAGAAGGTGAAGCAATACATTGATAATGAAATTGCCCGCCTTGGTTTTCAAGATGCTGTGTCACAGGTATTAATACCTATGGAAAAAGTATTCCAGATCCGCAAAGGCAAAAAAGTGACCAAGGAAAGAAATTTCTTTCCCGGGTACATACTTGTTGAAGCTGTTCTTGACAGTGAAATTGAACACATTATAAAGAGTGTGCCGGGCGTACTCGGCTTCCTCGGAAGCAAGGGTGAAGCCATCCCAATGCGTCAGAATGAGGTTAACCGCATTTTGGGCAAAGTGGACGAACTGGCCGACAAAGGAGAAGAGATGTACGAAACATTTCTGGTTGGTGAATCTGTGCGCGTAATAGACGGCCCGTTCAACAGCTTCTCCGGTGTCATAGAAGAAGTGAACGAAGAGCGTAAAAAGCTCAAGGTCATGGTAAAAATATTTGGCAGAAAAACTCCGCTCGAGTTGAGTTTTATGCAGGTTGAAAAAGAATAATAAACGAGTAAAAAGACAAATCTCATGGCAAAAGAAGTTGCTGGATTAATTAAGCTGCAAATTAAAGGAGGAGCCGCCAATCCTTCACCACCCGTAGGACCTGCATTGGGTTCCAAGGGCGTGAACATCATGGAGTTCTGCAAGCAGTTTAACGCACGTACGCAGGAGCAGGCCGGCAAGTTGCTCCCCTGCATTATTACGGTTTACAAAGACAAGTCATTTGACTTTATCGTTAAGACTCCTCCGGTAGCTGTACAGCTTCTGGAAAAGGCCAAAATCCAAAAAGGATCAGGCGAGCCTAATCGCGACAAGGTGGCATCGATAACCTGGGAAGAGATTCAAGCTATTGCTGATGCAAAAATGGTTGACCTTAACTGTTTCACAGTTGAATCAGCTATGCGCATGGTAGCAGGAACAGCCCGGAGTATGGGTATCAAAGTTACCGGCACTGCCCCTTTCGAAACTAATGCATAATAAAAAAAAGAACTGACATGGCGAGAATTTCCAAGAAAAGAAAAGAAGCCTTAAGCAAATTCGACAAAGCTGCTCAATATACGTTGACTGACGCATTGAAGCTTGTGAAGGAGCTTTCCTACACAAAATTCGATTCATCGGTTGACCTCGATGTCCGACTGGGCGTTGACCCCCGAAAAGCGAATCAAATGGTTCGCGGCACTGTGACGCTTCCTCATGGTACGGGTAAAACAGTCCGGGTTTTGGTTCTCTGCGGTCCTGAAAAGGAAGAAGAAGCCAAAGCTGCCGGTGCCGATCACGTTGGTCTTGACGATTATATCGCCAAAATCAAAGGTGGCTGGACCGACGTGGATGTTGTAATAACAACTCCTAATGTAATGCCCAAGGTTGGTGCGCTGGGTAAGATCCTCGGCCCCCGTGGCCTTATGCCCAACCCCAAAACCGGGACGGTGACCATGGAAGTCGGTAAAGCAATTGCCGATGTTAAAGCTGGTAAAATTGATTTTAAAGTTGACAAGTATGGAATTATCCATTCTTCAGTAGGTAAATCTTCATTCAGCGTTGATAAGCTCGAAGATAATGCCCGTGAAATCCTGTCAACAATTATCAAACTGAAGCCTACAACAACCAAGGGAACCTACGTGAAGAGTGTGTTTTTATCGAGCACAATGAGTCCGGGGATACACATTGATGTTAAAAGTGTCTCCAACTAAACCCTAACAGAAAGTTCAACTTATGAAAACAAAGGAAGACAAAAACCTAATTGTAGCTGAGCTGACTGAAACACTGAAGAAGTTTGAGGTTGTGTATATAGCCGATATTTTAGGCCTTAATGCAGAACAGACCTCAACACTCCGCAGAATGTGTTTCAAACGCAACATTCAGCTGCAGATGGTGAAAAACACCTTACTGAAAAAGGCTCTTGAAAATTCCGGAAAGGATTTTTCAGAACTCCTCCCGGTATTAAAAGGCTCTTCCGCTGTGATGTTGTCAGATGTGCCCAAAGCACCTGCAGCGCTGATCCAGGAATTTCGCAAGAAAGCCAAGATGCCAGTGCTAAAAGGAGCCTATGTGATGGAAATGACCATCATTGGTGATGATCAGCTCGGATTCCTCGCTGGAATCAAAACACGTCATGAGCTTATTGCCGATGTAGTTCTTGCCCTCAAATCACCTGCTATCAAGGTAGCTGGCGCTCTGAAAACCATTGCGGACAAAGATGCCGCGTAATTAAATGTTTAACCGTAAAAAAAGGAAATAAAAAATGGCAGATTTAAAAGTTTTTGCTGATCAGTTAGTTAACCTGACTGTAAAAGAAGTAACAGAACTTCTCCAAATACTGAAAGACGATCATGGCATCGAGCCCGCAGCAGCTACTGTAGTTGCCGCCGCCGGTCCCGCTGATGCAGTTGCTGAAGAAAAGAGCGAATTTGATGTGATACTGAAAAGTGCCGGTCAAGCTAAACTCGCAGTTGTAAAACTCGTGAAAGAGCTTACCAGCCTCGGTCTCAAAGAAGCCAAGGAACTTGTTGACGCAGCTCCAAAGGCCATCAAGGAAAAAATTGGTAAAGACGAAGCCGAAGCTCTGAAAAAAGCACTTGAAGAAGCCGGAGCAGAAGTTGAACTCAAATAACTTCTCGCCTGCTTTGCCTGGTTAAGACCTCTTTCATTTGTCAGAGGTCTTAACCATTTAATATTTTTAATTGTCGATCAACATAAAACCGTACTGAATTGACAACAAATCCCAAAAACCAGAGAGTCACTTTCGCGTCAACCTCTCAACCCGATTATCCTGATTTTCTTGAAATCCAGGTCAAGTCCTTCCAGGACTTTTTCCAGTTGGAAACAACACCTGATAACAGAAAGAATGAAGGGTTATACAAGGTCTTCGCCGAAAACTTTCCCATTTCCGATACCCGGAACAATTTTGTTCTGGAATTTCTTGATTATTATATTGACCCGCCACGCTACTCGATTGACGAGTGCATTGAGCGAGGTCTGACGCACAGTGTGCCACTGAAAGCCAAGCTGAAGTTGTACTGTACGGATCCTGAGCATGAGGATTTTGAAACCATCACTCAGGACGTTTATTTAGGCATGATCCCGTATATGACCGACAAAGGCACCTTTGTAATTAATGGTGCTGAGCGCGTTGTTGTATCCCAGCTGCACCGCAGCCCTGGTGTATTCTTCGGATCCAGCCGCCATCCCAACGGATCGATTCTTTACTCCGCCCGTATTATCCCGTTCAAAGGATCGTGGATGGAGTTTGCTACCGACATCCATAATGTGATGTACGCGTATATCGACCGTAAGAAAAAATTACCTGTCACGACTCTTCTCCGGGCCATTGGCTGGGAAAGCGACAAACAAATTCTCGAACTTTTCGACCTGGCCGAAGAAATTAAAGTTTCAAAAGTTGGTCTGAAAAAAGAAGTTGGCCGCCGACTGGCTGCCAGAGTTGTTAAAGCATGGGTCGAGGACTTTGTTGACGAAGATACTGGTGAAGTTGTTTCAATGGAACGTACAGAAGTGATTCTGGAACGCGAAACCGTTATTGAAGAAAAACACATCGATATCATTGCAAACAGCGGTGTCAAAACCATTCTGCTGCACAAAGAAGACGCTGCTAATGCTGACTATAGTGTTATTTTCAACACTCTGCAGAAAGACACAGCCAACAATGCAAAAGAAGCTGTTGAATATATTTACCGTCAGCTTCGTAATGCTGAACCGCCCGATGAGGAAACCGCCCGTGGAATCATTGATAAGCTATTCTTCTCCGACAAGCGATATGACCTTGGAGAAGTAGGCCGGTACCGCATTAACCGTAAACTTGGTCATAAGAATAAAGAAGATCGCATCCTAACCAAGGATGATATCATCGACATTATTAAATATCTGGTTGAACTCATCAACAGCAAAGCTGATGTTGATGATATCGATCACCTTTCCAATCGTCGCGTCCGTACTGTAGGTGAGCAATTATATGCTCAGTTTGGAGTCGGACTTGCACGTATGGCCCGTACAATCCGCGAACGTATGAACGTCCGCGACAATGAAGTTTTCAAACCGATTGACCTGATCAATGCCAAGACTTTGTCTTCTGTGATCAATTCATTCTTTGGAACCAATCAGCTGTCTCAATTCATGGATCAGACCAATCCGCTTTCGGAGCTAACGCACAAACGCCGTATTTCGGCGCTGGGGCCAGGCGGTCTTTCCCGTGAGCGTGCAGGTTTCGAGGTTCGTGACGTTCACTATACACATTATGGACGACTCTGCACCATTGAAACACCTGAAGGTCCGAATATCGGTCTTATTTCTTCACTCTGCGTTTACGCCAAAATCAACCAGCTTGGTTTCATCGAAACTCCTTACCGCAAGGTAACAAAAGGGATTGTTGATATGAAATCAATTCCTGTTTATCTTTCGGCTGAAGACGAAGAGGAAAAAATCATTGCACAGGCCAGTACACCGGTTGACGAAAAAGGTCATTTCACTGAAGAAAAGATCAAAGCCCGTCACCTTGCCGATTACCCGATTGTTGACAGAACAAATCTGGACATGATGGATGTTGCTCCCAATCAGATTGCATCGATTGCGGCTTCGCTCATCCCGTTCCTGGAGCACGATGATGCCAACCGCGCCCTCATGGGTTCAAACATGATGCGTCAGGCTGTTCCGCTCCTCTGCCCCGAAGCACCTATTGTTGCAACCGGTCTCGAAGGCAAAGTGGCTCAGGATAGCCGCGTTCTGATGAACGCTGATGGTGACGGCGTTGTAGAAAAAGTTGACGCCCGTCAGATTACCATCCGCTATCACAGAAACGATACTGAAAAACTCGTTTCGTTTGAAGATGATATTAAGACCTATCACCTGACCAAATTTGCAAAAACCAATCAAAGCACTACCATTAACCTGAAGCCCATTGTGAAAAAAGGGCAGAAGGTACACAAAGGACAGGTGCTCTGCGAGGGTTATGCAACCGATAATGGAGAGCTGGCCCTTGGTCGCAACCTGCTGGTGGCATTTATGCCCTGGAAAGGTTATAACTTTGAGGATGCCATCGTAATCTCAGAGCGCGTTGTGCGCGAAGATGTATTCACCTCCATTCACATCGAAGAATTTATCATGGAAGTCCGCGATACCAAACGAGGTATTGAAGAACTTACCAGCGATATTCCAAACGTTAGTCTTGAAGCCATCCGAAACCTTGATTCAAGCGGTCTGATCCGTGTCGGAGCCGAGGTGAAAGAAGGTGATATTCTGATCGGGAAAATTACACCAAAAGGTGAAACTGACCCGACTCCTGAGGAGAAACTACTCCGTGCCATTTTCGGCGACAAAGCCGGTGATGTCAAGGATGCATCTCTGAAAGCACCTCCCGGTGTGAGCGGTGTTGTTATTGACAAGAAATTGTTCAGCCGTTCCATCAAGGACAAGAAGGCAAAAACCAAGGAGAAATCAACCCTTGATACGCTTGAAGGTGAATTCGAAAGTCAGGTAGCTGAAATACGCAAACGCCTGATCGAAAAATTGCTTACTGTTACTGATGGACAGGTTTGCCAGGGAGTTACCAACAACCTGAGACAGGAAGTCATAACAAAAGGAACAAAGTTCACAGCCAAAGCTCTAAGTAATGTTGATTTCATCAATATTATTCCGACAAACTGGACAAAAGAGGCTAAGGTGAATGAGCTGGTTCAGCGCTTGCTGCACAACTTTGAAATCAAATACAAGGAAGTCCTTGGAATTTACCAGCGCAAAAAATTTGTCACCCAGGTTGGTGATGAATTACCGACAGGTATTGTGCAGCTGGCGAAAGTTTACATTGCTAAAAAACGTAAGCTTCGCGTAGGGGATAAAATGGCCGGCCGACATGGAAACAAGGGTATTGTAGCACGAATCGTCCGTGACGAGGACATGCCATACCTCGAAGATGGATCACCAGTTGACATCGTATTGAATCCACTTGGTGTGCCTAGTCGTATGAACCTTGGACAGATTTACGAAACCATTCTTGCATGGGCAGGTTTGAAACTGGGGACAAAATTCGCCACGCCAATTTTCGACGGAGCATCGGTTGTACAAATCAATGATTACCTCGAGAAAGCAGGTTTGCCGAAAAATGGCAAGACTTATCTACGTGACGGAGGAACCGGTGTTCAGTTTGATCAGCCAGCAACGGTTGGTGTTATCTATATGCTGAAACTTCACCACCTTGTTGATGATAAGATGCATGCTCGTTCCATCGGACCATATTCACTCATCACGCAGCAGCCTCTTGGCGGTAAAGCCCAGTTTGGCGGTCAGCGTTTTGGTGAAATGGAAGTCTGGGCTCTCGAAGCATTCGGCGCAGCTCACATTCTGCGAGAAGTGCTTACCATCAAGTCTGATGACGTTATGGGTAGGGCCAAGGCGTATGAAGCCATTGTCAAAGGCGAACCCATGCCGAAACCAGGCATCCCTGAATCGTTCAACGTACTTGTACATGAACTAAAGGGTCTTGGACTCAACGTTACATTTGAATAATATACTCATCAGAACTTTTTAAAAGTCACTATATGGCATTTAGAAGAGAAAACGCACCCAAAAGCAACTTTTCGAGCATCATTATAAGCCTCGCATCTCCTGAAAAAATTCTTGAGATGTCATATGGCGAAGTGACAAAGCCCGAAACCGTAAACTACAGGACATATAAACCCGAACGCGAAGGATTATTCTGCGAGCGTATTTTTGGTCCTGTGAAGGATTACGAATGCCATTGCGGAAAATACAAACGTATCCGTTACAAGGGTATTGTTTGTGACCGCTGCGGTGTTGAAGTTACCGAGAAAAAAGTAAGACGCGAACGAATGGGTCACATTCAACTGACTGTTCCCGTTGCTCACATCTGGTTTTTCCGTTCGCTTCCAAATAAAATCGGTTTGTTGCTTGGTTTGCCTTCGAAAAAACTCGAGCAAATCATTTATTACGAGAAATATGTGATCGTTAATCCCGGCATTAAAGCTGCTGATGGATTCAAACAGAATGATTTTCTGACCGAAGAGGAGTTTTTCCAGATCATGGAAACACTGCCTCGCGAAAATCAAATGCTTGATGACAACGATCCGAATAAATTTATCGCCAAAATGGGCGGTGAAGCTTTATTCGATTTGCTTTCCAAAATTGATCTGGATGAACTTTCACCATCCCTGCGCAGCAGAGCCAATAACGAAACTTCGCAGCAACGTAAGACTGACATTCTGAAACGTCTGCAGGTGGTTGAATCATTCCGCGATGGAAACAAACGAATTGAGAACCGACCCGAATGGATGATCATTAAAGTTGTTCCGGTTATTCCGCCCGAACTTCGTCCTTTGGTTCCCCTCGATGGTGGACGATTTGCATCTTCCGACCTCAACGATCTTTATCGTCGTGTGATTATTCGTAACAACCGACTGAAAAGACTGATCGAAATCAAGGCTCCGGATGTCATTCTCAGGAATGAAAAACGTATGCTGCAGGAAGCAGTTGATTCACTTTTCGACAACAGCCGCAAGGTAAATGCCGTTAAAACTGAATCAAACCGCGCACTGAAATCACTCTCCGACAGTCTTAAAGGTAAACAGGGACGATTCCGTCAGAACCTCCTCGGTAAACGTGTTGACTATTCAGGTCGTTCGGTTATTGTGGTAGGTCCCGAGCTCAAATTGAGTGAGTGCGGACTTCCGAAAGAAATGGCATCTGAACTCTTCAAGCCATTTATTATCCGCAAAATGCTGGAGCGTGGTATCGTTAAAACAGTTAAATCTGCAAAGAAAATTGTTGACCGCAAAGACCCCGTTGTTTGGGATATTCTTGAAAACGTACTGAAAGGACATCCGGTTATGCTTAACCGTGCTCCTACCTTGCACCGACTTGGTATTCAGGCATTTCAGCCAAAACTTATCGAAGGCAAGGCCATTCAGCTTCATCCGCTAGTTTGTACCGCTTTCAATGCCGACTTCGACGGTGACCAGATGGCTGTTCACGTTCCGCTGAGCAATGAGGCCATTCTCGAAGCACAGCTTCTGATGCTGTCTCCTCATAACATCCTCAACCCTGCCAACGGTGCACCTATCGCAGTTCCTTCACAGGATATGGTTCTTGGTCTTTATTACATGACCAAAGGCCGTAAAAGTTCGAAAGAACATTTTGTCAAAGGCGAAGGAATCACTTTCTATTCTCCGGAAGAAGTTATTATTGCTTACAACGAGCAGAAAGCTGATTTGCATGCAATGATCAAGGTTCGTCTGACCGACAACGATGGCAACACCAGCATTGTTGAAACTACCGTTGGACGTATTCTTTTCAATCGCGTGGTTCCTGTATCAATCGGATTCATCAATACGCTTCTGACAAAAAAAGCGCTGCGTGATATTATCGGCGATGTTCTCAAAAACACCAACAATGTTTTAGCTGCGAAATTCCTGGACGACATCAAATCGCTGGGATTCCAGATGGCCTTCAAAGGTGGATTGTCTTTCAACCTTGGTGACATCATTGTACCCGTAGAGAAAGAAATATTCATCAACGACGCCAAAACTCAGGTGGATGAAGTGATGGGCAACTACAATATGGGTTTCATCACCAACAATGAGCGATACAACCAGATTATCGACATCTGGACCCATACCAATTCCAAGCTGACAAAAGTTCTTATCGACAAACTGGCGAAAGACCGCGACGGCTTCAATTCGGTATATATGATGCTTGATTCAGGTGCCCGTGGTTCGAAAGAGCAGATTCGTCAGCTCTCCGGAATGCGTGGTCTGATGGCAAAACCACAAAAAGCAGGTGCTGCCGGTGGTGAAATCATTGAAAACCCGATTCTTTCTAACTTCAAGGAAGGTCTGTCCGTTCTTGAGTATTTCATTTCAACACACGGTGCTCGTAAAGGTCTCGCCGATACCGCTCTGAAAACAGCTGATGCCGGTTATCTTACCCGTCGTCTGGTTGATGTTGCTCAGGATGTAATCATTAATGATCCTGATTGCGGAACATTACGCGGACTGACAGTTACAGCCCTGAAGAAAAACGAAGAAATCGTTGAAAGTCTCTTTGACAGAATTCTTGGTCGTGTTACCCTGCATGATATTTTCAATCCTAATACGGGAGAACTTATTATTGAAGAGGGTGAAGAAATTACCGAAGAATCTGCAAAAGCAATAGAAAACGCTAATATAGAGGAAGTTGAAATCCGTTCGGTTCTAACCTGCGAAGCAAAACGCGGAGTTTGCGCCAAATGTTACGGACGTAATCTTGCGACTGGTCACATGGTTCAAAAAGGAGAGGCTGTTGGGGTTATTGCCGCGCAGTCAATCGGTGAGCCGGGAACTCAGCTTACTCTTCGTACATTCCACATCGGGGGTGCCGCGTCTAACGTGTCCATTTCATCGAAACTGGAAGCAAAGTATGATGGTATGCTCGAAATCGATGAGCTTCGCTGCATTGATACCAAAACCGACGATGGTAAAATTGTCAAAGTGGTAATGGGTCGTTCAGCTGAAATGCGTATTCGTCATCCTAAAACACAGGCCATTCTTCAGAGTGCCAATATTCCTTACGGTTCACAGTTGTTTGTCGAAAACGGGCTGGAACTCGCCAAGGGTACGCTCATTTGCGAATGGGATCCATACAATGCCGTTATCCTTTCCGAAGTTTCCGGCAAAATTACTTTCGAAGACGTACTTGAAAATATCACTTTCCGCGAAGAATCGGATGAGCAGACTGGATTCCATGATAAAGTTATCATCGAAAGCCGTCAGAAAGCAAGAACACCGGCCATCAAACTGGTTTCTTCGACAAAAGAAGAGCTCAAACGCTACGATTTACCGGTAGGTGCTCATATCACCATCGAAGAAGGAACAAAAGTGAATGCCGGTGACGTAATTGCCAAGATTCCGAGAACACTCGGAAAGGCTGGTGATATCACTGGTGGTCTGCCGCGTGTCACAGAGCTTTTCGAAGCACGTAACCCGTCAGATCCCGCTGTAGTTGCTGAAATTGATGGTATTGTAAGCTTTGGATCAAAACTTAAACGTGGCAATAAGGAAATTATCATCACTTCAAAATCAGGTGAAGAAAAACATTACCTTATTAATACTACCAAACAAATTCTGGCTCAGGAAAACGACTTTATCAAAGCCGGAACACCGCTGTCAGACGGCGCCATCTCTCCGGGTGACATTCTTTCCATCAAAGGACCCACAAAGGTTCAGGAATATCTGGTGAATGAAATTCAGGAAGTGTATCGTCTGCAAGGTGTGAAGATTAATGACAAACATTTCGAAACTATTGTTCGTCAGATGATGCGTAAAGTTGAAATCATTGATCCGGGTGACACTCGTTTCCTTGAAGGCGAACTCGTTAACAAGATCGAATTCCATGAGGAAAACGATGCTGTTTTCAACAAGAAATACATTGAATCAGCTGGAGACAGTGATGTTCTGAAAACCGGTTCAATAGTTTCTGCACGCAAAATGCGCGATGAAAATTCCATGCTGAAGCGTAAGGATAAAGTCCTCGCCGAAGCCCGTGACGCACAGCCGGCAACAGCCAACCAGATCCTGCAGGGAATCACCCGCGCAGCTCTGCAAACTGAAAGCCTCCTGTCAGCTGCATCGTTCCAGGAAACAACCAAGGTTCTTACCGAAGCTGCTGTTAATGCCAAACGCGACACACTCATGGGACTGAAAGAAAACGTTATCGTTGGTCACCTGATTCCTGCCGGAACCGGTCTCCGCGAATACGATGACCTGGTGGTCGGCTCCATGGAAGAATATCAATCTCTCCTGGCTTCAAAAGAAGAAACACTTGAAAATGTCTGATATGGATGACAAGAAAAAACAGGATAATTCATTGAACATCGAACTCACAGCCGATGTTGCGGAAGGCAGTTACGCCAATCTGGCCATCATCTCCCACTCCAGTGCTGAATTTATTCTTGACTTCGTGAGTATCATGCCGGGAATGCCGAAAGCAAAGGTGAAATCCCGCATTATTATGACACCCAATCATGCGAAAAGACTGCTGAAAGCCCTCAACGAAAACGTCTCAAAATATGAGAAAACCTTCGGTGAGATCAGCGAGCATGAGCAGGTTCCTCCCTATCAGATGTTCTCTCCTGCCGGAGAAGCATAAACGACGCTAAATATTTTTCGGGCGATGAGGTTCGCCCTGAACCGCCGAAAGGCTGATGACCTCTGCAGATAACAATGCAGAGGTCTTTTTTATAACCCAAAATTCTATGCTGAATTCCATTGCCGAAATTATTATCACCGGAATGATCGCCTCCTGGCTCTGCAGGCTGATCCGGATTCCAGATCTGATTGGATTTTTGCTCATCGGGCTTCTTTTTGGGCCCTATGTTTTGAAAATTCTCGACCCGTCTTTCACAGCGCTTTCGGGCGAATTGCGTTCGGCCGCACTGATTGTGATTCTGCTCAGAGCCGGCTTTGAACTTCGTAAAGACACCCTGAAAAAAGTCGGGCGGCAGGCGCTCCTGCTGGCCATATTTCCACCATTGTTCGAAACATTTGCTGCTGCAGCCCTATGTGTTTACTATGCCGGATTGTCGTGGAACGAAGGGCTGATGCTGGGGATTATTCTGAGTGCAGTGTCGCCCGCTGCGGTCGTTCCGCTAATGATACGCTTCAGAAATGAGAAACGGGGAACAGATAAGGACATTCCAACGATGGTCCTTGCCGCCAGCAGTTTGAATAATATTCTTGTACTGGTTGTTTTTTCCATACTTGTTGTGTTTCTGGTCAGCGACGATCCCATGACAGCAACAGCCATTGCAAGTATTCCAATCTCAATGTTGACAGGAATTGCAGCCGGAATTATCAGCGGATTTTTACTTATTAAAATTTTCGATCGCTTCAATCCCCGCGCGACTCGCCGCGTTCTGCTTATTATGGCGGTGGCTGTGATTTTCCTCAGAATCGAAAAGGAAATCGAGCCATGGGTCCCGTTTGCCGCTCTGCTGGCCGTAATGACCATTGGCTACCTGATTCTGAACAAACGCGAAAAATACGCACACGAAATTTCTCAGAAGCTCGCAAAGATTTGGATTCTCGCCGAAATGATTTTGTTTGTACTCGTCGGCGCCGAAGTAAATCCTGAAATTGCAATAAAAATCGGACTGACCGGATTAGTGATTATCGGAGGCGGTCTGTTGGTGCGGAGTGCAGCAACCTGGCTCTGTCTGACCGGCACCAATCTGACCAGGCGCGAAAAGGGCTTTGTTGTGATTTCATACATTCCAAAAGCCACCGTGCAAGCCGCCATTGGCGCGGTTCCGCTGGCACTCACCCACTCGGCTGGCGCCGAAATTATTCTGGCTGTTGCAGTGCTGAGCATTGTTGTCACCGCACCTCTTGGCGCCATTGCCATAGAAATCACCGGCAAAAAATGGCTGAAGAAAGCGTAAAAATAATTGGCCACAAAAACACAAAGTCACGAAAAATATTTGTGCCTTCACGCAAAACGTGACAAGTCGCGCCCTAGTGGCAAATTTCTCTGCGTCTTTGCGGTCTCTGCGCGATCCCCTGAATCAGACTTCGCCGCAGGTGAAGGCGGATTCGAATTAGCGTGCATAAGACCTGCTGAGGGATGCGAAATTTTTCGCGCAGATTCGCGCCACATGTCCGACTGCTGGCGGATTCGCGGAAGAAAGAGTGGATTAGCTTCGAAGGTTTTCTCGGAGATCCCGGCACCCCAAGAACACTGAACCATGAACAAGGAAGTGAGAATATCGAACGGTATTTCAAGTAGAAATTACTTCATACTTCTATAAATCCTTGTTCCTTATTCAATATTCACTTTCGCGCCTTAGAGGCAACGTTCTCTGCGTCTTTGCGAGCTCTGCGCGACCCACTGAATCGGTCTTCACCGCAGGTGAAGGCGGATTCGAATTAGCGTGCATAAGACCTGCTGAGGGATGTAAAATTCTTCGCGCAGATTCGCGCCACATGTCCGACTGCTGGCGGATTCGCGGAAGATTGGCCACAAGGCCACAAAGTCACGAGAAAATATTTTGTGCCTTCACGTAAAACGTGACCAGTCGCGCCTTAGTGGCAACGTTCTCTGCGTCTTTGCGAGCTCTGCGCGACCCCCTGAATCAGTCTTCGCCGCAGGTGAAGGCGGATTCGAATTCGCGTGCATAAGACCTGCTGAATGATGCGAAATTTTTCGCGCAGATTCGCGGAATTCGCGGAAGAAATATTTTGTGCCTTCACGCAAAACGTGACACGTGGTGCCTTAGTGGCAAAAACCAAAAGCCCATAAAAAAACCTCCGCACAGAAGTGCGGAGGTCTGATTTCCCCCACATTAAGTATCATAACAGAGACTTAATGCTGAGGTCTCTTCCGGATTCGAACCGGAGTAAACGGTTTTGCAGACCGGCGCCTAGCCACTCGGCCAAGAGACCATTTTTCGGACTGCAAAGATATAAAAATATTTTAACACACAACATTAGACTGAAAGCAGAATATTCCCATAGCAGGCGGCTTAGTCCTCCGCCATGCTGGCGGATTATTCATCATTCCTGAGTCGCTTCGGTTAACAGCCAACAAAATTTTATTCATTATGATTTTTTTGTATTTTTGTGGGGGAACGATGAATAAAACGCTAAGACGTTAGGGGTCAGGCAACGAAAGACTCCCTATATTCAAAGAAATAAGCAATAATGACAATAAAAAATAGGCTGACAAAAAACATAACCGAAAATGAATTTGACAATGGTTATTGGTATGCTGACGAAATAAAAGCATTTGCAAAGCAACTTGGTATTGCCAACAGTTCAAAATTGCGTAAGGACGAACTTGAACAACTTATCAAAGTATTTATCAGAACAGGAAAAGTTGAAAGGTCAAACAGGAAGAATATTGTAAAGACAGGAAAAAAAGACCTTGACATTGGGCTGTCAACTTGTTTACCAATTATCAACTACACAAGTAACGAGCAGACAAAAAATTTTATCACAACAGAATCACAAAAAATTGCACCCAAACTGACAATTAAGTCCGGAGCTTGGTATCGCCTAAATCGTTGGCGTGACGAACGGATTACAAACGGCGTGAAAATTACGTATGGCGACTTGGTAAACCAATTTGTAAAACTCAACCAGACAGACAAGTTTGAAAAGGTTGTAGTTGGTCGATACATCAACTTTCTTTCCGACTTTTTGGCAAACGAAAAAGGTGCAACACGACAACAAGCAGTTAACGAGTGGGAAAAACTTAAGACATTGAACATTGAAAAGGACTACAAATCGTGGAAAAGACACAAGATATAATAATTAATGCCCGAACCGCAAACAAAGTGTATATGCCATAAGGGTTTCAGAGGGTATTCTAGCGGTGTAGCCCGCTCAAACGTTCCTGACGGCGGACAAGGAAGTAGCCCGCAATCCCTTACTGGCCATATTGTCAACCGTTATGGGTAATTTAAGACGCACATATGATAAACCAAAATGACATATTAAAACTGAGCGATTCTTTAAAACCTATTTTAGATAGGGAATTGGAAAAGGGAAATGAAATTTTAGAGACTTCAAATGGATGGCCATGTGAAAATTCGATTATTATCTTTTTGAAAAAGCCTTTTATATTGACACATAAAAATGAATCTGTTGAATATAGAGAACTAAATGACCCTCACTATTGGAAAGCTGAATACTATGACAAAAACAATAAACATATTTTAGCCTGTAGATTTTGATGACACTTAAAGAAATAAAGAATAAAACATTAGAGATTGCGGAGATAATAAATGCTTCTCCAAAATTATTGCCGACATTTGGACATTCCGTTGATGGTGCTCACCCACATATCGAGTCTGATTCAAGAGGATTGCATTATTTGATAATTGAGCGTGGACAGGAATTAGATAGGAAAACTACGACCGAGATTGATGAACTTATGTTTTGGATTTTTAATGATGTCACATTTAATATCTCGACTCAATATGAATTGGAAAATAGAGTTAAAAATAAAGATTGTAGAAGATTAATGTTTTCAAAACAAGAGGAACTTTTAGGATTGATAAATAATGACTGGAAAGTAAGAGAACAAAAGAATCATGAAAGCATTTTAATAAGGCACCCTTTTGACGATTTTTCTTCAATTAGGGCAGATTTTACAAAAGAATTGAGAGATAGCGGAATGGATAATGATATTGCCTGGAAAAAGGCATGTGACAAATATCCACTACCATGATTGAATTAAAAACTACCGCCAATCGAGTGTAACAGTCAGCATTCCATTAAGCCCACAGGAGTTGACCATCGCAAAAACCCGCACCAGTCCACAAATCCTCCTCTTCTGAAAATAAATTTGTATTTTTGCATGTTTCAATTTGCTTTGGGACGGGTGCGCGCTGTTGTTGCGGAGTGTACTCAAGCGATATAAAACATTGCGATTTTAGTGGTTTTGCGAGTGTTCTGTCCCGCATCAGGTTCGTTGTATCTCGACAGAAAAGTAGCCCGTAAGCCATTGCTATGTCATATCGCCAGCCCTTTTCAAAGCATAAAAATTAAAAGTGTCAGTAACAAAAAACCAGAAGGAGCAATGAACATGAGCGACAAAATCATTAAAAATTCAAGAAACACGGAAAACGCACCAAAAAGTGCTTTCTCCACACAAACGGTAGCTTTTTCGCATTACAACAACATTTCAGCTCAATTACCAATCGATCCGAAGTCTGGTAAAATTGTAGCTGGTGGTGTAAAAGAGCAAACAAAGCAATGCTTAAACAACATTAAAGCAATTGTAGAAAGTATCGGTCATGTTATGGACGATGTTGTAAAAATCACGGTATTCGTTAAGAATATATCGGATGTTGAGGCAGTAAACGAAGTTTACACAACATTTTTCCAAAGCTATCTTCCTACACGGACAACAGTGGCGGTTGCGGATTTACCAATGAATGATGCTTTGGTCCAAATTGAAGCACTTATTTCAAACGGCGAGGGTACGACTCCACAAGCACCCTGCGATCTCATAAAAGTGGCCAGAAACACTGAAAATGCGCCAAAAGGTCTATACACACAAACGGTAGCTTTTTCTCATTACAACAATCTTTCGGCTCAATTACCCATCGATGCTAAGACCGGCACAATGGTAACCGGTGGTGTGAAAGAGCAGACTGCACAGTGCTTAAACAACATTAAAGCAATTTTAGAAAGTATTGGTCATGTTATGGACGATGTAGTCAAGACAACTATATTTCTGAAAAACATCTCGGATATTGAAGCCGTAAACGAAGTTTGTGCAACTTTTTTTCCAAACTATGTGCCCACACGATCTATCGTTGTCGTTTCAGCTTTGCCGATGGATGCTTTGGTGCAAATTGATACCGTAATTTCACACGGAGATGGCACTCCACCACAACTTCCGGAGGACACCAGACTCCTGGTTATCGAAGCAAACAACACTGAAAATGCGCCAAAAGTTCCATACACACACACTGTAGCTTTTTCTCATTACAATCATATTTCAGGTCAATTGCCTTTAGACCCGAAAACTGGTAAAATTGTGGCTGGTGGCGTAAAAGAGCAGGCTGAGCAATGTCTGAAAAACATCAGGGCAATTGTGGAAAGTGTTGACCATGATATGGACGATGCTGTCAAAATAAACATTCAGCTTAAAAACATGGCAGATATTGATGCTATAAACGAAGTTTACACGACATTCTTCAAAAGCGATCTTCCTGCAAGAACAATAATTGGCGTTTCAGCCATCCCGATGGATGCCTTGGTGCAAATTGATGCCGTGATTTCTAATTGCGAAGGCACACCACCAAAAGCATAGAAAGGGCTGTCAGGGTTGCAGGCAATGCCGAAGGTAATCACAAAAAAGGGAGCTGAAACCAGATTTTCATCTCCCTTTTTTTTCGAATTAACTCCATTTAAGAAAAGCTATATTTGTAATCGAATTGACACGCGGCGCCCCGACAAGCCGAACGAAGTGCCAAACCTTTACCAGCATCAATCAAAAAATACTCAACCAATATTAAATTTTCCTCTGTGAAAGCGGCCTCTATAAAAGAACTCAAACAGGAATTAAGCAGTCGTTCACAAAGTGAATTGATGGAGCTGTGTTTACATTTATCGAAGTTCAAAAAAGAGAATAAAGAATTATTGACTTACCTTTTGTATGAAGCATTCAATGAGCCGGCTTACATAGAAAGTGTAAAAATAGAAATTGCGGAATTATTTACGCTGGTAAACAAACGAAATAATTATTTCATCAAGAAGAGTGTGCGTAAAGCATTGCGCACTGTTAAGAAGTATATTAAATTTTCAAAGAAGAAGGAAACCGAGGTGGAGTTATTGCTGTGCTTTTGTAACGAACTAAAAAAACTGAGCCCATTCATGGAAGAAAGCACAGCGCTTAAAAACATTTACATAAGTCAAATAGAAGCGATCAAAAAAACCATAGATTCTTTGCATGAGGATTTACAGTTTGATTATCAAATAGAATTAAAAGCCCTCTTGAAATAAAAAGAATAAACGAATTCCGGCGCAAACGGCGCCACCCCTAATCACTAAAATTAATGACTTTTAGGTCGGAAATATCAGCGAAGAGGTTTTGTTTTCATGCTGCTCCTCTGAAAGCCCTTCCCCACTCATAAAATCAAGAAAGCAACCGGAACAGAATAAATGACGTATCTTTGTTTACCTGAAAGCATTCTTTTCATGCTTTTTACGCACAACCTTCAGCGCTTCTTCATCCAATAATCTTCTGTGCAACTTTAAGGGAAAACACCCGCAACCGGCAACTTCTATTGCCGGCATTACGTTGTGGACAGTGGCGCGAAACAATACTACGACAGATCATCATTACAACTAAAACAAATCCAATGGAAAACAAACAAGACAATACGAAAATTTTGAAAAATAAATATATGCCAACTACTGAGTTCTACAGCCAGGTAATTGACAGCTTACAAGATTATTCAATTTTTACATTAGATAATGAATTCAACATTAATAGCTGGAGTTCGGGCTCGGCAAAAATATTTGGTTACGAAACGGACGAAGTTATTGGAGAACCTTTCGATATAATTTTTACTCCGGAAGATATAAAAAGTGGTGTCCCGAAAAGAGAAATTGAAACGGCTTTAAGAGAAGGAAGAGCAACCGATAACAGATGGCACATTGCTAAAGACCAGAGTCTGTTTTATGCGTATGGTTTGATTTTCCCGCTCACCGGCAAAGACGGAGAAATGTTGGGGTATGTCAAAATTTTGCGAGACTTAACCGAGCGGAAACATTCGGAAGATGCTTTAAAAAAATACATGAAAGAATTGGAAGAACTCAATACTCACAAAGAGAGCGTTCTGGCAATTCTTTCGCACGATTTAAGAAGTCCACTGTCAGGCATTATTGGAAGTGCAAAATATTTGAAGGAAAATTTCCGCAAACTAAATCCCGATGTTGTGCAGGAAATGCTTGAAATGCTTTATAAATCTTCAACGGATGAATTGGAAATGTTGGACTATTTGGTTGAATGGGCAAGAATTAAATACGCATCGGACGTGTTTTCTCCAACGCAAATAAAACTAACCGAATACATCGATAAAGTATTTGACACTTTAAAAGAAACTGCTTCCATAAACACAATAAATCTTCATCATGAAATTGAAGAAAACACGTCAGTATTTGCAGATGGCAAAATGTTGATTTCCATCATTCAGAATATTGTTTCAAATGCAATAAAACATACTGGCAAAGGGGGGTCAATAAAGATTTCTGCAAAATGCAAAGACGATAAAATTATTGTCAGAGTTAAGGATACCGGAGTTGGAATGTCGAAAGAAATCATGGAAAAACTTTTTACGCCACAATTAAAAAAGCTCTCAGAAGCAAGAAAAAAGGATAAAGGTGCTGGTATTGGATTAATACTGGTAAAAGGATTTTTAGAGAAAAATGGTGGCGAAATATGGGTGGAAAGCGTTGAAGGAAAAGGATCTTCGTTTTATTTCACATTGCCCAATGAAAAACCGCCTCATAAAATAAACAGTTCAGACGAAGTTATGTTTGATGAGAGTGCATAACGCAATGACTGATTAAAACATTTTTATGAGCAAATCAAACAACTTGAAATAGTCACTGCCTATTGCTGCAAGCACTTGAAATTGACGAAAAAATTACAACTTATTAATACCAACGCGCAGCACTCACCCAGATTCTTTATCAGACAAACCGAAACCGATCACGATTACTGGTTGTATTTTTTGCTGATGACCAGAATTACAAAAATAGATTGCCACACTGAGTTCTGTCATTGTCACGTTAAAACCGCTTTCATTCAGACTCGCCGCGGCGAGCAAAAGCAAAACGCGTTTTGCAATTGAATAAAAATGACCCGAAAGTTGCTGTCATCCTGAGTTTCGCTCCTATAGCGCATTTCAGGAAATAGCTTGCGAAGTATCGAAGGAGACAGCAGCATAAAATCCGTCGAAGTGTTGGCAGCGGAAGCTGTCAATAAAACTGTTGAAGATTTACCGTATATTTGTGTTTTTATCTGGAGCAATGAACTCTTCAATACATCCATTCAATAATCTTTTGCAACAGCTTGAGAAAAACAGGAATGTCATTTTCATTAGTCTGCTGCTGATTTTTAACTTTGTAATTCGCGCACTGTTTCTTGGTTCAAACCCGCTCGATTTAGATGAACCTTACTCTGTGTTCTTTGCCCAAATGAACATCGGTGAACTAATCAAGGCAATGAGAGAAGGGAACAATCCTCCGTTCTATGAAATCATGCTGCACTTTTGGATGAGGATCGCCGGTTCTTCAGCCTTTTCGGTCCGTTTTCCTTCTCTTGTGTTTTCAGTAATAAACGTATGGTTTGTGTACCGAATTGCCATGCGGTTTCTCAATACAAGAACCGCAGTGGTTGCTACTCTTCTGATTTCATTTTCTGCAAATCATCTGTACTTTAGCCATGAAGCGCGCGTATATGCGCTATTCATGATGCTTACAACCATGTCGTTCTATTATTTCTTTTTGGTTCTCGACAATAAAACCACCATAAAAAATCTTATTTTTCTCTTTCTTATCTATACTGTATTGGCCTACTCCCATTACTTTGCAATACTAATAATTCTGCTTCAGGGAACAATAGTATTATCAATGCAGAGTGTAACTAAAAAGACAATAATCAGATACTTGGTTATCGTTGCCGCACTAATACTGGCATATTTGCCTAACATCCCGGTATTATACAGCCGGGCATTTGACTCAGTTGTTCGTGGCACCTGGGTACCGCCTGCAGACAACCTTGGACCAATGTTCTATGTACTAAAGGTTTTCTCAAACAATGACCGGCTTTGTATGCTTATTTGCCTGATTATTTTGTGGACTGCAACATGGAAATTCGTCAGAAATGAAGACCAAAACAGAGTATTAAAAAATGTAGTACTGTTTCTTATCATTCCAGTTTACTTTCTTGTCTCATATTCAATCTACTTCGACATTCCCTTTTTATGGCATCTTACCTCTCTTAAACCGTTCATTTATTTCTTTTCTCTTTCCATATTGGCATATTTTATTTATACCTGTTTCCGGAACAGAACGCATATTCGCGTGCCAGTAGTTCTTTCTGCATGGTTCATTATCCCATTTTGCCTGCTTTTTACGGTTTCGTTTTTTGTTCCGGTTTTCATCAACCGATACATGCTGATTGTTTTACCAGCTTTTTTCCTGGTACTGACCATTTCCATAGATTATTTATTTACTGAGAAATGGCCGTTTCAGTTTGTATCCGCACTGGTGATTATCTGTTTTGCGGCCACTTTTAACCCCAATGAGCATAATAATCGTTACTCAGATAAAATTGCCGCAAACGTTTCGGAAATTAAAAATCCCGGGTCAAAAATTATTATCAGTCCATTTTCTTACAGATTGGTATTTGCGCTGCATTATTGCCCCGACTGCTTCAAAGATTATAATAATCTGGAAAAAAGACTTCAGCAAATCGATGTTTCTATTGTGACCGACTCCACTGAACTTTCAGCAGAATATGCAATCAGTGACCATGTAATTTTTGTCGATGCCAATTCCAAAGCGTTGTTTCCAAACAATGGAATATATGAATGGCTGGAGCAAAGATATACATTGGAAAACTCAACTGTCTACCGCGATTCCAGCGCAGTGTTCAGTTTCAGGAAAGAGATCACCCCTGAATCATCTCTCCCATCACTTCAATAGCCGCAGCAACCGAACCAATCTTATCCACTTTCATAACCAATCGCTCGTTGTGTTCTTTCATCAGGCAGCGGCGCGGATTTTTTACGGTAAAATCGATGATGTTTTGAAAAGTAGTGGAATTGAAAAATGGAGATTCTTTTTTTGAAATAAAATAAAGGGTGAGCAACCCGTTTTTAAGAATCAGTTTTTCGATGGCCATATTCTTTGCAAGCCACTTCAGGCGCACCGCTGCAACAAGCTCGACTGTCGGACGCGGAACATTACCAAAGCGATCGTTGAGCATAAATACAAAGGTTTCCAACTGCTCTTCCGTTTCAATTTCATTAAGCTCTTTATACAGTAAAAGCCGCTCTGCGACTGACGGTACATAGTTGTCCGGAATAAGAATACTCGCGTCGGTTTCGATTACAACATCGTGCACGTATTTGCGAGGACCGCTCTGAACCTTGCCTTCAGCATCCGGAATTTCATCGTCTTTCAGTTCGGCAATGGCCTCATCGAGAATTTTCTGATACATTTCATAGCCGATCTCTGAAATAAAGCCACTTTGTTCAGCACCGAGAATATTGCCGGCGCCCCGGATATCAAGATCGCGCATTGCAATCTGGAAGCCAGATCCAAGATCTGAAAATTCAGTTATGGCCCGGAGTCTTTTGCGCGATTCATCGCTCAATATCACTTCTGGCGGCGTGAATAAATAGCAAAAAGCTTTTTGATTAGAACGGCCTACACGCCCGCGCAGCTGATGCATATCGCTGAGGCCGAAATTCTGTGCATCGTTCAGAATCATTGTATTGGCATTGGGCACATCAAGCCCTGATTCGACAATGGTAGTGGAAATAAACACATCGATTTCGCCGGCCACAAACCGCAGCATTACCTTTTCCATTTCGTCGCCGGGCATCTGACCATGACCAATATCCACACGGGCTTCGGGCACTAAGCTTCGCACAAGGTTGGCGATATCCATAATATTTTGAATCCGGTTGTGGACAAAAAACACCTGCCCACCGCGCTGAATCTCAAATCTGACTGCATCACGAATTACTTCCGGATCGAAAGTCAACACCTCTGTTTGCACCGGATAGCGGTTGGGAGGCGGGGTTCGAAGCACGCTCATGTCACGGGCGCCCATGAGTGAAAATTGCAATGTGCGCGGAATCGGAGTCGCAGTCAGCGTTAGCGTATCAACATTCTCTTTCAGGTTACGAAGTTTTTCTTTAGCACCTACGCCAAATTTCTGCTCCTCATCAATAATCAGCAAACCGAGATTTTTAAATTCAACATCTTTGCTGAGGATACGATGCGTGCCTATGAGTATGTCAACCTGGCCTTCCTTCAGCTTTTGCAAGGTTTCCTTTTGTTCTTTTGCCGAACGGAAACGATTCAGGTATTCAACGCGCGCAGGTAATTCTTCGAGTCGGTCTTTGAATGTGCAAAAGTGCTGAAAAGCAAGTATAGTCGTCGGCACAAGCAATGCCACCTGCTTACTGTCAGCCACGGCTTTGAATGCAGCCCGCACTGCAAGCTCGGTTTTACCAAATCCAACATCGCCGCAAATAAGGCGATCCATCGGAAAATCGGCTTCCAGATCCACTTTGATGGCCTCCGTAGCTTTCACCTGATCGGGCGTGTCTTCATAAATAAACGAAGCTTCAAGTTCATGCTGCAGATAAGTGTCGGGTGAAAAAGCATATCCCTTTGCCGCACGGCGCTTGGCATAGAGCTTTATCAGCTCACGCGCAATATCCTTTACTTTTTTCTTCGCTTTGTTTTTTCTGGTGGTCCATGAAGCCCCGCCAATTCTGTCAATTGAAGGCGCAGAGCCATCTTTACCAACATATTTCGAAATCCGGTGTAAGGCATGAATGCTTACCAGCAATTCATCATCATCTTTATAAAGTAACCGAATGGCTTCCTGGATTTGACCATTCACCTCCACTTTTTCCAAACCCGCATAGCGACCGATTCCATGATTGATGTGCACAACATAATCGCCTGGCTGCAGGTTTACAAGCTCATTGATCGAAAGTCGTTCCGGGCGGCTGAACCGATCGTGCAATCCACTGCGGCGATAGCGATTGAACAGCTGATGATCGGTATAGAGCGCAACTTTGCTGAGATTGTCCGAAAATCCTTCGCCCAAAGAAAACTTAAGTATGCCGATTTTATCGGTAATCCTTATGCGTTTTTGCGACTCAATATCTTTCAGAATTGCAAACAGACGATCGATCTGCTGCGCGTTTTCCGCGAGTATGTTTACTGACCAGCCAGCAGATAAGCGAGAAAAAACCTCCTCAACAAACCAGTCAAATTTTCTATTGACAGGAGGCTGAGGTGAAAAAGAAAAAACAATTCTTTCAGTATCTTTTGCTGAAAGCGGGATCTGGCAAGTGTACACCTGCAGGAATTTCGAGAACGAACGATCCCAAACATCAGGATCCAGAATTTTTTTTGAAGGAATCAGATTGGTATTTTTCAGCCGCAGGCATTCTTCTCTGAAGCGTTGTGCAGCCGAAGGATCATTGATCCACACACAGGTGTTTTCATGCAGCAGATCAAAAACAGGCACCAGGTCATCCTCATTTTGCATCCGGCTCAAATCTGGTAAAATCTGAATGGTCGTGTGGTTTGAAATTGTCAGCTGCGTAGCCGGATCAAAAGAGCGAATGCTTTCCGCTGTATTACCTGAAAAGGTGATTCTGAAAGGGTTTTCATCGGCAAACGAGTACACATCGCAGATTCCGCCTCGCAACGCAAACTCACCCGGTTCGCATACAAAATCGACCAACCGGAAATCATAGCCAGTGAGCACTTCTTCGATAAAATCAAGATCGATTTTTTCACCGGCATTGAGCACCAGCGAATTTTGCAGCATAAAACCAGCATTGGGAACACGGGTGCAAAGAGCAGCAGGCCATGTGACCAGACAGGTCGTTTTGTTGCTGTGCAACGACCGAAGGGCCTCGGCCCGCATCAGCAAATGACGCGAATCGGTTTCAGCCGGTGCATGATCTTTCCGATAAAGCGTCGGAAAAAAAACTACAGACTTGTCTCCCGGCAACAATTTTTTTTCCGCCAGCAAATTTTCGAGGTCGTCATAAAGCGACATGGCATCCTCGCGATTGGCAGCAACAATCATTTGACTATTGCCCGATTCGGATGCAGTGAGCGAAATCAGCATTGCATGGGCAGAACCAGCAAGACCTTCCAGTGCAATCACAACATTTTCACCTGAACGAATCCGGTCTGATAGACTGCGGTAACTTTCAGTACTAACAACTGGTGCAATGATTCCGGAAATGCTTTCGTTCAGTTTCACGAGGCAAAGGTAATGCTATTCACGCTTTTAATACCAAATTGAAATTGTAGTTAGTCCAAAGACGTACTAGAATTTCAAATTTGGTTTATGCCGTTGAAAAAAATGAATAACTTGATTTTCAACACGGCAATAATGCCGTTAACACATGCAATGATTTGTAGAAGCTAAGTTCATTGTTGGCCTAATATATAAATCAACACGGTATAAGAAAAAGAATCCGCTCTTAAAAACCACTATTCATCCCTTTGGCCAATAATTCAGGCAACAACATTACAAGTCCTGTGCGAATTTTCGAGTACAATGCTGGGTGATAGCGTAAATAAAATGCAATAAAATCCTCTTTCATCCGCATTAAACGAATAAAAAAAGAAATATACTGCCAGATTGCTCCGGCAGTATTAAATAGCAAATTTTCTTGGGAAAACTAGCGGTTTTCTTCTCTTGGTCTTGCCTGGTTCACAACCATCTGACGACCGTCAACGTCTTTGCCGTTTAATTCAGCAATAGCGCGCTCTGCATCATCATCGTTAGTCATGGTAACAAAACCAAAACCTTTGCTTTTTCCGGTGAATTTGTCAGTAATAACAACTGCAGATTCAACTTCTCCGAATTCTGAGAATACAGTTTTCAGACGATCTCCGTTAACTTTGTAATTCAGGTTTCCTACGTAAATGTTCATAATGAAAAATGTTAAATATCATTTTGTTGCGCCAGAATACTTTTGACCCGACTTTCAACAAAACACACACAAATGTAAAAGTTTTTTTCGACAAAAACACTAAAGCGAAAAAATTAACAAATTTATTTTACAGACATAACGGTCAAAACCACCCTCCAGGGCATGCTATATACCTGTTATTCTATATATTACATTTCAAATATTTCACATCTGCCAAAACAAACAAAATAACAGTTTTCACAGATTATCCCTACCTTTACAAAAAAAATCACCTATGGCTTGGCTTAAGAAATGGTATGTTTGGCTTCCTTTTCTCATCGTAATATTTGTACTATTCTACTTTTTTTCAGACATTCTGGTCTATATTCTTCTGAGTCTCATAATTTCGCTGATGGGAAATCCGCTTGTTCGTTTTCTTGACAGTCTGCGGTTCCGCAAATTGAGAATTCCGCATGCAATAAGTTCGCTTATCGCGCTGCTAGCCATTCTTTTCATTCTTGTCTCTCTCGTCCTGCTAATAATTCCCGTTGTTATCAATCAGGCCGAATATCTTTCACAAGTCGATATCAATGGCATCCTCACAAGTATGCAGGGCCCCATCAATGACCTCGAGGAAGGTCTGCGCAAATACGGATTTCTCGCGGACGATGGCAGCATTGAAAGTTCCCTGAATGCCTATATGAACGAATTTCTCGAGTCGGTCAATATTCAGGACTTTGCAGGATCACTCCTGGGAATGATCGGAACCCTGAGTATCGGCGTTTTCTCAGTCATATTTCTTTCGTTCTTTTTCATGCGCGACGACCAGTTGTTTTACAAAGGTCTCAAAGCATTCACTCCACGCGACTCACACGATGAAATAGCCCGCATTCTTTTCTACAGTAAGAAAATGCTTTCGCGCTATTTTATTGGTCTTTTCACAGAATTGATTTGTGTTATTTCGCTCATTTCTATTGGAATGTATATCATCGGTCTCGAAAACGCCATTTTTATCGGCGTTGTTGCCGGCGTATTCAATATAATCCCCTACCTCGGGCCTATTATCGGAGCCGCTATTGGATGCCTTGTCGGAATTACAACACTTCCGCCTGAATTGTTTGCAGATCAGTCTGGAATTCTGGTTATTAAAATGCTTATTGTGTTTGCATCAACCAATCTTATTGATGAGTTCGTGCTGCAGCCGCTTATTTTTTCACGAAGTGTAAAAGCCCATCCGATCGAAATTTTTGTGATTATCCTGATGGCTGGCACCATAGCAGGTCCTGTTGGTATGATTGTCGCCATTCCTACCTATACATTACTCCGTATCATTGCAATAGAATTTTTCAGTCACTGGGATTTTGTGCAAAACATAACCGGAAATCTCAATAAGGAATTGCACAAATCCAGAGGATCAGAACCACCAACAGATGCATGAAAAATTAATCATATTAAGGTCTTTGACATTCGGTAGACTGCATAATTATTTCCTGAGCATCATTTCAGAAATTCCCGGCCGGCTATTACGAAAACCCATATTACTCAATCAACCCTGGGCTGCATCCATCGAACCTTCAGCTGTGTGCCAGCTTAGCTGCCCCGAATGTCCGGTTGGAATGAAGGAGATTTCAAGAAACAATAATTTTCTTTCCGACGAAAACTTCTCGAAAATTCTAGACGGTCTTAGTAAAAAAACATTCTGGCTCAATCTGTATTTTCAGGGAGAACCTTTGCTCGACAGCAGTATTTCAAAAAAAATTCAGCTGGCCCGCAAACGCAGAATGTTCGTCGTACTCAGCACCAATGCACTGGCGCTGAATGAAACCATGGCAAAACAGTTATGCGAGGCAGGAGCATCAAAAATTATTATTTCGCTCGACGGAGCCGATGAAGCTACATATTCCAAATACCGCTCCGGAGGCAACTTTCAGCAAGTATTGAATTCTATTTCATTCTTGCATGACGCAAGAAAAAATAACAAATATCCAATTATCGAAGTGCAGATGCTGGTGTTTTCCTACAATGAAAATCAAAAAAATGATCTTCGGAAAACAGCGCTGAATCTAGGAGCTGATAAAGTTGCATTCAAGTCGCCGCAATTCTACAGTGCGGAAAATGCCGCAGAAAATCTTCCTTCAGACAAAAAATATCAGCGCTACACAAAAAAAGAAAACGGGAAAATTGCGCTTCGCACAAAACAAAAGACATTTTGCAAACGGCTCTGGAACACAATAGTCATTAACTCCGACGGCGATGTAGTTGCGTGCTGCTACGATAAATTCTCGAAATACAAAATGGGAAACGCCATTGAACAACCAGCTTCTGCCATCTGGAAAAATGATGATTTCATGCAGTTCCGCAATGATTTCCTACAGGGAAAAAGAAAAGATATTTGCACCAATTGCGAATAAATATCCCTCGAAGGGTTTTGTACCCTTCGAGGGATTGCAATTTCCTCTTAATGCATCAGCACCACCGGCGCGCATAGCTTGCGTTCTTCGCCATAAAAGAAGGTGAGATAATACGTCCCGGTCGGATACATGCTAATGTCGATCTGAACAACATTGCTTTCCTTAACTTCATATCGCGCCAGCAGCTTGCCGGTAAGGTCTGTCAGATAAAGAAAACCTTCTTTCACCTCCGGCAGATTTACAATCTCTACAGTTACAGGTCCCGCGGTAGGATTGGGATAATAGCGCCAGCTGATCACTGGTTGCAGCGGAAGAATTGTATCGACTTTCAACGAATCATTATTGCTCGCGGTCGTTGTATCTATAGACTGAGTGCTGTCTTTCGGTGCAGGCATTGTCATCACCGCTGTATCAGATTCATTGATGTTTTCTACAATCGGTTTATCGCATTCAGGCGATTCGCTGAATGAAACAATGATACGAACCAGAGCGTCGTTCAATTTTTCAACTTTATATTCATCTGTTGTGGGCGCGATGTGCGAATTCCCAATTCCGCTGTGGTCGGTCAGAAAAACATAGGTACCGTTGGTGGCAAGCGCCATCGAGCGCAATAAATATTCCGTGCTTTTATTCACACCACTGCAGGCCAGGGGAGAAATTCGTATGCCTTTCGAAGCAGCGCGCGGAATGGAGTTTTGCATGCTTGCAATAACTTTTTGTGTTTCATGTGGTGGTGCATCCAACACTGGAAAAAGAATTCTGGCCACAGCATTTTCATTCCACGAAAGATTATTTATACTGACATGCAAAGCGGAATCAACAGCCTCCGGATAATCGCCACCACCGCCGGCTCCGTTCGATCGTAAGTAGGAAATTGCTTCAGGAATATTGCTTGTAAAATCCTTGTTCATCACAACATATGCATCTCCGAGGTCGCGATAAAATACAATGGCCAGGCGAACATTGTGCCCCGGAAGTGAGTCTTTTACGCGTTCTACAACATTACTCAACTCGGCCTGCAGATAGGCAATCTCGTCACCCATCGAGCCCGTGGCATCAATCATAAATGCGAGATCGACATTTTTTTCTTCGGAGCAATTCACCGGAAGTTCAATAAAATTAATTCCGTTTTGAAAGGAATCAGCTTTCTTTATCGGATAGGATTTGTTGTCGTAAATGACATTGATTGAATATTTTTTCTCCGCTTTTCCATCAAACATGCCAGCCCACAATTCGGCTTTGCCAGTATTATCGGTCCTTGCAGACCAGACAACATTTCCCAATTCATCCATCAGCACTGCAGTTGCATTGTGCACCGGAAGTTTCTTTTTATTGGAAACCTGTACCACAAAACGGTTTTCCGGATATAATTTCCATTGAGTATTGTAGCTCGCAAGATCGGTAGTTTTAATATCTTCCCACAGTTTCCATTTTGTAAAGTCATTTACTTCACCTGCGGTCAGCTGTCCGGCAGCAATTCCCGATGACGGCACATCGCTTCCAGCCGACTCTCCTGCTGATGGAGCGTAATCAGCATATCCCTCACCTTTATCCATGCGGGCAGATTTTGCATGTGTTGCGCTGGATGGCTTGTAGTCCACAACTTCATAGACAACACTGGATTCATAGTCACTTGAAATTATTAACCCATCGTATTCTTCTACAACCATTTCAGACAAATGAAGTTCACTGGCCGATAGTTCAATCGTAACACTCGCTGTTCCGGATTTTATATACAATTGCTGTTTTGAATATCCGATTGTAGATATTATCAGCGTATCACAACCAGCAGTGTCGGCAACAAGAAAGTCACCTTCCAGATCGGTAACTGCCCCGGTTTTTCCATCGCACCAATAAACATTTGCAAAAGGAATGGGCTCTTTCGAGTCTTTGTCAATCACCCGCCCTTTCAGCATGGGCACTTGAGCTGCAATGCTTCCAATAAACAGGAAACAGATCAGATTTAATAATATTGTCTTCATGATTTTCCGGATTTAATGGGCATAGGATGCGAGGGGGTTGAAATTCCACAAATGGAAAAAATAATTTGATATATTTGTTTAATGGGATATAAATTTCAAATAAATAATCAGGCAGGTGTTCATTATCTTACTTTCACAATTGTGAAGTGGAAAGATCTTTTTAATTCAGAAAATTTCCGAAATATTATTATTGAAAATCTGAATCAATGCCAGACTAGTAAAAGTCTAAGCATAATGTCCTTCGTAATCATGCCTAATCATTTACACTTGATTGCGCAAAGCAAAAACGATTCACTCAGTAAAACAATTGGTAGTTTCAAGCAATTCACTGCAAAAAAAATTATAGCCGTGTTGAAAAGTGAAATGAGCCAGGAAGCTAATGAAATCTTACACGCATTTGCTCAACAAGCCGCAACACACTCACGTAACTCACATTATCAGGTTTGGCAGCAAAATAATCACCCTATTGAAATATTTTCAAATAAGTTTTTATTTCAAAAAATGAAATACATACATAATAATCCTGTTAAAGCCGGATTAGTAAAATCAGCAACAGATTATCCGTTTTCAAGCGCGCGAAATTATTCCGGATTGGAAGGAGCAATGGAAATAACAGTTGTGCGAAGTTTATAAACTTCGCACAACTTTATACAAACAGCTCCGTAAACGAAAAAGCCGTCCCGTCAAACAGCCCCTTATCGCTGAGCTTAAGCTTCGGAATAACCAGCAGCGCCATAAAAGCAAGCGTCATGAATGGCGCGCGCAGCGGCGATCCCATCTCGGCTGCCTTCTGATTCAGCGCATGATAATATGCGGCTACTTCTTCGCCTTTACGGTCCGACATAAGCCCGGCCAGTGGCAAAGCCAGGTGCTCCGACGATATTGCATCCACTGCTGCAAGCCCGCCTTTGCTCGCAATAATTTTGTTGAGTGCGGCTGCAAGCATTTCATCGTCGGTGCCTACGGCAATCAGGTTATGACTGTCGTGCGCGACAGAACAAGCCAGTGCGCCCCGCTGAATTCCAATTCCCTTAATAAATCCAATCGCTGGTTTGCTGTTATCATAGCGATTTAAAACGGTAATCTTTAAAATGTCCTCTTCAACATCGCTTACTATATTCCCAGCTTCCAATTTCGCTTTTACAACCGCACTCTCAGTGAGCAATTCGCCATCTTTTGCGATTATAACTTTAATGTTCTCCCCTTTTGCTTCAACAACAAAATCCGACGCGGAAACTGCTTGCCGAGAAAAATTATTGATCGGGGTAAAAGCTTTTGACTCAATTAATACTTCACCTTCATTATACACTTTTTCACCTTTTATATAAACTTGCTGCACATCCATGTCGCGCCAGCTGCCGATAACAATGAAATCCGCATTGTCGCCTGTATTCAGCGTTCCGACCGGAAGATGATAATGCTGCACAGGGTTGACGCAAGCCACCTGCAGTACATTGAATAGATCCATGCCTCGCTCAATGGCATTTTTTACTTTTACATTTATATGACCACGCATCAGTTCATCGGGATGACAATCGTCGGTACAGAGCATAACGTCATTCGGATATTTATCGATAAGCGTATAAAGCATGTCAAAGTCGCGCGCAGCGCTGCCTTCGCGAATGAGAATTTTCATTCCCAATTTGATTTTTTCTTCAGCTTCTTCAATATTGGTACACTCATGATCGGTACTGATACCAGCTTTGGCGTATTTAATCAATTGTTCACCCGAAAGCATCGGAGCATGACCATCCACTGGCTTTCCGGCATCCAGCGCTGCTTTGATCTTGGCATGTACTTCCGGATCGTCGAAAATAACGCCCGGGAAATTCATCATTTCGCCCAGATACCAAATATCAGGATTACGCATTAGCTCTGCGGTTTGAGCGGCATTGATCGAAAATCCGGCAGTCTCAAAAGGAGTCGCAGGCACACATGAAGGCGCACCAAAAAAGAAATTAAACGGAACCGATTTCCCATTTTCGATCATAAACTTCACACCTTCTACACCAAGTACATTGGCAATTTCATGCGGATCGGAAACCGTAGCCACAGTCCCCTGCTTCACTGCAAGCTCAGCAAAACGCGATGGAGCAAGCATTGAGCTTTCAATATGCACATGCGCATCGATGAACCCTGGCAGGATAAACTGTTCCGGAGCTGTTTCCAGCTCATTGATGGCAGCGATTTTCCCGTTTTCAACAACAACTTCGCCTGCAAAAATGCGACGATTGCGAATATCAATGATTTGTCCTGAAATTGTCATGTTCAAATGGATTTTATAGTTACAAATATAGCTATAATTCGAACATGACATCGAGTCCGACTTAACAGAGATTACGCATGAAATCCGTTGCAACATTCAGAAATATTTCTTTACTTTGCCACGGTTATGCATCTGGCGGGGGCCGTATCATTTCATGACATCAAGCAGATTTGAAGGAGCATAGCATGAAACCAACATTACTGATACCGGCCGCAGGGATGGGAAGCCGGTATGGTGGCCTTAAACAAATGGACGGCATGGGGCCGTCGGGCGAAACACTGATGGACTATTCGGTGTATGATGCTATCCGCGCCGGTTTCGGGAAGGTAGTGTTTATTATCCGACACGATTTCGAGCAGGAATTCAAAAACATTTTCAATCCTAAGCGCTTTGGTGGCCGCATTGAAGTAGATTATGCCTTTCAGTCTTTTGAGAATATTCCTGCGGGATTCACTATTAATCCTGAAAGGACAAAACCCCTGGGCGCCGGACAAGCCCTGTTGATGGCAGCCGACCTCATTCACGAACCCTTCGCTGTTATAAACTCCGACGATTTTTACGGATACGAATCATTTAAAATTGTTTTTGACCACCTCAATGCATGCGATCCTGCAGAGAACGAATATTGCATGGCCGGGTTCCAACTCGGAAACACACTTTCGGAAACTGGCGGCGTGTCGCGCGCGATCTGCAATATCAACAAAAATCATGAGCTGGTCTCCATTTACGAATGTCATCAGATTGTAAAAAACAATTCGGAAATCAGCGGCGTCGATGAAGGGGATAACAAAGTGTTTCTGAACGAAAATGCAATCGTTTCGATGAACATCTGGGGATTCACGACTGGCTTTATGAAACATGCCCATGCACTTTTTATAGATTTTCTTCATCAGAACAGCATGGATCTGAAAGCTGAATTTCATATTCCCTATGTTGTCGGACAGCTTATCGGGAGCGAAAATGCGACGGTTCATGCAAAGGAAACACCAGCCCGTTGGTTCGGGGTTACATGGCCGCAAGACCGCAAAACCGTAGTGGAAAGTTTAAAATTAAAAGTTCTTAACGGTGAGTATCCGGAAAATTTGTGGGGCACATGAAAATAAATATTGAAAAATTCGGAACAATCCCTTCAGGAGAGCAAGTCGATATTATTTCACTGTCGCACGGAAACACTGATGGCATAAGGGTTATGAATTATGGAGCCAAACTGGTTTCACTCACTATTCCTGATAAAAACAACAATTCTATTGACGTAGTGCTGGGCTATAACGCTCTTGCTGACTACGTTTGCGGAAATCGTTTTTTCGGTTCAAATCCGGGTCCGTTTGCAAACAGAATAGGAAATGCGCATTTTAACATCGATGGAATAGAATATACTTTTACTCCAAACGTGAACGGGCATTTGCTTCACAGTGGCAACAACGCGTTGGAATCAGTCGTCTGGAAATATGAAACAGGGAACAACTTTGTGAAGTTTATTTACGAAAGTCCTGACGGAGAATTCGGATTTCCGGGAAATAAAACAATTGCAATCACTTACAAATGGAGTGCAGATTTTATTCTTTCATTAGAATATACAGTTAGAACAGATAAGCCCACCCACCTCAATCTCACCCACCATTCCTATTTCAATCTGGATGGAGAAGGAAATGAAAGCATCCTCAATCACCGCATCCGCATTAATGCTTCGAACATTCTTGAAGTTGATGACGATTCTATCCCTTCCGGGAATTTTATTCCGATAGAAAACACGCCTCTTGATTTACGCACTGAACAGAAAATTGCTGACCGCATATTTTCGGATCATCCTGTGTTGCAGAAAACATCAGGGTTTGATCAGTGTTATGTGATTGATAAAAAGCCAAAAGAACTCGCACATTGTGCACATGTTATTGCTTCTCAAAGTGGCTGCACCATGGATGTTTACAGTACTTTGCCCGGACTACAGTTTTATACAGACAATCATGACAACGGAAATGTTCCCGGAAAATGCGGAGAAATTTATCCAATGCGTAGTGCACTGTGCCTCGAACCACAGCGCTTTCCGAATGCTCCAAATATTCCAACATTTCCTTCAACTCTTATACGCCCTGACGAAACGTACCACGAAATAATTCAATATCATTTCAATAAAACTCTCCCCCGATGACATTCAATACACTTGATTACGGAATTCTGATTGCCTACATGCTGCTTATTCTCAGTATCGGTTTGTGGGTATCACGTACGAAAAAAGGCGAAAAGAAAAACGCCGCCGATTATTTTCTTGCAAGCAAGGGACTGCCCTGGTGGATTATCGGCGCATCGATTATCGCTTCAAACATTTCAGCAGAACAATTCATCGGCATGTCCGGATCTGGCTTTGCCATTGGCATTGGCATAGCCTCCTATGAATTTATGGGAGCCATTACTTTAATTCTTGTGGCCGTGTTTTTCATGCCGATATTTCTAAAAATGGGCATATTCACTATGCCTGAATTTCTTGAAAAGCGATACGATAAACGCGTAAAAACCACCATGGCTATTTTCTGGCTTGCCGTTTTTATTTTCGTCAACCTCGCATCCATTCTGTATCTTGGAGCACTTACCATAAAGAATGTTTTATTCGAAGGCCGAGATCTGATGGTTATGGGAAACACTGTCGATCCGCTTTGGATTGGCATCATTGTTTTAGGTGTGTTTTCTGCTGCATATTCTGTTTCGGGCGGTTTAAAGGCAGTTGCAATTACAGATGTTGTGCAAGTCATATTCCTCATTGGCGGCGGATTACTGACAACCTACATAGCGCTTCAATACATCGGAGACAATGGAAATGTTTTTGACGGTTTTATAAAACTCACTGAAAAAGCGCCCGAAAAATTTGACATGATCCTTTCGAAAGACAATCCGCAATACATGAATCTGCCTGGAATTAGCGTGTTGCTGGGCGGTATGTGGGTAGCCAATTTATATTATTTCGGGTGCAATCAATACATCATACAGCGCGCTCTGGCAGCCAAAAGCATCAAACAGGCACAGAGCGGTCTCGCCTTTGCTGGGATTCTGAAATTGTTGCTTCCGCTCATAGTGGTCATCCCGGGAGTTGTTGCCTTTGTAATAACAAGTGATCCTGCCAGTGCACATTACAATGAAATTTCAAAACCCGACGCAGCTTATCCCTGGCTACTGCACAACTTTGTTCCAAACGGATTCAAAGGTCTCGCATTTGCCGCTCTGGTAGCAGCCATCGTGAGTTCCCTTGCTTCAATGATGAATAGCATTTCCACCATTTTCACCATGGACATTTATCATGGCTACATTAAAAAAGACGCGTCGGAAACAAGATTAGTCAGTGTTGGTCGCATTACAGCAGCGGTAGCGTTGATCATTGCCATTCCAACCGCAATCTTGTTGCAGAATCTCGATCAGGCATTTCAATTCATCCAGGAGTTCACAGGTTTTGTAAGTCCGGGCGCACTGGCCATTTTTCTGCTTGGATTTTTCTGGAAACGGGCAACATCAAACGGCGCTCTGCTGGCAGCTCTCGGAACATTTGTTTTTTCTGCTGCTTTCAAATATTTACTACCCGATCTTCCATTTATGGACCGCATGGGAATCGTATTTATTCTTTGTGTTCTGATAATGGTCGTTACTGCTTTCATTGAAAAAAAACCCGCCAGCGAAAAATCCATTATCATTGAAAAAGCTCAATTTAAAACAAGCACAGGATTTAAAATCGCATCACTGATCATCATAATAATTCTCACTGTTATCTACACCATGTGGTGGTAAAAATATTTCTATGATTGACGAAATCAGAAGTCTGTTCTATAATAAATTCAGCAGCAAAGGGGCTATGTATGCTGCTCCCGGACGCGTGAATCTGATAGGCGAACACACCGATTACAACAATGGATTTGTTTTGCCTGGCGCCATCAATAAATCGGTGATACTGGAAATTGCTCCGAATTACAATGAGCATTACAATATTTTTGCGGCTGACCTTGAACAAGAAATAACGTTTGAAGCCAATGGTCAGAAATCTGATTTATCCTGGGCCAACTACATCATCGGTGTCGTCATGGAAATGAAAGAACGCGGATTTACCGCTCCAGGATTCGATTGTGTGTTTCGTGGAAATATACCAAGAGGCGGCGGAATGTCATCGTCGGCGGCGCTTGAATCGGCTTTTGCTTTTGCCATCAACGACATGAATCATTTCAATATTTCGAAAAAAGAACTGGCAAAAATCGGACAGATGACTGAACACAACTACGCAGGCGTTCGCTGTGGCATCATGGATCAGTTTGCATCGCTGCACGGTGAAAAAGAAAAACTCATTCGTCTCGATTGCCGCTCACTTGAATACGAAATGATTCCATTCCGCCCGCAAGGATACAAATTGCTCTTGATAGACACGCGCGTTAAGCACGCTCTTGCCAATTCGGAATACAATGTGCGGCGCGCTCAGTGCGAAGAAGGCGTTGCCATCATTCAGAAATCACATCCCGAAGCAGAGAGTCTGCGCGATGTTTCGGAGGTTATGCTTAACAAATCAAAAGAAAAATTATCGCCGGTTGTATTCCAGCGTTGTTTATATGTTATTCAGGAAAACGAGCGTCTGATGCGGGCCTGCGAAGCACTGAAACAGGATGATTTTATTTCTTTCGGAAAAGAAATGTTCAGATCACACGACGGACTTAGCAAACAATATGAAGTGAGTTGCGACCGGCTCGATTTTCTGGTGGAATTTGCACGCAATTTTCCGGGAGTAGCGGGCGCGCGAATGATGGGAGGCGGCTTTGGCGGATGCACCATCAATCTGATTTCCGCAAAAGAATATCAATCCTTCATGAAATCGACAACCGCAGCATTCGAAAAACAATTCGGCAAAAAACCTTTTTATTATGAGGTTTCCATCGAAAATGGCGCGAGAAAAATCGGATAATTGAATGTGGAAATGCGCAGCTTCGCTGATGTGGACATGTGTGAATACGAGATGCTGCAACAGTTATAAGTAATGAGTGGCAAGCTCTGGGTTATAGATTAAAATAGAAACTATCCAATGACCTACAACTCAAAAAAAGCTATTTTTGTATAATAACACTTATAAAATGAAGTATTTCATTTCTCTTTCGTTTGTAATTTTATCAATATTGTTTAGCTCTTGCTCTGTTTTGAAAATGTCAGAAAAAAGCACCTGTACGTTTTCTCAAAGCATTGTAAATAATCGTGGAGTAATTAATTCGCTGGGACTTGATTCAATAAATGCAAATTCAATTAACACAACTGTCAGGATTATTGATTTATCTAACAGGTTGAGTGATTGCTACACATCATTTTTTATCAAAGACAGTGTTTTTATCACTGCCTTCACAATTTCAGAAATTCCTATCGACTTGAATTGCATGCTGTCATATAGAGACTTAATTGTTTTAAATATTCACACTGAACGGAAAATTATAGAAACAAATATTTTTGTATCCGGATACAGGACAGGCGCTAATCACCGAGTTTCTGGCACTTTAGAAATATGCTTCAAAAGAAACGATGATAAATCATTAACCCTTATTTCAGAAAAATACATCGAATATGATAATGGAGGGTTACCCATGAAGTATGAACGACCGCTTTACAGAACCTGGAATAAAATGAAATAAGCAACGAATTTTTACTTTCTCGTTTCAATATCACTTATATTCACTCATCGGCGAAGCCGCACATGGACAACCGTGTCACGTTACACGTGAACCGCCCATCTTAACATCAACTCAAGACAAAAGATAAAAGTGATCATCTCGTGTTCCCACATTGGAATTTAATCCGCGGAAGGCGGATCATGTGCATAGCACCACATTTACACATCATAGAAATTTATTGTATTCCCACATATGCGGAGCATCACATGGACGAAGTCCCACATTTCCACATCTCAATTTTCTACGAATTCATCGTCATCAGAAACTCTTCGTTCGTTTTGGTGAACTTCATTCGATCCTGTATGAAACCCATTGCCTCGAGCGGATTCATGTCGGCCAGGTGTGTCCGCAAGATCCACACGCGTTGCAGAACTTCTTTGGCAACAAGCAGATCGTCGCGCCGGGTGCTGGATGCAACAATATCAATAGCCGGATAAATACGCTTATTCGACAGCTTGCGATCGAGCTGTAATTCCATATTTCCGGTTCCTTTAAATTCCTCAAAAATAACTTCATCCATTTTTGAACCGGTATCAATCAGAGCCGTGGCAATGATGGTGAGCGATCCGCCGTTTTCGATCTGACGGGCAGCGCCAAAAAATCTTTTTGGTTTCTGCAGAGCATTTGATTCAACTCCTCCTGAAAGGACTTTGCCGGATGAAGGCGCAACAGTGTTGTATGCTCGCGCCAGACGTGTGATTGAGTCGAGCAGAATCACAACATCATGGCCACACTCTACCATACGTTTTGCTTTTTCAAGAACAATGTTGGCAATCTTCACATGCTTATCGGCCGGCTCATCAAAAGTGGAAGCAATTACTTCAGCGCGAACGCTGCGCTGCATATCGGTCACTTCTTCCGGGCGTTCATCAATAAGCAAAATGATCAGATATGCTTCAGGATGGTTGTATGCAATGGCATTGGCGAGCTCTTTCAAAATGACGGTCTTACCGGTTTTTGGTTGCGCAACAATCAATCCGCGCTGACCTTTTCCGATGGGCGAAAACAAATCAATGACGCGGCTCGTCATGGTTTCATCAGGGTGTCCGGTAAGCTTGAATTTTTTTATCGGGAACAATGGTGTGAGAAAATCAAATGGGATGCGGTCGCGGATTTTTTCCGCTTCCATTCCGTTTACATTTAAAATTTTTACTGTAGTAAAATACTTCTCACCATCTTTTGGCGGACGAATCGTGCATTCAACAGTGTCGCCCGTTTTTAGTCCGAACATTTTCACCTGACTCTGACTTACATAAACATCGTCGGGAGAATTCAGATAATTGTAATCTGATGAACGCAGAAATCCGAACCCTTCGGGTACGAGATCCAGCACACCTTCGGCGGTTACAACGCCATCGAGCTCAAAGAAAGGAGCCGGCTTTTCAGGTCGCGGCTGATGCTGCTGATTATGCTGATGAATGGGCCTATCCTGAACAACAGGCGGCACATTTTTGACCACCGGATTTTCATTCAATTCCTTATTGTTTTCAATAGTTGTCAGTGGCTCTTCCGAAAACTCATCTATCGGGTCAAGCGGAAGCAAAATATCATCTTTCGAATATTGTTTCTGCTGATTGTTTTGTTGCGGATTGTTCTGTTGCGGATTGTTGCCTTTGTTTATCGGAACATATCCATCGCGCTGCCATGGCTTTTTCTTTTTAAAGGAAAAATCACCGCCGTTTTTAAAATCCTTGCGAAATTTATTATGCGCAGGGAAGTTTTCACCTGACTGATTATTGTCTTCCGAAGCGGGTTGTACGGGATTTTCATGCACCGGTGTTTCAGAAACTACGGGTGGAATAACAGGACTTGTATCTTCCTTGACAGGAGGTGCAAGAACATCGTCCACTACCGTGTCTATTCTCTTTCTTTTGATTTGAGGTTCTTGATTATCAATTTCGGTCGATTCGATTTTTTCCTCAACTATAAATGGATCAGCGGCAACAATTTCCGGTTGTGGAATAAACTTTTCTTCTTTGGGTGTTTTTCCTGATAATGCTTCGTTGATAAGGCGCAGCAATTCTGGCTTGCGAATGGTTGATATGCCTTTAATATTTAATGAAGTTGCGTACTCACGTAAATCGGGCAACAGCATCTTGTTAAGATCTGGCTTTTCCTGCATGTAAGAAGGGTTTGGTAGTTTGGGAAATACTAAAAAATAGGGAGGATGTATAAATCCGTTTTGTGCGACAAATATACAACTTTATTTAAACAACACAACAGATTTAAAAAAGTTGAAATTTTTTATCAGTTACAGATGGGCATTTCTAAAAACCAATTTTTTATCATATTGAGCCCCGCCGCTGTCACATTGAGCGGAGTCGAAATGTCGTCAGCGGGGTAAACTCCGTCGAAATATCGAAACAATCAACACCTTTTCAGCATTTAAAAATTAAAAAAGACATGTTAATTGCATACAAAATGAGGTTTTTCGAGACGCCCACCAGATATCCATCGTAGAATTTAAAACTCACAATCAATATCAAAGATTCCGGAGGAAATAACCTTCGCCTCAACAATATCGCCGGGCTTTAATGTGTGATCGCTGCCAACAAACAAACGCACAATATTGTCAATTTCAGGAGCATCGATGGGTGTGCGTCCATAAAAACATTTTTCATCCGCATTATACTCATCCACGATAACCGGCAACGTTTTTCCAACAAGCTTTTTATTGAATTCAATCGATGCCTTTTCGTGATATCTAAGCAATCCGGACATTCGGAGCATTTTCGTTTTATGCGGAATGTTGTCCTTCTGCAAAAAGGCAGCTGTACTTTCTTCCGGAGAATATGCAAAAACGCCGAAGCGTTCAAACTTCGATTCCTTAATAAATTGTACCAGTTCCGTATAGTCACTTGCCTTTTCACCGGGATAACCCACAATGAATGTGCTTCGAATGGCGACATCCGGAATACGGCTTCTGATCTTCGATACAAGTGCTTCCGTAGATTCCCTGTCAATCGAACGTTTCATATTATGCAGTATGGAAGTGCTTATATGTTGCAGCGGCAGATCGATATACTTTACAATTTTCGGATTCACTGCAATTTCTTCAATCAGATCATCAGGAAAACCTGCTGGATAGGTATACATTAAACGAATCCATTGAATTCCTTTTATTTCAGAAAGCTTGCGAAGCAACCGCGCAATGCGGCGTTCACCATACAAATCAAGTCCGTAACTTACCGTATCCTGAGCAATCACAATTAGTTCCTTCACTCCTTGCAAAGCCAGTAATTCAGTCTCTTTCAGAAGTTCTTCCTCCGGCACCGACACATGCTGCCCGCGTATCAGAGGAATTGCACAAAAACTGCAGGTGCGATTGCACCCTTCCGAAATTTTCAGATATGCATAATGTGCTGGAGTACCCAGAATCCGTTCTGGCTGCAGCTTTTCAGACTTACCTGTTATATACTCTACAACTTTGTCGTATTCATTCACACCGAAAAAAACATCTGCTTCAGGAATTTCTTTTTTCAGATCTTCGCGGTATCGCTCTGTCAAACAACCGGTGACAATAACTTTCAGATTTTTATTCGCGTTTTTTCTTGATGTGTGATTCAAAATTTCGTTGATGGATTCTTCTTTTGCATCATTTATAAATCCACAGGTGTTGATGATGATGATATCTGCATCGGCCTGTTCATGCTCCACTTCAAATCCTTCGCCGGCCAGCATTGCTGCCAGCTTTTCACTGTCAACCAGATTTTTGGGACAGCCCATGGTTATTATACCAACTTTACTTTTTTTCATAACAGAAACCATTTATAGTAGTCAGTTGTGAGTAGTGATCGAAATCTAACTGGCCACTGACCACTGGCTACTGACCACGAACTACTGATATCAATTTGCTAATTTTTAAAAAGACTGTCAACAAATTCTGCGCTATCGAAAATCTGGATGTCATCGATTTTTTCACCGATTCCAATGTATTTCACCGGAATACTGAAACGATCCGATATTCCAATGACTACCCCACCCTTGGCTGTACCATCAAGTTTTGTAAGTGCCAGTGCATTAACATCAGTGACTGCCGTGAATTGTTTGGCCTGCTCAAAAGCATTTTGTCCGGTTGATGCATCCAGCACCAGCAAGACTTCCTGGGGCCCATCGGGAAAAACTTTTTGTACAACTTTTTTAATTTTTCCCAGCTCATTCATCAGGTTAATTTTGTTGTGCAGACGTCCGGCCGTGTCAATAATGGCCACCTGATAATTATTTGTTTTTGCAAATACGGCTGTATCATATGCCACCGATGCAGGATCGGCATTCATTCCTTTTTCGACAATATCGACACCTGCGCGCTGAGCCCAGACTTTCAGCTGATCGACTGCTGCTGCCCGGAACGTATCGGCCGCCCCAATCACTACGGATTTACCCGCGTTTTTAAAACGATAGGCCAGTTTTCCGATGGTGGTGGTTTTTCCAACGCCATTCACCCCAACAACTAAAATAACATAAGTTGGAACATCGCCAGGCTGCACTGAACCAGGATTGCTGTTTTCATCGAGCATCAGAACAATTTCATCTCTCAGAATATGGTTGAGTTCATCGATTCCAACATATTTATCACGGGAAACCCGGTTCTGAATCCGTTCAATAATTTTCAACGTAGTTTCAACACCCACATCCGAAGAAATGAGTGCCTCTTCGAGGCTGTCAAGCACCTCATCATCTACTTTTGATTTTCCGGCGACAGCTCGCGATATGCGTGCAAACACATTTTCGCGGGTCTTTTTCAAACCATCGTCAAGGCTTTCCTTTTTCTCTTTTCCGAAAATTCCGAATAATGCCATGAAAATTTTTGGGTTACATATTGGGATTGCAAAAGTAGTGATTATAAACCAATCAGCATTAATTTGTCAGGAATGAAAAAGCAAAACCAGTGGCAATGGCAGCAATTCCGAAAAACATGGAAGATTTCACTTTTTTGATCTTGCGCGTGTCCTGATATCCAAGAATGTAATATTTGTTCACCTGAGATTCATCAACCTTGTCGACTGGAAATTCGGGTGTAAAAATGGCTGTAGCTGCGCTAAACACACATGGAACGGCTATGACTGCAATTGGGGGCAAAATAAAAATACTGCTCAGGGTAACGACGTAACAAATTGGTCCGACAATCCTGTTATGCGAATACTGAAAAGCATCGTGGCAGCCATCAACATAGGAACGAGCCTGCTCAGGCGTAATAATAAACCCTGACGAATCCATAATATAGGCCAGTTCGCGCGTGCTGTCTTCATACCAAATTTCAAAAACATCCTGACGTTCCTTGTATTTTGTTCTTACCAGTCCACGGCTGTTAACTTTAATACTGCGACCAGGGGCATAGGCAATTTTTGTCGAATCCATTTCGAGCACATTAATATTGGTTTTCAGCCTGCCCGACATCATATACAACGTATCCTGTGCCTGCGAAATCCCGCATGCACAAACAATCAGGAGAAAAAAAAGCATGTAAAGGCGCCCCATGAAATATTTTGTCAAATATACTGAGAAATATCAGCAGATTGCATGAGTAGTTCAAAAAAAATAAGGTAATTTTGCCCGAATCAACAAATCAACAGACCCATGATCACCAATAATTTTACTTTCAGGCATATAGGGCCATCGGAAGAAGAGAAACAGACTTTGCTCAAAACCATCGGGGTTTCATCAGGCGAAGAACTAATTGAAAAAACAATCCCAAAAAGCATCATCAATCCAAAGAATCTCAATATTGGCCCGGGTCTGAATGAATATGAAACCCAAAGCCTTCTGAAAAGTCTTGGGGCACAGAATAAAATATTCAAGTCCTTTATTGGCATGGGATACTACGGAACCATCATTCCCGGCGTCATCCTCCGCAACATTCTCGAAAGTCCGGGTTGGTACACTTCCTACACCCCATATCAGGCCGAAATAAGCCAGGGACGACTCGAAGCATTGCTCAATTTTCAGACAGTCGTTTCTGACCTCACAGGCATGCCCATCTCAAATGCATCCCTGCTCGATGAAGCCACTGCTGCTGCCGAAGCAATGCTCATGACCTACAACACCCGTAAGCGCGACAAAGTAAAAGCCGGCGCCAATCAATTCTTTGTGTCGCACGGAATATTGCCGCAAAGCCTCGATGTTATCAGAACCCGGGCTATTCCACTTGGAATTGACGTTGTGGTAGATTGTGTAAAATCATATAATTTCAACGAAAAAACTTTCGGTGCCCTCGTTCAATATCCGAATCAGTACGGAAAAATTCAGGACTACAGCGAATTTGCAGAGAAAGTTCACGCCAACGGTTCCATGCTGGCAGTTGCTGCAGACCTGATGGCCCTTACACTGCTGACACCGCCTGCAGAATGGGGCGCAGACATCGTTGTAGGTTCAACTCAGCGCTTAGGAATTCCGATGGGATATGGTGGTCCGTCGGCCGCATTCATGGCTACGAAAGAAGAATTTGTCCGCACGATGCCGGGCCGCATAATCGGCGTTTCGAAAGATGCGCTCGGAAACCGCGCGCTCCGCATGACTCTGCAGACCCGCGAGCAGCATATCAAGCGTGAACGCGCCACTTCAAACATCTGTACAGCCCAGGCATTGCTCGCCATTATGGCAGGAATGTACGCAGTTTATCACGGACCGGATGGCCTGAAGGAAATTGCACGTCACATGAATATTCTGGCCGGTGTTCTCAGCGCTGAAGTTGAGAAAGTTGGGTACAAGCAGATCAACGAAAACTACTTCGACACTGTTCAGATTCAGATTCCGGATGGCGTAAATATGGATGAAATCCGCAAACTTGCGCTGCAGAATGAGATGAATTTCCGCTACATCGACAGCAAGCTCATCGGAATCAGCATTGATGAGACTACAACGCTTGATGACATTAATACTATTGCCGATCTTCTGGCTTCAGCTGTCGGAAAGCAGCATACTCCCTATGTCTGCAAGCCTGCTGAATGTGAATTAATAAGGACCTTCGACGCAGCATTTGACCGCAAAAGTTCATATCTCACCCATAAAGTTTTTCATTCATATCGGAACGAAACCGACATGATGCGCTATATTACCAACCTGCGCAACAAAGATCTGGCACTCGACCGCGCCATGATTCCGCTAGGAAGTTGTACCATGAAACTAAATGCAGCTACAGAACTGTTTTACATGAGCTGGCCGGAATACGGCAACATCCATCCTTTTGTACCCGCCGATCAGGCCAAAGGATATCTGACCATGCTGGCTGAACTCGAACAATTGCTGGCCGAAATAACGGGATTCGATAAAGTGAGTTTCCAGCCCAACAGCGGTGCGGCCGGCGAATATACCGGACTTATGGTTATTCGTGCCTATCACGAAAGTCGTGGTGACTCAGCCCGTAACGTGTGTCTGATTCCCAGTTCTGCTCACGGCACCAATCCCGCCAGTGCAGCCATGGCCGGAATGAAGATCGTTGTTATAAAAGCCGACGAAAAAGGCAATATTGATATCGCCGATCTGAAGCAAAAAGCGGATGAACACTCAAAAGATCTTTCGGCACTGATGATTACTTACCCTTCAACTCATGGAATTTTTGAGGAAGCAGTAATTGAAATCATGGACATCATCCATTCACACGGCGGGCAGGTTTATATGGATGGAGCAAACATGAATGCGCAGGTCGGATATACGAGCCCTGGCTTCATTGGCGCTGATGTTTGTCACCTGAATCTGCACAAAACATTTGCAATTCCTCATGGTGGCGGCGGCCCCGGCGTAGGTCCCATCGGCGTTGCCAGACACCTGTCACCATTCCTTCCGGGACATGTGATGGTGAAAACCGGTGGCGAAAAAGCGATTTCAGCTGTTGCGGCCTCGCCATTTGGCAGTGCTTATGTAATTCCCATTTCCTACGCTTATATTAAACTTTTGGGAGGAGAAGGGCTTAAGAAAGCTACTGAATATGCCATTCTGAATGCCAACTACCTGATGAAAAAGCTGGAACCACATTACAATATATTATATAAAGGCGACCATGGGTTTGTTGCGCACGAATTCATCGTTGATTGCAATGCTTTCCACAAGGACGGAGTAACAGAAACCGACATCGCCAAGCGACTGATGGATTATGGCTTTCACGCTCCAACACTGGGCTTTCCGGTTCACGGAACCCTGATGGTTGAACCTACGGAAAGCGAACCTATGTCAGAGCTCAACCGTTTTATTGATGCCATGCTGGCCATCCGTGAGGAAATCAGGGAAGTGGCTGAAGGAAAATGCGACAAGGAAAACAACGTGCTGAAACATGCTCCGCACACGGTGGAAATGGTTGCCACAGACAATTGGAACAAACCCTATTCGCGCGAAAAAGCCACCTGTCATCGCAAGGATGCGCTGAAATACTGGCCAACCGTAACACGAATCGATGATGCCTATGGTGACCGGAACATTTTCTGCACCTGTGCTACACCTGAATAAAACTCAATTAAAAAAAGGGGCGCTGATGCACCCTTTTTTTTATGGATTAATTTAACGGCAGAGTATAATCCGGCATCGGTCGAAAAAATGAAAAATTGGATTCCCATGCAACAAAATATTTGCTACTTTTGTCTTGTAAACAAATCTGTTTAACCAAAACAAACAAAATGAAAAAATTGTTATTTTCTGTTCTGTTCAGCGTAATATTTCTGGGTTTCACTCAGGCACAGTTTATTACCACAGATCAGCCCTCAAAACCCGTAAAAGTTGTTAAACCGGCTGCCACTGACAAAGCAACCTCAACTTTTTATCTCGATTATGATTATGCCGAAGAGCTCATGGGTGTTGGAACTTACACTCGTTACATCTGGGATTTCAACATGAATGCAACCGCTCTCGACAGCACCATGCTGAAATGCGGTGTTGCCTTTAAGGAAATGTTTGACTACAACACAATGATGTATGTAGAAGACATTACTTCACTTCATGTGGATTCAATTTTTGCCTTTGTCGGTCACGAAAACAATTCAGGAACTCCTGATACATTCATCGTGAAAATTTTCCCGTTGGCCACCTCAGGAGCTGTTACTGCAACTGGCACCCCACTGTGGAGCGACACCGTAATTACAACAACAGGTCTTTCAACCGGCAATGACTGGATGCAAACAACAATGCTTGGCTTTGAACCCAATCTTGATTTAGTAGCCAAGTCTTTTGGAGTTATCCTTGAGTATCATGGCGACGCTGCTGACTCTTGCGGATTTATTGCCGGATTCTCTGATGCCGGAACAGGCTGTGGATCCATGGAAGTATTTTGTTTAAAATCACAGTTCTATCCGAACTCATTCGTAATGTATAGTCATTGGACCTCCTACGGCCTGCTTCCTCAGTACAGTAGCGGTACCTGGCTCGATGTATATTATGATTGCGATGGCGTTGACGGATACATTGAAGGTGTTGACAGTGAAGTTTTCACACAGAATATCTGCATCTCTTCAAAAGTGACTGTTTCAACTAACACTTCAATCTCTGAAAACGCAATGGTTGGAATGCTTAATGCACAGCCAAATCCTGCAACAGATAACACTGTAATTTCATACAACCTGAAACAAAATGCCGGAAGCGTTTATTTCAACCTGTATGACATGGCTGGCCGTCTCATTATCTCTGAGAACCTTGACAATCAGGCCGGTGCTGCAAAGTACACCCTGAATTGCAACGATCTGAATACTGGTATTTACTACTATTCTATTGTTGCTGATGGAGTTACAGCTTCTAAGAAACTTGTTGTTGAATAATCAATAATAGCTGCTAAAAAGGGCTGTCCGCTTTACGTCGGACGGCCCTTTTTTTATTTTAAATCAAATACTTTATTGATATCCGGCAAAGTTTTCATATCTTTGCAATTCAAATTCTTTCCAAATGAAAGAGATAAATCAGTTGCTTTCTGAAATTGACAACAATGTCAGAAAACTTACTGGACAACTTGATCTCTACCGGAAAGACATTGAGTTTCTGAAAGAGGAGAGCCTCCGGTTGCAGACAGAAAACGATGCAATGAAGCAACGGCTGACAAACACTGAGATTTTACTCACTGCACGTCAGATTACTGAAGGGGTGGATAACGGGATCGGTTCTGAATCAGCCAGAAAAAAACTGAACGAACTTATACGCGAAATAGATAAGTGTATTTTAATGCTGGAAGATTAGGATGAGTGGATTGGTAAAAATAACCGTGACGCTGGCCAACAGGAAATATACACTGTCTGTTGAAAAAGAAGATGAAATGGTAATCAGAAATGCAACAGAATCGATCAACAGCCGCATTAAGGATTTCAATAAGCAATATCCCAGCAAGGATATGCAGGATATTCTGGCTATGATTCTGCTCAATACTTCCGCAGCCCTGTCGAAAAAGGAAACATCCGATATTAACGGCAGCCACGAAGAGCTAGTTTCAAGATTATCTGAAATTAACCAACTGCTGGTCAAGGCAGTATAGTTCTTTTAATTAAAATACTACCCGCGTAGTTCATCAGTTTTTATGGTTGATAAACCTCAACAGAATCAATCGAGGGGAAGACTCATAGGGCCCTAAGGCAGGCCATATCCGAAAGGAATTCCAGCAATGGAAACAATGGAAGCCTGAATGCACTGGTTAACTCCAAAACATTTTTATCGGGGGTTTGAAACTCCCTGATGACTATGCGGGTTTTTTAATTAAACGAAAAAGAACTATGGAAAACAATGTGTTAATGTTAGTACTGGAAGTGGTAGTCCTGGTGATTGCTGTACTTCTCTGGGCTTTCATTTTCCGCAAAAACGCCGACAGGAAGAAAAAATTCCTGATCGATGATGCCAACAGGGAAGCGGATATGATCAAGCAAACCAGAATTCTCGAAGCCAAGGAGAAGTTTATTCAAATGAAGTCTGAAATCGAAAAGCGAAATCAGGAACAGAACAAACGGATACTGAGCATTGAAAACAAACTCAAACAGCGCGAAATGTCGCTGAACCAGCGAAGCGAAGAAATTCAACGAAAACAAAAAGAATCTCAGACGCTCAAAGACAATCTTACAGCTCAAACAGAAATTCTTACTAAAAAGCTGGAAGATGTTTCCAAAATGCACAAACAGAGTGTGGAACAACTTGAAGCCGTTTCAGGCATGTCGGCTGACGAAGCTCGGAAACAATTGGTTGACTCACTGCAGGAAGAAGCTAAAATTGAGGCCCTGAGCCACGTGAAGGATATTGTTGAGGAAGCCAAAATCAATGCCCACCGCGAAGCCCGGAAAATTATCATCGAAACCATTCAACGCACGGCCACCGATCATGCCGGCGAAAATGCCGTTTCTTCATTCCCAATCGCTAACGACGAAATTAAAGGCCGTATCATCGGTCGCGAAGGCCGTAACATCAAAGCGCTGGAAGCTGCAACAGGTGTTGAAATCGTTATTGATGACACCCCTGAAACCATCATTCTGTCCGCTTACGATCCGGTTCGCCGCGAAATTGCACGTCAGTCACTTGAAAAACTGGTGTCTGATGGACGTATTCACCCTGCCCGCATCGAGGAAGTGGTGGCCAAAGTGAAGGCCAATATCGAACTTGAAATTATTGAAACTGGCAAGAAAACCCTCATCGACCTGGGTATTCATAACATGAGTAACGAGTTGATGCGTTTGGTTGGAAAAATGAAATTCCGTTCGTCTTACGGTCAGAATTTGCTCCAGCACAGTAAGGAAGTTGCCAACCTTTGCGCCACTATGGCTGCCGAGCTTGGACTGAATCCCAAAATGGCCAAACGCGCCGGTCTGCTGCACGACATTGGAAAAGTTCCCGACAACGAGCCAGATCTGCCGCATGCTCAGCTGGGTATGAAACTGGCCGAAAAATATAAAGAACATCCGGAAATCGTGAATGCCATTGGTGCTCACCACGAAGACATTGAAATGACTTCGCTAATCGCTCCTATTGTTCAGGCTTGCGATGCCATCTCCGGCGCCCGCCCCGGTGCCCGCCGCGAAGTGGTTGAAAGCTACATTAACCGCCTGAACGAACTCGAGGCCATCGCCATGAGTTACGAAGGGGTGCAGAAAACCTATGCAATTCAGGCAGGTCGTGAGCTTCGAGTGATTGTTGGCGCTGAAAAGCTCAGCGATGGCGCAGCCACACAACTTTCGCTCGACCTTAGCAAACGTATTCAGGAATCCATGACCTATCCAGGTCAGATCAAAATTACGGTGATCCGCGAAACACGCGCGGTTGCGTACGCGAAATAATTTTTATTTATTTCAAATATTTTGTTGAGACGTTGAAATTCAACGTCTCAACATTTTTTATGGGAAAAATATTTTTCAACAATTGTCATGACAACCCAAAAATTGCCTAATTTATCATCTTGGATTTTGGCTATTTTCTAATCATGATATGGATCGCTCTGTCCTGCATATTGACCTTGATACGTTTTTTGTTTCGGTGGAGCGAAAAGAGAACAGCGCTTTAATTGGGAAACCTGTCATGGTGGGCGGCGGAAGTGACCGGGCTGTAGTATCGGGTTGCAGCTACGAGGCCCGGGCCTTCGGCGTCCATTCGGGAATGCCCATGAAAATGGCGCGCATGCTTTGCAGCGATGCTGTTGTCATCCGCGGCGACATGGAGCGCTATTCCTACTATTCGCGCATGGTAACCGACATTATCCGCGAAGGAGCTCCGCTCTACGAAAAAAGCAGCATTGATGAATTTTATCTTGACCTGACCGGCATGGACCGTTTTTTCGGCACGCTGAAATGGTCGCACGAATTACGTGAACGCATAATTAATGAAACAGGATTGCCCATATCGTTCGGATTATCGGCAAATAAGACTGTGAGCAAGATCGCTACCGGCGAAGCCAAGCCCAACGGAGAGCTCCAAATTGCACAACCAGCCATCAAGCCTTTTCTCGATCCGCTTCCGATTCAGAAAATCCCGATGCTCGGGAAAAAAACAGCCCATCTGCTCCGCTCCATGGGTATTGTAAATATTGGCGTACTCAGCAGCATGCCGCCGGTGCTGCTCACGCGTGTGCTGGGCTCAAACGGGCTCATGCTATGGAAAAAAGCCAATGGACAGGATGACACGCCCGTGGTGCCGTACGAAGATGCCAAATCGATGAGCTCCGAAACCACATTCGAAACAGATGTGACCGACCGCGCCGAAATGGAACGTATTCTTTCCTCCATGACCGAACGCCTCGCCTTTCGTTTGCGCAAAAACAACCGGCTTATAGGAACGGTGACGGTGAAAATCCGTTATGCCGATTTCGAAACCCATACGATGCAGAAACGAATTCCCTACACGGCTTTCGATCATGTGCTGGTGAAAAATGTGAAAGATATTTTCGGAAAACTATTCTCAAGGCGGCTCAGGGTGAGGCTTATCGGTATTCGATTCAGTGAACTCATTGGCGGGAACCAGCAACTGGACCTGTTTGATGAGACTCCTGAACTCACCCGGCTCTATCAGTCGCTCGACAAGATCCGCCGCCGCTTCGGCGAAGACGCCATCCACCACGCCATCGGAATGCACAGGCATAGAGTGAAGGGAGCATAAGAGGAGGTTAAGGCTGAGGTTAAGATTAAGGTTGAGGTTGAGGTTGAGAATATGGTCACGCGTCAACGTAAAACAGCTTGCCACGTTTCACGTGGTTGCAGGCGGGATACGCGCGCCCAGGTTAAGGTTGAGTGGCCGAAGGCAAAAAAAGCTGCGCAGCACAAATTGCGCAGAAGGCGCAACAGATCTTAGCCCGGGACAAAGTCCCGGGGATAAAAAAGATGCGAAGCACCTATTTAAAATTGTAAAACGAAATGTTCATTCAAAACCATTTTGTATTTGCGCCTTTGTGACAAAAATATTTATCTTTGAAAAAAATCGCCTATGAAAATCAGATTATTAGCCATCGCATTTTCTGTCGTTTCATTTTCGTTGGTTGCACAGACTACCAAAACCATTCAGGTGGGCGGAGTGACGCGCTCCTACAAAGAATATGTTGCAAGCTCCTACACCGGAACCAATCCGGTTCCTCTGGTGATTTGCCTGCATGGTCTAGGTGACAATATGACCAACTTCAGCAATATTGGAATGCATCTGCTGTCGGATTCAGCACAATTCATAACGCTGTATCCGCAGGCTATGAGCAGCGCCTACGGCACAGCATGGAACAGCGGCGCCAGCTACATGGGCATGACGCTGAATCCCACTGTAGATGATATCGGATTCATCAGCAACCTGATCGATTCAACAGCGGAACTCTACAACATAGATCTAACGCGGGTTTACGTGACCGGCTTCTCAATGGGCGGATTCATGTCGAACCGATTGGCCTGCCAGCTGGGCAGCCGAATTTGCGCCATCGCTTCTGTCGCCGGAACTATCGGAACTGCATGCACCTGTAACCCTTTCAGGGCAACACCTGTAGCGCATTTTCACGGAACCGCTGACGGAACAGTTTCTTACACCGGAAATGCATATGGAAATGATGCCGAAGAGCTCATTTCTTACTGGGCAACATTTAATAATTGCGACACCCCAGCTGTTCACACTGCGCTCCCCGACATCGAAGCCGACAGTATGACCATTGATTTATACAAATATCTGAACGGCAATCAGGGCTCCGAAGTATGGTTCTATAAAGTCAATAATGCTGATCACACCTGGCTGGTGCCGGGCGCTAACGACATTTCATACACCATCGAAATCTGGAATTTCTTTAAAAGATTTCAGCATGCAACATTGTCGGTTGAAGAAACCAACGCGCCACGGCTAAGTGTTTATCCCAATCCCACAACAGACATTTTACAGGTGAATGGATTCAACGATGCGGATCATGGCCTGTTGACCCTAATGGATCTTTCAGGCAGAACGCTCTCGCAGACTTGTTTTGAAAATGGCTTCACAACACTGAATGTATCTAAGCTCCCTGCAGGAATTTATCTACTGCAGCTCAGTGGAGAAAATGTTTTTGAGACAGTGCGGTTTGTGAAGGAGTAGTGCGCAAGTTTGGGAGCAATGCTGTGCGAAGTTTCCCAACTTCGCACTACGACTACAGAATTTTCATCAGCTCCGAAAGCTCCGAGATGCGGTAGGTAGCGGCTTTTTTGTTGGCCGACGGTTCTATGCGTGGATTGAAAAAAACCTGATCCATGCCGGCACCAGCGGCTCCTTCGATATCGACTTCGTAATCATCGCCGACAAAAAGAACCTCATCGGGATTAGCATCCATTTTTTTCAGCGCAAATTCAAAAATGCGGATATCGGGTTTATTGTAGCCAATTTCCTCCGAAATAAAAAGATATTCAAAATAAGGACCCAGGCCGCTGCGCGCAATTTTCGGATATTGCGCTTCTTTAAAACCGTTCGTCATAACAGAAAGAATATATCCTTTATCTTTCAGGTAACTGAGTAATTCCATTGTTCCCGGAAACAGATAAGCGTGTTCTGAAGTACGCTTCACATACTCATCAGCCAATTCATTGGCAATCCAGGGACGATCAAGTCCAATTTCTTCGAGTGCAAGCGAAAATCGTTTCACCCTCAGTATTTCTTTTTCGATTTCATGACGCCGGTACTGTTCCCAGAGACCTGAATTGATAGCCGCATAGGTTCCATGAAAATACTCAAACGAGCATTGCGTGAGTGGCTGCACAAGCTCTGAAAACAGCTCTGAAAGCACCTCATGCGACACCCGGTCGAAATCCCACAGGGTACGATCGAGATCAAAAATAACGTGTTTGTATTTCTTCATTAGAGCCGGCAAAGATAGTCAAAAGAAATTACTCAAAGCCGCATTTATGCAAGCAAAACTCCGTACAAAACAACACTGCTGTTGTATAGAAAATGTCCGATAATTCCATACCAAAGCGTATTATGTCTGGCACGCAGATAACCGAATAATAATCCGATCGGAAACAGCCAGAGAAGTGATATCAATGAGAAATGAATCGTGGAGAACATGATGGCTGTAATAAAAATCGTCGGCGTTTTACCGGCAAACGGTTCAAGCATATTGAACAGGACTCCCCTGAAAGCAATTTCCTCGAAGATGGCCGGAAACACAGCTGTTGAGATCAATGCAAGCAATAATGGAGCAGGTGAATCAATAAACAGATAATATTCGGAAATGATGTAAATGTCAAATATGTTTTTGTTGAGATAATCAACAAAAAAGAAAACCCCAAGAGCAAATACAGGAGCCCCGGTTGCCAGAGCCGTCATCAACATCGGTTCGGGATCTTTGAACTTCAGTACGTTCAGCGTATCTCTGAAATCCATTGCAAAAAACACAAGAACAATCAGCGAAAACACAATATTTGCCAGAATGATATTGGCGTAGTTGGAATTGATATCAATAAAATATAGACTGACAATGAAAACAACCATTACGACAAAGAAAACAACCGTCTTTGTAATACTGCCCATATCGCGCGTAGCAACATAAACCGGAGCAGACAGTTCCCCACCGCAATGACTGCAGAATCGGGCATTCGGATGATTATTATGATTGCAGGCGGGGCAGATCATGCTATGTCAGGTCTTTGGCATTGTGTAACTCAATTAAATCCTTCTCAAGTTGCTCAGAATCTCTGGCGCCAATATAGCCATAAACAAATGCAGAAATAATCAGCACTTTCCAGAGCAAACCCTGATACAGTGTATGCGGATCAGCAATGGCATTGATTGCAATGAAAACAATGTAAACAAAGAATCCTGATATAATCGCTGCAAAAGGCTTTTTGGTACTCCATAAGGCCAGTCCGAAATAGATGGCGGCCACAATGGCGCAAATAACAAAAACAAGCGGGATCTGTACTTTTTGCATGAATCCGAAAATAACACCAAAACCAAAATTTACGGCCGCAAGAATATACAACACATTTCGAGCTTTCCGGATGGCTTTTTCTTTGTCAATCAGCAACAACTGTTTAGAATGAATGCCCGAAATAAACTTTTTCATTTCCTGCTGAGTGCCTCTTTGCGGAAACCGGCAATTCGGGCAGAACTGATCATCTTCTTTCAGCCCTTTAGTTTTACAGTTATAGCATATTGAGTAATCTTCAATTACAATAGACTGCCACAATTTGTTTCTTTCTTTTCGCAGTTCTTCAATAGTCATTGCCATAATTAAATATTGATTTTAATATGACAAATATATAAAAAACAAGACTTGCACACCTCCTGACTAAAACAAAAATATAAAATAAGTACTGCAAATTTGTTAAGCGCATTTTCGCATTGTCAACCCTTTGCATTTTAACAATTTATACATATCTTTGCACCCATGCGATTTGTCAGGATTTTAAACATTTCTGTTGTTGTTCTGTTTTTGGCACTCTGGATTGTCCTGCTCATCCGGAAAGAGTCGTATCAGGGCGATGGCATGTTGCATCCTGCAGGAGCAAATACTGATGCCACCTACTTCTCTGACAAGTTGCCGTATGGCATCAATTTTCAGGGCGATTTTATGGGTTTTACTTCACAAACAAGCGACGGCAAAACACAGGCAACCGGATTATGGAAATTGAATCTTAAAACGCAATCCATTTCTCATTTTCCGTTTCCTGCGTCTCATCATTTCGATTCATTGGTTTCGGTGCTGCCTGCCGCAGATTCCACACTCACCATTGTCGGTCTCTCTTCCGATTCAATTGTCAAGCTGGTACACTTCGATACGCTCGTTACTCCCGGCCAGATTTTCAGTACTCCATCCGATATTAAAGCCGTTCACTATATCAACGGGCATCCTGAAATAGTTTTCGGACGTCAAAAAAAACTCGTTGGCTCCATTGCATCCGTTGGTGATTCTTCAGTTGCATTTCGCAAATATGAGCTGCCCGGTTTTTTCGATCGCATCTGCGAAATCGTTGGCGCATGGCCCGAGAAAAACAAATGGAGGTTTTTGCTCAGCTCCGATTTTCACCACAAAGACGAAAAATGGGTTTTGATTGGTTCAAAAAATAAAACCAATTTTCTGGTCTTCGATGAACGGGCGGTCTTTCCTGATTTTCCGGGAGTCTTGAATAAAAGCCATAAAAAAGTATTACATCAATTTGATTATTCTATTTCCGGAATGGTGCCTCACAGGCCATATTCCGACACATTATTGATTTTCAGAAACAACCGCTTCAGCGAAAAAATACTCAGCAAACCGAAACACAACTATAGCACATGGTTCAGTATCGTCGGACTTCAGACCAAAATCGCCCTTGTTGAATGGGATGACCCAAACAACGAAAGCGGTGTTCTTGTCCGTCATTTCTTCGATTCCGATGCAAGGGACAGCCTGCCGTTTGTAAGTGAGTCCGGAAAATTTGTTTTTCATCAGCGCGAAAAAAGTGAACGTGAACAGATATTCATGAGCGACAAAGAATTTCCTATCGCCTATTTCCGATTAACCACTGACTCCAATGTTTTAATAACAAACAAATTGAATTTCTCGTTTCTGAATGACAACGGAAGATTGCTGGACAGAAAGAATTTTTTCAAACTTGTAAACACCACTATTCTTCGCAAAGAACCCGGAACCATTACATTTCTCGATGGAGAATTTCCAACCCTACGTGCTCTCACCTGGTTTGTGATTCTCTACGGCCTCGTACCCATCTGGCTTCTAAGTCTGGTTGTGATTTGGCTCGTTGAAGCAATCAGACCGAAATCGAAATTTGCGGTGCGCGAAAGTAAGTGGCCATTGCTTATGCGTCTCATGCCAGGATCCGCATTATATCTCATACTCTACGCAATTAATATTTATCCGTTCCTGCAAACGTTCTCAATATTTATTTTCTGAGATTATCGCATGTTCCACTCATCCGGCTGCAGATTTAAAAAGAGGCCGGTGTAAATATACTTTTCTGAAGTATTATTAAATGCGGACATATCATTGCGGTACATTGCCCCGATGCGCCAGATAATATTGTTGTTCATCTTGAACAGTTGTTTCCTGAATTCAGCATTTACCTGAATAACATCATGCCGGATGCCCTGCCCGACAACGTTTCCGTAATACTGTACAGGAATATTTCCGTTTCCTTGCGGTGAATCAAACGTTGACTGAAGCAAATCCTGACCGAAATGAGTTCCTGCGGAATCAAGCCCAGTCACACAAAACATGGCATTCAAATGCGCCGACCATTTTTGTTTTTTGTATTGCGTGCGAAAAACAAACTCATAAAAATTCGCGCCAAAGGGATGCGCAATGGGTTGATTCATGTGAGTATTGCTAAGCATCGGATCGCGGTGACTTCCGATGTATGGACGTGCATAATTGAACTCTGCAAGACAATTCAAATCATGAATTCCGAAAACATCCATCGATTTTACACCAAGCTGAAATGCCTGTTTATTCACCCATGCTCCATGCTGTATAGTCGGGTCATCAGGATGCATCAGGTGTTTAAGCCAGTTCTTGATTTCTGAAATGAAAAATTCATCGAGCACAAACTGACCGTATACCTTTGTTTTCGGCAGGAAATACCATGAAATATTTCCACCCAGCAGATTGTTGTCGGGCGATCCGAGTGCAAATTCCGCCGGACGAAAAAACATGACCGGATTCAGATACAGCCACTCGAAACCCCGCTGCCGGACACTGTCTTCGGCTTTCCAAATGACAGATTCGAAAACAGAAACATTCAGTTTTTTTGTGATCATCCAGCTCAGATAATGCGTGGCGGCAAATTTTGTTTCATTGTTGCCGGCTGACGATTGCTGCCGCCAGCGTGCGATCTGATGCATGTATTTCACTTGCTTCATGTCTGCAACAATACGTAGAAAGGGATATTCAGCGCTTTGATCGGACAGCAGCATTGAGCGGTAACCATCGCCCAGAAACGCTTTTCCGTTGCCGCCCTCAAGAGAAAGAATATTTCCCAAATCGTATTTCAGATAAACCGGTACGGACAAAACACCAAAAGCATTTCCCGATGAAAACAATGTTTTTCCCTGGTACGGAAACACATTCATGCTGTCGAATTTTTCTGCGACGAACATGGGATAATCTGCAAAAATAACAGAGGGAAATGCAACTGCTGAAAATTTTCCCGAAACAAAACCGCTGATTAAACCGGCATTCAATTTGTTTGAAAAGTCGCTTCCAGCCATCACTTCAGCAGAAGCAAGTGGTTTGTTGATAAAGGCAGTTTTGTTGCCCGAACTGCGGTAAAGTAAAAAACGATAAGAATTTATAGAGGAATGTTGCATCCCAATTGTATCATCAAAAGTCTGATGAGTAGGGTTAGTATTTACAATTATTGTATCACCATTTGTGTATTTTGTAAACACAGAGAAATCGTCCTGCTGAGCCTGCAGACAATAAAAAACCAGTGATAATATAAGAGCAAAAGCAATTTTCATCTAGAAAAAATCAAAATATTGTTTACGTATCATGTGCCGCAGCCCGATTTCATAGGTAAGAGAATTTACTGGCACCAAAGAAAGTGTACTTTTATAATTGCGGTAATGCATGCCGGCGAAGACAACAAAATTTGTTTCCGGATTGATGTAGTAAGAAACGGTACAACCCAGATGCATCACTTTGTCGGGACGACTGATGGGCTCATAGAAACCGGTCAGCAAAATATCACTGTAGTTGTCGGCTCGCATATAATTATCAGTTACAGGCAGCGCGCCTGCCCAAATGAAATTCAATCCTGCATCGGCAAAAAACCGCTTATGCTGCCAGCGTCCTCCTGCAACAAATTCGCGAAACTGTTGTCCTGTCGGATGTGCCAATGGTTGATCATTTTGCGAATATGCAGTCCATGCACAAGAAGATGTGTATGTGTTGTTTGATGCCAGATTAAATTCTGCAAATAAATATCTTCCATCCGGAATATTCAACCTTGCACCTATTTGTAATGCGCCCTGAATTCCCTGCTGATATTTCAGTTTCGAAAAATCAATCTGATCGGCAACGATCTGTGTATAAAAAACAATGTGTTCTTTTATCGTAGCATCGGCCTGCAGACCAATCATTGCATGATGAAGTCCTTTCGATTCTTCTGCAATAGTTCGCACCAAAGGCAACGGAAGCATCGACATCGGATAGAAAGAAATGCCGGTTGAATCGGCAGGCATAAAAATCACTGATTCAAACAAACCCAGATTCAGCCAGCTTTTCGGACTGTACGTCAGATAAGTGAACGAGAACCATTTCTGCTGGTACACGCCGCTTTCTGATAATGGAACATTTAGTTTGTTATTGTAATCAGGGTTGTGCAACGATGCAATGTTGTGACTCAGACTCCATTTCCCATGAGTAAATGTATTCATCAGAAACGGATATGCCTGCGAAGCATCTGACAGAATCATGCTGCGATATCCTTTACCAAAGTGAAAACGATCATAACCAAGGCGCACACCATAGTTTTTCAGCGGTTGCCACATGATCTGACTGAAAACAACTCCATAATCAAATCCGTTGGTGCCAAAGGGTTTCATGCGGATCATTCCCGGAATAAACTGCATGGTATCGACCCAGGCTGCGGCATATTGCGGCAAAGTAGTTTGAGTTTCATAAAACTCGGAACGCAAAAACAAATTTTTACCGATTTTTCCGTTCAAAATAAAGCCACGGGTATTCTTATACAACGTATTCCCATCCTCTTTGCCGATTCTGAAATCAAAAACCGGATCAAGAGTAATGTTATATTTTGGACTATCAATAATACCGACAAAATGTTCCCTGAAAATCTTCTTCCGAAGCCAGCTTGCCTGATCATTACAGTTCATTTCCGCGCTTTCTGTAGCAATTCGCGGATAAATCATTGGCACATTAAGAGCGCGAAAAGTCGAATCACACATTCCTGGCTGCTCATGCAATCCTCTCTCTTCCTCAGATGTGATAAACTGCGCCTGCGCGTCAAGGCTCAGCACAAAAACAAATATCAGATACAGCAGTTTATTCATCGAATGATATAAAGTGCTAAAATATAAAATAATTGAATACTATGGATTTAATGAGACTTTCTCAAAACTGTTGTTCCTTCAAAAACAACATTCCACCGTCCGAAAGCGACGAAGGAGCTGAAGGACATGGAACCGTTGTTTTTGAAGTTGTTACGACGGTTCCATGTTCCGGCTCAAAAAAATGGAAAAACTCCAAAACACCAGCCGGAACGGTGGAATGTCATAACAACCACGCTGTTTTGTGGCAGTCTCGGGTTATTTAAAATTTAGCTGGTACAAAATTTGACAGCACCCGATTTTTCGAAAAAAGTGCTACCTTGCACAAAAATGTACTACAATGAAACGCATTGCTTTACCGCTTCTAATTTCATTTATTTTTCTTCTAATGGGAACTGCTGTTCAGGCACAGCCTGTTATGAAGGGAAAAGCTAAAAATGTCATTAACCGCTCTGCCATTGTTATTTACGCAGCGCATAAATATACCATCGTCAATCAGGTTTTCACAGGAAATCTGAAAAAGGCAGTTGTACATCAAAACCTGGCTATTTCGTTGTATAAAGATGGCTTGTATATGCGTGCCATTCATCATTCGCGTTATGCCCGCGAATTTGCCGCATTGCAACTCGAAGCCAATAAAGGCACTTATCCAGCTGGTTTTGAACCCGCTTTCGACGAATTGCCTGACGGCCCCGAACCAAATCAAGACTTACTGGATTTCAATGCTGATGAAAGTACTTTCAATTCTACCATCAGCGACGATGAGGAACTATCAAAAGAAAAACTTGACAATCTTGAAATAAAAGAATAGTCAACAGTCTGTTCCGATTTTTTACCTAATTTTGAACCATGAAATCCAACGAGGAATCTTCATGGTTTTTTTTTAAATCCCGCGAAGTAAAAGTGGGCAATGTTGGCTTTGGCGGCGGCAATCCGATCCGCATTCAATCAATGACCAATACACCGACGGATGATATTTCGGCCACCGTTGCACAATGCAAACACATTTTTGATACAGGTGCAGATTTAGTAAGAATCACAGCCCGCAATATTTCTGAAGCAAAAATTCTGAGTGAAATTCGCAAGCAACTGAACGAATCCGGCTATTCCCAACCATTGGCCGCCGATATTCATTTCAATCCGGCCATAGCCATGGAAGCCGCACGCAGAGTAGAAAAAATCCGCATCAACCCGGGCAACTTCGTCGATCTTTTTCCAAAAAAACTACAATATTCCGATACTGAATATAATCAGGAACTGGATGAAATCAGGAAAACAGTTTTACCTCTGATCAGTGTTTGCCGCGAGAATGGAACCGCAGTTCGCATAGGTATCAACGGAGGCTCACTCAACCGAAGATTTATTGATCGATACGGAAATACAACCCGGGCAATGGTTGAATCAGCCGTGGAATTTATTCGCATCTTTCATGATGAGCAATTTCACAATCTCGTTATTTCCATTAAAGCCAGCGATGTGAAAACGATGATTCATGCAAACCGGCTCCTGGCGCAGTATTTAATAGACGACGAATTTCATTATCCGATTCATCTCGGCGTGACCGAAGCCGGAGAAGGTGAAGACGGTCGTATGAAATCGGCAGCAGGAATCGGCTCTCTGCTCATGGATGGCATTGGTGACACCATTCGCGTTTCGCTTACCGAAGCACCTGAAAAGGAAATTCCTGTTGCTGCGGAAATCATTGAATCTGCCAGAAAAAATGCAGCGGATAAACATACGGCCAAACATTTTTTTTCAATTGTCAATCCGTTCGGACATTTCATAAACAAAGCAGAAGCCGAATCTCATACCAAGCCCGAAGTCTGTGCTGAAGCCGATTCGCAGGCTGTTTCTACGGATATAAATGCACTGCGCAAGTACTTTATTGAAAATCAAAACAAAGAATTATCATTGCACTGGAATCCTGAAAGTATTTCTGTTGCAGATTTTTCAATAGTCGCCGGATCTTTTCTGACTGACGGATGCGGAAATAAAATACAGGTGATTTCTGCACTTGAAAATGAGACTTATCGTGAAAAAGCGCTTGATCTTTTACAGATCACTGGCCGTAGAATTTCGAAAGCCAGCTTCACGTCCTGCCCTTCGTGTGGCCGCACCACTTACGATATTGAAAATCTTTTGAAAGAAATTAAAACAGAATTTTCATGCCTGAAAGGAATTCACTTTGCGGTGATGGGATGCATCGTAAACGGCCCCGGGGAAATGGCCGGTGCAAAATACGGAATCCTGGGCTCTAAGCCTGATCACGTGGATATCTGGGTAGATGGAAAACCTGTTTTGAAAAACATTCATCAAAGCGAAGCGCTTAAAGAATTGAAAATAATTGTTGCAAAAAATGAGCAAACTTGACGGAATAAAAAACATAATATTCGATCTCGGCGGAGTTATTCTTGATATTGATTTTGAAGTGACACAGCGCGAATTCGTGAAACTCGGCATTCAGAATATTGATAAAACATTCGGACAGTATCATCAAATCGGATTTTTCGATTTATTCGATCGAGGCGAAATTGATGAAAATGAGTTTTTGAATCAAGCTAAAAAACTATTTCCGGAATCTGTAACACCGCAACAGATAACAGATGCATGGAATGCCATGTTGTTCGAACTGCCGCCCCATCGTTTTGAATTGCTCAAAGAACTTGGTAAAAAATATCGGCTGTTTTTGATGAGCAACACCAATATTATTCATTATAAAGCTTATCAGGAAATCATTCGCAAAACCTATGGTATCAGCGGGCTTGATGAGTTATTTGAAAAAGCATATTACTCATTTCTCGTTGGTATGCGCAAACCCGAAGACCGGTTTTTCAATCTCATTCTGAATGAAAACGGACTACTAGCACACGAAACGCTTTTTATTGATGATACTTCGATTAATACCGACGCTGCGGAAAAAATGGGGATTCGGGGAATGTATCTGAAGCCGGGAGAAGATATTAAAACTTTGTGCGAAGATTAAAATCTTCGCACAAAGTTTATTCATATGCTGTGCGAAGTCGAAACTTCGCACAGCATAGCTGACAAAATGCACTATGGAAACCATTACACGCAAAACACTCATCTACAAAAGCGGGCTCGGCATGCTGTGCATCAATCATGTGCGCGGATGCAGCCATGGGTGCCACTATCCGTGCTATGCATTTATGATTGCCCATTCGCATCAACAGGTGAAATCGTATGATGAATGGTGTAATCCGCAGCTGGTTTCCAATGCAGCAGAATTGCTCACAAAAGAGCTTTCACGCAAAAGAAAAATGCCTGATCGAATTCATCTTTGCCTGAGCACTGATCCGTTTATGTACGGGTATCCTGAAGTGACAGAAATAACATTGAAACTGATCCGGATCATGAATTCATGCGGTGTTCATGCATCGGTGCTTACCAAAGGAATACTTCCTGAAGAACTGGCAGATGAAAAAATATACAGTAATAAAAACACGTACGGCATCAGTCTCATATCGCTGAACGAAGATTTCAGAAAGCGATGGGAGCCTGGAGCAGCGACATATTTCGAAAGAATTGCGGCATTAAAAAAGCTGAGCGAAAAGGGTTTCCCAACACTTGTTCACATGGAACCTTACCCGACTCCTAATATCATTCAGCAGGATTTAGGTGACATACTGGAAGCTGTTTCCTTCGCTGATACCATTCAGTTTGGCGGGTGGAATTACAACAACCTTTCAAAGCAATTCAGCGAATACAAACAGTTCTATACCAATCAGGCGTCGCTTGTGAAGCGATTTTGCAAGGACCACAATATTCATTGCGAGACTTTTTAACTGAACCAGTCAATTACTTCGAAGATCAAAGCGCCTTCAATCAGAAATCTTCTGCCACCTTCACCGCAAAGCGGGCCACAATCATAAGAGTAGGTCTGTACCGTAATATTTGCAATCGGGCCATATTTCCTTTTATCGTAAATCATGCATTGTCCATTTTGCAGCAGATCTGCCATCCGGTATTTTAAGCGCAGCAGCAGGTTGTTTTTCTCTGCGATCTGAGCAGCATCAATGATTTTCAAATTTATCGCAGCTTTATCAACAAGCTCCAGCAATTTTTCGTCGCCAGGAATGCCAGGATTCTCGTTTATCCATTCAGCCAGATTAGTCCGGAATAGCTTGAATGAAGCTGATATCACATAACTGTCATTTCTGAATAAAACCACCGAAACAGGATCATCAATCTTTTGCAGCAGTATTACGGTTGTGTCGTTTTGAGCTTCGCCCTCACGCACCTGATCCTGTGCCGAAGCGGAAACAGTCTGCAAGAAAATTATTGCCGCCAAAAGAGCTTGTTTACATATTTTCATAGCAAATGTATTTAAACACAGTTGTGCGAAGTTTGAAAACTTCGCACAACGCTACTATTCGCACCAACGCTTCACATCTTCCAGCGTAGGCATGGCAATTTCCAGTTTCAGTTTCTTGCGCATTCCACCCAGATCGTTGAACATCTTGTTCGGGTTTGCACTCTTCAAATCATCAAGTGAGTTGATGTTCATTTTCATTAGCACCGGCGCCCAATCTGCATGAACACCAGCTTCGACGAGCTGTTCCGGCGTAATGGCTTCTTTCTTTTTTTCCGGGCGCATTTGCGGGAAGAACAATACATCCTGAATCGAAGGACTGTTTGTCATGATCATAGTCAATCGGTCAATGCCAATTCCAAGACCTGCTGTGGGCGGCATACCCAGCTCGATGGCGCTCAGAAAATCTTCATCCAGCATCATGGCTTCTTCATCGCCGCGCTTTCCGAGTTCAAGCTGATCTTCGAAACGTTTGCGCTGATCAATCGGATCGTTCAATTCGCTATAGGCATTACAGATTTCTTTACCGTTCACGATTGCTTCGAAGCGCTCAACCAGTCCCGGTTTGCTGCGGTGTTTCTTTGCAAGTGGTGACATTTCAACCGGATAATCCATAATGAAAGTCGGCTGCATGAGCTTTCCCTCGCAGGTTTCTCCAAATATTTCATCTATCAGTTTCCCTTTTCCCATGGAAGGGTCGGTCTGAATATTCAGTTTGGCAGCGGTTTCACGCAAAGCAACTTCATCCATTTCCGAAATGTCGATGCCCGTATATTCATGAATGGCTTCGAACATAGTGAGCCGTTTCCAGGGACGCTGAAAATTGATTTCGTTTTCACCAACTTTCACAATGGTAGATCCAGTGAGGTCTATAGCAATTTTCTCCACCATTTCTTCAACAAGTTCGGCCATCCAGTTGTAATCTTTATAAGCCACATAGAGCTCCATCTGCGTGAACTCAGGATTATGGAAACGATCCATCCCTTCGTTGCGGAAGTCTTTTGCAAATTCAAAAACACCGTCGAAGCCGCCAACAATGAGACGTTTCAGATAAAGTTCATCGGCAATCCGAAGATAAAGAGTCTGCTGGTGTGTATTATGAAAAGTCGTGAAAGGCCGTGCAGCCGCGCCTCCGTAAATGGGCTGCAGAATTGGAGTTTCAACTTCAAGATATCCTTTTGTCGTCAGAAATTCGCGCATCGAATTGGTGAGCATTGATCGCTTGATAAAAGTTTCGCGCACCTGCGGATTGACGATCAAATCGAGCGAGCGATTGCGGTAGCGCTGTTCGGGATCGGTAAAAGCGTCGTACACTTTGTCATCTTTTTCCTTTACAATCGGAAGTGGTTTTACCGATTTGGCCAACAAAGTGAAAGACTGCGCATGCACAGAAATTTCACCAGTCTGAGTGATGAATCCAAATCCCTTCACGCCTATGATATCGCCAATATCGAAAAGTTTTTTAAATACAGTATTGTACAAAGTCTTGTCCTCGCCCGGGCAAAGATCGTCGCGTTTGAAATAGACCTGAATACGGCCCTGTGCGTCTTGTATTTCTGCAAACGAAGCAGCGCCCATGATTCTACGTGTCATGATGCGGCCAGCTATTGAAATTTCCTTAAATTTTTCAGGATTCGATTTAAATTCGTTCAATATTTCACCGGAGTAAGCGGTAACGGGATACAATGCGGCAGGATAAGGCTCAATGCCAAGTTCATGCAGCTGGGTCAGCGCTTCGCGCCGCAGGACTTCCTGTTCGGATAATTCGGACATAGGTCTGTAATTTTTTGCAAAGATACAAGGATTGACAGTATTAGCAAAAAGAGAACTTTTTTATCTTTGCATAAAATCTACAAAAGATGAAAACAGTTATCATCAGTGCTTCGTTTTTCTTGATACTTTCAATTGGGCTTTCACAGGAAATAACCTGGGACTGGCAGACAACCTTTGGTGGCACAGGATCAAACCACCCGATTGTACTAACTCAGGATCATATGAATAATTCCTTGGTTCTGGGAGTTTTCAACGGAGAACTCATTCTTGATACAACCGTCTTAAACAGCGGAATTGCAGATCATTATTATCTTGCAAAATTTAATGATTTCGGAGATGCTTGCTGGATAAAAGATTTGTACTATAGTGGATTATCCTATGCTGTTGATATTGATGCGAATTTAGACAACGAGATTTTCGTCGCCGGCAAGGAAATAACAAATCCTCTGTATGGAGAAGGTTTCATAAAAGTCGTTAAGTTTAACGATCAAGGTGCTGAATTATCGGAAATTAAGACCGATACAGTGCGTTACTCAGATATCACATGTCTCGAGCTGGATGATTCTGGAAGTATATATATTTCAGGAGGATATTCTTATGATTTTTCCATTGACACAATTGACTGGGTTCAGAATAATGGAATTGACATGTTTTATATCAAACTTGATACAGCAGGCAATGTGCTTTTCGGCAGAAATGCGTGGATATCAGGTATGGATGGATACGGAGTTTATAAAATGGCAACTGATGCGTTTGGTAATTCTGTATTAGGAGGCGCCATAGCTGCTGTTGCTGATTTTGGCAATGGAGTCACCCTTAACCCTGTTGGAATTGCTCCTTTTGCCGTATATTACGATGCTATCGGTAATGCGCAATGGGCAAAAAACGGAATTTCAAATTGTCAGGGTGAACTTTCGGATTTGGACATATACAACGGGAAAGTATTTACAACCGGATATTATTGTGAAGATTTGGTTTTTGGCGATGACACTATTTCGGCTCCATCCAACTTGAATATGTATTTTGCAACTTTTTTTATTGATGGATCCCTGGACACGTTATTCTCATTGTCAAGCATCGGTTCCAACGGTGATGATCAGGGAGTCAATATTACACATGATTCATTCGGGAACTTTTATTTTACAGGAGGATTTGGCGACACACTGATCTTTGGAACTGATACACTTCTTGAAGATACTTCATTTGTTTCACCCGACTTGATTGCCGACGACTATATGGTTGGAAAATATGATTCAGATCATAATCCAATAGCGGCATATAGATTGAATAATATTGAAAATTTTTTTGGTTGGGGAGATTTATACACAAATCCTGCAGGCGATGTGTACTTTGTTGGAGTTTCATTGGATACAGTTAATAAATCAAATACCGGACAATCATATATTGCAAAGAAAGGATCAATCGCTTTTGGAATACCTCAAGAAGAATATTGTTTTTCACGGCCATTACTCAAATCATATCCAAATCCGGTTAGTGACAAAATTACGGTTAAGTTGACAGACAGGAATGATAAAATCAGCAGATATGAGATTTACAATATTGACGGGAAGATCCTCAGTGCCGGAACCGCGGATTCTTCGTCTACAGAAATTAGTACAGGTTCACTCTCCGATGGAAATTACATCATTTGCGTTTTGAGTGATAAAGGAAACAGATTTTCCGTAAAATTTCTAAAACAATAAAACTGTTTGATTTTTTCTGAGGCGATATAAAAATGATCGCCTCTTTTTTTATTCATTTTCTTCATAACTTCGCAAAAAAATGAATATGCCGGATCTGAAGAAAAAACACCTGATTCTTTTAAGTCTTTTGTCTGCCCTTCTGCTGGGTCTTGCATGGCCACTCCGGGGATTTCCGTTTCTGATTTTCATTGCACTGATTCCTCTGCTGATGGTTGTTGAACAGATCCGGCAGAACCCCGGCCGTTTTCGATTGATGGCCACTTTTCGCTACAGTTACATCACTTTTCTTTTCTGGAATGCAGCCACCACCTATTGGATCTGGAACTCAACCGAGATCGGCGCCTTGTTTGCCATTTTCGTAAACAGTCTTCTGATGGCTCTTGTAGTGCAGCTTTCAGCTTTCATCCGACATAATCTGAAAAACAATATTGTTGGAATTGCTATCCTGCCTGTTCTCTGGATTGCTTTTGAATTTCTGCATCAGGACTGGGATCTGTCGTGGACATGGCTCACTTTCGGAAATGTTTTCGCTTCGCGCGTTTCGTGGGTCCAATGGTATGAATTTACCGGGGTTCACGGAGGTTCGCTCTGGATCTGGGTTATAAATATATTGCTGTTTCAGCTCATTGCCCCATTTCTATCCAAAAAGAAAATGTGTGTCTTCGGACGAAACTTTCTCATTGCTGCATTATTTCTGACTTTCGCGCTGCCCTCCACATGGTCGCTCTGGCGTTACTATTCTTATGAAGAGAAGCAAAACCCTGTGGACATTGTGTTGCTACAGCCCAACCTGAATCCATATACCGAAGAATACACGCTGAAAGTGCACGAGGTGATGGACCGGCTGTTTACAACACAAACAAAAAGCATTGTTGACTCAACGGTTGATTTCATCGTAGCTCCAGAAAGCGTATTGCAGGAAGGCATGTTTGAAGATGAATTTCAATATTCACTCAGCGTTAGAAAAATCAAGGAATTTCTTGTAGAATTTGCACCCCAATCGCAATTTGTTTCAGGTGCCGGAACATTCAGAATGCTAAAGCCAAATGAACCCATAACTGCTGCCGCAAGACGCTACAACAGCCATTCGTACTACGAAGCATTTAATACAGCTATGTTCTTGGATTCGCTTGGAATTCCTGTTGTCTATCACAAAAGTAAGCTTGTAGCCGGTGTCGAACAAATGCCTTTTGTTCATCTCATAAAGCCCATTGAGAAACTGGCCATCGATCTGGGCGGAACCGTCGGGACCCTTGGTAAAAGCAAAGACAGAACGGTATATACTAAAGGAAAAGTTCCTGTTAGCGCAGTCATTTGTTATGAAAGTGTGTATGGAGAATTCGTTACGGAATTTGTAGCCAACGGCGCTCAGATCATATTCGTAATTACAAATGATGGCTGGTGGAAAAACACAGGCGGACACCGTCAGCACTTCGTATATTCACGACTCCGGGCTGTTGAAACGCGGCGCTCAGTGGCACGCGCAGCCAACACGGGAATTTCATGTTTCATCAATCAGCGCGGCGATGTAATTCAGCAAACTCAATACTGGACCAGAGATGTCATCAGAAATAAAATCAACGCCAACGATGTCATCACTTTCTACGTTCGTCATGGCGATTACATTGGCCGTGCAATGACCGTGGTTTCAGGAATTTTGATGTTGATTGCATTGTTGCTGTATGCAGCAAATCGAATTGGACACAGAAAAACGCACCTGAAAGGATGATCCGGTATTTGCGGCTAATAAAATTCTCCCACACCATTTTTAGTCTGCCATTTGCGGCGGTAGGATTTCTGTTTGCGCTTGATTCAGGTTATAAATTACCTACGTGGCTAACAGCGCTCTGGATCCTGCTTGCACTGATTGCTGCACGCACAGCTGCCATGGCTTTTAACCGATGGACCGATTACCGGATTGATGCAAAAAATCCTCGCACGCAGCAACGCGAAATTCCTGCCGGAATTATAAAACCTGCGCAGGCACTGATGCTCGCAGTTATTTCTTCTGCTATTTTCATTCTGCTCGCTGCGCTTATCAATGAATTGTGCCTGTGGCTCAGCCCGCTTGCACTGTTGGTTATACTTGGGTACAGCTACACAAAAAGGTTCACATCGCTGGCACACCTCGTTCTCGGTATTGGCCTGGGAATAGCGCCGGCAGCCACTTTCATCGCAGTTACCGGAACTTTCGATGCCGGACTTTTATTTTTGTGTTTTGGCGTGATGCTCTGGACTGCAGGATTCGACATCATTTACGCGCTGCAGGATATTGAATTCGATCGGAGCGAAAAACTACATTCGATTCCGGCCGCCATCGGATACAAAAAATCAATGTGGCTGTCGGCCGCATTCCACGCCATTTCCATGACCCTCATGTTTGCGTTCTGGTTATATATTTATGGAAATTCAATTGTACTTGCCGGCGTAATTCTGTTTTCGATCATGCTCATCTATCAGCACATCGATGTGCATATGCATGGACTGAAAAAGATCAACCTCGCTTTCGGAACAATGAACGGAGTCGCAGCGCTTGTTTACGGAACGGCGTATTTAATTGCGTTTCTGTTGAATTAGCATCCTTAAGTTTCAGACTTCGGTAAACAACAGGTAAATCTTTTTTATCTTCGGACAATATCATCAGCACATCGCAAGCTTCGATTACGGTTGAACCTTTAGGAGTCACGAATCGGTCACCGCGCCGAATCATAGCAATGATTGATGTTGCCGGAAAGCGCAGGTCGACAATGCGTTTCCCAATGGCATAGCCGCCCTCAGGGATAATAATTTCTTCAAGCGCAGATTTATCTTCGTCATCGAGTATCCGGTCTATGGCCGTCTGTTGCCGCATTGACCGAGGGACAGTCACTTTCAGCCATCGCGCAATAACATGCAATGTTGTTCCCTGAACCAATACCGAACTCAGGGAAATAAAAAATACCACATTGAAAATAACACCGGCTTTATCGATTCCGGCAAGCAACGGGTAAGTAGCAAAGACAATTGGTACTGCACCGCGTAATCCTACCCAGGAAATGAATAATTTTTCGCGTGTCGGAAATTTGAATGGTAAAAGACTTATCAACACAGCAACCGGTCTGGCAACCAAAATTAAAAAAGCAGAAATGGCCAAACCTATACCTAAAAACGGGATGATATGCGACGGATAAACAAGGAGACCCAATGTCAAAAAAAGAATAATCTGCATAAGCCAGGCGGTTGCATCAAACATTTTCAGAATGGTGCGCTTATGCATCAGCTTTTGATTTCCAAGATATACGCCACAAATATAAACCGCCAGAAATCCATTGCCTTCGATCAGATCCGTTGCATAAAATGTGATGTAAACAAGCGACAGCATCAAAATCGGATAAAGTCCTTCAAACGTAAGTTTGATGCGATTAATAATTTCTTTGCCAACAAATCCGAATCCAAATCCGGCAGCCGCACCAACAGCCATATGTGCAACAAACGATTGCAGGACATCGGTTACTCCGGTCGCACTGTTAACCACCAATTCGAGTAAACCGATAACCAAAACAAAAGCCATCGGATCATTGCTGCCACTTTCGAGCTCCAGCGTAGGTCTCAATCCTGATTTCAATGCGAGATTTTTTTCGCGCAAAATTGAAAACACGGCAGCCGCATCGGTCGATGAAACAATTGCCCCAAGCAGTAATCCTTCAAAAATAGTGAAATCGGTCATCTGCCATACAAACAAGCCAATGAAAGTTGCCGTCAGAATAACGCCGAAAGTGGATAGCATTATCCCGCGGCCCACAATGGGTTGCACCCGCGCCCAATCAGTTTCAAGTCCCGATGAAAACAGTATAACACAAAGACTGATAACTCCAATAAATTGTGCAATCTGGGGATCATTAAACTGGATTCCTCCAAGCCCCTCACTGCCGGCAAGCATTCCAACCGCCAGAAAAAAAACAAGCATGGGCAGACCGAAACGAGCAGAATTGCGTGCAATGATGATACTCGCGAAAAGGAGCAACGAGCCGATCAGCATTATATTTTCGATGGTCAGAGTCATAGAGCCTTTTTCATGAATTCACAAAACTACTAAAAAAAAGCAGAAGAATATTTTCAACTTTCAACAATCCAATCATAATCTGTATTTTTGCATTAAAACCATATCATGATCATCATCGGCATTACAGGAACACTTGGCGCAGGAAAAGGAACCATCGTGGATTATCTGGTTCGCAACCGCGATTTTGTACATTTTTCGGTACGGCAGTTTTTACTGAAAGAAATCCGCCGACGCAAAATGCCCGAAAACCGTGACAGCATGGTGACTGTAGCCAATGAACTGCGTGCAAAACATGGCGCTTCGTATATTGTAGAACAGTTACACGATCAGGCCGTGAAGAACGGTAAGCATGCCATCATCGAGAGTATCCGCACCACAGGCGAGATTGAGGCGTTGCGCTCCAAAGGCGGATTTTTTCTGCTGGCCATCGATGCCGATGCTCGCATCCGCTTCCAGCGCATTCTGCAGCGTGGTTCTGAGACCGACAACATTGATTACGACACTTTCATTGCCAACGAAAACCGTGAAATGAACGGCGCCGATCCGGCTACTCAGAACCTGATGAAATGTATAGAAACCTCTGATTTCGCACTCGACAACAATGGTACTTTTCAGCAGCTGTTCGATCAGATCGAGCGCATCATGAACGAGGTAAAAGCGCGAGAAGAAGCCGCTTCGGCCGGGATTCCGTACAGCCGCCCTTCGTGGGATGAATATTTCATGGAAGTCTCCAACACCGTTGCCAAGCGCGCTACCTGCGACCGCGGCCGTTCGGGCTGTGTGATTGTGCGCGACAAACGAATTCTGGTCACCGGCTATGTGGGTTCGCCCATCGGGTTGTCGCACTGCGACGAGGTCGGACATCTGTTCAAAAAAATGATACACGAGGACGGCCGCACCACCACACACTGTGTGCGCACCGTTCATGCCGAGCAAAATGCGATTACACAGGCCGCACGCTACGGAATATCGCTCGACAACGCAACTTTATATTGCAAAATGACACCCTGCCGAACCTGCGCCATGCTGATCATCAATTGTGGCATCAAGCGCGTGGTGTGCGAGTTCCGCTATCACGACGGAAAAGAAAGCGAGTCTATGTTTGCCGAAGCCGGCGTAAAGATTGAGTATTTCAATGATGAAGTTTTGAGCTACGAGAATCAGTAACGAATAGTCACCCGTCAACGTGAAACGCTGCAGGCAGGAGACGCGCGACCAGGTTAAGGTCAAGGACGAGAGGCGAAGCCGTCAAAAAAAGCTGCGAAGCTCAATCGGATGCGCCTCCGCCTCCTGCGGAGTAAACTCCGGCGCAAAATACATTAGCCGATGGCCCCGCCGGGCGGGATAAACTCCGCCTCGGGTAAAACGTGCGCAGCATCCGTAAATTAGAAGGGTCACGCGTCAGAGACGCGCGCCCAATATCAGTTGTAAAGTTAAAAGTTATACGGTTTAAAGGCGACGTAGATTTTAAGAGGGCGACACCATTAATCAGGCATTGCAGAGAAATTGCTATTTTTGCATACAATTTCACATCATTTCAACAATGGACTACAATCATCGCGAGACCGAAGCCCGGTGGCAGAAATACTGGGCTGACAATAAGACTTACCGTTCGGAAATAAATCCGGACAAGCCAAAATATTATGTGCTCGATATGTTTCCCTACCCATCGGGTGCAGGACTGCATGTCGGACATCCGCTCGGATACATCGCTTCGGACATTTTTGCCCGTTACAAAAAACTGAAAGGGTTCAACGTGCTGCATCCAATGGGCTACGATGCTTTTGGGCTTCCGGCCGAACAGTATGCCATCGAAACCGGCCAGCATCCTGCAATCACGACCGATGTAAATATCAAACGCTATCGCAGCCAGCTCGATAAAATCGGCTTCTCGTTTGACTGGGACCGCGAAGTACGCACATCGGATCCGGCGTATTACAAATGGACGCAATGGACATTTATTCAATTGTTTCATTCATGGTTTGATAAGTCTCAACAGAAAGCACGTCCAATCAAAGATCTGATCACGCTTTTAGAAGACAGCGGCAATGAAAATATTCCTGCTGCTCATTCCTGCGATGTGATTTTCACCAGCTCCGAATGGAATGTAATGAGCGAAGAAAAACAATCGGACATTCTAATGAATTACCGGCTTGCATATTTGGCGGACACTATGGTGAACTGGTGTCCCGCGCTGGGAACGGTTCTCGCAAACGATGAAGTGAGCGAAGGATTCAGCGTTCGTGGCGGACATCCGGTGGAGCGCAAAAAAATGAAACAATGGTCGTTGCGCATTACTGCTTATGCTGACCGCATGCTTGAAGGACTCGAAAGAATTGACTGGCCTGAAAATATAAAAGAAATTCAGCGCAACTGGATTGGCCGGAGCGAAGGCGCCATGCTGCGTTTCCTGCTGGCCGATCATCCGGATAAGCATCTGGAAATTTTTACAACCCGCCCCGATACTGTGTTTGGAGTGACATTCATGTCAGTCGCACCGGAACATGAATACGTTGAACTGCTCACCAAACCAGAACAAAAAGAAACTGTTGCTGCTTATGTGAAACATGCGAAAAACCGCAGTGAGCGCGAGCGTATGACCGATGCAAAAATTCCGAGCGGTGTTTTTACAGGTTCGTATGCCATCAATCCGTTCAACGGAAAAGCAGTTCCTGTGTGGGTTGCAGACTATGTGCTCAGTGGTTACGGAACCGGAGCAGTCATGGCCGTTCCAGCTCACGACAGCCGCGATTACGCATTTGCAAAAAATTTCGAATTACCCATCGTCGAAGTAATTAAAGGCGGTAATATCGAAGAAGAAGCATTCGAATCAAAAGAAGGCGTCTGCGTTAATAGCGGATTCATAAATAACATGATTGCGCGTGATGCAATAAAAAAAGTAATTGAACATGCCGAAGAAAAAGGATTCGGTTATGGCAAAATAAACTTCCGCTTGCGCGATGCTATTTTCAGCCGCCAGCGCTATTGGGGCGAGCCATTTCCGGTGTATTACAAAAACAGAATTCCATACACGATTGATGAATCTGATCTCCCGCTCCAATTGCCGGAAGTAGATAAATATTTACCGACCGAAACCGGCGAACCGCCGCTGGCGCGCGCCAAAGATTGGCATACCAAAGCCGGATTCCCTTACGAAACGTCGACCATGCCTGGCTTTGCGGGATCGAGCGCCTATTATTTCCGCTACATGGATCCGCGCAACGACAACGAATATTTTTCGAAAGAAGCCGTGAACTACTGGAAAAGCGTTGACTTTTACGTCGGTGGAGCAGAGCATGCAACGGGACATTTGATGTATGCCCGCTTCTGGAATAAATTTCTTTTCGATATTGAACTGGCTCCTGAAGATGAACCATTCCGTAAAATGATTAATCAGGGAATGATTCAGGGGCGTAGTAATTTTGTGTATCGTGTAAAACCCGAACGCATGGCTGAATTCGTGCTCTGGGAGATGATTCGCGATAAACAAATGGGTGTAGAATTTAAAAAAGGATACACGCTGGGAGAATTCTCATTTGATTTCTTTAGTTCTGAAAGCCACACTATCATTGAGGTGAAGAGCTCCCGTGATATTCTGGAACGTCTTCCCGCATGTGCGGAATTTGCTGAAAAAAACAATTGCCAGCTGCTCATGTTCAGCATTGTTGATGTGATTCTGCATACCGATGATGTTTTGAGGAAAATCAAAAAAGCACTATCCGGAAAAGAAGTCGCTCCGTTCGATATGATAGACGAGTGGGAAGAAGCACCCATCTTTGCTTCGAAGAATGTTTTTGGTCGCGAACAGTTTTCATTTCCCGTGCATGTTGACATAAATATTGTGGACAACGATGTACTTGATATCGACGCTTTCCGCGCATGGAGACCCGAATACACCACTGCACGCTTTCTTCTTGAAGACGAAAAATATGTGTGCGGCTACGAAGTCGAAAAGATGTCGAAGTCGAAATACAATGTGCAGAATCCGGATGATCTCGTTGAAAAATATGGTGCCGACACACTGCGCATGTATGAAATGTTTCTCGGTCCGGTAGAGCAGTCAAAGCCCTGGGATACCAACGGAATCGAAGGCGTGTCGCGGTTTATACGCAAGCTTTGGAAACTGTTTGTTGGCGAAGATGACACATTGCTTGTCACGGATGACGCGCCAACAGCGGCCGAGCTGAAAGTGCTACACAAAACACTGAAGAAGACCGAAGAAGATATTGAACGCTTTTCGCTGAACACCTGCGTGAGTACATTTATGATTTGTGTGAACGAACTCGGCGATCTGAAATGCCGTAAGCGCGCCATTCTTGAACCACTGCTGATTGCGCTCTGTCCGTTCGCACCGCATATTGCCGAAGAATTATGGAGCAAACTTGGCAACACCGAGACCATATCCAAAGCCACTTTCCCAAAATGGGACGAAAAATATATGATTGAAGACACGGTGAAATATCCGGTTTCGTTCAATGGCAAAATGCGTTTCATTCTCGAAGTTGCTGCAGGCACCGCAAAGGAAGAAGTTGAGAAACTCGCGCTCAGCGCGCCCGAAAGTCAGAAATGGCTCGAAGGCAAAGCTCCGAAAAAAATCATTGTGGTGCCGGGGAAGATTGTGAACGTTGTGATATAGCGGTTGTGCAAAGTTTCAAAACTTCGCACAGCGCTTCAAACTTCGCACAACGGTTTTCAATTCATAAACTGCGACAGAAAATACCAGTAAACTTTATTCATTTCCTTTGGGCTCACCGTGCGGAAAGCAGGTTTGGAGCCATCAAAGCGGCCTATGATTTCTTCTGAATAGCTTACAATAATTTCAACGCCTTGCGGGTTAATCAGCGGGGTTTCATCTTTTGGCGTATGATACACAGGCGGCAGGCCGGAGGTGAAATAAATATAGGGCGTTTTGTTTTTATAAAAACACGTATGATCTGAGGCATCAACAGCGCCATTAAATTTCTTCAACTTATAGCCGGCGTACTCGTTTTCAGGAACAAGTGAATCCCACAGCAGCGTTGTACCCAATCCGTAAATATCGAGCTGATCCGTTTTCCATCCCAGACGACCTACCATATCGAAGTTCATATAAAACGCAATTTTTTCGAACGGATAGAGATTGCTTGAGCAAAAATAATTGGAGCCTACGAGGCCCTGTTCTTCTGATCCCCAGCAAGCCAGAATGTAATTGTATTTTGTAAGATTTCCGGAGCTCAGATAGCGCGCCATTTCAATCACAGCAACAGTTCCGCTGGCGTTATCATCGGCGCCGTTATTAATGTACAGCGCACTGTCTTTGGTGTAATTGCCGATATGATCGTAATGACCACCAATCACGATAGTGTAAGGCGCGTTGTTTTCGATATAACCGAGAATATTGTTTGATTTTACAATAACAGTATCGCCTTTGTCATCGGTTTTTGTTCGCAGCACAAACTCCTGTCTGAAGCCATCAGCACCCGGAACGGGAATCAATCCGCATTTTGTGTACTCAGAAATAATATAATTCCCGGCGCGCATTTCATACTCCGACCCGCCTTCGCGACCCATGAGCGAATCATGAGCCAGCAATGAAATGTCGTAGAAAATGCGGTTTGAACGAGTAGAGTCGTCAAACGAAAATGCAGTCTGCGCTGTTGCAACAGACGATATCACGACAAAAAACAAAAGCAGAATTCTCATAATTAAAAAGTATAACGAAGAAAATCGAGAGATATTATAGTGTGGAAAATGGCGGAACCACTGTGATTCCGGGCTTGTATTCCTGGGTGAGCAATGAAACGAGAAAGCGGTAATGTTCTTCGTTGGCAACAAAATCGAGGTTGCTGGTATCGGCAACCACCACGCGCAACGAGGGCTGTTCGTGAAAATATTCGAAATAACTTTTCTGAATATTCTCAAGATAATCAAGCGAAATATCCTGCTCATATCCACGGCCGCGACGAACAATATTTTCCTTCAGCTTTTCGGGTGGAAGGTGCAGATACAAAATGATATCGGGTCGCGGAAGATTGCTGTCGATAATTTGAAACAGATTTTTATACAATCTGTATTCGTCATCCTGCAACGTTTTCCGGGAAAAAATGAGTGATTTTGGAAATATATAATCTGAGATCAGAAAATCGCTGAACAGATCCGGATTGAGCACATTATCCTTGAACTGCTTGAATCGAGCAGCCAAAAATGACAATTCGAGCGGAAAAGCATAGCGTTCCGGGTTCTTGTAAAATTTGGGAAGAAAGTCGTTTTCCTCAAATTGCTCGAGGATGAGTCTCCCATTGAAATCAGCAGCCAGTCTGGTTGCGAACGATGTCTTACCTGCACCGATGCAACCTTCAATGGTAATAAAGCGATAGGGGAAATTCATGGCAACGCGTTAGCGTCTCAAAGTTACAGTAAGTTTTGATTCATCGGGACATTCCCCGAGTAAAACCTTTACAGATTTTTTGAACACAGGGTGAATAAAGTCCGGACAAAGCTCTGCAAGCGGCTCTAAGACAAAGCGACGAAGATGCATTTTATTATGCGGAATTATCAGATCTTTGGTATTCACCACTACATCATCGAAAAATATAATATCCAGATCAATGGTGCGATCGGTATATTCCGAAAAAATACTTGGCTTAAGTCGCCCAAGCTTAACCTCTATAGCTTCGAGTTTCAGCAAAAGTTGCTGGGGACTTGCATCTGTTTTTAATTCAATACAAAGATTGAGAAACCGTTTGTCAGAACGAAATCCGACAGGGTCTCCCTCATATGTACTGCTTACCCTGACCACTTTTCCCACATAGGTCCTGATTGAATCTATTGCCTGTTGAAGCAATCCTTCACGGTCACCTTCGTTCGATCCCAACGAAATAAAAATATTGTGGCGATTCATGCAGGCAAATATATAAATTTGTTGACTTCCACGAAAAAAATAAGAGTTAATTTGTTAAATGCACATCTGTATAGATAAACGAAATCGACATACACGATATTGTTTTATTTATCGAATACATTTACATAATTAGATGTATTCTGTTAACAAAAACCTACCTTTTCGCGTCCCACTCCAGCAAAAATTCCGCAAGAAATAATTCAAGCGTGGCATGTCTGCCCTCGGCGAGTCGTTTGCCAGCGGATGTTTCCATTCGGTCTTTCAACAACAGAAGCTTTTCGTAAAAATGATTTATCGTATGGGATTTATTATTCTGATATTCCCCAAAACTATTGGAAGTCGATGGGCCTGCTTCGGGATCAAACATAGGTCTGCCCTTCAGAGCGCCATAGGCAAAAGCACGCGCAATACCTATGCTCCCAATGGCATCGAGGCGATCAGCATCGCGTACACAGCGGCCTTCGGGTGAGAGCGGCATATCAGCCACGCCATTTCCTTTAAAAGAAATTTTCTCAACTACATCAATGATTTGATTGGCCTGTTCATTCGAAAGTCCCGTTCCTTCAATCAATTCGACTATTTCTTCCCTGTGATTTACAGTTCCATTGGCCGAAAGCTTGTGATCGCCAACATCGTGCAACAAAGCGATAAGAGCAACAATAAAAGTATCGCAATTTTCTTCTTTGGCAATCCGGACAGCCACCCGATAAACCCGCATGATGTGATCAATGCCGTGTCCGCTGCCATCTTCGGCAAACTTCTCACGGACACGCTTCATCACTGTTTCTGTAATCTGCAATTCCGAGTTATGATCAGTCATTCCAGTAATAGCTGTATTTCCTAACTGTTTTTTCCGGCTTCATTTTCCCGCTGTACACGCGGTATTCAGTAATGACTTCTTTCTTTTTTCTGCCTGCTTTGTTGAAGAAGTTTTTCGTTTTCCGCACCACAAATCCATCGGCCAGATGCTTCTCAATCGTAGGATGCGAGCCATTCCGGCCATATACCCATACGATCGACAACGTGGTGTCTCCGTGAGAAATCACATCCTGCCCGAGTCTGAACCCAAACTGATCATATTTGTACCGAATGTCTGAAATGGTGTCTGAGCCGTTCATTCCAACCATCCGCAACATTTTTCCGTCGGGATTATAAGAATACAATTCCGACAAAGTCATTGTTCTGTTGCTGTCAGTGATTATCTCCGTTCTTTCTTTTACAAGTCCTTCAGGCGTATAATCGTAACTTGAAATAATTTTTTTTCGTTTTCCAAAATAGGCTTCCTCTTCAATCAATTTACCCGCGTTGTTGTACTTATAAAAAGTCTCGCCAGTAACCAGACCTTGTTTCGATTCGCGTTTTTTCTCCAGTAATCCTTTGTCATTATACGTATAGGAATAATCAGTCACATCCACTTCGTCAATATAGTGTCCCGAGCGGATCAGTTTTCCTTTATCATATATCATGAATTCCCGGAACCACAATTCCGGTTCTTCGTTGAGCCGCGTTTCTTTTGTAAGAAGATTGCCGTGAATGCCATAGGAGCGTTTTTCTACCAATTTTTTTTGCTCGAAAACCCGAACAGAAAAAACCGTATCCTGCGCATAACCACTAATGGTCAACGCTGAAAGCAAAATCAGAAATGTGATTGTTTTCATCATTTTTTGTTTTTGTCTTTTTTCTTTCGTTCCCATAATTCTCTGAATCTGTCAAAATCTTTACGGTAAAAAATGGCCACACCTTGCGTATAGGGCGCATTGTTGGCAACCACATCCACAGTGTTGGATCGGTTGAATGCTTTTACACGAATTTTCCCATCCTCCGAAATTTTATACTCTATGCTCACATCGCCGGCAATATTCGATGCCGACTGGGTTTCAGAAGTACCAAGCTGATTTCCTCCAATTTCAAGATTGGTCTCAAGTACAATCCGGTCATTCAGAATCTGCGTGCTGAGCGCGATTTCGACCTGTGAAGAAGTAACCTGATCACCCTGATTGTAACTAAATCCAACATCGAAATCGTTGCTGATCTGCGACAACCAGTTTCCAAACTGATTCGAAATAAGTTCAATGGAAGTATTCCCGAGTCCCTGACTGATAGGGCTGTTATACGTGTTACGCTCTGTCGGAATAAACGAATTCAGAATCAGTAAAGCAAACACCTGACGATTCATTTCTTCGGAATTAGCGATAACCGTTTTTACAAGATTCTTAGTATTTTCATCCGATTCAGGCAAATCGAGGTCAAAAGAAATATCGGGGCTAAGTAAATCGCCGGTCAAATGCATCAGACAGCTGACTGGCACTTTGCTTTTATACTGCTCCGATTCTCCGTCCACTGGAAACAGCTCGTAGAGCGATGTTTTGATAGAATAACGTGCATATAAATCCATCCGGCCAGCATAGGGATCGCCGTTCCACGTGATCACACCGCCCGGATCGACCAGGAATTTTTTATTGATCACATTTTCGAGTGTGAATAAATAATCGCCCTTTTCAATTTCAAGATTTCCATACATAAGAAATTCACCTGAACGATCAACAGTCATGCGCAACCGGCCTGCACCGCGACCTTTCATCACATCGCCGATTTTTGGATCAAAAACAATCTGCACTTCAGCATCGGGAGTGACATCGATATCAAACATCAGACTAACGCCCGAATCGCGCACCTTGACGTCTTTCTGCACAAATCCCGAATCGTTTTTGCCTGATACAAATGTGATAAACTCATTTTCGTAAACCTCACTGGAGGACGTAATCGGAATATACAGCACAGAGCCAGGCTCGGTTTTGGCAGCCACTTCTATAGCAATCTGATTAAAAGGTCCGGAAATTTTTACCACTCCGGTTGCATATGCTGTTCCGTAGAAATAATCATTGTCTTTAGCCCCTGTATTGAGAAACTGCATCTTTTCGGCCTTCAGGTTTATGTCGAGATTAAAATCCCTGAAATGATCGTGCGTGGCCCGAATATCTCCAGTTGCTTTGTTTCCTTTGGTGTCGAACACGGTGATATCGCGCAATGCAAATTCACTATTGGTAATCTTCAAAGTATCGGCAAACGAATAAAACATATTCAGGTAATCGACCATCACACTGGTTCTGCGGAAAACCACTTCCCCACCCACTTCTGGGTTATCGAGATTCCCTTTCACCGTTACCAATCCATCACACGATCCTTCCACTTTGCTGCAGAAAGATTTGAGGTAAGGCTGCACCAGCTTGAGATTAAACCGATCGAGCTTCACAACCATATCGATTACATTTTCCTCTCCGCGCGGATTGAAAAATCCTTTTATTTCAAGCGGCACATTTTGTCCAACGTTTCCTGTATAAATAATTGATGCTTCGCTGTAAACCGATTTTCGCACAGGATCCCACGAACTTTTGATTAATGCATCGCCTACAAAGTTTTTATTAAGGCTGAGTTTTTGAATCGTAAGATCAGCGCGGTAATCGGGCACATCGTACAAATTGCTTAATAAAACATATCCATTCACTTTGCCCTCCAGATCAACCCCTGCAGTCTTGGTCAGGTCGTCAAAATCGTCAAGCAAAACATTTTCGAATGTCACCTGAATCACATCATACGGATCTTTTGAAATTCGTCCATCGATGATTAATTTCTGTGATTTGGAATACAGCGCAAATTCATGAACACGCAAATAACTCGTATCAATTTCTATTTTCCCATCCTGCGCAATGTGAAACAGAGAATCATTCAGAATAAGATCACTCTCATCGAACTGAATGAGGACGGGCATGCCTTTGCGAAACAAAACACTGCCGCTCAGATCGCCCGAATAAGCTTTCTTGCTGTTGTCGTTCTGCCAGTTGATCGAAAATTCAGATTTGTCGTTTACCGTAACCGTATTTGCAACCAGATTACCCAATTCAAGACTATCGTTATAGGTAATATTATCGGACTGAATGGTGACGTAAATATTTTTGCCGAAAGTTTGAGCAATCACAACCGGGTTAACAGAGCTGATTGCGCCATATTTCAGATAGTTGGATGCAATCTGGGTATTCAGATAATTATCGGCCAGATTGAAATTTCCACGCAGAATAGTGCTCTTACTCACTTGAATTCCCGGCGCGAAAATATCCAGCACTGGCTGAACATCTTTGAAAGTGAAATCGTATTCAAAAGCTTGATTGCTGAATTTTTTATCCGTGCTGTCTGGCGCAATATAAGATGGAATATAATTGGAGAGATATTTAGTCAACGCATCGCCGATTTCGGAAAACACAAACTGACCTTTGATATTGCCATTTACCATGTCGCTCCGCAGTTCAATTTCTTTACTAAGCGAACTGGTTTCCTCCAGTTTCAGCGTTAATGTATGCATGGCAATTTCGCGGCGGCCTTCGTAATAACTAAATTCACTCAGACTGAGGCGACCCAGCATATTGTCCGGATTATCTCCTTTCACATTGATGTCGATAAAGCCGGAAAACCCAGCCAGACTATCGTTTCGGGCCAGGTGAAGTGCCGTCAGATTGAGATTCTCAACCTGTGCAATAAAATCAAAAACCGGAAGCTTGTCCGAAAAGTCAATCATCCCATCAAAATCCATAGTAAGATTCGGATCACTTGCAATCAGGCGGCCTTCAAAAATACCAGGTTTCACAGAGCCATTCACGCTAATGTGCGAATAGGAATACTGATTGTATTCCAGCGACAAAATTTCCGCATCTCCTTCAACAAAATAATTTTTCGCTGTGGAACCTCTGCCCGAAAAATCAACAGATGCCGTCAAAGATCCCAGCGGGACAGATTCGCCGACGATTGGCCGCAGATCGAAGTTTTCAACCAGGACCTGACCGCTGTATCGGGGATTGGGGAATGCGCCTTGCGATTGAACATCGGCCTTGACAAAACCTGCATTGGTGCGCGCCACAACGCTTGCGGTGAAATCATCCATTCGGCCGTCAACCTTTGCAGATAAACTGGCCTGAGTGATGGAACCCGCAACTGATGCCAGATTCAGGTTGTCACCTCCAGGAAGAACAAAAGAATCAATATCCTTCAGTTTTATATCGGCATTCACAAGATCGAAATGAATTTCAGCATTTTCAATGTCCGGCAACCCTTTCAGTTTTAAACTGAAATACATGTGAGAGCTTTTACCAAAGCCAAGTTTCATTTGTCCGGTTTCGAGATCAGCGATTGTGCCTTCGGCGTGTCCGTTGAGCATAACCGCGCTCTGCATTCCATTCAAATCAGGTGCAAACCGTGCGATATCGTCAAAGCCCACGCGCGAATTTCTAAAATCCGCATCCATGGTAACTTTATTGACAAAGTCATTGAATACCAACAGAGAGTCATATCTGAAAGCCAGGTCGAGATCAAGATTACTGCTGTTTGTGAGCAAACGCAGATTTTGCGCAGTAATGCTGTTATTCCGCATGGAAACCTGAGAAGACAAATGCCACAACGTGAATCCTGAACGCTCCTGCATGGCCAGATGCTTCAGATCAATGCTCGTTAATGTATCGCATTGCACCAGGTTTTGGCCGATCAGGTTAATATTTGTAAGATACAGGTTATTGAAATCGATGTTGCTTTTGGATAAAGTATCTTTGTGCATATCATGCCACAAGAAGCTGCAGTTGCGGAGTTCCACCATGCCAACATTTATAGGCGTAGACTCAGTTTTTTTAGTGGTTGTATCCTTTTTATCGCTTGCAAAATAATCCAGAATAAACTGCAGGTTTGAGTTTTCCTCATTGGGATAACGCACCAGACGGATTTCAGCTTCGCTAAGCAGAAGCCTTTTAAACTGCAACCTCGAAAAACCAGCAGCAAGGTTTTCGGGAGCAACCATAAGCTCTTTCGCAGCAAGCAAAGGTTTTCCGTGCTGGTCCTCGATGTAAAGGTCGAATAAAGTAATATCAAGAGGGAATATAATATCGACTGTCCCGATTTCTACTCTGGTGTGAAGTTCCTCCGATAAATATTCCGACAAGCGGTCAGCAATATATTGCTGAATAAAGGGCGTGCGCAGCAAAGCAAATACAGCAGCCGGAATGCAGAAGACCACCACATAGATGATCAAAAGGATACGTCCGGTTTTTTTGCTAAATTTGCTCATTCTTTCAACAATGGATACTTATATTCTCGGCATAGAATCTTCGTGTGACGACACTTCTGCGGCTGTGTTGCATAACAACTTTTTGCTGAGTAACGAGATAGCATCGCAAAAAGTACACGAACTTTTCGGGGGCGTTGTTCCCGAGCTTGCATCGCGTGCACACCAGCAAAATATCATACCCGTAGTCGAAGCCGCCATAAGTAATGCAAATATAGACAAAAAACAGCTTTCTGCAGTAGCTTTTACAAGAGGTCCGGGATTGCCCGGCTCGTTGATGGTGGGCGTCAGTTTTGCAAAAGCGTTTGCGTGGGCGCTTGGAATCCCGCTTATCGATGTCGATCACATGCATGCACATATCATGGCCAACTTCCTGCGAGTACCAGGTGAAACACGCGCTATGCCTGAGTTCCCGTTTCTTTGTCTGATCGTTTCAGGGGGGCACACGCAAATTGCCATTGTGCGCAATCCTTTCCAGCGCGAAATCATCGGCAACACCATCGACGACGCTGCCGGAGAGACTTTCGACAAGGCGGCCAAAATCATGAGTCTTCCCTACCCCGGAGGACCTGTGATTGACAAGCTGGCTCAGAGCGGAAATGCAACCGCATTCAAGTTTGCCAAACCCAGAATTCCCGATCTCAATTTCAGCTTTTCCGGATTAAAAACTTCCATTCTGTATTTTCTCCGTGATGAGTTGAAAAAAGACGAGCATTTTATTGAAAAAAACACTGCGGATCTTTGCGCTTCGATTCAGAAAACCATCATCGATATCCTGACCGAAAAAACAGAAAAAGCCATCAAAGAAACCGGCATCAAAACACTGGCGCTGGCGGGCGGCGTATCGGCCAACTCAGGGCTGCGGGCCGCAATGCAGCAACTGGCCTTGAAGTATAATTTGGATCTGCACATCCCGCAATTGTCTTATACCACCGACAATGCCGCCATGATTGCGATGGCCGGATATTTTCGCTACCAGCAGGGATTGTTCGCTGGCTTAGACGCTGCGCCCTATGCAACGGGTGTGAAAATTTAGAACCAAAATAATCATTTCTTTTCAGAATTAATATATTTGCTTTTTAAATTAATATTTATGAAGTGCAGGCATATATTATTTCCAATTTCATTTCTGCTGGCAATATTTCTTACGTCATGCAGTATGACTGACAATGTCTATAATAATAGCATTCTTCAGTTAAAAAAATACAGAAACGGTGTATCAATTCCAGACAAAGCATCAGTGAATGCGACCCATTCCCACAAAGATGTAAAGCCGGCAACCTCAGTTATGGTTGAAAATAGGGCTTCTGAAATTTCCGGTCCTGAACCCATGATGCTTTGCTCTTCTATCGAACCGGATACGGCCAACATCAGTTCAGCACAAAACAACAACAAACATCAGAATATTCTCTGTGATGAAATAATTCTCAGGGATGGAACTATTCTAAACGGTAAAGTCAGAGAAATAACGGAAAGCAAAGTGTTTTATACGACTTGTGATAATAAAAGGGAACAAAAATCCATTGACAAAACTGGAGTTTTCATGATTAAATACCACTCCGGCATCAACGAGGTTATCACAGCATTTAATGACACAACAAATACTGCTGCACCAACAAAAGAGCCAGAGCCTATACCTGAAACAGAACAATTGTCAACCATATCATGGGTTTTAAGCATGGCAGGGCTAGCCGTCGCTATGTTTTTGAATATGGGGTACGGCCTGCTGATATCAGCACTTGCGTTTATTTTTGCCATTGCCAGTATAATAATTATTGACAACAGTAAAAAAATGAAAAAAGGCTCTGGATCTGCAATTGCTGCTATAGTAATATGCGTATTTACTGCTGCTATCACTCTATTAGCCCTTTCAACATATTAATAGTTGAATAGTCCATTTTACCGTCAATCCAAGCGTATACATTTTATCTGGCTTCAGAAAACACTTTGCTAAGCACAAAAAATCAACAGAATTTGGTGTTGAGTTTCAAGTCGCTGTCTCCTTCGATACGTCGCGAGCAACCTGCCGCAAAAGCGCTATGGGAGCGACACTCAGCATGACAGCGGGCTGCAAATTTATGTTGTTAAAAGCATCGCTTCATAAAATCAACAACACCACTACAGGCAGCAGCCCGAGCGCGAAGCCAAGATATATTTCGCCGGGTGTATGTGCATTAAGCTTCAGGCGCGACCAGGCAACCACCCCTGTCAAAGCCACAGCCAGTGCGATAAATAGTACGCTGAAACATTGCCATGAAAAAATATACCAGGCAAGGGAAACAACAATCACGCTCCAGCCAAAAATATGCAAGCTGAATTTTTTAAAAAAAGAAATAATCAGCCCAAATGCAGAAGCAGTGAAAATCAGAAGTAGAAAGTCCGTATAATAGGCGGGTAAATCATAATTGGCCAAAATCCGCCAGCAAAACCATGAGGAAACACCCAAAACTGTAATCGCAAAAATTCTTTCCTGTTTCGCTTCCATTTCAAGGGAGTCAACGACTCCGAGATATCGCGATGCAACAAAAATGAGCGCAGGAATAGCAAGCGTGAAAATCAGCACAATTAAAACTATAATTCTGATTGCCTCAGGTCTGAGCAAATTGTTGATGTAATAATTTCCATTCAGCAACAATACGGCAAATAATGCCGGAAGTATTATTGGATGTAGTAGCCAGGAAAGAAGTCTGGGAAGGTTTTTCATTTTAGCTGTAATATGGAAATTAAAAAATGTGCTTTCGCACATTTTTTAATTAGATTTGTTTACGTAGTCGCGCAACCGGAATATCAAGCTGCTCGCGGTATTTGGCCACTGTGCGCCGCGCGATGGTGTATCCTTTTTCTTTCAGAATTTTTGCAAGACGATCATCGGTTAATGGCTTACGTTTCTCTTCGGCACCAATGACATCGGTGAGAATGCTTTTGATTTCGCGCGATGAAACTTCTTCGCCCGAATCGGTTTGCATTGATTCGCTGAAAAAGCTTTTCAATAAAAGAGTTCCAAATGGAGTGACTACATATTTACTGCTTGCAACACGCGATATAGTTGAAATATCGAGCCCGACTTTGTCGGCAATGTCCTTCAGAATCATCGGCTTCAGCTTGGTGTCGTCACCACTTAAAAAATATTCTCTCTGAAAATTCATGATGGCCGACATAGTCACATACAAGGTATTCTGCCGCTGCCTCAAGGCGTCGATGAACCATTTGGCTGAATCAATTTTTTGACGAACAAACTGAATAGCTTCTTTTGTTTTTGTGTCCTGATTCTTTGATTTCACATAGTTTTCCAGCATTTGCTGATAGTAGCGGCTAACACGCAGATCGGGCATGTTGCGCGAATTGATAACCAGCTCCAGCTCGCCTTCGTTGTTGTTGATAGTGAAATCCGGGAAAACATGTAAGCTTCCTTTACTTGAATCACCGCCCGAATTGCCGGGTTTCGGATTCAGTTTGATAATTTCATCGATGGCATCCTTCAACAAATCTTCGCTGATGCCAAGACGTTTCATGATTTTATCGTAATGCTTTTTCGAAAACTCATCGAAACAATCGCTGAGAATAATAATTGCATTGTGAATGGATTCCTTTTTTTGATCCTTGCGCTGAAGCTGCAACACAAGGCATTCACGCAGGTCGCGGGCAGCCACGCCGGGAGGATCTAACTGCTGAATCACATAAATGATTTCTTCAATTTTCTCAGGCGCCATGTTTATATTCAGTCCGAACGCCAGATCATTTGAAAGTGAGGCTGCATCGCGCTTCAGATAACCATTCTCATCAATATTTCCAATGATATATTCTCCAACGCTGTACTGCAACTCAGTCAGATTTCGCATCTGGAGCTGTTCGTAGAGCTGATCGTAAAAACTTGACTGAGAAACAAAGGGGATTTCGCGCACTTCGTCATCGGCACTGGTGTTCTTTGCTTGCAGCTTGTATTCGGGAATGTCATCCTCATCCATATAGTCATCGAGGCTGAAATCATTCTCGGCATTTTCGTCTACGTCTGAATCTTCATTCTCATTGCTCTCTTGTTCTTCATTCTGAAGGTCCGGGTTTTCATCGTCACTGTCTTCCGATGAATCTTCTAGTGCTGGATTTTCCTCAATCTCTTGTTTAATGCGTTGTTCAAGCGCAATGGCCGGAACCTGCAGCAGTTTCATGAGCTGAATCTGTTGCGGAGAGAGCTTTTGCTGAAGTTTCTGTTCGAGCCGTTGGTAAAGCATAACAAGTAATTTATGTCTGAAAATACGAAAACTGAAAGGGTGTTGTCAAGTTTTCAGCAATTTAAAGTCGGAAATTTTTCAACAGTGTTTAATATTAAAATTCTGCATTGTTGGGCGTACGCGGGAAAGGAATGACATCGCGAATGTTGGCCATACCAGTTACAAACAATATGAGGCGTTCGAAACCAAGACCAAATCCACTGTGCGGAACTGAGCCGAATTTTCGCGTTTCGAGATACCACCACACGTCTTTCTCCGGAATATTCAAAGCTCTGATTTTGCTGATCAGCTTATCGAAATCTTCTTCGCGCTGGCTTCCACCAATGATTTCGCCGATACGCGGAAACAACACATCCATGGCCCGGACAGTCTTTCCGTCATCATTCTGCTTCATGTAAAAAGCTTTTATTTCGGCGGGATAATCAGTCAGTATTACCGGACAATTGAAATGCTGTTCAACCAGATAGCGCTCGTGTTCGGCCTGCAAATCGGTTCCCCATGAAACCGGGAATTCAAATTTTTGGCCACTCTTCATCAAAATGTCGACGGCTTCGGTATATGCAAGACGTTTAAACGGAGTTTCCACAACGCCTTTCAAGCGACTGATCAATTCCTTGTCGTACATTTTCTGTAAAAATTCAAGATCGTCGAAGCAATGCTCAAGCGCATAGCTGACGAGCGATTTGAGAAAATCCTCCGCCAGATCCATGTTGTCTGTGATATCGTAGAAAGCCATCTCCGGTTCAATCATCCAGAACTCAGCAAGGTGACGCGGCGTGTTGCTGTTCTCAGCCCGGAACGTAGGGCCGAATGTGTAAATCTCGCCCAGAGCCAGTGCTCCGAGTTCGCCTTCGAGCTGTCCGGAAACCGTGAGATTGGTTTCTTTTCCAAAAAAGTCCTGCGAATAATCGATTTTCCCTTCGGGCGTACGCGGCGGATTCTCGGCATCGAGTGTACTTACGCGAAACATGGCGCCGGCACCTTCGGCATCGCTGCCGGTGATGATGGGTGTATGCAGATAATTGAATCCGCGCTCGTTGAAATATTTATGTACAGCAAAAGCCATGGCATGACGCACTCTCAGCACAGCTCCAAAAGTATTTGTACGCGGCCTCAGGTGCGCAATCTCGCGCAGAAATTCCAGCGTATGCCCTTTTTTCTGCAATGGATATGAGTCTGATGGGCACTTCCCGTAAATTTCAATTTCTTCTGCATGAATTTCCACGGGCTGTCCCTGTGCAGGCGATTCAACCAGTTTTCCATCAATGCGTACACTACAGCCAGTAGTGATGTCTTTAAGCACTGCTTCGTCGAATTTCGCAGTATCGGCCACAACCTGAATGGAGTGTATTATGCTGCCGTCGTTCACGGCAATAAAAACCACGTTCTTGCTATCGCGTCGTGTGCGCACCCAGCCTTTAACCGTAACGGTCGTTCCCAGCAAATGATCTGCTTGTTTTTTCAGCAGGTCAACAATCTTGATTCGTTTCATTAAAAAAGTATTTCGGGACAAATTTCGGAAAAAATTCGTTGTCCTGCAAATTACTCATATTTGTAATTGCAGCAACAGAAATGCAAGTACAATATTCCATATTCGCATTTTTACGCGATTTTGCGAACATATATTTATTGCCTTTTTGAAACTGAGAATCAGACTGATAATTGACCAAGCGAAGAACATTTCATAGATACTGCTAATGACACAAGTGCTTAAAATTCTGAAAGTCAACAAAAGAAAGATTTAAGTCCCGGTCGCTTTAGTGATAAAGCTTCGCTGATACAACCGGGATCTCGTTTTATACTTCGGACAATACTTCTGTTGATTTTCGCTGTCTCCGTCGATACTTCGAAGCTAATTCGCTAAAAAGAGCTTCTGTAGCGAAACTCAGGATGACAGCGACTTGAAGTGTAGTTTTTTAGGATGCAAAACGCGTTTTGCAAATGCATGTCGCGTAATGTTAGTATGACTGCACGTGGGTCTCAGGAAAACAGTAATACTTTCCTGCTTTATAAAGCCAGTATTAACGCGCTTTTACAGCTCTTTAAATGGCAATTATTAAAGCAAAAACCGATATCCCATCTTTCACCTTGCGGCTGATATGGAATCATCGGTTTTTGTCTTTGAGCAGAAATCCTGTGCGGCTACTTTTTGTTTTTTACGAAAAGAAACCCATTACTCTGTTCAGGATTTTTTCTTCGGCACGAATGTCAGGAAAACAGTCTCATCAGACACAGTGGGCGTGGGGTCAACACTGTGGGGAAATGCGAGCACTTCAAAAGTCTTTCCTGCATCTTTGGAAAAGAAAATGGCACCCGGGTATTTATTCTTTGCATCTCTGCTTCTCTCAGCTGCCGGCGCCTCAACACCTACAACAAATAAATCACCGTCTGTCACAAAATGACGGTACCCATAGAAGGATGATTCTGAACCCTTGGATACAAGTTTTTCAGGAGTTGATGTAAACCAGGTTTTTCCCAGGTCGTCTGTGTAGAATAACTGATCATAGGAAGCATACACTATTCTGTCGCTGCAGAAACCAATTCCCTTCGAAGAGTTGCGTTCTGTGGGAGCCGGAATAGCTGACCATGTTTTACCCTCATCTTCGCTGACAGCAAGAACGGTTTCTTCAAAAAACCAGGCCTGAGCCAGAATTTTCTTTCCATCGGCGGAGACTGCCAGGTATGCCTCTATACCCATAGCAGGACTTTTGTGAGGAACGTTTTTAACACAGGGAGATGTTCGTTTTTCCCAATTATCTCCACCATCACTAGAAACATAAAAATCACCGTGAGAGCTCAGCGCATAAACAGATTTGGCTTTGCCTGCAGCAATGGCATATGTTGCGTTTTCCGTTTTGCCAGCATAATTGTTGGCAGCCGGATTCCAGGTTTTACCATTATCAGTCGATCTGATAACACCCAGTTTCAGGTCCACAGGACTTGCATACAATGTTCCTGCAGCATCTGAACTGATATGCGAAACCCAGCTTTTACAAGTGTCCAGCTTGGAGAATTCTTTCCCGAATTCTGAAATAAACATAGATTTAAGGGGTGAATAATGCATCAAAAAATAACCATTATTCCTGGCTGGTGTTTCATTCACCTTTTTTTCCTGATCGGCAAGATCTTTCTTGTCATCTTTCGACCCGCCACAAGAGGCAATTAGCATTACAGCAACAGCAAGAGCAAAAAATCTGGTTTTCTTCATAGAGTTTGGTTTTAAGTTGATAGCAAATATAAATTCACTTTTAAGCAAAAGCAAACATCAAATCACACAATACTGTTAATGTCTGGAAAATTTGATTATTATTCTCCCGAGGCGGTATTACTGCTTTCGACCCAATCAAGGATGACCTGCGCCTTCATTTTTCCGACAACTTTCACTATATCCGCTTCAGACGCCATTTTCAGCGCCTCAACTGAACCAAATTGTTTAAGCAGTTTTTCTGCCAGTGTTTTACCTATTCCAGATATTTCAGTCAATTCGGTTTTCAGTAATCCCTTGCTGCGCTTGTTTCGATGATGCGTGATTCCAAAGCGGTGCGCTTCATCGCGCATGCGTTGAATCAACCTAAGTGTCTCACTTTTCTTATCAATATATATTGGCAATGTGTCACCGGGAAAATATATTTCTTCAAGTCGTTTTGCAATGCCAATGACCGGAACCACGTGCCGGAGGCTCAAAGCGTCAAGTGCTTCGACCGCTGCACTCAGCTGGCCTTTGCCACCATCGACAATCAGAAGGTCTGGCAAGTCGGAGCCCTCTTCCTGCAAACGTTTCAGGCGACGTGTAACAACTTCGGTCATACTGGCAAAATCGTCGGGGCCAATCACCGACTTGATATTGAAGTGACGGTATTCGCTTTTTGCGGGCTTCGCCCGGCGGAAAACCACACAGGAAGCCACGGCATCGGTTCCCAGTAGATTAGAATTATCAAAGCATTCGATGTGCTCCGGAAGTTTTTTCAGATGCAGGTCATTCATCAACGTCTGCATAATACGCTTGGAATGCCGCTCCGGATCAATCATCTCGCGCTTCTTACCTTGCTCCAGCCGGAATTGTTTGGCATTGGCCAGTGATAAATCGAGCAACTGATGCTTATCGCTGATTTTCGGGACCTCGAACTTCACTTTTGGAACCTCAATCTCTATGTCAAAAGGCAGCAGTACAAGCGGCGCAAAATTTCCATTAAGTGACAAAAATTCACCAAGACCAATCATCAGCAGATCCAAATCGGTTTCATCCATTTTTTTCTTCAATGCGTAGGTGTGGCCCTGAACAACGTTTCCGTTCAGCAGTCGCAAAAAATTGACATATCCATATTCTTCGTCGGACACGACAGAAAAGACATCCACGTCGCCGAGTTTTTCGAAAGTCACACCAGAGCGCGCCTGAAACAAGGTCAGAGCTTCAAGTTTGTCTTTTACCTTATGTGCTTTTTCGTATTCAAGCGCTGCAGAGAGTTCATTCATTTTTGCTTTAAGCCCCTGAATAACTGGATTCAGATTGCCTTTCAGAATGTGACGCGCCTGCCGGATCATATCTAAGTAATCTTCGCGGTTCTGCAAACCAACACATGGAGCCAGACAATTCCCCAGTTGCAATTCAAGACAAGGTCTGAAGCGCTTTTTCGAAATTCCAACCTCAGAGAGTGCAAGTTTGCAGGTCCGTAATGTGAAAATTTTCCGGATAATTTCGGTGAGCTCTTTCACCATGCGGCCAGATGGATAGGGGCCGAAATATTCGCCTTTTACGTCTTTCGAACGGGTCGAAAATATTCGTGGAAATTCTTCGTCGGTAACGCAAATCCAGGGGTATGTTTTATCGTCTTTCAGCAACACATTGTATCGGGGCTGCAGCTTTTTGATGAGATTGTTTTCCAGCAACAATGCATCGAATTCGCTCCGCACCACGATGGTTTCGATACGCACGATTTTTCGTACAAGCAATTTAAGTTTCGCACTGTCATGCTCCTTCTGAAAATAGGAAGACACGCGCTTTTTCAGATTCCGGGCCTTACCGACATAAATGATGATATCTTCAGCATCGAAATACTGATACACCCCGGGCTGAGAGGGCAGTGTGGCCAGTTTCTGTTTTATATTTTCTGAAAAATCGGGCAATGAAAATTCTTTTGGAGTTCAAACTTACGAAATATGATGAAATCAAATGTGAAAATGTGAGACCTCGTCTATGTGCGGCCTTGCTTTTATGTCACGCGTCGGGAGACGCGCGACCACTGCAAAACGTTGCAGGCAGGAGACGCGCGAACACACATGAGGCCGGAGACACATGTCCACGATTCTGGCTCCACTTCATACTTTCCCTGTTCAGTGTTCGGTGTTCGGTGTTCCATTGTATGAATGTCTTAAATCTTTAAAGGAATTCTAAAATAAAAATAATAAATTTGCCGTTTATTCGTTATCAGACCAAAATACCGGCATGAGGAAAAGCCATTTATTGATATTATCACTGCTCCTGATCGCAGCTTCGGCGTGTTCGACCAAGAAAAACACGGCCATGCGTCGCGGTTATCACAATCTTACATCTCATTTCAACGCCTATTTCAATGGAAATGAAGCATTGAAAGAAGGGATTGCAAATCTGTCGAACGCCCATATTGACAATTACACCCAAATTATCTCTGTTTTCCCAGAAGGAACTGAGAAAGACATTATGGGAATCACGCCGCTGATGGACCGCTCTATTGAAAAGGCTTACAAAGTGATTGCGAAACACAGCATGGAATTCAAAGGCGTGGAGTATGTGAAGTGGATTGACGACAGCTATCTGATGATGGGAAAAGCGAGCTTCTACAAGCATGATTATGAAAAAGCCAGCAGCACGCTTGATTATGTAACAAAGAAATACAACAAAAACCCTGAACGTTTCGACGCTTATCTGTGGATGGCAAGGACCATGATTGCCAAAAACAAGCTTAGCAAAACCAGCGCATACCTTTCCATTGTTGAAACTGCACAGAACGAAGGAGGTTTGCTCAAACAAACAAAAAAAATGCTTCCGCTGGTGCAGGCCGATTACAATATCAGATCGGGCAACTACGAAACCGCCATCGATTATCTCAAAAAAGGCATTTCGATCAATAAATCAAAGAAGACCCGGGTACGCCTGATGTTTGTGCTGGCACAGGTATATCAGCGCCTTGAAAGAAATGCGGAAGCCCTTGATATGTATCAGCAGATACTGAAAAAAAATCCTAAATACGAAATAGCATTTCATGCACGTATTTTTGCGGCACAGTGTTATGACGCGGGCAGTGGAAGCAGTGCCGCCATTGTCAAGGAACTTGAAAAAATGCTGAAAGACAGCAAAAATGATGATTACCGCGACGAGATTTACTTTGCATTGGCAAACATCGCATTTAAAGACAAAAAAGAAAAAGAAGGAATTGATTATTTGATTCTCTCGGCCAAATACAGCACGGTGAATTTTTATCAGAAAGCAAACACTTATCTGAAGCTTGGTCAGATTTATTTCGATAAACGTGAATACAAGAAATCGCAAGGGTTTTATGATACCTGTATGACCGTTTTGCCAAAAGATTTCCCCGATTATGACAAAATTAAAACCCGTTCTGAGGTGCTCAGCGGGCTGGTTTTGAATTTGACGACCATTGAAACGGAAGACTCGTTGCAGCATTTGGCCAACATGTCCGAAACTGACCGGAATGCAGCCATCGACAAGCTGATTCAGGAGTACATAAAAGAAGAAGAACGGAAAAAACGCGAGGAACGCGAACGTATGGCTGCAGCGCAAAACAGTAATCTTCCCAACGTAGCCAATGCCAATTCAAACTGGTATTTTTACAATGCGCAAACCGTTGCTTTCGGAAAAACAGAGTTCAAGAAAAAATGGGGCGACCGCGAACTTGCTCCTCTATGGCGACTGGAAAATAAACAAGTGATGGATTTCGGCTTCGAAGAAAGCGGCAGCGACACAATCCCCATGGATGATTCGGCAAAAGCAGCTTCAAACCCGCGCGACAGGAGTTTCTACATGAAAGACCTGCCTTTGACACCTGAAAGGATTGTTGAATCGAATAAAAAAATTGAGAAAGCCTATTTTGAACTCGGCCGGATTTATAAAACAGAATTGCTTGAATATAAGGATGCTGTAAAAGCGCATGAAACGCTACTTTCAAGATTTGATTCAACCAACTACAAGCTCGAGACTTATTACATGCTTTATTCCTCGAATAAGAGCCTGAAAAATGAAGAACGGGCAACATTCTATAAAAACCTGATCCTGTCTAAATTCCCGGAAAGCGAATTTGCGAAAATTCTTTCCGATCCGGATTACTGGACCAAAGTTGCTGCGCAAAAAAATGTTGGTGAGCAATATTACGAAGACACTTATCTGACTTTTCAGTCAGGTAATTATCAGAAAGTATTACACCGCTGCGATTCGGCGTTGGGTGTGTTTAAAGAAATCTCACTCGTTGGACGGTTTGATTTTCTTAAAGCGGTCAGTCTGGGGAAAATTTACGGGAATGACACGTTGAAAGCTCTGATGAATGTCATTTCTTCCAACTACACGGGAGACATCAAGCAGAGAGCCGATGATATTCTCGCCTATCTTGGCGGCGGAGTAGCCACCGAGATTTCCGGGGGCAGCGATGGGGGCACAACTGTAGTTCTGAAGGAACTCTACAAGCCCTCGGACAACGAAGTGATCCATATTTTCGTTTGTCTGGTTGATGCAAAAACCAGCAACGTTAATAAGCTTAAAGCAGCATTTTCCGATTTCAACGGACTGTATTTCGGATCGGACAATCTGAGTGTAAGCAGCCTCTATCTCACCGATAACCGAATGATGATCTCGGTGAGTCATTTCAAAACCAAGACCAACGGATTGACCTATCTGCGCTTCACCAAAAATGACAGAGGCCTGAACGACATGACTGCGGCCAGCAATCCAGTTACGTTTATTATCAGCACCGACAATTACCCGGTATTTTACAAATCGAAGGACGAATCAAAATACCTTGAATTTTTCAACCGCTATTACAGTGAATAGCGAAAACAGAAAGGACTTTTTTATGGCAAAGACAGTGACAAGCGAACCGGTAACACAAACAATCAACATTATTGCCGCAGGAACATTGATAAACGGCGACATCAAGGCCAATGGCGATATTCGCGTCGACGGCCAGGTTATTGGAAATTTAATAGTGCAGGGACGAATTGTTATTGGTGGCTCTGGTCAGGTGGAAGGTGAAATTCATTGCCAAAACGGCGATTTTAGTGGAGAAGCAAAAGGCAAAGTATATGTCGGAGAATTGCTGAGCATCCGTTCAACAGCCAGAATTACGGGAGACATTCAGACCCAGAAAATCAGCATTGAGCCTGGTGCAGTATTCACCGGAAATTGCAGCATGCAGGCGGCTCAGCAGGCGGAAATTCAATAATTTCCATTTATGAAGAAAGACAAGGAAGACCTGAAAAAAAAGAGCAACGACTTTGCCCGGTTTTCCGGAATGGCTTTCGAAATGCTTGTGATCATCGGCGGAATGACCTGGGGAGCCGTTTGGCTCGATGAACAGACCGGTACAGAAACTCCCTGGTTTACTATTACTTTATCGCCGCTGTCCGTTATTATTGCTGTTTTGCTAATCATAAAAGACCTTAACCGCAATAAATAATGAATCAGCTGATCTGGAAACCATATTTCATTTTCCTCATTATAATAAATGTATTGGCCTGGAGCATAGCGGCAATTTTCCCGGAATTATACGGTATTTCATGGCCATGGTCTTTAGGATTGCTGGCTGTAATCAATGCCTTATCGTTCCTGGTGTTCCAAAAATCGCTGAAGCAGGACTCCAAGGCCTCCGCACTCATCTTTCTGGCACTCACTACCGGCAAAATGCTTTTGGGAATGATTTACATCCTCGTACTCGTGATGGGCTTTGGAATTGATTCAATGAATGACAGTCTGTTTTTTGTAATTCTTTATTTTCTGTTTCTGGCACTGGAAGTGGTGGTTTTCACGAAAAATGTGAAGCAAGACAAAAGATAAAATGAAAAAGACAAAAGTTTATAAGGGCTCATTGTGATGATAATGGTCTCATCAAATAAAATTTATAAAGCATTGGGGTTGGAAATGTTTTGGTGTAAATTTGCAAAAAAGCACGCATGAAAAACTTTATTCACGTTGCTATATTCATATTGATTTCTTCAGGGAATATTTTTGCTCAAACTATTGAACTGACTTTTACTGCTGAATACAACAGCCAGCACATTCAAATGGACAGCATTTATATCAGAAATCTCTCTCAGAGCTCCGATACTGTTTTGTATTATCCCGATACTGTTTTGTACATTTCCAATGTGGGGATGTATGAATTTGAACCTGCAAAAA
>Ga0209417_1000402_pt1 | contig 106555 bp, 104 predicted proteins | sample RifGroF2_FD_184002 | JGI IMG/M metagenome (GOLD analysis project Ga0209417, IMG submission 184002) | Groundwater microbial communities from Rifle, Colorado, USA - Groundwater F2 (SPAdes) (version 2) | ecosystem: Environmental > Aquatic > Deep subsurface > Groundwater | place: Rifle, Colorado... | reverse complement strand
GAATTCATCCAGAGCTGGTTGTGGGACTTTGGTGATCCGCTCAACCTGACCCAGCCCAACACCAGCACCCTACAGGACCCCACCCACCTGTATGGTCCCAACGACAGCACTTACAGCGTGAAGCTCATCGTGACCAACTTTAACGGCTGTACCGATTCCATCACACAACAAGTCACCACGAGGGCCTGTTTGGTAGCCAACTTCTATGTGCCCGACACGATACCGTTGTGCGCCAGGAGCGCGTTCTGCTTTGCTGACAGTTCCTCTTTTAGCACCAGCAACGGCAGCATCACGCTCTGGGACTGGGACTTTGGCGATGGAACCACCGACAGCTACACCATCTTTCAGCCACAGATGTGTCATAGCTACGCGTTGGGAGGCGCCTACGCGGTGACCCTGACCCTCACCGGGGAGATAGGCACCACCACCTATTCCAACAGCATCACCAAGACAGTAAACGTGAACGCCACGCCAACGGCAGGCATCACCGTTGAGAACAACTGTTTAAACGACAGCACCTACTTTTTTGACAATACGACCATCTACGGTGTGCCCACTACCACCTGGCACTGGGACTTTGGGGACTTGTCCACCACGGTGGACACGGCTTTCATACCAGACCCCGCCTACCTGTATGTGGCTTATGATACCTACACCACGGAGCTGATCGTGATCAATGAAGCGGGCTGTACAGATACCACCACCCGGGAGGTGACCATCTACAAGCCACCCGTGGCCGACTTCAGCTGGGAAGAAACCTGTCAGGGCTATTACACGAACTTCTTCGACGAGAGCACTGCTGACAGTGCCTCGATCAGTGTCTACAACTGGCATTTTGGCGATCCTTTCACTACAGACTCTGTCAGCAGTCTGCAGGATCCTGCACACATCTATAACTTATTGGGAGTATATGGTGTCAGCCTTTTGATAATCGATGCAAACAGTTGTCAGGACGACACCACTAAACTGTTGGAGATATGGCCTGTGCCCACGGCCCTTTTCACCCTGACCGAAGACTGGGAAGGCAAGCAGGGTCAGGTGAAGCTCGACAACCAGAGCGAGGGAGCCACGAACTATTTCTGGGACTTTGATGATGGGTTTACCTCCACCGAAGAAGGCCCGGTGCACCAGTACCTGACAGACAGCGACCCGGTGTATATCTTAAGGCTGGTGGCCTACAACGAATTTGGTTGCCCCGATACGCTGGACTATCCCTACACGCTGATCTTTACCGGGTTGTATGTACCCAACGCGTTTAGCCCCTCGGTGAGTGATGTCGCCTTTAGGACATTCAAGCCCGTGGGCATCAACCTGAGTGAATACAAGCTGGAGGTCTTTTCTTCCTGGGGGAATTTGGTCTTTGCCTCCGAACTCCTTGAGAACGGACAACCTGCTCAGGGCTGGGACGGTACTTTCGATGGTCAGGACATGCCCACAGGCACGTACATCTGGCGCATCACGGCCCGTTTCTCCGACCAGAGCTACTGGCGCGGCAGCGACAACGGCGATGGCAACACCAAGACCCAGGGAACAGTAACGTTAATCAGGTAAGGAGAGAATACCATGAAAAGAAAAAAAAACATCGGATTGTATCCTCAAAAACACACGCACGCGATGAACACCAGCAGTACACACAGGCCACACGCAGGGCACCTCCTTTTAGCGATGGTGTTGGTTATGATTTTTTCGGGATTGAGTGTCCGGGCCCAGGATTTAGACTTTGCCCAGTACTACAACAACCCCACCTATTACAACCCTGCCAACGTGGGGTTGACGCAGGGACTCAAGGCCAGGCTCAACTACAAGAAGCAGTGGACGGGATTGAGTGGCAACTACCACACGTATAGTTTTTCGGCAGACGTGGCCGAGCGGAGCATGCCGGGAGCAGGAGGCATAGGGATCATAGCCAACCAAAGCCTGGAAGGAGTGGGCATGTTAAAGACCAACACCTTTGGCATCGTTCCGGCGGTACGCATCCCCATCAGCCAGAACATGATCTTTCAGTTGGGAGCGTTGGCCAGCATCGTCACCCAGCAGCTCAACTGGGACAACCTGGTTTTTGAAGACCAGCTGGATCCAAGATGGGGCAACATCGGTCCCACGACCTTTGCCGGGGCGGCCCGGGAGAAGGTCACCTTCCCTGACTTCAGCTTCGGGGGCATCTTCCAGTTCCAGAGTCAGGACGTGGAAGGCAAGCTGGGTGCAGCGGTACACCACATCACCGAGCCCAACCAGAGTTTTTTTGATGTAGACGCCGCCCTGCCACGCAAGTTCGTGTACAACCTGGACTTTGTCATCAACATTGCCCCCGAGAGTGGGTACTACGAGAAACGCGAAGGATTTAAGCTCAACCCCGGGGTGATGGTACAACACCAGCGCAACCTCTTCCTTTACACCCTGGGCACCAACCTGTACATGCAGCACGTGTATTTGGGCCTGTGGTACAAGAACCAGACCCTGGAATATGACCAGTACAGCAGTTTTAACGTGATGGTGGGCATGAACATTCCCTTTAGCGAACAGTACCGCATGAAGGTAATGTACTCTTACGAGATGAATGTGAACGCCCGCCAGAGCTTTACCGGCCCCAGCCATGAGATATCACTGATCTTCGAGTTCGACGACATAGGCCTGGTGAACAAAGACCGGGACTCGTTCATGGGCAACAAACCCAGGAGCTATAGCCCCATAGAGTGTTCGCCGTTTTAAACATGACCCTATTGAACGCAAAAAAGCCGCTGGAGAAGCGGCTTTTTTATGGGAATGAAATTCCTGACAAATCGAAAAACGCCGTATAATTGCAGCATGAAAATATTTTTCACTGTTTTTTTTCTCTTGTTTGTCATTATCATTGGCATCATCCCTTTTCGCCTGCTATATTTGATATCAGATTTTGTTCGTTTAATACTTTACTACGTAGTCGGTTATCGAAGAGAAGTAGTTTATCAAAATCTTAAAGGTTGTTTCCCGAATAAAACCGAAAAGGAAATTATAACCATTGCCAAAAAAAGTTATTCCAATCTGAGCGATATTTTTATTGAAAGTTTCAAATCGTTTACTATGACGAAATCTCAATTAATCAACCGATATACTTTCGTCAATCCTGAGGAAGTTGCTCCGTTTGAAGCTGCCGGCAAGAGTTACATCCTTGCCGCCGGACATCACGGTAACTGGGAGTGGTCAAGTGTATCGGCAGGTCTGCAATTAAAAAACCAGATGGTTGGCCTTTATAAACCGCTGAGCAATAAGTACCTTGATGCGATTATTAAAAGGAGTCGTGGGCGTACAAGAACTACACTGGCCTCCATATATGAAACCCACAAAATATTTTCGGCTTACAGTGATCAAAAAGCTGCCTTTATGATGGCTGGAGATCAAAACCCCGGCAATATTAAAAAATCGATTTGGGTAAATTTCATGGGCAGGCCAACTGCCTTTTTGAATGGAATAGAAAGATATGCCCGGGAATATGACCTCCCTGTTGTTTTTGGCGAGGCACATAGAATAAAACGGGGGATGTACACCATACACCTGACAACCCTTACCGATACTCCCAGAGAATTACCACGGGGCAAAATCACTTTGCTCTATGCCCAAAAACTTGAACAAATAATTAATGATGTACCTGAGAACTGGCTTTGGTCGCACAAACGATGGAAAATGACATTGCCTGAGGGTACCAATGTGCTTGGATAATACCGGTTAAAAATTCATTTAATTTTTCATCAACAAATACACTGACCGATGCATTGACGACATATCGGGTTAGTGAGGTGAGGATTCCTGATTTAAGCTTAAAAATTGAAGAATTCTTTTGTTTACCACTTCCGATTGATCGATTGACAAGAAATGGCCGGCATTTTTTATCATACCAGTTTCAGAATGTGGCAGCAACTCCTTTGCTTTTTCAATGCTTTTCTCATTATTAATCATGTCATTATCACCAATTAACAATAAAACGGGCATGGTTAAAGATTTCAATTCATTGTCGGAGTAGGGTGTCATTTGTAAAATAAACTTGCTAAAGGTCGCTTTTTGCGTAGCAATAAAATATTGCTCAATATACGTTTTCTCTATGTTATCCACATCAACCGACATTGTTTCCATAACACCATGTAAGCGTTTTCGTTTAGGTGCAAGTGTATAGGTTAAATTGGCTAACATTTCTGACCCCGGATTTATCCACATAAATGTTTGTGCCGGACTTAAAAGCACGATATTCCTGATTCTGGTTTTTTGTTGCAGGGCAATATATATGGCCAGCCACCCTCCTTTTGAAGCACCTATCAATGTAAATTTCTCAAGTTTAAGTTGATCAAATATTTCATTATACCAACTCATCATTTCCATCATATCCTTAACTTCGCCTTCGATCCGCGATTTTCCAGGTTCGAGTAAATTATCTATAGCATACACCCTATGATTTTGAGAAAGTGCTGCTATATTTGGATACCACATGGTAGAACTTGCATTCAATCCATGCAATAGAACCAAGGGTTCTCCATTTCTTGGGCCACTAACAATGATATGGGCCTTACCAAAACTCGTTTTTACATTCAGTTCATGAAAAGGTGTTTTCCATAGCTTTAAAGCTGCATTATACGCCTTATAATATTCAATATCTTCAGGTTTTATCTCCTCAATATATTCACCAAACTCCTCTGTAAATTGATTCTGAAGTTCAGTTTGATTCTCTGCCTGTTGACCAATCACTTTTTGATTGCTTTTATTGTCATTTTCACAACCAATGAGAACCAACACCATGAATATTAAGGCAATATATTTCATAAATCTTAATTTGGTTCTTACAATCCAAATGTAACTCCAAACTTTAGGAAACTCAAACCTGTATACCCGACTTCGGCAAAAAGACCCATTTTTTGAGCAAACATCCACCTTCCACCTGCAAAAATGTCAGGATGCACTTCTGTGCTGCTTCTAATATTTTCACTTTCTCCATTAATAATAATACCAGCTCCAACACCGGCATAAGCATCAAATACATCACTATCGAATGCATGTACATGCCATGCTGCTCTTGGTCCGAAATAGAACCGGGCGAAATTTTCATTGTTACTCAAATATCCATAAGAATAATGAGCAAATTGGAATTCCACCATCCCTCCGAACGACACGAGTCCGATATCTCCGGTTGGAATCACACCTACCTCTCCGCTAAAATTTAAAGTGGGGATATAACCAAAATTGTTTGGGCCACCTACCCCGGCATTAAACATGATGCTTCCCTTGTTAAAAACATGTTGGGCCTGCATTGTAAATACAATCGAAGTCACGAGGACAAATACAAAAAGTTTTTTCATAGTTCAAATTGTTTAAGATGGTTAGTTATTTCACATCATTACTTAGCGTAATTGATTGCTCTTGTTTCACGAATTACGGTAATTTTTATTTGTCCGGGATAAGTCATTTCCTCCTGGATTTTACGTGAAAGTTCATACGAAATTTTGTCAGCATCCTGATCGGTTACCATTTCGGCTCCCACAATTACCCTCAGCTCCCTACCTGCCTGGATGGCATAAGTTTTAACAACACCAGGATAAGTCAACGCCAGGTCTTCCAGTTTTTTCAGTCGCTGGATGTAGGCTTCAACTACTTCACGACGTGCTCCGGGACGTGCGCCTGAAATGGCATCGCAAACCTGAACGATGGGGGCGATGAGTGTTTCCATCTCAACCTCATCATGGTGCGCACCAATGGCATTACATACATCCGGTTTTTCCTTGTATTTTTCCGCGAGCTTCATACCCAAAATGGCGTGTGGTAGTTCGGCTTCATTTTCTGCAATTTTGCCAACATCATGAAGTAAACCGGCGCGTTTGGCAGTTTTTGGATTCAGGCCAAGTTCCGAAGCCATCGTGGCACTCAGATTCGCCACTTCGATGGAGTGGGCCAACAGATTTTGTCCATAAGATGAACGATACTTCATCCGGCCAATTAATTTGATCAGTTCGTTGTGCAGATTGTGTATTCCCAAGTCGATTACGGTACGCTTCCCCACTTCCATGATCTCCTGATCAACCTCTTTGCGGGTTTTTGTAACAACCTCTTCAATACGGGCCGGGTGGATACGACCATCTGCCACTAATTTCTGCAACGACAACCGCGCTACTTCCCTACGGATAGGATCGAAACCGGACAATAAAATTGCATCCGGACTGTCGTCGATGATTATTTCAATGCCGGTCTGGGCTTCCAGTGCCCTGATATTGCGTCCTTCTCTTCCAATAATGCGTCCTTTAATTTCATCGCTGTCGATGTTAAAAACGGTGACCGTATTTTCGATGGCATGCTCGGCGGCGGTACGCTGGATAGTTTCAATTACAATTTTCTTAGCTGTACGGTTAGCCGTTAGTCTTGCTTCTTCGGTGATTTCGCGAATATGAACCATGGCCTCGGCTTGTGCCACGTTTTTCAACGATTCAATTAATTGTTCTTTAGCCTCTTTGGCCGAAAGCTGACTAATCGACTCTAATTGTTTAACCTGTTCATCGTGCAGACGATCAAGTTCCTGTTGTCGTTTGTCGAGCACATCTTTTTGTGCTTCCACATTGCCTGTAAGCGAATCGAGGCTTCTTTGCTTACGCTGAACTTCTTCAATTTTCTGCGATAAGGTAACTTCGCGTTGATGAATGCGGTTTTCGGTTTTCTGGATCTGGTTGTTTTTCTCGTTGATGATTTTCTCGTGTTCTGTCTTTAACTGAAGAAATTTTTCTTTTGCCTGAAGGATTTTCTCTTTCTTGATGACCTCTGCTTTTTCTTTGGCTTCCTCAAGCAGAACATTCGATTTTTTTAATACTGATTTTTTTAAAATGGTACTGGTGATCAATACTCCAGTTACCAAAGCTACTGCAGCAATAGCAGCATAAATAATTATTTCCATGTCACATTTTTGTTATTGCCTGCAATTTGCCGAGAAAAAAAGGCCCAGCGTAATTCGGGTTAAGAAACCCCTGAAGACACGTGTGGGGCTGCCAGAAATCTCGAACGTCCAGTGTTCTCATGAAGAGAATTCCCGAAGGAATCAGGCCTGTTCTAAAATTCTTTAAGCTTATCCCCAATAGTTGAAATGTTGAGTTTACAAACTATGAATTACGCGGGCACTTTATATTTATAAGAACGGTTTACTTTTGGTTAAATTGTGCAGATAAAAGATCGTCAATCGCTAATAATTTTTCTTTCATTTCATGTTCCCTAAACGACTTTTCTTCTTCTAAACGTATTGAATTGGCAGCGTGTTGTAAGGCGACCATAGCAAATAAATCCTGATGGTCCTTGTATTCAAATGCTTTTGAATAGTCCCTAATGGTCTGGCTCACTTCTTCAGCTGCCTTTCTAACAACCCTTTCCTCTTCAGTAGCTATGGACAAGCTGTAAGGCCTTCCGGCAATCTGAACCTTAATATCAAGATTGGTTTTCAAACTCTTCCATCCTTTCCTTATTCACTGAGTACCTCAATACATCTATCAATTTCTGCAATCAAATCCTCTAGTTTCTCTCTACTTTCTTCAACTCCAAATTCTTTCTCAAGCGTTTTTGCAAGTGTAATTTTTACTAACTCGTTACTTTTTTCTCCCAATTCTCTTGTCAGCAAGGTCAATTGATTATCACGTTCGCCTAATTGATGCTTTAATGCTATATTTTCTTTTACAATAGATGCATTTAACTCAATTAACTTTCTAATTTTATACTCAATTCCCGTGATTATCAGTTGCTCATTGGCCATTGAATCAGGTTTAACTATTGGCTACAAAGTTAAACAATATTTTTTCGCTTTTGCAGCACACCAAAGATAATCCATTATTTGTTGAATCACAACATAAAGTCGATGTTATGAATGAAGACTTTTTATTTTATCTCTGGAAATTTCAGTTGTTTTCATGCAATCTGTTCACTTCGGATGGGTTACAAGTTGTAGTGGTTTCGGCTGGGACACGCAATGCAGACAGTGGTCCCGATTACTTTAATGCAAAAGTTAAAATTGGCGACACGCTGTGGGCCGGAAACATTGAAATACATACCATTTCTTCAGATTGGTTCCGACATCACCACGATGAGGATGATGCTTACGACAACATCATATTGCACGTGGTGTACGAGAACGACAAACCTGTTAAAAGAAAAAACGGGGAAGAAATTCCAACAATAGAAATTAAAGACTGTTACAACCCAGCCTTATTCGATCGCTACCGGGACTTTGTCACGACCATGAACCCCCTTCCTTGCCACAGGCATCTCCGGGAAGTGAATCATTTTACTTTAATGAGTTGGTTCGATACCCTGATCATTGAGCGATTAGAAGATAAAACCAGTGTCATCCTGCAAAATCTGTCCCGGATAAGCGAAGATTTTAATGAAGTCTTTTATCAAAAATTATGTCGGAACTTTGGATTTAAGACCAATGCAGATGCCATGGAACAACTGGCCAGATCCCTACCTCTTGGAATCGTATCCAAACACAGGGACAACCTGTTTCAGATTGAAGCCTTATTATACGGTCAGGCCGGATTGCTGTCCACCAAATTTAAAGACACCTACGCAAATCAGCTTCTGGCTGAATATCAGTTTCTTGCGGCAAAATACATGCTCACTCCCATGGATCGAAAAATATGGCGATTTATGCGGATGCGTCCGGCCAACTTTCCCACCATACGCATTGCCCAGTTTGCCGGTTTATTGAATAAATCGCCCGGTCTTATTCACAGCATGCTTGAGGTTGATAAGCTAAATCACTTGTTATCTTTATTCAATGTCAGTGCCAATGAATATTGGAACAATCATTATCACTTTGGTCAAAAAGCCAGGCCGGAAAGACATAAAAAGCTGGGAATTGCCTCCATCAGGCTGATTGTGATCAATACCATTGTACCATTTCTGTTCATATACAACCGCTACAAGAAGGACTCTGATCCTGACAAAAAAGCGCTGGATTGGCTGGAACAGTTGCCAGCCGAGAGCAATGCGATAAGCAGGCTTTTTTCATTGTCCGGTATCGAAGCCAACAATTCACTTCAATCACAGGCGCTTATACAATTAAAGTCGAAGTATTGCGACCAGAAACGGTGCCTTGAGTGCCGTATTGGACATGAACTGTTAAAAACCGGAAATCATTAATCCGTCTTGGTTGATTAATCTTGGTTTTAATAATCAATGCAACATCATGTCAAATTAAGCTACCAAACCTGTTTAACGACCTCATCCAAATGAAATTTAACATCGTCAAAATGATCATCCTATTTATTACCTTTGTTTTTCAATTTGACTTGTTGCTTCCGGAAAATTTAAACTTCAAATTGTTACATCTAAAATAGTCCATTGGTTTGAGCTACACTAGTAAAAGGGAAATAATGATAGCAGGATTATTGGTCCTGATCATACTGATAGTTGGCATTTCCGGCTACATGCTCATCGATGATTATTCCTTTGTAAGTGCAATTTACATGACAGTAATCACCATCGCCACCGTTGGCTTTGGAGAGGTTGAACCATTATCGGATGGGGGGAGATTATTTACTGTGGGATTGATTTTATCCAGTATGGTAGTGCTTGGTTATTTTATTTCGATCTTAACGCAAAATCTGGTACACAGCCAGTTAAGTTTCTTTTATTCTGGGAATAATAAAATAAGGAGTATAAAAAAAATGGAAAATCATGTGATAGTAGTTGGTTATGGCAGGAATGGACAACAGGTAGTTGATGAACTGTTGTCGATGGGATCAGAAGTAGTGGTGGTGGACGAAAGCCACGAAATCGTGATTAACAACATGGGGAAAACCTTCAGGTTTATTGAAGGGGATGCTACCAATGATGAAATCCTGATAAAGGCTAATATTAAGTCTGCGAAATCGCTCATCAGCACACTGCCAAATGACGCGGACAACTTATTTGTTGTACTAACGGCCCGTTCACTTAAACATGACCTGAAGATTATTAGCCGGGCATCGAGCGACAGCACTGAGAAAAAGCTTCGTATGGCTGGTGTAGACAGCGTGGTTATGCCCGAACGCGTTGGAGGCGCCCACATGGCTACCCTTGTTACCAAACCCGACATAGTTGAATTTCTCGAACATCTGTCGATACACAGCAACACCCCTACACAGCTCATGGAAATCATGTGCAGTAATATTCCAGCTGACATGCTTCATAAACCCATCAGCGAAATTGGCATCAGAAAAAAGTCCGGAGCCAACATCATCGGTTATAAAACGGCTTCAGGGGATGTCATTGTAAACCCATCTCCTGACACCAAAATACAGCAAAATTCCAAACTCTTTGTTCTGGGAACCATTGAACAGATTGCCAACATGAAAGAACTCCTTGAGAATAACACCTAATGCTCTCATTTGCTGATTATAATCTTGTGCAAACATGAAACAACTTTTTATATATATCCTATTGTTGTTTATGACCATTGCCTGCAAAAAAATCGACAAGCTCACGCATTTTTACCTGAATTATCAAACCAGGGTTAATATTGACCAAACTGACGTAACTGGAATTGCATTCGATGTGCGTTCGTCTATTATTCCCACCAATTCTGATTCAATTTTTACCGCTCAGCACACCGACGCGGATCATGTAAAGCAGATTAATTTAAAACAGGTTTCACTTTTTATTGTAAATACCGACAGCATCCCGACCGGAACCATTCAGTCCATTGAAATATATTTATTAGGTGAAGGCAGTAGTGACAAGCTCATTGCCTGGAACAACCACATAACGGATGAAATGTACGCGCCATTTATGTTGTCAACAACCACTGATGATTTAATTGATTATCTTAAAAAACCTCAAATCCAATATCGTATTCACGGAGAACTTTCTGGCGATCAGGTCATCAACATTTTCCTTGACTTAGAGACTCAATACTTTAGCAGTGCCATCATCGTCTCAGAGTGATAAAAAGCTATGCCGCACGCCGGGGTTCTCATCTCATCAGATTTTCAGCTCAATTAGTTCAAACAGGCCAAACAACTGCCTTCATACCTTGTTTTTTAGTACATTTGCACTCAAATTTAATTTACCGTGGAAATACTGGATAAACTGGAGGTGATAAAAAACCGCTGGGAAGAAATAGCTGATCAGATGAATGATCCGGCTGTTATGGCCGACATGAAAAGGTATGTCAAGCTGAATAAGGATTATAAAGATTTGGAGGCTGTCGTGATGGCCTATAAAGAATATAAAGTCGTTGTAATCAATATTGAGAACACCCAGGAAGTTATTGATACTGAAAAAGATGCCGAGTTTCGCGACATGGCAAAGGATGAGCTTGACGCGCTTATCCTTACTAAGGAAGCCCTGGAAGAAGAAATCAGGCTGCTTCTTATACCAAAAGACCCGCAGGATTCAAAGAATGTAACGATGGAAATCAGGGCGGGAACAGGAGGTGATGAAGCCAGTATTTTTGCCGGCGATCTTTTTAGGATGTATCAAAAATATTGCGAAACGAAACGATGGAAAATTGAGGTTACAGGCGTAAACGAAGGTACTGCAGGAGGTTATAAGGAAGTTGTTTTTAGCGTAACCGGACCGGGAGCCTATGGGCTCCTCAAATTTGAATCCGGGGTGCATAGGGTACAGCGTGTGCCAAAAACAGAGACGCAAGGCAGGATCCATACTTCAGCCGCTTCTGTTGTGGTTTTACCCGAAGCCGAAGAATTCGATATCGAACTCAACGAAAAAGACATCAGAAGAGACACCTATTGCTCCTCCGGACCTGGCGGACAATCGGTAAACACTACCTATTCCGCCATCAGGCTCACACACATTCCATCTGGAATCGTGGTTACCTGCCAGGATGAAAAATCACAATTAAAAAACTATTCCAAAGCTTTAAAGGTGCTTCGAAACAGGCTTTACGACCGGGAATATCAGAAATATCTGGAAGAAATGTCAGGGAAGCGGAAAACCATGGTTTCAACAGGTGACCGTTCGGCCAAAATCCGCACCTACAACTGGCCACAAGGCCGGGTAACCGATCACCGCATTAACCTGACACTTTATAACCTTCAACCGATTATTGATGGTGACATTCAGGAAATTATCGATAAATTGCAAATGGCAGAAAATGCAGAACGTTTAAAAGAAGAAGTCAATTAGCCGATGACCAGAGAGCAGCTATTTAAACACATCCAACTAAAGCAATCGTTCCTTTGCATCGGACTTGATTCGGATATTCAAAAGATTCCTGAACACCTCAAAAATTCGCAGGACCCTGTCTTTGAGTTTAACAAACAAATCATCGATCAAACACATGACCTGGCAGTTGCAGTTAAACCCAATACCGCATTTTATGAGGCCAATGGCGTTTCAGGTTGGAAATCTTTGGAAAAAACTGCCCACTACATCAAAACAAATTACCCTGATATTTTTCTGATTGCTGATGCAAAAAGAGGTGACATTGGGAACACATCTGCCATGTACGCGCGTACTTTTTATGATACAATGGATTTTGATGCCGTCACCCTTGCGCCATACATGGGTCAGGATACTGTTCAATCTTTTTTAAAATATAAAGACCGTTGGTCCATCATGCTTGCACTTACCTCGAACGAATCAGCACATGATTTTCAGTATATCAAAGAGGATAAAACGGGTGAATTGCTTTTTGAAAAAGTGTTGAACCTTTCGCAAAAATGGGGGACAACCGATCAGCTCATGTATGTGGTTGGCGCAACGAAATCGGAATCGTTAAAAGCTGTCAGGAAACTCGTTCCTGATCATTTTTTGCTCGTTCCGGGCATTGGTGCACAGGGAGGAAGTTTAAAAGAAGTGGCAATACATGGGATGAACGACCATTGTGGATTGCTGGTCAATTCTTCGCGTGGAATTATATTTGCTTCTTCCGGTAAAGACTTCGCGCTGGTGGCCCGCGAAGAGGCTATGAAAGTGCAGAAAGAAATGGCTTTTTATCTTAGAGAGGCCAAACTGATTGATTAGATCGGACTGGTTGGTAACCTTGTTTAAAACTACTGAAATAATCCTGAAATTTTTAATTCTCAAATATCAATTCGATGTATCTTTGCTCCCTGATATGAAAAGATCATTGTTTGCAGGTATCAGGAAAAAGAGAAATACACCTTTGAAAAGCGAAGGAATTCAACATATTTTAAAGACGGTCTCCATTATTGATGACCGTCTTTTTTTTATCCAACCCAATCATTAATTGTCAGTTATTATGAGTAAACTCAAAGGCAGAAGCCTCATTTCGATCACCGACTACAGCAAAGAAGAGATATTGCAGGTCCTCGATATTGCTGAAGGATTTGAAAAAAACATACGACAAAAATTACTTGATCAATATGTTGTGGCGTCTCTTTTTTTTGAGCCTTCCACCCGTACCCGGTTAAGTTTTGAGAGTGCAGTTCAATACATGGGAGGCAGCATCATTGGTTTCGCCAGTGCCGATACCTCAAGTGTTAAAAAAGGTGAATCGCTCAAAGACACCATCTTAACGGTCAGCAACTACTCTGACCTGATCGTGATGCGCAATCCGATTGACGGAAGTGCCCGTTTTGCCAGCGAAGTAAGCCCTGTCCCCATCATCAATGCCGGCGATGGTGCCAATCAGCATCCTACTCAGTGTTTACTCGATTTGTACTCCATCAGAAAAACACAGGGAACTCTCGAAAATTTAGATATCGCTTTGGTGGGTGACTTAAAATATGGCAGAACGGTACATTCACTGGTACAAGCATTGTCTCTGTTTAACGCAACTTTCCACCTGGTTTCACCGGAATCGCTTAAATTGCCCAGCGCCGTAAAAAAATGGATCGGCGATGCCAACCTGAAATACTTTCAATATACTGACCTGTCAGATGTAATTGATAAGATGGATATTATATACATGACCCGAATCCAGGGCGAACGGTTTCCTGACCCGCTTGAATATGAAAAGGTAAAGAACTCATACATACTTAATAACAGCATGTTAGCCAACTCGAAGGAGAATGTTCGGGTCCTGCATCCGCTGCCACGCGTTAACGAAATCAGCGAAGATGTTGATGACAATCCTAAAGCCTACTATTTTCAACAGGCGCGAAACGGTGTTTATGTACGCCAAGCACTTATCGCCGCTATTTTAGGTTTAAAATAACATGACCTGTTTTTCTATTCATATTATCTGATAATTCATTACCATGAAAAATAAAAGAACCGAATTAATTGTTTCTGCAATCAGCAACGGAACTGTCATTGATCATATTCAGACAGACAATACATTTAGGGTATTTAAAATTCTGGGGCTTGAGAACACTGACCACCAGGTTTATTTTGGCACCAACCTGACCAGCAGTAAGTATGGCAAAAAGGGGCTGATAAAAATTAGTGATAAGTTTTTCGAAAAGGAGGACATCAACAAGATTGCCCTGGTGGCACCAACCGCAACCCTAATCGAAATCCGAGATTACGTGGTTGTGAAAAAGGAAATGGTCAGCACTCCCGATACAATTGAGAAAATTGTGAAATGCTTTAATCCCAAGTGTGTTACCAATAACCAGCAAGTTTTTACCAAATTTAAAGTCATCACCGACCACAAAGGCAACATGAAACTTTCGTGTCACTATTGTGAAAAAACCATGGATAAAAGCCATATTGAATTTTTGTAACCAGTTGATATTTGGCTTGTTGAATTGATTCAAATCATTGATTTGGAGGTTCGTAATTGTCACTAACCCAACAATGACCCTTTTCCATCTGTAACTTTGGTTCATTATGATTCAAACAAGATTACATCGTATAAAAAGACTGATCAATGAGGGCGAGCACCAGCATCTTGATTTCAAATTCGAGATATCAGATGCTGCCAAAATCGCGCGTTCACTGGTGGCATTTGCAAATACAGAAGGAGGTACATTGCTCATTGGAGTCGACGACAACGGTTCGCTCATTGGAATCCGTTCTGATGAAGAGTATTACATGGTGAAACGAGCAGCGCAAAATTATTGTAAACCTGAAGTATCTTTCACATCGAAAGAGTGGACGCTTGAGGGGAAGAAAATATTGGAAATTAAGATCCCTGTCAGTTCAAAATTGCCACATCGGGCACCTGATACACAAGGCGGCTACAAAGTGTTTGTCAGGGCAGGCGACCAAAATATGCTGGCATCGGGGATTCAAATCAAGGTCTGGAAAAAACAACAAGCCAAGGAGGCTGTTCAAATTACTTTTAACCAGTTGGTTAAAGACCTGTTGGCACTCATCGAATCAACTCCTGGACTGTCAGTTCAGGAGATCAAAGCCAGATTAAATCTCTCAAAATATGAGACAGAAGAATTGTTATCTGATTTAATTGTGATGCGTGTTATCAGGATGGAAAACATGGGTAAAGATTATGTTTTTCATCGGAAGGAATAACGGCTTAATAAATAAGCACCCCTGTTGAAGGAGTGCTCATGTTACATTCTGATTAACAAAGTGTTAGTTAAGCAATACACTTGTAGTTCCTAAAAGGATGGTTTTGTGAACCTCGAGTGAGGCGGAATATCCAAGTATGAACTTCATCGTTAGTCCCGAAGGTCGAATCATTGGCCTATATGCAGACTGCTGCAATTTTTCGGGGGAAGGTTGCTGTGATTCATTTAGAGTAAAATGTTTTATCATAGGCAAGCTTAAGAAGATTGATAATAAATATCTAACGAAAGGCTGCCTCACATATTGCGATAAGTTCAAAATATTACTTTTTTAAATGGCAGGTTAATTCCCTCCATGATTATACAGTGAGCACGATTTGTTTCTCAGCAATCATCTTTCGGAGGTTAATCAGCGCATACCTCATTCTTCCTAAAGCCGTGTTAATACTTACATCCGTCTGTTCTGCAATATCCTTAAAGCTCAATCCGGCATAACAACGCAGGTGTAATACTTCGCGCTGTTCCTCTGGCAAAAAATCAAGCAGTTTTTTTACATCCTGATGTATTTGTAACGTGATTAGTTGCTCTTCGATGGATGGATCAGTAAACCTGATGGAATCGAAAATATCGTATTCATTGTTGCGGCTGTCAACAAAGTTTACTTTTTTAAGTTTACGAAAATGATCAATCACCAGGTTATGAGCAATCCTCATTACCCATTGAATAAACTTTCCCTCATCTTTATAAGTGCCCTGTTTCAAGGTGTTGATCACTTTAACATAAGTATCCTGAAAAACATCGTCTGCCAGTTGTTTGTCTTTAACTAACAGCATGATATAAGAATACAAACGACTTCTGTGGCGCTCGATTAAGGTTTGGAGACTGGAGTGATCACCGTTCAGATAATTTCTGATCAGTTCGTTTTCGGCTACGACTGCTAAACTCATGTTTACCAATTTTGTTAATAATATGTGTGACAAAAAAGGGTAGAGTTTATTCTATAGCAATCCTCCTGTTGGTTATAAATTGTGTTAATTATTATGCAAATATAAACACTAAAATTAAAAAAGCAAATATTATAGTAATTTTGTCGCCCAACTTTTTTATTCATGCCAGGTACCAAAGCCAACATCCAAACAAACCAACCCATTGAAGTAATCAAATCAAGGGTAAATAATTTAAAAAACCTGAGTGTTTCCATACCAAGAAACGAATTGGTCGTTATCACAGGACTTTCGGGCAGTGGTAAGTCTTCACTTGCATTCGACACTTTATATGCAGAGGGCCAACGGCGTTATGTAGAAAGCCTCAGTTCTTATGCGCGGCAATTTCTTGGCAGAATGGACAAACCAAATGTTGATGCCATTCACGGAATCTCTCCGGCCATTGCCATCGAACAAAAAGTCAAATCGCGAAATCCCCGGTCTACAGTCGGAACCTCAACTGAAATATATGAGTACATCAAGTTGCTCTTTGCGCGAATTGGCACCACTTTTTCTCCCATTTCGGGTCGTCAGGTGAAGAGGCACAGCATTTCCGATGTAACAGAAAAAATTTTGAGTCTTCCCGATGAGGTGCAGGTTATGATTTTATCGCCCGTTATTTTAGCAAACGGTCGAAAACCGGAGCAACAGTTGCAGATTTTGCTTCAACAAGGGTTTAGCAGGATATTGCTGAACAACAAAATTATTCGGATCGAGGATCAGTTAAATGATAAACCCATAAAAAAGAATTCCTGTGGCAATTGTTATCTGGTTATCGACCGAATCCGTATCGATCAAAATGATACCGACCTGCCGGGAAGAATCGCCGACTCCGTGCAAACCGCCTACTTCGAAGGTCATGGGACTTGTTCTATACAATACCAGATCAACGGTGATCAAACAGAAGAATCCTTTTCAAATCAATTTGAAATGGATGGAATCACCTTTGAAGAACCTTCGGTGGATTTTTTCACCTTTAACAATCCTTACGGAGCTTGTAAACGCTGCGAAGGCTTTGGGAGTATTATCGGGATTGATCCCGATTTGGTGATACCAAACAAGAGCCTGTCGGTTTATGATGGAGCCATTGCCTGTTGGAAGGGTGAAAAAATGAGCGAATGGCTGGATCTTTTTTTAAAAAATGCTTACAAATTCGATTTCCCGATCTACAAGCCCTATTATCAACTTAGTAAGGAACAAAAGGAACTTCTTTGGACAGGAAACGAATATTTTGAAGGAATCAATGCCTTTTTCGCAAATGTTGAAGAACAGACATATAAGATTCAATACCGGGTATTGCTGTCGCGCTATCGCGGAAAAACTAACTGCCCCGATTGCAACGGAACACGGTTGCGATCGGATGCCAACTATGTGAAAATTAAAGGCCATTCCATTTCAGAGCTTGTACATCTTCAACTGGATGACGCGCTTGTTTTTTTCGAAAACCTGGTGCTATCGGCACATGACGAAAAAATTGCCCGCAGACTGCTCACCGAAATCTCAACACGCCTCAGGTTTTTAATTGATGTGGGCCTGGGCTATCTCACCCTGAACAGGCTTTCGGCTTCCTTGTCGGGAGGAGAATCACAGCGAATAAACCTGGCCACATCATTGGGAAGCAGCCTCGTGGGGTCAATGTATATTCTGGATGAACCCAGTATTGGATTGCATCCACGCGATACAGTCAAACTGATCAAGGTCATGAAAGCCTTACGCGATCTGGGAAATACCGTCATCGTGGTGGAACACGAAGAAGATGTGATTCGGGCTGCCGACCAAATCATCGATATCGGCCCGGATGCAGGGGAACATGGCGGAGAATTGGTTTTTCAAGGAACACCTGAAGAATTGGTACTTGACAAGCGAAGCTACACCGCACGTTATCTGACCCATCAGATGTCGATCCCCATACCAAAAATGCGGCGTCATTGGACCAATTTTATCGAAGTGCTTGGAGCCAGTGAAAACAACCTGAAAAACATTGATGTCACCATACCGCTGAACGTACTCACGGTAATTACCGGTGTAAGCGGCTCCGGGAAATCAACGTTGGTAAAAGACATTCTTTTTCCTGCCATAAAAAAACAGTTGGGCGGATATGGAGATAAAACAGGTAGTTTCAGCCATTTGGGTGGAGATATCAACCGAATTTCCACCATTGAATATGTCGATCAAAACCCCATTGGACGCTCATCCCGGTCGAACCCGGCCACTTATCTCAAATCATTTGATGAAATTCGTGGAATTTTTGCACAACAATCGTTGGCCAAAGTCAGAGGCTATAAGCCCGGATATTTTTCTTTTAATGTTCCCGGAGGCCGATGCGACCAGTGCGAAGGTGAAGGCGTTATCAAGGTTGAAATGCAGTTTATGGCCGATATTTACCTGAAATGTGAATCCTGTGGAGGAAACAGGTTTAAAGAAGAGGTACTCGAGGTAAAATACCACGACAAACACATCGCCGACATTTTGGATATGACCGTGGATCAGGCATTGAAGTTTTTTCAAGGAGAAGGAAAAACACCTGCCGCCGAGCGTAAGATCATCGAAAAAATTCAACCACTGGCCGATGTTGGTCTGGGTTATCTAAGGTTAGGACAATCGTCGAATACCCTTAGTGGCGGAGAAGCACAACGGGTTAAGCTGGCATCGTTCCTGGCCAAAGGGGCAACCGACACCCCTACCCTGTTTGTCTTTGATGAACCTACAACAGGATTGCACATTCACGACATCAGCAAATTGTTGATATCGCTCAATGCACTCATTGAGATTGGTCATTCCATCGTGGTAATTGAGCACAACGGTGAGATCATTAAATCCGCCGATTGGGTTATCGATTTGGGCCCTGAAGGGGGTGATCAAGGCGGAGAGTTGCTGTTTGCCGGTGTCCCTGAAGATTTGGTGAAATGCGAAAGATCGTACACAGGAAAATATTTAAAAGGGAAACTTTAGAACTTTTCCCCTGCAATGCTACAGAGCTGCCAGATTCCTCTGTTCGCACCTGGCGTCCGCTCAATCGGAATGACAAAAGGAGTGCTCTGTTAGCTCCTGGCGTCCGCTCAATCGGAATGACAAAGTGGGTCTGTTTTGTCATTCCGACCGAAGTAACGACTTCACCTGTTTTGTCATTCCGACCGGAGTAACGACTCCGCGAGGAGGAGTTACACAGCGGAGGAATCTACACAATCAAATGCCTTCAATATCATCATTAAGAAATTTCCATGAAGGATTTATAGTATTAATGAGGAATTCTTTCTTTCTCCTTCGCCAACGTTTAATTTGCTTTTCTCTTTCAATGGCCTCATCAATAAATGTATAGTGTTCATAATAAATAAGGTACTTACAGTTGTACTTTTTTGTGAATCCTTCATTATATCCTGTATAATGTTCATAAATACGCCTTTCTAAATCATTTGTAACACCAGTATATAACACTGTTTTGGTAAAGTTAGTCATTATGTAAACAAAATAATTGTGGTCAGTCATAAGATGGTAAATTTAATAAAAAACGAAGACAGATTCCTCTGTTCGCTCCTGGCGTCCGCTCAATCGGAATGACAAAGAGGGTCTGTTCGCTCCTGGCGTCCGCTCAATCGGAATGACAAAAGGAGAATGAAATTAATCATTCCTTAATTTCCATAATCTGGAAACACTTTAAATAATTACTACTTTTGCACTTCCACCAATAACAACTATTATTTTATGAAAAAACTACTCGGATTATCACTAATCTTTACAGTTACTTACCTGCTTTCATCGTGTGTGAACAATGGGGGTGAAAAACATCAGCAAAATGAACAAACAGTAAAAGCACCTGACACTACCACACATTATCCACAAGAAATTCACCTCGCTAATATCAGACAGCTTACCAATGGTGGCGACAACGCGGAAGCTTATTTTAGCTTCAATGATTCGATGATTACTTTTCAGGCAAAAGTGCCGGCATGGGGCAGCGAATGTGATCAGATTTATTATTTTCCATTTACCGATGGCGATATGAAAACCCAAATGCCAAATATGCTTAGTGAAAATTTGGGAAGGACAACATGTTCGTACTTTATGCCGGGCGACACTTCTGTGTTATATGCATCCACACGTTCGGGAAGCGATTCTTGTCCTCCTGAACCTGAGAAACGGACCGATGGAAAATACGTTTGGCCGGTATATGCCGACTTTGACATTTATGTGGCGAATCTTAAAGGAGAAGTTATCGACACCCTGATCAGCGGACCCGGGTATGATGCGGAAGCCACGGTTTCACCAAACGGGGACAAAATAGTTTTTACGTCTCTGCGAAGTGGTGATTTGGAGCTTTTCGTCTGCGACATCGACGGCTCAAATATTAATCAAATAACTTTTGGTTTAGGATATGATGGCGGGGCTTTCTTCTCTCCTGATGGTTCCAAACTGGTTTTTCGGTCATCACGCCCCGAAACAGAGGAAGACATAAAAGTCTACAAAGACCTACTCGCACAAGGCCTCGTGATGCCAACCAATATGGAAATATACACTTGTAATATTGACGGTTCCAACCTGGAACAAATCACTCATCTGGGAAAGGCAAACTGGGCACCATTTTTTCATCCTTCAGGAAAGAAAATCATCTTCAGCTCAAACCATGCCGGTAAAAGAGGATATGAGTTTAACCTCTATATGATTAATATAGATGGAACGGGGTTGGAACGCATCACCTTTGATGAGATTTTTGATGCCTTCCCTATGTTTTCATATGATGGAAAAAAGCTTGTTTTTGCCTCGAACAGAAACAATGGCGGTACACATAACACCAATTTGTTTATCGCTGATTGGATCGATTAAGAGTACCGGAAAAAAATTCGATTTTGATGATACCTGAAAAGAGGGAACCTGTTTTTAAAGCTTTGAGTGAGTTGGGAATTTCCTACGAGCTCTACGAACATCCACCCTTGGACAACATTGATATTGCATTGAAATACTGGAAAGACATCGATGCTACCCACTGCAAGAATCTTTTTTTCAGAAATCACAAGGGCAACCAGCATTTTCTGGTAATCATTAAAGACACCACACCTTTTGATATTCATGCTCTCGAAAAACTGTTGAAACAGGGTAAGCTGATCTTTGGATCGGAAAAACGACTGGAGAAATATTTGGGGGTAAAACCGGGATCGGTTTCTCCTTTTGGATTGTTGAACGACCACGATAAACATGTGGTTGTATTTTTGGATGAACAACTAAACCGGAGTAAAAAAATTAGTTTTCATCCCAATGACAACACGGCCAGTTTGGTGGTTGCTTTTGCTGACTTTATCAAATTCCTCAATCAGTCTGGAAATAATTTCAGTACCATTGCCCCGTCGCCGAAAAACGAGTAATTTTGCCCTATGGAGCCAATCTCGATTAATATACATTCTGAAATAGGTAAGCTCAATGGGGTCATCATACATCTTCCTGGTCCGGAAGTGGAAAACATGACCCCGGAAAATGCTGCCCGGGCTTTGTACAGCGACATTTTAAACCTGGCCATTGCCTTACCTGAATACAATAACTTTGTCGGGGTTCTGAAAAAGTACACCCGGGTATTTGAAGTCAATGATTTGCTGAAGGACATACTGAAGAATAGCTACGTAAAAAACGAAATGATTCAGAAAATATGTCACCATGAGAAACACGACCAGGACGATGTTTCCATGATGATCAATGAATTAGATGCCGGTATTCTTGCAAAACAACTGATTGAAGGAGTTGAAATGCGTAAAGATAACCTGACCCGTTTTCTTGACAACGAGCGGTTCGTGATGCATCCCCTCCCCAATTTTTTCTTTACACGCGACGCCAGTTTTTCGGTGGGCAATGAAGTGATGATCAGCAGGATGGCCAACGGAGTCCGTGAACGTGAAACCATGATTATGGAGGCCATTTTCAATTATCATCCACTCTTTAAGGCCAACACCATCAATCCGGTTTCCTTGTATGACAAAAGCAAAAAAGGCACCATCGAAGGTGGCGATGTATTGGTTGCCCGCGATGACATTTTTATTATCGGTACAGGCGATCGAACCAGTACACAAGGGGTTGATTCGTTTATCGATCACATGAAGACCAAGCCTGGAGTGCAACATATTATCGTTCAGGAACTTCCCTTTAAGCCAGAATCGTTTATACATCTCGACATGGTATTTACCTTTCTCGATCAGGACAAATGCATGATTTTTGAGCCATTGATTATCAATGCGTCGCGATATCTAACCATTCATATTACGGTGGATGGCGATAAGGTGGTTAATATCAAGGAAGAAAAGAACATCCTGGTAGCCTTACGTTCACTTGGAATGGACCTGGAGCCTATTCTTTGTGGAGGCAACGATGATCAATTTATCATGGAAAGAGAGCAGTGGCAGAGCGGTGCCAACTTTTTTGCACTTGAACCAGGTAAAGTAATTGGCTATGCACGAAATACAAATACCATCATCAATCTAAATAAGCTTGGTTTTGAAGTCGTTAGAGCACGGGATATTGTAAACAACAAATGTAAAATTGAAGATTACAATAAACTGGTAATCACCATTGAAGGAAACGAGCTATCAAGAGGAGGTGGAGGAGCCAGGTGTATGACCATGCCTGTTTCACGCCAATCGGTTGAATGGTAACTAATCAATTTTTATAGTGATAAATCAACTCAATACCTGGTATCAACAACATCCTTTAAAAGCCATCCTCTGGGTTGGGTTTTTTTTTAGGTTGCTGGCTGTATATTTTGCTAAAGGTTATGGTTGGCACGATGATCAGTTCCTTGTGGTCGAAATTGCCCAATCGTGGGTGGACGGTATCGATTTCTATGGTTGGCTGCCTTCTGACAATGGAACCAACGAACCCGAAGGATTTAGTTTTTTTTATGTAGGGATCCATTATATACTTCTGTGGACGATGAAGTGGTTAGGGATGATAAATCCTGAGACTAAAATGTTGTTTATCCGACTGTTTCATGCACTTTGGTCGATGTTGATTGTTTATTTTGGCTATCAAATCACCCTCTTGTTAAGTTCAGTGAGAGAAGCCAAAATTGTGGCCTGGTTGTTGGCTATCTTCTGGATTTTTCCGTTTATCAGCGTTCGGAATCTGGTTGAATACGTGAGCATTCCTTTTTTGATGGCAGGTTTGTGGATGGTGGTCAAGGCAGGAAAAAAAGATCTGCGTTTCTCATGGTGGTTCCTGGCGGGTATTGTTTTAGGCCTTGCTTTTAATGTACGTTTTCAAACACTCATTATTACAGGGGGAATCGGACTGGCACTGTTATTTCAGAAACAGTGGAAGCAAACTATTTTCATGGCATTGGGCGTGCTTTCTTCCATGGTGGTTGTACAGGGAGTTCTGGATTATTCGGTCTGGGGAATACCTTTTGTTCAGGTGATAGGCTATGTTGATTACAATATGCATCATGCCGCTGACTATGTGGTTAGTCCATGGTACACTTATTTGCTTTTTCTTTCCGGAATTCTGATTCCACCTGTGAGTTTATTTCTCCTGTTCGGATACTTTCGCAACTGGCGGCGATTACTCATCATATTTTTACCCATCCTGATATTTTTAATATTTCACTCCTATTACCCAAACAAACAGGAGCGTTTTGTTGTGACCATCATTCCATTTCTGATGATTTCTGGAGTAATAGGCTGGATGCAATTGCAACAAGCCTGGCAAAATAATAAAGCAATAGCGCGTTGGATAAAACGATCGTGGATATTTTTCTGGATAATTAATTTTATTTTACTGATACCGGTTACGTTGATGTATTCAAAAAAAGCCAGAGTCGAAAGCATGATCTATCTTTCGCAATATTCAGAATTACAGCACTTTTTAATTGAAGACGTCAACCAAAGTGTACTTAGGTTTCCTCCTCAATACTATCTAAACCACTGGATTAGATACGATACTTTTATGCGTGAAGATAGTTTGTCGGCCTATGCACGAGAACTTCAACACGGAAGTGCAGTACCGGATTTTGTGTTGTTCTACCAACCCGATCACCTGGAATCCAGAATCAAGACCATGCAAACACTCTTCCCTGATCTTGTTTATGAAACTACCATTGAACCCGGATTCATGGACGAGGTACTCTTCTGGCTCAATCCCATCAACGACAACCAGATCATTACTATATACCGGAACAACGCCACCATTTCGAAATCAACACCATCCCCACATGATTAAGGAAGAAGCTGAAAACCGGGTCAGGGTACTGGTGCAAAAATTAAACCAATACAACTTCGAGTACTATAACTTGTCGAGTCCAACAATCAGTGACTTTGAATTCGATCAGTTGTTAAAAGAACTCGAGACGTTAGAGAAAGAATTTCCAGAATTTATAAGGGATGATTCACCGACTTTGCGTGTAGGTGGTGAACCAACCAAGGATTTTGCATCCGTAGTTCATCGGTATCCAATGCTTTCATTGTCAAACACTTATTCTGAATCTGAAATTAGAGAGTTTGATGCGCGTGTAAGAAAGACTGTGGGAGAAACAGTAGAATATGTTTGCGAATTAAAGTTCGATGGTCTTTCCATAGGCCTGACCTACGAGAATGGCGTGCTGAAACAGGCAGTTACCCGTGGTGATGGTGTTCAGGGCGATGATGTTACCAACAACGTACGCACGATAAAAACCATCCCATTAAGGCTGCAAAAGGATGCACACGGCATTTTTGAAATTCGCGGGGAGATTATCATGACCCTTTCCGGGTTCAGAACCCTGAATGCTGACCGTGAAGAAGTTGGTGATGCCCCTTTTGCCAACCCAAGAAACGCGGCAGCAGGTTCTATAAAAATGCAAGATCCCATTCAGGTAGCTCAGCGTCCCCTCGATTGTTTTCTCTATTACCTTCCCGGTTCTTTGCCATATATTACCACACATTACCAGGGACTTCGATATGCCAAAACGCTCGGACTCAAGATTTCGGACGACACCACGATTTGTACCAGCCTTACTGAAATATTTGATTTCATAAATAAGTGGGACACTGCACGTGAGCACCTGGATTATGAAACGGATGGAATTGTGATCAAGGTTAACAGTTTGACACAACAGAAACAGCTGGGTTTTACTGCCAAAAATCCGCGTTGGGCCATCGCCTTTAAATTCAAAACTGAGCGGGTGGAGACTCCCCTTCTCTCCATCGATTATCAGGTAGGGCGTACCGGAGCCATTACGCCTGTTGCCAACCTACGTCCCATCCAACTTGGAGGAACAGTAGTAAAACGGGCAAGTCTGCACAACGCCGATATCATCCAAAACCTGGATGTTCGCCTGGGTGATTTTGTTTATGTAGAAAAAGGAGGCGAGATTATCCCGAAAATTATCGGTGTGAACCTCGAAAAACGTCCACCATCGGCAACTTCTGTTCAGTTTATCAGCCATTGCCCCGAATGTGGAAGCCTCTTGAGAAAAAACGAAGGTGAATCTGCACATTTTTGCCCCAATGAAGACCATTGTCCTCCACAGATTAAAGGTAAGTTAGAGCACTTTATTTCGCGCAAAGCCATGAACATTGATAGCCTGGGCGAAGGGAAAATAGAGTTGTTGTGGGAATCGGGTCTGGTGAAGGACCCTGCTGATCTTTACGATTTAACCTACGATCAATTGTTCGGACTAACGAAAGTTATACCTGCCGAAGGGGTAAAATCAGAGAAAAAAGCATCTTTTAGGGAGAAAACGGCTGAAAACATCGTCCATGGTGTCGCCCAATCGAAAGTTATTCCATTTCAAAAAGTATTGTTTGCCTTGGGCATTCGGTTTGTTGGTGAAACCGTTGCAAAAAAATTGGCAAACCATTTTCAAAACATCGACAACCTGCAAAAGGCCCGCTTTGACGACCTGGTTGCCATCGAAGATATAGGAGAACGAATTGCTGACTCGGTGTTAACTTGGTTTTCCCGGACTGAACACATCGAATTAATCGAGCGACTGAGAAAACACGGGTTACAGTTTGAATCCATGAACCGGTTGGACGTGATATCGGAAAAATTGTCGGGAAAAACATTCGTGGTAAGCGGCGTTTTTAATCACTTTTCGCGTGAAGAAATCAAACAACTAATTGAAAAACATGGCGGTAAAAACCTGGGATCAATCAGTTCTCAGACCCATTACCTGATCGCTGGAGAAAAAATGGGACCCGCCAAGAAAGCCAAGGCGGAAAAACTGGGCATCCCTATTATAACTGAAGACCAGTTCGAGGAAATGATCTCATCAAACTGATCTTCAATACGGGATAAGTCGACCAATTAATCGGTTGTCAATCTACTTGATCGGATAGTAAATGTCAGTTTCCCATTTCGATTCATCAGGTTCTGACATGGAATCGATTACATAAACTTCCCAAACAAAATCACCGGTTTCGATTCCAAAATCGCTTATGTATTCTCCAATAGCCTCATGAGTAGCACCCGTATCATGTCCGCCAACATGTTTTGCGAAAACAGCTTTTGTTGCCGGCAATTCAAAATACTCTACCACACCCTTTCCCTGAACCTCGGTGGCAACAGGTATAGCGGCACGCAAGTGAATGACTCCATCAGGATCCCAGTTGTAATAAACAGCATATGGTATACCAGCAACATCTATCTTTTTGGCCTTCATATATTCCATAATGAGTCCATAGTTCTTACCAAGCAATTCGCCAATATTATCAACGGTGGCAGCATCCATAATTGACAAGGATGGAACGCTTTCGACATCCACCAGGGTAATATCCGCAGGAACCGGAAGTGCTTCACAATACTCTTTCAGTGTTTTCAATCCACTTGTCATAAATGGTTTCATCATGGTTTTAGCCATCAAACCCATATAACGCCCCATGGGATAATCAAGATCGATGAGGGTGGTGGTCCAGGTTACTTCAACAACTTCATCTTGTGGTTCAAAAAACCATTCATCGATAGCGGCACCTTGTTCAGGTTTAAAGAGCAGATCGCTTTTGATATAAGTATATGGGGTGCTCACTGCGATAACCAGAGAACCATCTCCCATGGTTTTGCTTTGCCAGCTCATGGTTGAGCCAACACCTTTTTCAGGGCCGGAATATTCGGTAGTCATGGCTGTATCAGCCTTGTGAAAGGGTGACCAATTGTCCCAATTCTGAAGAGTATTTACCTGGTTAAATAGGGTAGCGGATTTTGCCTTTATCATCACGTGTTCGGAAATAGTGACCTGATTGGCCAAAAATAAGGGAACAATAAGGAAAATGGCAAGCAGAATGATGAGGATAACACCAATAATTTTTAATGCTTTCATAGGTTTAATTGTTTAGTGATGATCAAAAATAGTAACATTTTTTAAATATCAACAAAACCTATGAAAATTAAGTCGTTAATAATGAGTTAAAACGATAACCCCACACCGGCGTTTACCATGATAACACCCAGGTGCTCATTTGTCACAACCGGAACTTTATTCTTTGTAAATTCAAAATTGAGATTTGATCCAATATAGGAGACCATTACATGCACACCCAGTTTTTCAGTAATTTTTATACGACCTCCAAAAGCAGAATAAAAAGCGAACTTTACCTGTGTATCTGATGTTTCTACAATACGCGATGGTCCGTAAATCGTAACTAAATTGATGGTTGCACCGGGTTTGTGCACACCTCTCAACCCGCTCATCATTTTAAAAACAAAGGAGAACTGCTCGCTTACGGGAAGGTCGAACCTGAAACCAACTGCACCTGAAAAATCATGAAACGAACCCACTGTAGCCGCTGCTGAGATGTTGTTAATAGTATCTGTATGAAAATAAGCATCTGCTAATTTATTCGTGTTAACTCCGTGAATGTTATAATTCAGGTTGAACTCCATCGCCACGTGCTTCGAATAAAAATAAGCCACACTTCCCCCCGCATTAAAACCTGTTTTGGCATAATGAGCGGACTCAATTCCATTTTGATCGCCAAAGTTAAAAAATGGAATTGCTACACCTACATTTACCTCAACAAGCCCCCTGTCAAAATAATAATATTGCCCTTTTACATTTCCGGCCAGCACAACCAAGCACAAAAACAATGAATACTTAATCAGGATTCTTTTCATAGAGATGTTTATTTCTACCGGTTTTACGTTAGTTTTAATAATTAGTTACCTACATTTAAATGTTGCTGACATCCTACTGACGGCCTCTTCAACCAATTTCCTTGGCGCCGCGAGGTTAATTCGCTGAAATCGCTCACCGCCGGGACCAAATGTTGGTCCATGGCTCAGTCCAACTTTCGCTTCATGAATCAGTTTCATTTTAATCGCTTCATCATCCAGTCCTGTTTTTAAAAAGTCAAGCCAAACCATATAGGTGGCCTGAGAGTCCACCACCCGAATATCGGTTAATTCTTCCAACTGGTTCTTTAGCAAATATATATTCTGTTGAACATACTGCATTAGTTCATCAACCCAACGATCACCCCGCCGATAACCTGCCTCAGAGGCAACTGCACCAAACAGATTCCCACCTGAAAGATGCAATGCATTAATAAACCCGGCATACTTCTCCCGTAGTTCAACATTGGAAATAATAACTGACGAGGTAGCCAGTCCGGCCATGTTAAAGGTTTTGCTTGGGGCAATGCAGGTAAGTGTAATGTCTGCAATTTCAGGCGACAGTCCTGCCATCACCACATGTTTACTTCCAGGAAGAATCAGATCATTATGGATTTCATCGGATACAATAATCACCCCGTGTTTTCTACAAATATCAGCCATGCGCCTTAACTCAGCTTCGTTCCAAATTCTACCTACCGGATTGTGCGGATTCGACAGTAAAAACATAGAGGCCTGACTGGCTTTTTTTTCGAAGTCGTCAAAATCAATTTCGTAAATGCCCTGGTTGTAAACCAATTGATTTTGTAATAGTTTCCGGTGATGATCAGTAACTGAGCTAAAAAACGGGAAATATACAGGTGGTTGAATCAACACACCATCGCCCGGCTTGGTTAAAGTAAGAATAGCGAAGTTAAAAGCCGGTACTATTCCAGGGCTAAAAACACACCAATCGTTTTGTATTGTCCACTGGTGCCGACGTTCAACCCATTCTCGTATGGAATCGGCATACGACTGCGAACGAAATGAATAACCATAAATGGGATGGCGGGCTCTGGTTGCCACTGCCTCGCGGATAAAATCAGGAGTTTCAAAGTCCATATCGGCCACCCACATTGGGAGAAGGTCATCTGATTTGAAATACCAGTTTCGCAAATCATATTTTACCGAATCGGTCTGGTTTCTATTGATTATTTTATCAAAGTCGTAATGCGCCATGGGGTTGCCAGGTATTGTTTAAAAAAAAAAGCGGCGACCAAACATCCTGGTTCCGCTTGTTGATATGAATAAAAGTCAACTTGATTTATTGTGTAATCATCACAGGCATGATCAGCATCAATATTTCTTCAGGATCATTCTCTTCTCGCTCACTAAGTAAAATACCTGCCCGATTGGGTGCCGACATTTCGATAATAATGGTATCAGGATCGAGGGTTGTTAGCATATCAAGCATAAACTTAGAATTAAATCCGATTTCCATGTCGTCACCTTCGTAACTACAAGTTAACCTTTCTTTGGCTTCGCTTGCAAAATCAAGATCTTCGGCGGTGAGGACCAATTCTTTTCCTGAAAGTTTAAACCTGATTTGGTGTGTTGATTTGCTTCCAAAAATAGAAACCCGGCGAATGGCGTTGAGTAAATTCTTTCGATCGACGGTTAACTTATAAGGGTTTTGAGCCGGTATTACTGCTTCATAATTGGGATAACGTCCTTCGATCAACCTGCAGACTAAAGATATCTCGTTGAATTTGATCACAGCATTGGTTTCGTTGTATTCCAGAATCACCTCCACACCTTCATCATCAGGCATGATATTCCTGAGGTGGTTGAGTGGTTTTTTTGGCAAAATAATGGAAGTTTGGTTTTCTGCCTTTACATCATGACGGCGATAGCGCACCAATTTATGTGCATCCGTAGCCACAAACGTAAGACTTTCGGTGGTAGCTTCACAAAAAACACCCGACATCACGGGGCGTAACTCATCGTTTCCTGTGGCAAAAAGGGTTTTGTTAAAAGCATTTACCATCAACGAAGCGTTCAGGGTAAGTGTAACCGTGTTATCGAGCACAGGCAATTGAGGAAATTCATCACTTTCATGACCTATCAATTTGTATTTCCCCTCTCCTGCAAATATTTCAATATTCGTCCCATCAACGGAAATGGTGACTGGTAATTCCGAAAAAGTCTTCATGATTTCGAGCAGCATTTTGGCCGGAATAGCAACAACACCCGTGCTTTCTGCCATATCAGGTTTTACTGTCACGCTAATGGTTGTTTCAAGATCTGACGCGGTAATGCGCAAATTATCATGATTCAATTCAAAAAGAAAATCTTCTAAAATGGGGAGCGTGTTATTGGTGGTTAGTACACCGCTAATTTTTTGAAGACCTCTCAATAATGCTGTACTTGATATAATAAACTTCATAGTGAATGGATTTTACTGTTCTCTTTTATCAATTTCAAAGTGAGTAAAAATAAAAAAATATCCTGAACATTACAGGCCTGCGTTATAAAATCTTTTTGAGGTTGTCGGCAGACTTCAAAAATACTAAAAATAACAATTGACATGACATTAAATTAAACCTTCTAACTTTGCCACTTTGCATGAATAATCCTTTTGAAATCCCTTTCTTTTTTACTTGATTTTTTTAGATTGAAGGATTGAGTCCACTCCGGAAAGTCTATTATTTGGCCTCCATTTCACGGATAAAATCAACCACCTTGCGCTTTGTTGAAATAACAAACTCATAATACTGTGTATCGCTGTTCTGGTTCAGAATTCGTTTTTCAGGTTTCAGAGCTTCCAGTTTTTCGTTGAAAGCAGCATCGGAACTCAACACTTGCATAATCCCATTTTTATAAGATAAAAAATACCACGTCTCCGGCGATGGCTGGAGGTAAATGGTGATGGAACTGCCGGCGACACCCGGTTGTATTTGAATATAACCATCCAGATATTTATTGATGGTTGCCCCTCCTAAATAACCCACTCCAATTTTACCTTTTGAATAATAAGAACGTGAGTCGCTATCCCAAACAAGCTTTAGGTCTGAAAAAATAACCGACTGCTTTAACAGATCGGGAAGTCGCCTGATTTGACCATAGAGAGCCAGCTCCTCAATAAATTCAGAAGGATCGATATCATTGGGCAAATTCTTTTGCAGGAACAAGGGGAAAATTTCTTTCGGATCAGTAACACCTGTGTTATACGATAACCTCAGACTGTCGGTGATCATCCCCAATAGTTTTTCATCAAAATAGAAATTCATGGCCAAAACAACCTCCAAACGGGTAGAATCGGGAACAATGAGGTGCTCAAAATTGCCAGTAACGGTGGTATTTAACATGTTGAAATCGAGACCAAGGTCCAGTATGCCCCTTCCATTCATGGTACAGATTTCTGTTTCAAGCACAATGTTATCAGGAAGGAGTTTTTTCGTTCCTCCATTAATGCGTTGCCCAACGACAAAGCTATGGCTCAGGGTATCAAAAACAAGCTGCCCTTTGGCACTCATCAACAACCTGTCGTTTTCATTTCGCAATGGTTGAAACGCGAGGGAGTAATATTTTCGGAATTCATCGGAATAAGCCAATCCAAAATAAATTTTTCTGCCATCCTGATCATAGGTATCATCTGCCAGATTAAAAACGATGTCATCGGGATTAAGCATTTGATTAAAAGCCACCCAGTTGTTATAATTGAGTACACATTCCTGATTAAGGCGGTATCCTCCCTCAAAATGCAGATATGGATCTGCGGCTACCAGTTTAATGGCTCCCTGGTACAAATATTCCGGACTCAGGAAAAATACCTCCTCCGGCGGGGTTTGGCCATATCCGGTTGTGACACCCATATCATTCACACCTATGTCACTTAAATAAACAGGTTGCTGAGCACCGTGTCGATCGGTATAATTTATCCATGCCTTGGCCGTGTATTGTTTTCGTCCAAAAATGTTCACTTCAGCCTGATAAAGCTCATGGTGCTTATTGATAGTATCAGCAATCAACGTAGCGTTTTTAAGTGTTTCTATTTGGGCATCCCGTAGAACCCTTAATTTACCAGCCTCTGGAAAAATAGCTGCATCAGCTACTTTTATCAATTTAATATACTCAATGTCAATGGTATAGTTTTGTAAGTTGTAAGACGCCTGTCCTGCAAAGAATCTCAGAGAATCTTGTCCTGGTTTTAAACTAATGAACTCGGGACCTACCAGCTTATAATCGATGACTTCCATGTTGTTGAGTGTATCAAGCCCCTTGTAATCCTTGCTCAGATTGCTCTTTAGCAACAGCATATCATCTTTCATTCGCCACTCCACCTCATCCAGTGTTGAAATATATTTGTTAAATGGAAATTTCACAAAGGAATTGTCGTAAAGATGATTAAACCAACCTGTCTGCTCATCGAAATTAATTTTGGCATGATACTGATTGGCATAAAATACCAGGGTATCGTTCTCTCTGTTTTTTAAATAAAAATCTGCGGAATCGGCTGAAAGTCGATTGTAATTAAATTGAAGTGTGTTCGACACGAGTTCGCTCTGATCAAAATAAAACGCTCCGTTCCCATGCATATATTCAGGATTCAACTCCAGGTTCCCAATCAGCCACGAATTACTGTACATGATAAAAGGTTTGTCCAAATTGTCCACAAACATCACGTTGGTATCCACCATCCATCGAATGTCAACGGTATCGCCTTGCACAGAGGGAAAATCGTACTCAAGAGGACTCTTTTCAACAACAAAACTCTGCCCGATAGCTACCAACGAATCGGGGTAAAAAATATACCTGTCGGAAGTAGAAATTGAGGTGAGAAAATTTAATGAGCCTTGCCCGATAAAACCTTCATTACTTAGCGAAATATCCTCGGTAAACGTTCCTTTTGCATCATAAACCGGATAACCCGTTTCAGGTGTATGGTGTTCAAAACCGAGAGAATAGTCGGACATCACCACCAGAGGTTGAGAAATGTCAGGAAAAATGCCGGACGAAACCAGGGTTCCTTCAAAAGCCAATCCATCTGTAGAAAAGGTCTTAATACTATCAAATACAAATGGATCGACCCTATAGTAAAATTGATCGGCATGTAGCGTGCTGTCCTGAATTGATTTCCTGTTAAAGAACACATAACTTTCGTCGTTGCTGACAAAGGTGGGAAAAAGCGGGAAATTCTTCAGTCCTGACTTGTTGTTAGGATCATCTATATAAATGCTTCCGTTTAAGTCGGTAATTACATTGTTGACATGTATCAACGAGTCGTTACGGCTGCGTGAATCCTGTGATTTTACCATAAAGGCAAGTGAGTCGACATAGTTCATCCTGAGCATAAAACTATCGTAAACAAAAGTGCTGTTTCTGGTATAAAAATCAAGTAGACCCATGTGAACATGTCCATCGAAATTAAAATTACGGTTCTTAAAAAACTGAATGCTTTTGTCGTATGGATAGATGTAAACCTCCTGTGAGTCGCTGATAGAAACCTGAGGAACCCCGTAAACGCTTAATCCTAAATTGTGAATATTAAAAGAGGCATTGGGTTTTGTAGTAACGTCCGAAACAAGGCTCAACACATCATAATCGGTGATGCCTGCCTTTGCATCCAAAAAGTAGTTTAACCGGTTTTTAACGATGGCAATCTGGGTTTCAGTATTATAAACAAGAAAACCCTTGTTCGACAAACCAATCAGCATGGCTGAAACCTGCTCTGGTGACAACTCCATGTAACCTGCCAGAACTCCCAGTTGGATTTCCGTAACCTTGTAGGTATTGACAAAGTTTTGAATTACATAAAGAGGATGAAGTTCATCTATACCTTGCAGTTGATAAAAATCACGGTCAGAATAATAATTACTTGACACAAAATAGGCCAGATTTTTATCATTGACCATTCTGATTCTTTTAAAGAGGATATTTTCCTCGTTCAATTTCCAAAAGAGCGCCTGCACATAAATGTCCAGCTGGTGGTATGAATCGAAAAACGGTATTGAATTGGAACCCTCCTTTTCGTTGTACAACACCAGTTGTTGATCTTCATTGGTGTATTTTACACGAAGACCCGGATGATAAATGGAATCGTTTTCAAAATAAAACACAACCGCTGCCTGGGCAGAAATGGTATTATCGTTCAGGATACGAAATTTTTCAGAGATCATTTTACCAAAAATAGTATCATTTCTCATGATGGTAACCCTCGCCGTATGTCCATTGACGGCAACACCATAGAGATTGGGCCCTTCGATCTGAATACCTCCATAATAATTCATATCGGTGTAAATGTCAGGCAATTCAATATCCCCAAGATATGCAGTAAAAACAGGAAACAAAGAGCGGTCGCCAGGCGGGCTCGATAACACCTTGTCGCGAAAAACGCCCACAACAGGGTTGCTAAAAAAACGCTTGTAATGCAATACTGCCGAGTCCACCTGAAAAACAGGCTCATCTAAAAGAATACTGTAATCGGGTAAATCTACATAAATATCATCCCCGGCTTGCTTGCCAAACCTTGACCAACGAACCATTCCGCCACTACCAATCCATGCCTTGTTTTTATAATCGAAAAAACCTCCTGTGCCATCCACGGAAGTGCTATCATTACTTGATGAACAAACTAAATTTACCTTTTCAAATCTCACAACAAACACCGTGTCCAGGTCGAACCTAAAGCGGGTTTCACGCGCAAACCAACTGTAGTATTTTTTTTGATGGAGCTGTCTTTTTTCTAATAAATTGTTGCTAAACACCAAAAAATCGGCAAATCCGGTTGTAGACTTTTCTATCAGCAAGCTATCCGCATAGGCATGCCAGGCGAGGATACTTTTGGGAACCTGAGTAGACTCTGAAAGCAAGGTTAAGGTGTAAACATAATCGTATAGAAATGGGAAAGTGCGCATTTTTTTTTGTCGCATGGTTTCTATCAGATGCCGTATTTCGTCCTTTTCCTGTTTGTTGAAACGTCCGATGGTCCATCGCTGGTAAAACCGGTTTAATAATTCTCCCGATTTCTTCTCATAGGTTTTTGATGGAGTTGCCAGGAGTATCTGGGAAAGCTGCTGAAAAAATACTTCAGAATCCGTTGACAATGAGTCAGCCACCTGTGAACGGGCAGTAGTTCCCATGAACTGAAAACACAGAAAAAAAATCAGAAAGAAGAGTACACTTCGGTTCATAGGTAAGGATTTCGTTGCGTATGGTATAACAGATTATTGTTTGATAAAGTGTGCCACGACCCAATTATTTTCCGAACAGGAATCGATATACTTCAATTGATTGATGCTGGCCATGTTGGAAATATCCGCCAGGTCAGTGGTATAAAAACCGCTAAAATAAATACTTCCATCCGCCGACAACACACCAACATAAGCAGACATGTCGTTCAGGAGGATGTTTTTATTGATGTTGGCCAAAATCACATCAAATTGCATTGGGGCCTTAAGTAAAGTGGCATCGCCAAGCAATGGGATGATGTTTTTTATATGGTTAATTTCCGAATTTTCAATGGTGTTGCTATACGACCACTCATCCAAATCAATGGCGGTAATTTCGGCAGCTCCTTTCATGGCACATAAAATCGCGAGTACCCCCGATCCACAACCCATGTCGAGTACTTTTTTACCGGTAACATCTGTTTCGAGCAACACCTGGAGCATTTGGGCCGTGGTTTCGTGATGGGCAGTCCCAAAGGCCATTTTAGGTTTTATAATGATGTCGAACTGCACACCAGGCGGGCATTCATGAAACGGTGCTCGAACAATGCAATGGTCGCTGATCATCACCGGTGGATAATTGCTCTCCCACACTTCATTCCAGTTGCGGTCTGCAATCAATTCAGTAGTAATTTCTTTGGCCACCACCGGAAGTTGGCAGTATTCAATTTCTGAAAACACCTGTTGGTGATAGTCCTTTTCAGGGATATATGCGATGATGCTCTTTTCGGCTTCTTCAAAACTCTCGAAGCCTGCCTCAGCCAGTTGGGCAATCAGGATGTCTATTTGATCCTGATTGCCCGGATTGGGTATGTTGACCTGATAATAATTCACTATTTCTAATTAAAAACTTTTTACGATTTTAATAAAATCCTCGGCAACAAGTGATGCCCCACCGATTAAACCTCCATCCACGTCGGGATTGGAAAACAACTCGGCGGCATTTTTAGCATTGCAACTGCCCCCATATAAAATGGTGGTCTGGTCAGCCACGGGTTTGCCATATTTCCCTGTAATTTGTTGACGAATAAAGGCATGCATTTCCTGAGCCTGAGCTGAGGTAGCCGTAACACCGGTACCAATGGCCCAAACAGGTTCGTACGCTATTACGACTTCCTTAAATTCGTCTTTGTTTAATTGAAAAAGCCCTTCATCAAGCTGTCGTTTTACCACTTCAAAATGGTTGTTGGCATTTCGTTCTTCCAACAATTCGCCAATACAAAAAATAGGACGAATGGCATGATCGAGTAATTTTTCTACTTTGGTGGCTAATTGAGCATTGGTCTCACCAAAATACTTTCTGCGCTCGCTATGGCCTACGATACAATATCCTATTTCGATGGAGGCCAACATGGAGGCACTCACTTCGCCTGTATAAGCTCCATCTTCAAATTCACTTACATTTTGGGCTGCAATTTGCAATCCTGACTCGTCGGCATAGTCCGAAGCCATTTCAAGATAAGGGAATGGAGGGCATAGCACTACTTCACAGGCGGTATCCACTCCATCAAGTTCATCAGCGATGGTACTAACCAAGTCTTCCGCATCCTGAAAGGTTTTATTCATTTTCCAGTTTCCGGCAACAATTTTCTTTCTCATTATATTTTTTTTAAGTTTGATGTCAAGTTGTAGGTTTCAGATTAGATTAACAAGTTTACTTTGCCATGCGGAAGCCAATACCGGGACCGGAACTAACCGGTGAATTCCAATACCTGTCAGAGGATCGGCAATCGTCACTCCCGTTGTAAACCGAGCCACCACGTATTACCCGTTCCTCTCCTGTTGCAGGTCCGTGCTGATTGTCATTTTCTCCTAAAGTATAATAATCCCAGGCATACCAATCAGCACACCACTCCTGTATATTGCCTGTCATATCGTAAAGGCCCAGCTGATTGGGGTCTTTCGTTCCAACATCATGGTTCACGGCGTACGAATTGGCAGCATACCATGCCACATTTTCGATGGTATTACTACCACTATAGGTATAATTTCCCGGGCTATTTCCTCCTTTGGCCGCGTACTCCCATTCGGCTTCAGTTGGAAGCCTGCCACCGTAATACACACAAAACTCTCTGGCTCCTGACCATGTTACCTGTGCAACCGGGAAATTATGATTTCCAACGACTGCCGCGAAAGCACCTCCGCTGTAAGTAATTTTACAGTTTTCGGCACCAAGAAAAATTAACCTGGTTCCTCCCATGGTACCATCGGGGTTGCAGCCCACCAAATTTAAGAAGTCAGCGAATTGGGTATTGGTTATTTCATAGGCACTCAATTGAAAAGCATTTACCGTGGTCGACCGGATGGGTGTTTCGTCATACGTATTACAATTTTCCTGATCTGATTGGGTGCAACCCATATCAAATGTTCCACCCGGGATGCTGATAAAAGTGAGGTCAATGATACCGCCTCCCCCACTCCCTACAGTAATAATTTTGCTGGTTCCAATCACGTTAGCATCTAAATCCCTTACCTGCAAAATGATCTCAAACTGGCCTTTTTGCCCATACTTATGGGTTGCAATTTTTTCAGTCGACCAATCGGTATCCCAACTTCCATTGTTGTCAAAATCCCATCTTACTTGCAACAGTGATGAATCGTCCTGCAAATCGCTACATCCTGAAGCGTTAAATGTATATAAGGTATTTTCATCCCCTGTTAATGGATCGATGGTAAACTCGGCGGTTGGATATTCTGCCAGATAACCACTGGTGTCAGCCACCGTTAAATTTCTGGAAACCCAGCCGGTATATCCAGCCTGGTCTTTAACCTCCAGTCCAACAGTGTAATAGCCAGCCACCTGGTATTTATTACTTACGATGGGATCGTTGCTCCAGGTAGTCTCCCACAAGCCATCGTTATTGAAATCCCACCTAAATTCCAACATACTAAAAGCGGTCATTTCATCATACGATCCTGTAGCATCAAATATCACCGTGGAATCAACAACAGAATAGGGAGGCGTAACAATAAAGGCTGCCGTGGGTGCAAGATTCTGTGTATTTTTTGTGCAAGAGGCGAAAAGTACAAACATGAGCAACAATGTGTATACTTCACCGGGTAACATTTTTATTCTTTTCATAATTTGCAAAGATTACCAGATCGTTTTAATTATCAATATACTAGCGTAAAATGGCTACAAAAATAGTAATAATATGTACGTACCAAGACTGGCGTGGCTTAAGCTTTTCAAATACTTCCTGTTGATAAGAAAGGGTATTTTTTACAGGTCGCTCAACAGTGTTTTGGTTTTAATCTACCTTTGCCAAGGGACATGAAGAGATCACACCTATGACTTCCATCACCAAAGACCTACAGTATTATAAATTTTGCTTCTACGGTTTTTTTAAAAACCTCAGGTTTTTCGATGCTTTCCTGGTACTGTTCTTTTTTGAGAAAGGAATTGGCTACCTGGAAATAGGGTTGCTTTACGGAACACGTGAAATCGCCATCATGTTAATGGAAATCCCCAGTGGTTTGGTTGCCGATGCATTGGGCAGGAGACGCACACTTATTGCTTCCTTTTTATTCTACATCAGTTCGTTTTTGGTATTTTATTTTAGTACCAGCCTGATCCTGTTATTTTCGGCCATGATTTTATTTGCCGTGGGCGATGCCTTTCGAACGGGAGTGCACAAAGCCATGATTTTCCAATACCTGAAAGCAAATGGATGGACCAGTCAGCGGGTAAATTATTACGGGCACACCCATTCGTGGTCGCAGGTGGGATCGGCTTTTTCAGCACTCCTGGCAGGTGTGATCGTATTTTTCACAGGAGCCATTCAGCAGGTGTTTTTATGGTCGGTGGTTCCTTATCTTGTCAATGTTCTGTTGATAGCATCTTATCCAAAATGGCTCGATGGAGAAATCAGGTCACAGCAATTGAGCAAAATCAGATTGAAATTTTTATCGGTATGGAAGGCATTTGTTATTTCGATGAAAGAGCGAAGCACCCTGACAGCTCTTATCAGCACCTCCCTCTTTTCAGGATATTACTCCGCCATTAAGGACTATGTACAACCGATGATAAAAACCATGGCACTGGCCATTCCATTTGCCATCTATATGAACGATGACCAAAAAACAGCCTTCATGATAGGAGGTATCTATTTTATCATCTACCTGCTAACAGCGGCTGCAAGTAGGCTTTCGGGCAGGATGACAGCACTATTTGCACATCCCTACAAGCCCATGAATTTAACCATGATTTTGGGATTTGGTATCGGAATCGCAGGGTTCTCTTTTTACTACCTTGCAATTTACAGCATCCCCGTTGCGGCATTCCTGGTGGTGATGATGATAGAAAATGTTCGTAAACCACTTGGTATCGCGCTGATTGCAGAACTTGCTGAAGATGACGCAATGGCGAGCGTTTTATCGGTTACCTCTCAGGCCAAATCATTGATAGCGGCCATCCTTGCAGGGGTTACGGGGTTGTTAGCCGAATTATGGGGACTGGGAACAGCATTGGTGGCCATTTCGATGGGTCTGCTGATTTTATATCCTTTCTATCGGCTTAAATCAAATTCTACGGAACAGTAAATTAACAAAAAACTTTTCTTGTTAACGATTCTAACAATTGTTTCAGCCCCCTGCCAAGCGGACATGATTTTCAAAATAAATGAATTATCTGGTTTAAAGCTGTTAATTTACCAAATCCGAAAAAATAATTTCACATCCCAACACCAATGAAATTAGCAATTCAAAGCTAGCGTTCATTTAATAAAAACTACTTGCTTATTTATAATGAATAAGAATAGTATCTTTGCCGAACTAAATTATTCAAAATGAATCTATCAAATACCCGTCGGGAAGTAATGCAAACCCTTGAGAAATCGATGGACGAATTTTTAAGTAAATACTTAAAACCCATCGAAGAAATTTGGCAACCTCAAGAATTGCTCCCTGACTCAAACGGCCCTCAATTTATAAACGAAATACAAGAGATACAAGAACTTGCCAGAGAACTCGACAACGACTTGCTTACCGTTCTCATTGGCGACACCATCACTGAGGAGGCTCTTCCTACCTACGAAGCATGGTTAATGGACATAGAAGGAGTTGATCAACAAAATAGACAAGGATGGTCACGATGGGTGCGTGGATGGACCTCAGAAGAAAACCGCCATGGAGATTTGCTTAATAAATACCTTTACCTCAGTGGTCGTGTGAACATGCGTGAGGTAGAAATCTCTACCCAGCACCTGATTAACGATGGGGTGGACATTCATACCGCAAAAGATCCTTACCGAAGTTTTGTTTACACCAGTTTTCAGGAATTGGCCACCAACATATCGCACCGCAGGGTGGCATTGCTCGCTAAGAAAAGCGCGAACACCCACCTGGCAAAGATGTGCAGTTTTATCGCCGCTGATGAAAACAGGCATGCCGGTGCTTACAAACACTTTGTTTCACGTATTTTTGAACTCGATCCAAGCGAAATGATGCTGGCCTTTGAAGATATGATGAAAAAGAAGATTATTATGCCGGCTCATTATTTAAGGGAGTCGGGCGGAAAAATTGGTGAGCTGTTTGCCCATTTTTCTGATGCCGCCCAACGCACCATGGTTTATACCACCCAGGATTATATCGACATCATGAACAGCTTGATTAAGGAGTGGAATATCGATCACATGCGCGAATTAAACGATTCGGCTGAAAAAGCCAGAGATTATATCATGGGGCTACCAGCCAGGTTGCAACGTATTTCTGAGCGGATGAAGATACCTGAGAACCCTTATCAATTTAAGTGGATCACAGTATAAGAAGTCAATCAAGGTGCATTGCTACTTCAAAACTCCACACTATTTTCCTGATCAACTCCTCATGTAACTTTACTCATTTCGTTCCAGGTAGGAGGCTATTTTTTATACACCTCTCCAGAACCATTGGCTGTTACTTTTACCTTGGCAGGATCGCCTTGATAAGTCAGATCGCCGGAGCCATTGAGTTTCGCTTGCAATGATTCAGCCACTGTTACGACCATATCGCCTGATCCCATGTTGGTTACCGTAGCATTTACCGACTTGAGACCGTAAGCATTGATATCACCCGATCCCATTTGCGACATAGTTAAATCGATACAGTTTCCCGACAAGGAGATGTCACCACTGCCGAAACCGCTGATCATACAAGTTTCAAGTTGAAGTCCATTGGCTTCCACATCACCACTTCCCGACACGGACAACTTAAACGTCCCGCGTACCTCTCCGAACCTGGCATCACCCGATCCATTTATTTCCAATTCCATGTTTTGAGCCTGCAAGTCGGCTTGAAAATCACCTGATCCACTTAACGACACAATCAGATTTGAAGTCTTAAAGCCACCTTCTAACTCGATATCTCCCGATCCCAAACTCTTGATTTTTTCAAGATTTGTCATGGTAATATGAACCTCCATCTCATGGGCAGTAAAAACATTGTTGCGTTTAACGTCCACTATCAAGGTCCCATTTTCAACTTTGGTTTCAACAGAACCAATGATGTCGCTATCGGCTTTAACCGTTACCTTTTGGTCATTTCCCTGTTGGATGATCAAATCGGCAGAGCAAACCAGTTTAATGGATGTAAAAACAGGAAGTTGACGATCCTGCATCAATACGTCAGCGTCATTTTCTGCATGCAGGGGGGCTGAAGTCAGTACAAACACCGCGATCAGTGTCAGCAAGTGATAAAGCATTTTATTGATTTGTGATTTCATGATGAACTAGTTTTAAAGGTTATTTTATTTTAATGTTGGTATAACTTGAATTGATGGAAACCAAAGCGGTTGTATTGTTTTGCGTGCCAATAACAGCTTCAACAAGACGATCTGAGATATCCTGAATATCCTTTGACACAACTGCATTCTTTTCAGGAAATTGAATGTTTCCGAATTTCGAATCGATTCTGAGCCGGTACGAGGTTCCCGGGGCTATGGCTAGTTCAACATTGCTGAATTCGGTGTCAAGCGAAATGGTTGAAAACCCTTGTTTTATATCCTGGATTTCAATTGCGCCATAACTCATTTCGATGCGGGCGTTTTGAGTCAACTTTCCAATTTTAATGTTTGTAAAATTCGACTCACCTTCTATGTTATTGATTGACATAGCCTCGAAGTGGCCACCCTCCATTTCTATCGTTGCCTTATTGAGTTCTGAGAAAAAGGAATCAGAGTATTCTGTTTCGAGGCTGATTTCACCAGCCTTTTCCACAGTTATCTTGCCATAACTGACCTCCAACTTAGCATTGCTCAATAAATCGATGGTTGCTTTTCCAAAACTCATTTCAATTTCATTGGCAGTACCGGTAAGTGAGGTGGCTGTCAGGTCGCCGTATTGACTTTCGATGGTGGCAGTGCCTGTCACCTCTCCTATCCAGGCCGATCCGAAACTATGGCTTAAGTCAAGGTTTACATATTTCGGCATCATCACCTCCATGGTAATTTCAATTTGTTGGTTGCTGTTGTTTCCTTTTCCTGACGACAATTTGCAGGAAGCATCCACCTCGCTTCGGTTCCCCGATACGTAGGTTACGATTCTGTCAATAACATCATTGGCTTTGTCGGTTGTACGCGCGGTTACCTTTGCCGTTATGGTAATGGAAATCACCGGCTTTTCCCAATTTTTACAATAGACTTTGCCAAATTCGTGCGAAATATTCAAATTCACCTGTTGGTTAACATCAAATTGCTTTTCTATCAGCACCTTCTCAATGGTTTCTTCAGCCCGGAGAACCTGTTGTCCTCCAACGAAAAACAGCACTACCAGGGTTGCGAAGCAAGTAGTTATTTTTCTTTTCATGATTTTTTGATTTAAAATGGATTAAAATTGTGTATAGGGTTCTCCCACACGAAAACCTTGCGATGCCGTGCGGGCTTCATTATTTAATGTATTTAAAATTTCGGCTTTTTTTATTTGTGTGTTTACCATGGCCGCTTTTACAGACTCACTTCCGGGATTTTTCATGTATTCCTTCTCAATACTGAGTAGCCTGGCATCTAACTTTTCTATTTGCTTTGCAGCTACCTGATTGATGGTGATGGTACTGCTATTTTCCTGTCTGACTTCCTTTATTTCATCCTCATCTATGCGGCATTGACCATCATAATATGAAATAACCTGTTGCAAATCGTTCGGTATTTCAATTGTAGTCACTTCAACCGAAGAAGCCTTCCCTTCCTTAAATGGTTCGATCGTGAGCCAAACAATTGAAGCCACCAGCAATAGCGATGCCGCTGCTTTTAGCCAGAGATTATTTCGACGGGTATCTTTTTTATGGCCGTTTAATTTCCTGAGCCGCATTGAAAAGCGTTGTTCATGACCTTCAAGAGGTTCCTTGTTTTCGAAATGTCCTTTGTTTTCTTCTAAATATTTTTCAATTTTCCACATGCCACACCTCCTTTTTCCCCTGTTGGTTTTGTAGTCTCTGAATTTCCCCGATCAATCGCTGCCTGGCTCGCGAGTACTTTGTTTTCACATTGTTGTATTCCAAATTGAGGATTTGACCCATTTCTTCATAGTCCATTCCCTCGAATAAATGCAGCGACAAAACAATCCGATATTGATCGGGAATATTTTGCATAGCCAATTGGACTTCTCTAAGTTGATATTGCAGGTCGGGTTCCTGGTCATCAACTTCCTCATCCTCAAGAATCTCATGCTGTATCATCTCCCGGTACGACTGTATTGTTTTCTCGCGTTTTATCACATCAAGTGCTTTGTTAATGACGATCCGTTTTAACCAGGCGCCAAAACTCTGCTCATCGCTCAACTGGCTAATTTTTTGAAAAGCGTCAATAAAAGCTTCTTGCATCACGTCTTCGGCTTCTACAGGATTTTCTAAAATACGGTTGGCGGTGTGATACATGGCTTTATAATAATTTTTATACAACATCATCTGGGCTTTCCTGTCGTTTCGCTGACAGGCCCTGATCAATTCCTGATTGGGATGTATGTTTAGTGACTTAATCATTTTCAAATTACTGATCAAAAGACGATCGAAAAATAATTGGTTACACTTTGGAGACGAAATTTGGAAAATATTTAGTATCGAAATTTTTGTCAATTTCTTTTCCGGGAAGGAGGTCCCGTGGCCGGGTTTATAACCGCGGGTTAGGTGTAGGCAATATTTCTATGCTTTCTTTACTTATCTCCTTAATAAAATCATCTCCCTCATAATAATATTTTGTTGGGTAAGGATGAGTCTCAATAACAGGATATTTAATATTAACTTTTGAGTATAATTTTAAATTCTCAAAAACATTATCACTGAATTGGTCAGAAATTAATAACAAATCAATATCAGACCACTCATGTGTCATATTTTTTGCTGCTGAACCAAATAAAAACACCTTATGAAAGGTCAATCCATTTAATTGGCAATCATTTACGAATAATCTAGCTGTATTTATTGCACTATCTCGAGTAACCATAACCTTAATTTATTTGTTTCACCAATCATTTTGTTTGTAAATGACTCATTACATATATGATGCATTTTTGTCAAATAGTCAGGGTATCTACCCTCCAATTGAAATCGGTTTAAACTCAACATGAATTCACTCATGCTATCTTTCAGCTTTATAGGCGTGGTTGAAAGCAAATGAATCAAATTGTGAGTTCTGGGAGGTACATTCCCCTCATTGTGCTTAATCCATATTGCTTTACATATTTTTTCAATCACCAAATGTGCAAAAAACAATGATTGCAAGTAATTTCGTCCTTTGAATAAGGTATCAACAGCAGCCCAATCATCATCAGCTTGGATGAGCCAAAAATCAATAATTTCCTTTTTCGTTTTCATTTATCAAAGATAACTCATTTTTTATGAAATGAAATTTTGACATCATGGTGGTTTTCTCTGATTACACTATAAGGTGTAAAAAAGTAGGTTTATTATCAGCTTAAACAACGGTTGTCAAACAAAAACGTAAAGGATATGGGCAATAGATAGCATAAAAATTAGTCTTGTCCATTATGGCAAAGTCCAAATTTGGTCTGTGACATTAACAATCAACAATACAAACCCACTGGTATTAAATTGGCGGGATTGTTTTATATTAACTTGTTTGTTTTTGATCTAATCTGTACTATGATATCTATTTTATTTTCAATATATAACAAATCTAAAGTCGAACTACTTTGAACTGGAATAATAAGCTTCTGCCTTCTTTTTAAATTGATATGAAGCGCCGGTATTGGTATTATTCCAACTTGTGCTATCAATATAAACAGTACCTGTTGAATTGGTTACCTGCATATTGAAAAACACTTCCCCATTATCTATATTACCTGAAACGTAAAGACTGGCATCGTAGCTGTTCGCAGACGTATAGGAATAATCTAAATCAGGCACTGACATTTTGGTCACTATTTCACCCGAAATATTTTTATACTGAATGGTATCCATTTGAACATCACCAATTGAGGTAACTGTACACTTAATGGTATAAATTACATCAGGCGTGCTGCTTGATTTGGAACATGACACGAGGCTGATGATGGCTAAAACCAAGGTAAAGTAAGCTATTTTTTTCATAAATTTCCTTTAAGGGTTGATTACGGTTATTTGATTAAAGGTCAAATATAAACAATGATTCAATCGCCAATCATTTTATTTATAAAAAACAGTTAAATTTTTGCATTCTTATCCCTTACCAAGTCCATATTGTACTGATTATCTTCACTCAACGACGTGAACTGAGGGATTCGTTATGTAAAGAAATTTGACCGGTTGAGCAGAACGTATCCGATCCAATTGTCATTGGGGATATTTTCACCTGGCAACGATGAACATTTTTGATACGCCGTATCTAAAGGATAAAGGTTTCATCGAATCGCTACAGTATTGATAGGAACTATCCGCAAAGGCAACCATGTTGTCATTCATAATCTGCAATGTAAACTCTACAGTTCCATCATTTATAAAGCCCGACATAAACAAGCCGGCATCATAACCATTTGATGAGGTAAACCAATAATTCAGGTTATTTTCCTTTTTTATTGTAATCGTTTCACCATGAAGGTTCTTATACTGGATGGTATCCATATGTACATCTCCAGCGGAAATAATGCTGTACTTCACTTTAAAAATAGTATCGGGGTCAGTGGGAGATTTAGAACAGGAAATGACAACAAACAGTGCCACAGCCATCAGAAATGTTCGTGAAGAATTCATCTTTTTAGGTTTTATGAGTTAAAAAATGAATAGGTTAATCGCCTCAAATATAAGGCATTTTTTGTTATTTGCGATGATGACGAGTAAATTATTATTCTATTCTACCCATTTTAACCAGTTTGGAAAGGTCTATAAGTATTTCCAGAAAAAAACCACCGCGTCACTATGATCCTTACCTTTGCTTTGTTAGAACCTATAATAAATGATGAAGCGATTTCCCCTGTTCGAAGCACTGGGCGCACAATATCCCATATTAATGGCACCCATGTTTCTGGTGACCAATACACAAATGATGGTTGCTGCTTTAAAAAGTGGCATCACGGCTGCGGTTCCGGCACTCAATTACCGGACTGATTCAGCTTTGCGTGAGGCCATAGGCGAGATTAGAAGGCAAACTGACAAGCCTTTTGGCGTAAACCTTATTGTGAACAAATCGAATATTAAGTATAGACAACAACTCAAAACCTGTGCGGAACTAAAAGTGGGATTTATCATCACCTCCCTTGGCAATCCGAAAGAGACCATTGAATTATGCAAGCCATTGGGCATCAAGGTGTTTTGTGATGTAGTAGATTTATTATATGCCAAAAAAGTGGCTGACCTGGGAGCCGATGCAGTCATAGCGGTGAGTTCGGCGGCAGGCGGGCATGCCGGCAATCTGAAACCCGAAGAACTGGTCCCATTGTTAAAAAAGCAACTCCCCATCCCTGTGATCTCAGCCGGTGGTATTGCAACTTCTGCTGACCTGGAGCAGGCACTCGAACTGGGTGCCGATGGGGTTTCCGTTGGAACCGCATTCATCGCTTCTAATGAAGCAGGCGTATCAGAAGAATATAAACAGGCCCTGGTAGAATATTCGGCCAAAGACATTATCCTGACGAAAATAATCTCAGGCACTCCGCTCACTGTCATCAATACCCCTTATATGCAATCGCTGGGAAACCATCAGGGCTTTTTGAATAAGTTGATGTACAAAAATAAGTTCCTGAAAAAATACATCAAAATGCTTATTGCCTTCCGTGGAATGAAAACGATTGAGCATGCGGCTTCAAAAGCTACTTATAAAACCGTTTGGGTTGCAGGAACATCCATAGAGGACATTCACAAAATCCGTCCGGTAAGCGAAATAGTGGCATCACTGACAAAATCATTGATCAAATAAGGGCGATAGGATACTCAATCTTTTCTAAAAAAAGACCCTCGGCAGGCACCGAGAATCCGGCTTTTTTTCGGTCTTTGGCCTCAATAATGGTAACCATATCCTGCGCTCTTAGCTTTCCCTTGCCAATTTCCACCAAGGTGCCCACAATGGCACGCACCATATTGCGCAGGAAGCGGTCGGCAATAATAGTAAAAACAAGTTGATCGCCCAACACATCCCACCTGGCTTCAGTAATTTTGCACAGGTTGGTTTGAGTTTGCGTGTGCAATTTCGAAAAACTGGTAAAGTCGTTGAAATTCAACAAAAAGCCAGTAGCCGTTTTCATGGCATCGATGTCTAAGGTTCTATAATAGGGGTAACTTAAACCATGTGTAAAGGGATTTTTATGCTGGCTGATATAATAGCGATAAGTACGACTTATGGCGCTAAACCGGCTATGCAAATCGCCCGGAACCGGAGTGATGTTAAAAACTACCACGTCTGAAGGAAGAAACCTGTTTAATTTATAGGTGGTGTCGGAAGGCTCATCCAAAGTTCCTTCTATGTCAAAATGTGCGTAAAATTCCCGTGCATGGACCCCTGTATCCGTTCGCCCACATCCAACTACATTAATTTCTTGTCCCAGTATCAAGGACAGTTTTTGATTGAGCTCAGCTTGGACGCTATGGGCATTTTCCTGTATTTGCCAGCCATGATAGCGACTTCCATTGTAAGCCAGTTTTATAAAATACCGATTCATGAAACAAAAGTAGATCAAAATCTGCTAAATAAAACAGCCGCATGAACCCCATCCGTTGATGATGCCCATGCGACCGTCTGAATTCCTGATCTCTTAATGCGTATTAACTAATCCTCAAAATCGCGTTTCATAAATTGAATGCGCTCGAAAGAGGCCGATGTTGCTACATCCTGAAGCGCTTTTCCCCTGAAATCGCTGATCTGGTTAAAATGATGTTCCTTCATCCATTCGCGAAGATCCTTCAAAATTGTTTCGATATAGGGAATGCCATTAATATACAATGTACTGCATACCTGAACCGCTGTGGCACCGGCAAGCAAAAGCTTAATCATTCCAATGTGGTAATGTATCCCGGTTGAAGCCACCAGATCGCATCCGATATTTCTCCCGGCCATCAGGGCTATCCACCTCAAAGGAACATTTTGCTCTTCAGGTTGCGAAAAATGATTGTCGGTAACAACCTCCATGGTATTGATGTCGATATCAGGTCTGAAAAAGCGGTTAAAAAACACCAACCCCTGAGCACCATTCTCGACCAATTGAGAGGCCATGGAGCATAAATTGGTAAAATAACTTCCGAGCTTGACGGAAACAGGAATTGTAACTTCCTTCTTAACAGCCACCAATATTTGAAGATATTGATCTTCTATCTCGCTACTCTTAAGGGAAGCATCAAATGGAAATATGCTGATATTCAGTTCAAGCGCATCTGCACCTGCATCCTGGATGGCCTTGGCGAACTTGGTCCATTCAACAGCTGATGTACAGTTTATGCTGGCAATTACAGGAATATCCACAGAAGCTTTTACTGTCTTCACAAAATCAAGGTATTTATCCAGGCTTGCCTCCATCGACAATCCCATGACATGGTCTTTTGCCTCCGGATACCAGTAATACATCTCATTACTCTTTCGCAAGTGAGCTTCAGATTCGCCCCTGATTTGCTCTTCAAATATCGATTTGAGAACTACAGCACCGGCACCGTACATAGCACACAACTTGATGTTCTCCAAATCCTCGGTCAGTTTTGAACTGCTTACAATCAGCGGGTTCTTCAACTGAAGTCCCATATAGGTTGTCGAAATATTGATCATTTGAGCATGCTTATTGGTAAATTTTTCTTAATAAGTGCCCATCCGGCCAACTGACGGGTCAGAAATTGAAATGCCTGTTCCAAATTTAACCTGGCATTGGCCGTGAGGCCTTCCTTCAATTCCCATTCATAGCCTTTTATTACCAGCACGTAAGTTTCGGGGGATTTTCCAAACAACGATTGCGACAAATGCAGCACATAATCAGGACTTATAGCATGCATCGTAAACTCCACCTGGGCCTCCGAAGGCTCAACAGTTTTAAACTTGTACTCATTAATCCGCTGTTCTTTGGTAGCATCAACAAAAACCACAATATCCCATTGAGATATTTTTTCCGCATCCTCAATATTCAACTGATAGTTACTATCGGTTTGCATACAGGTCAGGTGGTGGGTTTCAATCCATTTTTGAATCATCGTGACCATTTCATTTCCAATTCCGTCATCCTGACGGCCCGGATTTCCATAGCCATAAACCAGTACTCTTTTTTTGGGTTCCATGATTATTTAGTTTTACAATCGATTATTTCGTTATTTTCATTAACAAGGGTCATTTCCAATGGCATTTGTCCCAACGCATGGGTGGCACAACTTAAACACGGGTCATAAGCCCTGATGGCAACCTCTACAGCATTCATCATACCTTCGGTAATTTCTTTTTGTCCGTTCATGAATGATTTAGCCGTATGGTTCACGGCGAGATTCATGGGTTGGTTGTTGTTGGTAGTTGAAACGATCAGGTTGGCCAGGGTGATTTGGTCGTTGTCGTTTATTTCGTAATGATGGAACAGGGTTCCGCGTGGAGCCTCGATAACACCTACACCCCGGTGCGATTTTTTACCTTTCACCACCAGGTCTTCTTTCTGAAGATCAGTATCTATTAACAGGTTTTTTATTTCTTCAGCAGCATGTAGTGTTTCTATCAAACGCGCCCAATGATAATGAAGTGTCATGTTGTTTGGTTTCCCATGGGTATAGGCTTTGAACTCTTCAAATTCCCTTTGGGCAAGAGGGGTTGGGATAAAATCACAAGTATTCAGTCTCGCCAGGGGGCCCACCCGGTACCACCCATTTTCTTTTCCAAGGTGTTTCAGGTATGGAAATTTCATATAACTCCAACTCCGGACTTCTTCTTCAATATACTTGTCATAATCCTGGCAATCCACATCATCCAGAATTCTGGTTCCTTCTGTATCGACGGCGCGAAGCACTCCATTATAAAGATCCATTGCACCATCGGCACGAACGATACTTAAGTGGTTGGATGGGAATTCAGCAAAAGTATCAACCAGAGTCTTATTATTTTTGTGATAGGCCTTAAAAAAAGCCAGGGCACCAACTGACCATTCAACCATTTTATCGGCATTGAGCGGATCGGCTCCATGGAGCAAGATATCGCGTTCCTCAATACTCAGATTTTTATTGATACCTCCGGGAATTGCACCCGTCCCATGAATTTTTTTTCCTGCGGTATATTTAATGATTTCCTGTCCGTATTTACGCATCATAACCCCTTGAACGGCCAAGTCTTTGTGGTGCATTACCACGCCAATGATATTTCTAATGGCGGGATCGGCATCGATTCCAAACAAGAAGTCAGGTGAGGAAAGGTGGAAGAAGTGCAGCACATGCGATTGAAAGATTTGCCCGTAATGCATTAGGCGGCGCATTTTTTCTCCAACAGCAGTTAATCCCAAACCTGTTCCGGCACCTACGATAACATCCAATGCCTTGGCTGCCGCCAGATGATGGCTAACAGGACAAATTCCGCAAAGGCGCTGCACCAATACCGGGGCTTCCCAATAAGGCCGGCCTTGAACAAAGCGCTCAAATCCCCTGAATTCAACAATATGTAACCTGGTTTCGCGAACTTGCCCGGCATCATCAATCTGAATGGTTACTTTTCCGTGGCCTTCCACCCGGGTTACGGGCTCTATAGTGATTTTTTTTGGCATAATTCAATCTTTTTCAAATAGTTAATCAAATTTAATAACTTCATAAGGCAGATCCAATTTACTCCCTGTGATTAGCGCGACGAGAGCTTCCCAAATTAAATCGGCACGCGGCGGACACCCAGGCAGATAATAGTCGATTTTTACTATTTCATGACACGGGTACACTTTGTCGAGCAACATGGGCAACTCATCATCATTGGGCAAAATATGCTGGGTATTCAATCCAACAGTAGGTCCGTTGATATAAGCTTCATTGAGGCATTCTTCGATGGGTATTCCATTACGAAGTGCAGGCAAGCCTCCCATGATAGCGCATTCTCCTAATGAAATCAATATTTTGCAATTTTTTCTAAAACTACGGAGTACTTCTACATTTTCACTGTTACAGCATCCACCTTCTATAATGCCTATATCCACAGGTTTTGTAAAAGTCTTAATGTCGTCAACAGGCGATTTGTTAAATTCAACCAGTTCGATAAGGTCGAGTATACGCTCATCAATGTCGAGCACCGACATGTGGCATCCGAAACATCCGGCAAGTGAAGTAGTTGCTATGATCTTTTTTTCCATTTTTTTCAATTTTCAAAATTAATTTTCAATTTCACTGCCAATTGGTTTATGATCGTATTTACGCTGGCCAATTGGAACCTCAAATCCAACTTCCTTAAAAATAATTGAGCCTACCGGACAATTTTCCATTGCTTTTTTTGCAAGGGCACTGGATATTTCTTTGCCCATTTTATCATCAAGCAATACTTCCAACTTATGGCCTCTCTCCTTAAACGCGAAATAATGGCGCCCTTGATCATCCTTGATGGTTTTTATGCACCGCTTGCATAGGATACACCGATTTTGATCTTTAATGATGTAGGGACTCGATCCATCCACACTCTTCATAGGGAAATCGTATGGAAACCGGGGAACCATCATCTGGTAACGATAGGCAAGAGCCTGCAATTCACAATTACCACTTTTTTCGCATGAAGGGCAAAAATGGTTACCACTTACAAACAACAATTCAATGATGCCTTTGCGAAAGTCGTTGATTTCATTTGTGTTGTTTTCAACCTCCATCCCATGCGCTGCAGGTGTGGTACATGAAGTCATAAACCTGTTGTTGATCTTAATGGTGCACATCCGGCAACACCCTTTGGGCAGGGCTCCTGCAAAATTGCACAGGGTCGGGATAAAAATACCGTTTTCATGAGCAGCTTCAACAATGGTTTTGCCCTGATCGGTGATAATTTCTTTACCGTCTATCTTAATTTTTATTTTATTGGTCATGGTATTAATATATTAAGCGTTATGGTGAAAAAGCGGCTGGCGCCTGACTGCTTTGCACGATTCAAGTACAGAGGTCTCCAATGAAAACCCGCTATCATATTCAATCTCTTTTTGAACCAAAGCATCATACAAATGTCTGAAGTTTCTGATGCTGGAAACAATGGGGTTGGCGGCTGTCTGCCCCAAACCACACCGGCTGACTTTAAGTAAATTAGCCCAGTTGACCATATCTTCGATGTCGGTTTTAACTCCGCGTCCGTTAATCACTTTCAGTAGCTTCCCACGAAGCACATAGGGCATATTGCGACAGGTTGAGCAGGTACCACATGATTCTTCAATAAAGAAATTCATGAAATTAAGTACAACTTCTGAAAGCAGGTCGCGGTTTTTATTGAAAACGATCATAGAACCTCCCGTAGGCAAATCGGAATAACTCAACTCCCTATCAAAATCCTTTTCTCCCAGCAAGGTGCCCGAAGGTCCACCTACCTGAATGGCTTGTACTTCGTTTGCTCCACACATGGCCAGAATGTCACTTATTTTTAGTCCCCATTCCACTTCATAAATGCCCGGGAAACGGCAATCACCTGAAATACTCAACAGCTTGGTACCAACAGAATCCTTATTGCCTAATTGGTTGTACCATGCTGCCCCATTCTTAATAATTTTAACAACAGTGGCTAAGGTTTCTACATTATTTACAACAGTGGGTAAATTTAAGTAGCCTTTCTCAACGGGGAATGGAGGCTTGTCGCGGGGTTCTCCCCTTTTTCCTTCCAAAGATTCGATGAGGGCAGATTCTTCACCACAAATATAGGCACCTGCTCCCAGTTGGATGCGGATATCAAAATCAAAGTCGCCTATACCGGCAATCGACTGACCAAGAAAATTATTCTTGCGCATGTTTTCAAGTATACCATTCAGATAAACAAGTAAATACTTGTACTCGTAGCGCAGGTAGAGAAGTCCAATATCAGCGCCAACGGCATATCCGGCTGCTACCATGCCTTCAAAAACCATTTCAGGATATTCTGTAAGCAACACCCTGTCTTTAAATGTTCCGGGTTCACCTTCGTCAGCATTACAAATAATAAAGCGGTGTTCGCCTTTTGCCCTGCTTCCAAATTTCCACTTTAATCCTGTCGGGAAACCGGCACCGCCCCTGCCCCTGATATTCGACTCCGTAATGATGTCGGTGATTTCTTCAGATGATGTTTTTGGTAAAATATCTTTTATTACTGTAAACAAAGGATAATCATGGCTTAACAAGGCTCCCTTTCGGCGAATATTGTTATATACCATGGCATCAATTATGGGAAGTGCGTTATTTCCATCGCCACATCCTTCCACCACCAGTTCTTTTACGTGTTGGCCCTGTTTTAACCCATTGATAATCTGTTTAGTCCGATATGGTGTTAAACGTGTAAATACCCTGTCGTTGATTATAGCAGCAGGTTCCTGATCGTTCATCCCGATGCAGGAAGTCGAAAACAAACCAATGTTTCCATCGGTAGTTACCCTGCCGATTTTAATTCCACAGGCGTCCTCAAAGGCTTTAAGCACGTCCTTCCGTCCGTTCATGTTAGCGGTAACGCTGTCGTTCAGGTAAATGTTGACTTTAGCCAACGGCTTGTCGCTATAAAAGTGATAGAATGAAACCGTTTCTTTGATTTGTGCCGCCGAAAGGGTCAACTTATCTGCCAACAATGCAATGGTAGCTTCGTCAATATATCCGGCATGTGCCTGAATATCATGTAAAATATCCATCAGCCTTGTGCTGTCTCCATTGTATTTGCTGATAATCTCAATAATTCTGTCCTTCATTGATCATTACTTTTTATAATAAAAGAGATTCCAATTTGATTGTTAAATAATTAACAGCAAAGATACTCCTTTATCCTGTTAATTGTTTAACACTTGAAAATTTATAATCAATTTAAATTAGTTTTGCCGCGTAATTGAGGAAAATGATAGTCACTAAAAAGATTGAAATAAAAGGTTTGGTACAGGGTGTTGGATTTCGTCCGGCCATTTACCGGATCGCGATGAATCACCTAATAAAAGGTACGGTAGAAAACACAAATGCCGGAGTGATCATTGTGGCTGAGGGGTTAGAAGAGCAAGTTGACACCTTTATTAGTGTATTACCCGATGAAGTTCCGTTGGCGGCCTCCATCAACTCCTTAAAGGTAGAAAGCCTTGCGTTTCAAAACTTTTCAGATTTCCGGATAATAAAGAGCAGCTCATTCTCCGACGAGATAACCGAGGTGAGCCCCGATATCGCCGTTTGCGAGGCTTGTTTAGATGACTTGAAACATCAATCACACAGAATAAACTACCCTTTAATCAATTGCACCAATTGCGGTCCACGGTTTACCATTATCAAATCACTGCCTTACGACAGACCTTTGACTACGATGGCTCCTTTCGCGATGTGTCCAACCTGTCGGGCAGAATATACGGATGTCCTGAACAGGCGTTTTCACGCACAACCCGTGGCTTGTAATACCTGTGGCCCGCGTTACACCTTACATACCCATCACCATCAATTGAATAATTTTGTTCAATTGGTAACTGAAGCAGCCCGACTGATCGATTCAGGCAAGCTGTTGGCCATTAAAGGGATGGGTGGATTTCACCTGGCGTGCAATGCATTGGATCAAGAGGCTGTTTTAAAAATGCGTGAATTGAAATGCCGGGAAGGAAAGCCATTCGCTCTTATGGTTCTCAACCTGACAGTGGCCGAACAATTGGTTGTCCTGGGTGAAGAAGAACGGCGATTATTAACTAGTTGGCACCGCCCCATTGTGTTGGCCACCAGCAAAGGAATTCTCCCGGATGAAGTAGCAACAGGGCTTAATTCTATTGGGATCATGCTTCCCTACATGCCCTTTCATCACTTGCTTTTTGAACAACTGAGAACCGATGTACTGGTGCTCACCAGTGGTAATTTCTCCGATGAGCCCATTATCACACAAAATGAAGAAGGTATCAAGGCATTTTTAGATAAAACCGCAGCTGTTATTTGTTATAATCGTGAAATAGTTAACAGAACTGATGATTCAGTGGCATTTGTTGTGAATCGCAAACCGCGACTTATACGGCGTTCAAGAGGTTATGCACCATCGCCAGTTAATCTCAATCTTCAAACGGAAGGAATCTTTGCCGCCGGTGCCGAACTGGTCAATTGCTTTGCCATAGGAAAGGGACAACAGGCCATCATGAGCCAACATATTGGAGATTTGAAGAACATGGAAACCTTCGATTTCTACCGGGAATCGGTAGAACGATTTAGTCATTTATTTCGTTTTGTACCTGCTTTGGTAGTTGCAGATCTTCATCCCGACTATCTCTCCACCCGGTATGCTGAACAAATGAGCATTCCGCTTATGTTGGTGCAACATCACCACGCGCACATGGCATCCTGCATGGCTGAACACGGTTTGAATGAAAAAGTGATAGGAATATGTTTTGATGGTACTGGCTTGGGAAACGATGGTCATATCTGGGGTGGTGAATTTCTTTATGGAGATTTACTTGATTTTGAGCGTTTTTCGCACTTCGAGTACATCCCTCAACCGGGAGGTGATGCCGTTACCAAGCATCCGTGGAGAATGATGGTTTCCTATCTGGTTCATTATTTTGGTACGGCTATTTTTGAGGAATACCCATTCATTTTAGAAGGCATTGATAAAAATGAGTTTAACCTGTTGGTTTCGATGATAAACAATCAAATTAATACTCCCCTCACCTCGAGTGCGGGTCGGTTGTTCGATGCCGTTTCCGCCTTACTGGGGATTTGCCGTCATGCTGCTTATCATGCCGAAGCCCCTATGCAGCTTGAAGCAGCCGTTGATCCTGATATAAATTCGGTATATTCCTGGGTTCCGGGATCGTTTATTGGATTCAAACCTCTTTTCCGACAAATTCTTATTGATTTATCCTCCGGTATGCCTGTCGGGGAAATTTCGGGTAAATTCCATAACACCTTGGTTGATGTGGTTGTTTCGACTGCTAAAACGATGCGTACTAAATTGAACACCAACATAGTAGTGTTATCCGGAGGTAGCTTTCAGAATAGAATACTCCTTCAAAAAACAGAAAACAAACTAAAAGAATGTAATTTTGCTGTTTATTCGCAGGAGCAGGTTCCATCAAATGACGGTGGAATTGCGTTGGGGCAGTTGACTGTTGCTGCTCAACGCCGATTGCATAACCGACTTTAATATAATTGTTTAAAATGAAGATATGTGTTTAAGTATACCGGCACGGGTAGATGAAATTGAAGGCAATTCGGCTATTTGCACCGTGGGAAATTCAAGTTATAAGGCCAGCCTCGAATTGTTAACCCCTGAAGAAGTGCAGGTTGGAGATTACGTATTGATACACACCGGATTTGCAATTCAGAAATTGGATGAAGTGGATGCCATGGAAACATTAAAGACATTCAACGACTTTAAAACACTTAATGAACAGATGGATCAGGAAGAAAAAGACAACAATACTCATCTGATATAATTGCCATGAAATACATTGATGAATATCGCGACAAAGGGCTCGTCAGACTATTTGCCGAAGAAATAAAAAAAATTTCCACCAAACATGTAAAACTGATGGAGGTCTGTGGTGGACACACCATGTCCATTCAGAAATTCGGAATCCCTGACTTGCTCCCTTCAACCGTTGAACTTATTTCTGGACCCGGATGCCCTGTTTGTGTAACCAGCCGCGGTTATATCGATCAGGCCATTGCCTATTGCCGTTTGGCCGATGTCATTATTGCCACTTATGGTGATTTGATCCGTGTTCCGGGCTCCACCTCTAGTCTGGAGAAAGAAAGAGCGCTAGGTGCCGATATCAGAATTGTTTACTCCGTTTTGGATGCCCTGATAATCGCCAGGGAAAACAGAAGTAAAAAAGTAGTTTTTCTGGGTATCGGTTTCGAAACCACCGCTCCGGGTTCCGCGGCCGCAATCATTAAAGCCAGTATGGCCGGACTTCGCAATTTTTATGTCTATAGTGCCCATAAGGTAATGCCACCCGCCATGGAAGCACTCATTGACGAAGGTGTTCAAATAAATGGATATCTCGGGCCAGGACACGTGAGTACCATCACCGGGGAAAAAATATATTACGACATCCCAAAAAAGTATGGTTTAGGTGTGGTAATCAGCGGGTTTGAACCTGTTGACGTCATGCAAAGCATCCTTATGCTGGTGCAACAAATTGAGAGCAATCAACCAAAAGTTGAAATTCAATACACCCGTGTAGTAAAACCGGAGGGAAATATAAAAGCGCAGCAGATGTTGGAAGAGGTTTTTGAACCCCGGGACGATTGGTGGCGAGGATTGGGTGTTTTAAAGGACAGCGGACTGAAGATCAGGGAAAACTATCAAGCACATGATGCCGAGAAAATGATTGAGGTAGTTGTTGAAAAAACCATTGAGCCCAAAGGTTGTATTTGTGGACTAATCCTCAAAGGGATAAAAAAGCCCAAAGACTGCAAACTTTTTGGAACTGTTTGTACCCCCTCCGACCCGGTAGGCTCGTGCATGGTTTCGAACGAGGGATCGTGTGCTGCATTTTATATGTACAACAGGTAACCTTAAAAATGAAATGGAAACATGAAAAAAAACGAAACGATACTTTTAGGTCATGGCAGTGGTGGAAAAATGACACATGACCTCATCGATCAACTATTTGCCCGTTATTTTGACAATCCCATACTGCGACAACAAAGTGATTCGGCCATACTGGATTTTAGCACCGGAAAACTTGCGTTTACCACCGACTCGTTTGTTGTAGACCCGGTATTCTTCCCCGGTGGCAATATCGGGCATCTGGCAGTGGCCGGAACGGTAAACGATATGGCTGTATCAGGAGCCGTTCCATTATACCTGAGTGCAGGATTTATCCTCGAAGAGGGTTTTCCCATGGAAAGTCTTGAAATCATTGTAAGATCCATGGCCGAAGAAGCAAAAAAAGCAGGCGTAAGTATCGTGACCGGTGATACGAAAGTAGTGAACCGTGGCCAATGCGACAAGTTATTTATCAACACGTCCGGTATTGGGCGACTGGAACCTGAATATGAACACATCAGTAGTGGAATTAATATACGTCCCGGCGACAAGATAATAATCAACGGGAGTATTGGCGATCATGGTATGGCCATTATGTCAGCGAGAAATGAGCTCAAAATCACTACAAAAATTGAATCGGACTGCGCCTGTCTAAACCACCTGATTAGTGAATCCATCATGGGATGCCGACAGATCAGGTTTATGCGCGATGCCACGCGTGGAGGTTTGGGAACCGTAGTTGCCGAACTGGTAAAAGGTAAATCCTTCGGACTAAAAATTGATGAAACCAAACTTCAGATCAGAGAAAATGTACGGGGTCTATGTGAAATGCTTGGTTTTGATCCTCTTTATGTTGCCAATGAAGGAAAAGTAGTAATGGTAGCAGGAGCTGACGAGGCTGGCGGAATACTTAAACGCATGAAGCAACATCCTTTGGGTACAGAAGCATCCATTATTGGTGAAATCACCACTGAACATCAGGGTATAGCCTGGCTCGAAACAGTGATAGGTGGTAAACGCATCATTGATATGTTATCAGGAAATCAACTGCCTCGAATCTGTTAGTCGCCGTAATGTTCGTAAAATTTAGCAAGTTCGGTAGACAGGTCATTAAATGCAACATAATGGTTTGAGCATCCCCGGCGTGAACAAATTGTTACACGGCCACCAACACGCAGAACGAAGGAAACCATGGGAGCCCCGCAGAGTTTACACTCCTCGTTAACCAACAATTCCTTGTTACAATGCGGGCAATAAAAATCTACAATTTCGCCCTCTTTAATTTCTAACGACGAAACATGATCGAAACATTCGTACACGGAACACAGGTTAATGGTTCCCCGGTCTTCGACAGAGACTACATTCAATTTTACAGATGGATGACCACTGAGTTGTACCTTTTCATCCATCAGCGAGGATAAGCAATGTGGACATTCAACTGTCATGGAAATGTGTTTTCTCATAGTTGATATTTTTATATAAATACTTTTGCTAAAATAGCGATTAAATGAAGCTAAGTCAACAGCAGCATGTAATCAAGAATTGATACAAATAATGAAAATGACACCGGTTGATGTCCATTTTATCGACAATATATCTAATTGTAAACCTGGAATAATCCTTCATGATTGATGCACCAATGTTCTAAAAACCCGGCACCGGAATTCAACAAACTATTCTGCCATTGTATGCCGGCTGATGCTATTTATTACCTTTGCGACAATAAAATGATATTGATGGGTTGTTACAAGTCGGTGGCTTCCATCAATCAATGGACAATAATTATTTGAATATTAATACCATTATTATGTGCGGAACATGCGGCTGTGGCGAAGACGACCACATTTCTTATACCAAACCGGGAACCCCTCACCAGCATGATACAGAGGGTCATCATCATGACCATGAACACGGACACTCCCATACTCATGACCAACCGGGAGATCACCAACATCCACATCGCCATGAAATAAGGCTCGAACTGGACATTCTTTCGAAAAACAACCTCACAGCACAACGCAATAGAGGTTATTTTGAAGCCCTCAATATACTGGCTCTTAACCTGGTCAGTTCACCCGGATCAGGAAAAACCAGTTTATTGGAGCGAACCATTAAAGAACAAAAGGGGAATCACCAATTTTACATTATTGAGGGCGACCAACAAACATCAAATGATGCCGATCGGATTGATGCGGCTGGGGCACCGGTAATTCAGATAAATACAGGAAACGGATGCCATCTGGATGCCAAAATGATTCATGTGGCCACAAAAAAGTTGGAAGTCGCGAAGGACTCAATTCTATTTATTGAAAATGTGGGCAACCTGGTTTGCCCTTCTTTGTTCGATTTAGGCGAAGCCAAACGCGTTGTTATCATCAGTACTACCGAAGGTGATGACAAGCCCGTTAAATACCCGACCATGTTTCAATCGGCACAATTATGTATTATCAACAAAACCGATTTGCTCCCCTATGTGGATTTTAGCATGAAGAAATGCCGGGAATTGGCTTCACGCGTTAATCATCACCTGGAATTCATCGAGCTATCGGTAAAAACTGGTGAAGGCATGCATCAATGGTACGATTGGCTTAACAAACAATCAGCCAGGTAAAAACAGGAGTTTATTATGATGTTCTTTTGCCATATCTGTAATTCATTATCTTTGATTAAAAACTGAACCCTTGAATTTGCTTTTTATCAACATACGCATACTTGACCTTGTAGACATCCTGCTGGTAGCAGCACTCTTATTCACGCTTTATAAGATGTTAAAAGGGACGGTAGCCATCAATATTTTTCTTGGATTGGTGGCCTTGTTTCTCATATGGCAACTGGTTACTGCCATACAAATGAAGTTGCTTTCGCAGATATTAGGAGCCTTTATTTCAGTCGGTTTGGTGGCATTAATCATTATTTTTCAACCCGAAATCCGACAGTTTTTGCTGGCGTTGGGAACACCTTACTTCTTTCGCCGATATGGCAAAAAGTTCCACTTTCTTAAATTTGCCTTTAAAGAAAAAACAGATATTAACCTCGACCCGCTTTTAGTGGCATGCAAGCACATGGCTTCAACAAAAACCGGGGCTCTAATTGTGATCACCCGACAAAACGAATTGGCTCAATTTGTAAGAACCGGACAGGAGATTAATTCAAACTTGTCGTCCTCCCTGATTGAAAATATATTCTTCAAAAACAGTCCGCTTCACGATGGAGCCATGATTATTACGGCCAATCACATAAAAGCAGCAGGCTGTATCTTGCCGGTATCGAAAAAACAGGTAAACCGCCATGTCGGATTACGCCACAGGGCCGCCATCGGTATTAGTGAAGTGAGCGATTCTATCGCGGTGGTAGTTTCAGAAGAAACAGGCAATATTGCTTATGCCATGCATGGAGAAATAACCTACTTGGTTTCTGTACAGGACCTTCAGGAAATGTTGGTAGAAGAATTGGGACTTGAGATGGAGTAATATCTGAAAGTTCAAAGAATTAAAAGTTCCTCGAATTAAAACTTATTGTAGATCATCATGATTGCTTCCTGTCCATTTCTTTCTCTAATCCATCAGGTTCAAGCACAACTTAACGAACATGAATGAAGTACCTTTTTTAATTCCTCCTGCCTATTTTCGTGGTAATGGTTTGTCCGTTATGAAACTTTAATAAAGCCACATAGGTTCCTGCCGGTAGTTGATCCATGTGCAGGGTCACCTGTCCGGGAACAATCTCCAAGTCAACCTCCATCAACGATCCGGACATATTGTAAAGCGATACATTCTGCAAGGACATTGTTGCTGGAAAAGTAATCATGGCCTCACGATCAGCCGGATTGGGATAACAATGAATTTGATCAGCTGAAATTTCGTTTTGCCCGACTGTATAGCTGTTTAAAAAGGCGATGCTCGTCACTTCCTGGGTCGGTCGATCCACATCAATAGAACAAAGTGTAAAACCTGCTCCAACATCGTCCGTCCACCAATTGTAGGTATCTATTTCATCAACGGAGCTGGAGAGCAAAATCCAATTTCCAAAAAAATGCATCCAAATACTGTCCCTCACTGTTTTCTCTTCTTTTTGGCGAAGCGCGCTAAACGTCCCAATGGGAAGCACCATCGTACCCCAGGCATCTACAGTGAGGTTCTCGGTGGTGCTTGATTTGTATTTAACGGAGTCCACGCCTGGTAAAGAATTATCCGCTATCTTAATCTGCATGCTGTACTGCTCCTGGCGAGTATTGCCATAGCTTTCCGGAAAGTCGAGATAAATATTGGGAGGAACCACGCTCATAGTAACGAAACCATAGTTTTCAACGGTTGCGGCTACTCCAATATTTGAAAATATGCTGTTGGTGCGATTGAAATAGGCATAGGAGTCAGAAGAAACGATTCCAATGGCAAAGTTGGCCATGGGAAAGGCATCCCCATAAGGAGTATCCGATGGCAACATAAGGCTCACGATATCCGTATCCTGAACGCTCAGAGCGCTGAAATCCCAGAGTTTATTCGTGCCGGGTTCACCGGGTGTAATCTGTGCTGCATTGGTGGAATCATACGCCATCAGGATTTCGGTTCCGGCAGGCGCCAAAGCGTTGTTGGTGATGGTAATCTGGGCAGAAACAACGGAGACTGCCATCAGGGCTGTTAGTGTTAAAAGTAGTGTTTTCATAGTTTTACAATTTAATAAAATAATCCACCACGGTTGAATTTGCAACCAGAGGTTTTAAATAATTTAAAATTGCCACATGTTCAGGATGGATACGATAAGCTTCAAGACCTTCTTTATTTTCAAAATCGGCAGTCAATACCAAATCATACGCGGCGTGGCTTGTGTTAAGATTGATTCCTGTCTCCATTCTCTTCAGTGAAACAACGGTATCCGGAAGGTTATTTAACAGGGAAGCTACTTGCCGTGCACTTTTGTCCCTGGTTTCCCTGTCAGCAAATTTCATCATCACGATATGTCTTAGCATGGCTTTGTTTTTTAATATCAACTCATCCATTCCGGGAAGGTCAGAAGTAAAAACCACCACAAAGATATAACAATAATATTCAAATAATCATAACAAAAAAAGGCTTGCAATAAATAATTGCAAGCCCCTTAACTATTTTCACCTGATTATCCGATGAGTTCTTTCATTCTTTTTCCAATATCTGCGGGTGAATCCACAATATGAATGCCACAGGATGTTAAAATTTCTTTCTTGGCCTCCGCTGTATCGGCCTTGCCACCAATAATGGCTCCGGCATGACCCATGGTACGGCCTTTGGGTGCAGTGGCTCCTGCAATAAAACTCACCACAGGTTTGGTTCCATGTTCCTTTATCCAGTACGCGGCATCAGCCTCCATGTTACCGCCAATTTCACCAATCATCACGATACCCTCGGTTTCGGGATCATTCATAAACAACTCCACTGCTTCGCGGGTCGTGGTTCCAATGATGGGATCGCCACCAATTCCGAGGGCCGTGGTCTGACCCAATCCTGCCTTTGTCAACTGATCAACAGCCTCATAGGTCAATGTTCCGCTACGCGACACGATGCCCACGCGACCTTTGCTGTGAATAAAACCCGGCATAATGCCCACCTTGGCTTCTCCCGGCGTAATAACTCCGGGACAGTTGGGGCCAACCAACCTCGATTTTCTCCCTTTCAGGTATTCTTTCACCATGACCATGTCTTCGGTAGGAATGCCTTCCGTTATACACACAATCACTCCTATCCCTGCTTCGGCAGCTTCCATAATGGCATCTGCAGCAAAAGCCGGCGGAACGAAAATGATGGATACATTGGCACCTGCCATGTCAACGGCATCTTTAACCGTGTTAAATACCGGCCTGTCCAGGTGGGTTTGACCACCTTTTCCTGGAGTTACGCCTCCTACAACGCGGGTTCCATATTCAATCATCTGAGAAGCGTGAAAAGTACCTTCACTGCCTGTAAATCCCTGAACTACAACTCTTGAGTCCTTGTTAACTAATACACTCATTTACCTGATAATTTCATTTACAAATTTTGAAGGTCAAAAGTAATATGTTTTATTAGACATTGCCGAATAAACTTGCTATTTTTGTTATTTAGTCGAGGATAAGAATAAAACGCTACTGTGATGAATACTTCAAAAAACAAATCCGACACCATTGCTGCCATTGCTACAGCGCCGGGAACCGGGGCCATCGCTGTTATCAGGTTATCGGGACCAGATAGTTTGCCCCATGCGCTTGCCTTGTTTGACCATCAAAAAAAACCATTACTGCCGGAGCAAGTCAAGAGCCATCACGCTTATTTTGGCACACTAACCTACCAGGATGTATTGATCGATGAAGTTTTAATCACTTATTTTAAGGGACCACATAGTTATACAGGTGAGGATGTCGTTGAAATTTCATGCCATGGTTCGGAGTTTATCCAGGAGCGCATTGTTCACATACTCCTCGATGAAGGAGTTCGTCAGGCTCAGGCAGGCGAATTTACTTTAAGGGCCTTTTTAAATGGGAAGATGGATTTGAGTCAGGCAGAAGCTGTTGCGGATTTAATTGCCTCACAATCAAACACCGCTCACAGGATGGCAATCAACCAGATGCGGGGAGGATTCTCAAACCAGATCAACGCTTTGCGCGAAAAACTCCTGCATTTTGCTTCATTGCTCGAATTGGAACTCGATTTTAGTGAAGAAGAGGTGGAGTTTGCCAACAGAGATGAATTTCTTAAACTGATAAGCGAAATAGCTGAAACCCTCCGGTGGCTCATCAAATCCTTTAAGGCAGGCAATGTATTGAAAAAAGGCATTCCGGTAGCCATTATCGGTAAACCAAATGCAGGCAAGTCGACTTTGCTTAATGCCATTTTAAATGAAGAAAGGGCGCTGGTTTCAGAGATTCCGGGAACTACGCGCGACTCCATTGAAGACACCTATGTCATTAACGGGTATAGTTTTCGGTTTGTTGATACCGCCGGACTGCATACATCAGATGATCACGTTGAGAACATGGGCATCGCCCGTACTTACGATAAGATGCAGGAGGCCAGTATTATACTATACGTTTGCGACATCAGCATGATGGACAAAAACGGGATTAATACCATGCTGGAAGAGTTTAAGGAATATATTCAGGATGAAAACAAACACTTTATCTTGGTAGCTAACAAGATTGATCAGATGAGTCAACTTCCGGCGCACCTACGCGAGATTTTCGATCTGGACACCGTGTTTGTCTCGGCCAAACGCAAGGAGAACATTCAGGAACTCACAGAAAAACTCGTGTCCATCGTACAACAGACCAGCTTAACCAGTGATGTGATGGTGAACAATTCGCGGCACTATGAAGCTCTGACGCGGGCATTGGATGCCCTGCAACAGGTCGAAATTGGATTTGCCAGCCTGATTCCTTCCGACCTGATAGCCATCGATGTAAGGCAGGCGCTGTATTATCTTGGAACCATCACAGGAGCCATCACGACGGACGAAATTTTAGGTTCGATATTTTCCAAGTTTTGCATCGGAAAGTAACCATTGCCGTTTCAAATAACTTTTGTATTTTCGGCACCGTTAAAAAATTCACAGATGATACATAATTCAATATTACAAACGGTTCTTGATTTTCTGCATTTGATGGCAACCATCGCTTGGATTGGCGGAATGGTATTTAATTTTTTAGTCGTCATGCCCACTGCAAACAAAGTACTTGACCCTGCCATGTCCGGAAAATTTATGGGTGCCTTGTTTAAAAGGGTCAGGATTGTGGTTTACAGCTCCCTGCTCATTCTCTTTGTCACGGGGATACCCATGAAAATCGCCAGTAAGTATTATGTAGGGATCATCAACTTTGACAACAACTGGGAAATAGTGGGTTTTATCAAACATATTTTTGTTGCGTTGCTCGCGCTCATGGCCATTTATTCATTTGAGGTGCTATCGCCAAAAGTTGCTAAACTCGCTATAAAGGGCCCGTCACCTGAAATGATGGATTTAAGGAACAAACAAATGAAATTGGGTGGCGTTTCTTTTTTATTTGGCATCATCGTCATTTTCCTTTCTGCAATGATGAACTATCTATAGTTAAGAATCATCCTTTTGAGAGTGTTTGTCACCCAATCACGAGGCTCAAATTCGCACCGCTATTTCAGGTTTACAAGCAAAAAAATAGGTAAACTTACCAAATCATAACTTTATTAAAAATATTCTCCCTGCTTTTTCTTTCCAGAAGAATATAATAAACACCCGCTTTTATTGACAAACTGGTAACATCGATACAGATTTCGTCCCTTTCATCAATTAGTTGGGTGCTAAATACTGCCCTCCCATGTGTATTAATAATCTTTATAACACTACCTGTGTTCAGTTTCTCATATTGCAACCTAATAGTAATTTTACCATTGGAGGGATTTGGATAAACCACCAATTTATTATTGGTTTTAAAGTTTAACTTATTTATGTTGGTGGAGCCAACACCCTCAACAAATTCAATGAATTGATTTGAACTAAAACTTGTGTAGTTTTCAATCAAACCTAAAGGCCATTCTATTTTGACAGAATCAATTGTTGTGGCACCTTTAATACCGAAATGCACTCTAAGGTCGTTTTGTCCATTGTATGAACTCTGTGATGAAATTTCTCTCATTTGCCATGTTGGAATACCATTAATCAGCGCTCTTATTCTTATTTTGGTTCCAATGGCTGATTTATTACTTACTGTTCCTGTTAATTTAAATGTTATCCAATTATTAGAATTCGTGTTGTTGTGGTACAGGAAATTTTCATAGTCAATTGACCCGAACCTGCATGTAGCTACTGCCAAATCTTCAAAGCCATCATTATCATAATCGCCAAAAGCACAACCGTATGAGTATGACGAGTCGTTTGCAACAACATCAGCCGCATTTCTTGAAAAATTTCCTGTCCCATCGTTTATGTATAAATAATTCAATTGTTTCAATGATGTTCCAAAAGAATTTGTAACAAATAAATCCAAGTCTCCATCATTATCAATATCACTCCACGCCGAACTAAATGACCTTGCCGGGGTTTTAACAACGGTATCATCAATGATTTTAGAAAAATTGAAATCCCCGTTGTTCATAAATAAGGCATTAAACCCCAGGTCGTTTGCCAAAAACACATCTAAATCGCCATCATTGTCAATGTCTGCCCAACTGCTGCTGTTTGTATTGCCCGCATCATTAACCAAAGGCCCGGTTGTTAACTTTGTAAACCCTTCTGACCCGTCATTTCTGTAGATGTTTTCATTTTGGTTGTTCTCATTTGTTACAAAAATATCCAAATCACCATCGGCATCCATATCTACCCAACTTACATTTCTGGAAAAATAGGCATCATTTACCTGGCCTCCAATGGTGATTTTGGAAAAATTGGCATTGCCATCATTGTGATAGAGATAGTTCTTTTTTGCACCCGCACTATTCGTAATGTATAAATCTACCAAACCATCTTTGTCATAATCTGCCCACGAGGCTGTTTCGGAATAGCCTGCATCGTTTGAAATAATCTGGCCATTATTTTTAGTAAATGTTCCATCACCATCATTCGTGTAAAAGAGATTGTCCTGGTTATACCAATTTACAACGAAGGCATCAATACTTCCATCGTTGTTAATATCAGCAAATGAAGCTCCATCAGATGGGCTATTATCCAGGGTTATTGAATCGGTTGAAACTAAGCTAAAAGAACCCGTTCCTGAATTCATAAATAAGAAATTATTTTGTCCTCCATTAGGCCCATTGCTGATAAAGAGATCAATATTACCATCATTGTTAACATCAATCCAATTGACACTTCTTGAATCACCAGGAGTAGTGGTTATTGAAGTAGTAATGACCTTGGTAAAATATTGAGCATTTATTTTAGGTGACGAAAAATAAATGATAACGATTAAAAATATTTGGTATGTTTTCATAAGTACAAAGTTTATTTAGATTAGTGAATAAAAGATTCGATGAGCGTTTCTTAAAATTGCCACGAAATAAATCGCTGGCTACGCAATTATTTGATAACCGAAAAATTTCTATTATTAAAATCAAAAGATACTGTGCTAAATTTCCTGAAAAAAGTCATTCCCAGTATTGCGGCGTCTTTGCTTAATCCAAACGATTGAAGTGCAGCAACGTCACCCAAAACAATTCGTTCATTTTGAAACTTGAAACGACCTAGCCCAATAGAAGGAACTTCAACCAACAAAGCATTCTTTGATTTGCCATCAATACCTGTAATGATTTTATTATGGACAACAATGTTGTAATCAATATGGTTTTCTTTTGCAAACTCATTGCTAAGAATGGTTTCTCTGGCTCCGGTATCCAATAAAAATTTAATTAAAGCCTCTCCTATCGTTCCATCAGCAAATAACAAACCACCGGCGATACTAAATGGAATTTGAATTGAAGGATTTACTTTTGCTTCAGTTTCATCTCCAAATACCATGGTGCCGTTTTGAGAATTAACATCATGAAATGTAAGCACATTTGCTCGTAATAACACATCAGAACCCAGGATTCCTACGATACCTGCTTTTTGCAACTTTTCAGGAAAGCTTATGAGCACACTGGCGTCAACATCATCAACTTTAACTTCGCCAATTTCTAATTGTTCAAGATTTGTTTTTCCTAACAGGGTACCCGCTTGAGTGGAACCGGTAGCCCCTTGCATGGTAGCTTCCTTTGTGTTATTTCCATTGGCTGAGTATTCAACCATTTCCATCTTTCTGATAACAGCACTTTCTGGTAAAATGGTTTTAGATATAACGGTAGAGGTAGCCGCTAAATCAACAATAAAATCAACTGCTTCTCCAGAGCCTATTTTAACCGGAACCACCATCCAATTATCTATAATCTTGAAATTTACACTGCCTGATAAAACGGATGTTTTAAGATTTTTTTTAGTTTCAGTGGTTATGATATAGTCTCCCTCCTGTAAAGTTAATTTCCCGCCAAACATATCGATCACAGGTCCATTATCTTCTTTAATTGTATTGTAGTTTTCAATTAGAAATGCTTTCTGAATATTGCCTGTTCTTCCTTTTACATTGACTCTTATGTTCAATTTTTCAAGCTCCTTTGGGTTCATGTCAGGTAAGGGTTTTTCATTGCCGGCAGCATCTCTGAATCTGTACTTTAGCATATTGTTTTTGCATTGAGCAATCAGAGTGCCTTTGCGCCTTTCCTTTTGTATCATATCCCCGTTTAAACCTTCCCCTAAGGAAAAAACAGGTGTTATGATGGTGGTATCATTAAAAATTTCTGTATTTCCTTCTTGAATGAAAACTTTTTCAATTTCAAGTTTTTTGTTGTTCTCGGTAAGTAAAAAACAATTACAACCTTGTTGTTGAGCATTCAACAATGCATTGGAAAATAGCAGTGTTAGTAGAATAAAAAGATTTTTTTTCATTTTTTTTCATTTTTTAAGTTAGTAAATTCTATAAACTCATATTTCTGGGTTTATTTGTTGAAATGTTGCAAACAATTTTCCATTCACCATTTTCCTGTTTTTTAAAAATGGAAACCCAGGCAAAGTGTGTTGTTTCTTCAATGGTTTTGTTTTCTTCATTTTTATAAGTTAATACCACAAGTTTATCCACTACCATGTATACCATGGTCGCGTCATCTGAAAAATCAATGACGGGTGGTGCAACATCTTCCCATGATTTAATTGAAACGGTATTGAAATAATTTTGAAAGCGTTCCAGCGCTGCTTCTTGAGTTACCGTTATAATCTTACCCTGATTAATCGATATCATTGGGTTTGCAAACTGATTGACAAATTGCCCTGCATTTTTATTTAAGTGTGCATCTGCTTGTGCTTTATGAATGGCTAGTAGCGTTTGCTTTTCGACTTCAAAATCTGGAGATTTGACACAACCGTTAAAAAATACTGGTGTCATAATCAAGCCTATTAATGTTATCAACCCGATTATTTTAGTTTTCATTTTTTACTTTTTTATATTTAAATCAGTACCATTATGGATGAATTTGGTAGATTTAATTATTTTAAATAATCATACGCATCAACAAATTCAATTTCCGGGCAGGACATGGCTAAAACACGAAGAATTTGCAAATGCCCTGCACCAACCATTACAAAAATCCGTTCCTCATCAGATTCTGAAGCTAACTGTAAAATATTTGAAAAAATCCGAAGGTTTCGGTTCCACCAAGCCGTTGCTCCATCTGCCCCCGGATAATACCCATCGGCACCAACTTTAATATTTCCTATCAAATAATGCCCTAATCCCAATTTCAACCTTTCAGGGTTATTGGTATAAGCCAACATTGTTTTTAGAGGTAAAATGGATTTTAAAGAATCTTCTTCTGCATAGAGTGCAAAAAATAATTTGCTATAAATTGTATCCGCATATTTTTCCTGGTGGTTAGCTTGAACCAGGCTATCTTTATCTATTTCGATTTTGTATTCTCTGGAAGGCGCATCAATTGTATATAATTTAGAGTGATTCATCATTTTTGCCAATCTATAGCTCACCTGAAAAATTTCATTTTTTCCAGGCTGATATCGATTATTTAAAAATTCAGTATACAATGAATCATGAAACGCCTGCCACTCGGGCATACTTTCAATCGCCACTTTAGTAGGTTTAAATTTTACAAGTATTTGTAGAAGTTCACTAACTTCTTGTTGGCGTTTATCAGAACTTATATCCACTGAAAATTTTGGTCGATAAGCATCATAACCTCCGTCATTAAAATGAAAGGTTCCCAAAATCATTACTTTAGATTTCTTTTGGTTTTTTATAGGTGCTGATAATGCACCAATATCAGGTCTGTTTTGTTGCCCGGTGGAGCATTCAATCAATCCGATACTAAGAATTATTAAAATACAATTGGTTAATTTTGTCTTCATATATTTTAAATTAATTTGTGTGGTATATTATTCCCACCATCTTTTCCACACGAAAATAAATGAAATCAGTTGTGATTTTTTCCACTTCTATCGAAAGCGAGTTGACACTTATTTACAACTTAAAAAAGCATACAAAAGTTATTGGTGAGTTGTTAAGTGATCTTTGTATGTAGAAAACATCCGCTTGAATATTTTATAAATTTTGCAAAATAGTATTTCATACATTTGATTTATGAATAAAAGAATTCTATATCATATCGCTTTTTGGATGGGGTATGTTCTGTTTAAAAGCTATTTGAATTTTGATTCCGATTCGTTTGGTGCAAATGGAAAATCAGGCTTTGAATTATTTCTTTTCGCACTTCGTATACAATTGGTTTTTGTGACCATAAAAATTCCGCTTGTATATGCCTTATTCTATGTTATTGACAGGTACTTATCGAAACAATGGCAAATTTTAAGAACAATTTCAACGGCAGTTATTTTATTTGCCCTTGCTATAGTTTGTTATATGTTTATGAATCGGTTCATTGTTTATGGGTTGATCCTTCATCAGAAGACAGATTTGTGGATGAGTTCAAATCTGCTAAGCAGCATTGGTTACTACTTTTTTATCTTGTCATTTGTTAGTGGAATAGCCATCGCCATAAAGCTTATCAGAATAAACATAAAGCAGAAAATAGCATCACAAGAATTATTGAAAAAAAAGTTAGAAATAGAACTTCAGTTTCTAAAAGCACAAACCAATCCACATTTTCTATTTAATACATTAAATAATATTTATGCTTTAGCAAGAAAAAACTCCGATAAAACAGCAGGCGTTGTTATGAAACTTTCCAACATGCTGCGTTATATGTTGTATGAAACCTCTAATGGGCCTATTGAAATTGAAAATGAAATAAAAATAATTAATGATTATATCGAATTGGAAAAATTGCGTTACAGCAATAGATTAGATGTGATATTCAGCCATACTGTGGATAATTATAAAGAAAAATTGGCTCCATTAATATTGTTGCCTTTTGTTGAAAATGCTTTCAAACATGGTGCCAGTGAATCAAGATTTAAAAGTTATATCCATATTAATCTTGAGCTCAATGGTAAACAGCTTTTTTTTGAAATTAGAAACTCAAAAGAAGAAATAAACGATGAAGTAATTGTGGAAAATATTGGCTTGAGTAATATTCAACGTCAACTTGAACTCATTTATCCGATGCATCGATTGTCAATTGAAAATGGCAACATAGAATTTATTGTAAAACTTACTATCAATCTTAACGATGGAAAAATTTAATTGCCTTATAGTTGAAGATGAGCCGTTGGCTGCAGAAATATTACAGGATTATATCAGTCAGGTCCCTTTTTTAAACCTTGTTGCTATCAGCGTAGATGCCATCTATGCCTTAGACATTTTGAGGAAAGAAAAAATAGATTTAATTTTTTTGGACATAAATCTTCCCAAACTAAAAGCCTTTGATTTTATTAAAACACTAAACAATCCACCACACATTATTATAACAACGGCATACCATGAATATGCATTGCAAGGATATGAACACAATGTTGTTGATTATCTGGTAAAGCCGATTGAGTTCAATCGCTTTCTTGCGGCTGTGAATAAATTAAAGCAGCCGGACAGCACAAAGCCTGTTCAAATACTAGCTCCGGAAAAAGAGAAGGAATTTATGTTTTTCAATATCAGCAAAAAGAAGGTAAAAATTTACCTTGAAGACATCTTGTATATCGAAAGCCTCAGGGAGTACATTCGGATAGTAACCACGAATAAAACTATTCAAACCAAATTACAGTTAAGTCAAATAGAAGCATTGCTCCCAAAGAGTCATTTTATTCGCATTCATCGCTCCTTTATCGTTGCAAAAAATAAAATTGAAGCTTTCACATCAACTGATGTTGAAATTAACAACAAACAGATATCGATTGGTAGAAGCTACAAAGAATTGGTACAATCCATCATAGAAAAATAAATCGAAATCATGAAAAAATTTCCATTCATCACCCAACAGGCTGCCATAAATTTATTAAGAATATCAACGAGCCTGTTTTTGGCAGCGCATGGTGCCATTCGTTTGTATGTGGGAACAGTAAGCGGCTTTGGCGAATTTTTAAATAGTAAAGGATTAATTATAGGTATGGCAATTGCCTGGTTCTTAACATTTTTTGAAATAATAGGTGGCTTTTTGATGGCAATCGGTTATTGTACAAAATGGATTGCCGCTGGATTTATACTGCAATTAATTATTGGAATAATCCTGGTTCATGCGCAAAATGGATGGTTTGTGGTTGGATATCAGTCTGGAGGAATGGAATATAGTGTTTTACTAATAATTTCTTTAATATTAATTGCTGCGAGCGATAAATAGAAGAGATTACCTTTATAACTCCTTAATATTTAAATTGTTTATAAAGTATTTTAATACTTTGGTGCCTGTCAAATTTTTTAGATAACACCCAACATTTCGCAAATACACGCAGGGCGGAAGTTTCCCGATAAACTTCCTACGAAGATTTGCATTCCATCCGGCACGTACTGGATACATTCAAAAAAGCAATGAAACCCGAATTGTTGGTATTTTGCTGTTGTGTGCTGTGTTCATTTTTCATCAAATTAATCCAAAACAAATTGCGATAAAACTTGGTCCATTTAATCCTCCATGCATTATCACTCCAATCCATGAATTTTTAGTCCTTTGAACAATAAAAGGTTGAATAAAAATCAAAGGAATTAACGTGATTAGCAATTGCCAGCCAAAAGCAATATGAAATAGCCCCCAACCAAATCCATGAATTAGCCATGTATGCTTCCCGAATGCAACTTCTTGTCGTGGTAACATAACACCTCTCCAAAGAAATTCTTCTCCCATAATATTTAAAATCCAATAAGGGGCCCAAATTAAAAGTAGCCAGTATCGCCCTTTAGTCAATGGTACGAACGACATAAAAGCTGGTGAATGATCAAATTTGCCAACTATCAGTTCCAATCCTTTCAGAATTATCCCACTAAAAACACCAACAAGGACTAATCCAGCGATACTCCAAATCAAATCGGTTTTGGTTATCTTGCGAAATCGCAACCTCTCAGTCCATGTGCTTTTTGAGAGTTCATATCCTTCGGACTTTAAAATCATTATCCCAGTTATTATCAATGGGGTAAAAATCCCTAATCCGGCTACGATAAACCAAAATAGTATTGTTTCTTGTCCGGTTACTCTACTTAGGAAAGGTATCAAATACTTAGTCATACAATACATCAAGATCGCCGCAGGTATATAAATCGCAAATGACCCTAAAAATCCAAGTTTTTTAATCTCTATTTTTGATTCCATATTAATGATTTATTGCTGCATTATCCTGTCTATCGGCAATCATCGGGTGTTTGGAGTGGTAAATCTAGAAATTTATGTTGTTGGTTCTACATTGGGGGTTATAAATTTATGAAGTTTCCCAGTGTTTTATTATTCTCGATGAAGATTTTAATCATGTTTGCTTTGATTGGATGGTGATTGATTGTATTGCTGACGTAATTCTGATTAATATTTAATCGGTATATAAGATGTATGGCAAAACGGCGGTTAGGTCATAGCCTAAGGTGCGTAGAAAAAAGGCGACCCCCGACTCAAGACCGACCCGGAGAAAAAATTGAGCAATGGAATTGATAAAACTGACATTCACAATCAAGAACCTTGGTTTATTCCACGGCCAAAGAGAATCATCAACCGGGTACAAACCTTAATAATTCCTAATTGTGCTATAATGTTAAACCAACTGCAAACCATTGTCAAAACAATTATGTATATCTTTGTACCCAAGATTTAAATGTCATGTTAAAAAAGATCAGTCATATTTTGCTCGCTTTGCTTATCGCGGTAACAAGCATGGGTATGACTGTATCGAAACATTATTGTGGATCGACTTATGATTCTTTCAGCATTAATTCTACCCCCGAATCATGTTGTGAAGGTCCATGCGACCAATGCCACAACGAAACCATGACCATCAAGATTAAAGACGATTTCTCCATTACCTCCTTTGACTTTAATTTTACCCAGGTGGCCAACCTGTTGCCTGCCGAAATTCAGTTATTACCTACAGAAACACCTGAGGAAATCTCCTCTTTTGTAATAAGTCGTCATACTCCACCACCGCTTACTGTGCAAAGGGTTCTGTCGAACCTGCAGACTTTCCGTTTATGATTTAACTCGATTGGTTTATTTTGATGCCATTGCAAACATGGTATCAAAATAATCTTGTGTTTTTTTATTCGAGTAAAAATTATAACCATGAACCATGTTAAATAAATCCATTAAATTTTTCCTTGAAAACAAGGTGATCACCCTGTTGTTGTTCATCGCTTTCATCCTGATGGGGACTGTTTATGCCCCATTTAACTGGCATACCGGGTTATTGCCACGCGACCCGGTGCCTGTGGATGCCATCCCTGATATTGGTGATAACCAACAAATTGTAGCCACCGAATGGATGGGTCGCTCACCCAAAGACATCGAAGACCAGATCACCTACCCGTTAACGACTTCTTTGTTGGGGATTCCGGGTGTAAAAACCATCCGCAGTACTTCCATGTTCGGGATGTCGTTTGTTTATATCATCTTCGAAGATAACATCGAGTTTTACTGGAGCCGGTCGCGTATACTCGAAAAATTAAACTCGCTTCCTTCGGGTACCTTACCTCAAGGTGTGCAACCATCGCTTGGGCCGGACGCCACGGCACTGGGACAAATCTACTGGTACACACTCGAGGGTCGTGACCCAAAAACCGGAAAGCCTGCCGGTGTCTGGGATCCGCAGGAACTAAGGACTATTCAGGATTATTATGTAAAATATTCGCTCTCGGCTTCAAACGGCGTTTCCGAAGTGGCCACCATTGGCGGGTTTGTTAAAGAGTATCAGGTCGACATCGATCCCAACGCCATGAAAGCATTTGGCGTTTCGGTCATGGACATCATGCAGGCGGTAAAAAAAAGCAACCTGGATATCGGAGCCGAGACCATTGAGATAAATAAGGTGGAATACGTCATTCGCGGACTGGGTTACATCAAAAGCCTTGACGACCTGAGGGAAGCGGTAGTTACCGTCCGCGACAATGTACCCGTGCGTATCCGCGATGTGGCACAGGTGAGTTTTGGTCCGGCACCCCGCCGTGGCGGCCTCGACAAAGATGGCGTGGAAGCTGTTGGCGCGGCCGTGATTGCACGTTACGGATCCAATCCCAAGGAAGTCATCGACAACATCAAGAAAAAAATCGCCGAGATAGGCCCCGGCCTGCCGCAAAAAACACTGGCCGATGGCACCATCTCCAAGGTCACCATCATCCCTTTTTACGACCGTTCAGGATTAATTACCGAAACCATCGGCACCTTGGAATCGGCTTTGTCGCACGAAATTCTCATCGCCATCATCGTCATTATTATCCTGGTTTTGAACCTCAGGGCCTCCATCCTGATTTCATCTCTACTTCCCGTGGCAGTGCTAATGACCTTTATCGTCATGAAATGGGTGGGTGTTGAAGCCAACATCGTCGCGTTATCGGGTATTGCCATCGCTATTGGCGTGATGGTAGATGTAGGGATTGTGTTCGTGGAGAACATCATCCGGCATCTCGAAATGCCCGAGAACCTGGACGTAAAGGGTAAGAAGCTGATTTCAGTCATCTACCAGGCCACCACTGAAGTATCCTCGGCCATCACCACTGCTTTGGGAACAACCATTGTTAGTTTCCTCCCTGTTTTTGCCATGGAAGCTGCCGAAGGCAAATTGTTTCGTCCGTTGGCGTTCACCAAGACATTTGCCTTGCTGGCGTCCTTTATACTGGGAATCATCGTGTTGCCCACCTTAGCCAACATCATCTTTTCGGTAAAATTCGACAAAAAACGAATCAGCAGATTATTCAATAGCATACTCATTGCGGCAGGAATTCTTTTCACCATTGCCTGGGGACAAATTCCGGCACTGGCTTTGGTACTTATCGGATTTAACAACCTGTTCGCTAACAGGTGGGAAGAATCACGAAAAGAATACACCAATTATATCAACATTGTAATTACCTTGCTGGTAGCCGTTTGGTATTTGGCAGTCGAATGGGTTCCGCTTGGCGCCAACAACAGCAATGCCTCCAACTATTTGTTTGTTTCGGTTTTAATTGCCCTTGTTTTGGGAGTTCTATTATTAATCGTTCATTTTTACGTGCCCATTCTACGCTGGGCATTAAAGAATAAATGGACTTTTATGACCTTGCCCCTGTTTACCATCGCTTTTGGGATATTGGCATGGCAGGGCACCAACCGTTTATTTGGGTTCATGCCAGAATTTGTAAAAAAGACCGCGGTTTGGGAATCCTTCGACCACACCTTTCCGGGAATGGGCAAGGAATTTATGCCCGCGCTCGATGAGGGCTCGTTTTTATTGATGCCGACCAGCATGCCCCACAGTGGCATTGAAATGAATCAGGAATATGTAGAACTACTCGACAAACGCCTTTCAACCATCCCCGAGGTGGAATTGGCTGTCGGGAAATGGGGACGAATCAATTCGGCTCTCGATCCTGCTCCTGTTCAGATGTTTGAAAATACCATCAACTATGTTCCTGAGTATATACTGGATGAAAACGGGCATAGGATGGGGTTTGAGGTGGACAAGGAAGGAAACTTTGTACTAAACGATTCACTTGTTAAGGAGAAATTGGGGAAGGGGGAAACAATTGATGAACAATTGAAATACGGTGGAAATACAGTTGTGGGGAAGGGGGAAACAATTGATGAACAGTTGAAATACGGTGGAAATACAGTTGAGGGGAAGGGGGAAACAATTGATGAACAGTTGAAATACAGTGGAAGTACAGTTGTGGGGAAGGGGGAAACAATCGATGAACATAGTATCCGGGAAATCAAGTTTAACCGGGAGAAAGATGTGTTTTTATTTAAAGTGGATGACAAATGGCTTGAATTCAGCGATTACCGAGAGAACAAGGCATTTTTATCTATATCAAAACATTTCAACCTCTTTTTATTAAGAGATAAAAATGGTGACAATTTCAGGAACTGGCGTGACCAAATCAAATCAACCGATGACATCTGGGACGAGATAGTGAAAGTTACAAATATACCCGGACTCACCTCTGCCCCAAAGCTCCAACCCATTCAAACCAGGTTGGTCATGTTATCTACCGGGATGCGCGCGCCCATGGGATTAAAAGTCTATGGTCCTGACCTGGAAACCATTGAGAAAGCCGGAATCGAACTTGAAACTGAATTAAAAAATGTTCCTTCTATCAAAGCAACATCGGTGTTTTACGACCGGGCCGTGGGTGCTCCGTATATTGAAATAAAACTCGACCGAAAATCCATCGCGCGTTATGGAATGACGGTGGAGGACATTCAGGAGATTCTACAGGTAGCAGTTGGTGGAATGGCCCTGACCAACACGGTGGAAGGCCGCGAACGGTTTCCTGTCAGGGTACGTTATGCACGAGAACTGAGGAGCTCACCGGAGGAAATAAAAAAAATCCTGATCCCTTCAATGAATGGAGTACAGGTACCTTTGGGTGAATTGGTTAATATTGGATATACACGTGGCCCACAGATGATCCGCAGTGAAAACACCTTCCTGAATGGGTATGTGATTTTTGATAAGATTGCAGGAAAAGCAGAAGTCGATGTAGTAGAGGAAGCACAAAAATTTCTGAAAGATAAAATCGATTCCGGAGAACTGGTACTACCTGCCGGGGTGAGTTACACCTTTGCTGGAAATTATGAACAGCAAATCCGTGCCACAAAAAGGCTTGCCATCGTCATACCCATCAGTTTGATGCTGGTATTCCTATTGTTATATTTTCAGTTTAAAACCATTACCGCTTCGTCCATCCATTTTTCGGGAGTGTTCGTAGCCTTCGCCGGTGGTTTTATCATGCTTTGGCTCTACAGCCAGCCCTGGTTTTTAAACTTTTCGGTGGATGGTGTCGAAATGAGGCATTTGTTCCAGATACACACCATTAACCTGAGTGTAGCAGTTTGGGTAGGTTTTATCGCCCTGTTTGGCATTGCAACCGACGATGGTGTGATTATGGGAACCTATATCCACCAGGTTTTTGAAGAACAAAAACCCTCTACCGTGGCTGAAGTGCGCGAAGCAGTAGTGATTGCCGGTAAAAAAAGAGTTCGTCCGGCCATGATGACCGCTGCAGTGGCCATTATCGCTCTTCTGCCTGTGCTTTCATCTACCGGAAAAGGGGCTGACATTATGGTGCCTATGGCAATCCCGACATTTGGAGGAATGATAATCCAGATCATGACCATGTTTGTGGTTCCAATACTTCAGTGTTTCTGGAGGGAAGGGGAAGTGAAGAAGGGGAAGACGATGGAAATACAATTGATGGACGATAGAAATACATAGATGTACATTGGAAATACGATTGATGGACGATGTAAATACAATAGATGTACATTGGAAATACAATTGATGGACGGTAGAAATACAATTGATGGACAGTGGAAATACAATAGATGGACGGAAGAAATACAATAGATGGAGGGTAGAAATACAATTGATGGACGATGGAATTACAATTGATGGAGGGTAGAAATACAATAGATGGACGATGGAAATATATTTTGTGTAATGTTCTGAAATTTGGTAGTTTAGCATTGAAATGGATTTATTAATAACTTAAAATTTATCATTATGAATGACAGGAATTTTATCACACTAAAGGACCTGAAGGTCTATCAACTCGCCAGGGTTTTGTCTTCCAAAGCATGGGATGTTTATTGCGATCTGACTTTTGAACAAAAGAAAATCATGGGTGATCAATTCATCAGGTCAATGGATTCCATTGGAGCCAATATTGCAGAGGGTTATGGTCGTTATCATGCGATGGATCAGGTAAAATTCTATCTATATTCCCGGGGATCCATGTTTGAAGCCTATTATCATTGGACATCGCTCCTTTTCGAGAGAAAAATTATTTCAGAAGCAGATTTCGGGTATATCAACACCCATTCCAAAGACCTGGAAGTCCGCCTGAATAATTTCATTTCCAGCACCCGAAAAAGCATAAAAAAATGAAAACACTAATAAACCAACAACCAGATAAAAACGTGGACTCTGTCAACCTAACGTCAAAATTTCGATTCAACAGAAAATATGACAGTATACTTCCACGTACATCCATGTATTTCAATCGTATTTCAACCTATTTCCATCGCACATCCATGTATTTCCATCGTATTTCAACCTATTTCCATCGCACATCCATGTATTTCCATCGTATTTCAACCTATTTCCATCGTACATCCATGTATTTCAATCGTTTTAACATCTTTCCCCACAACCTATTTCCACGTACATCCATGTATTTCCATCGTATTTCAACCTATTTCCATCGTACATCCATGTATTTCAATCGTTTTAACATCTTTCCCTACAACGTATTTCAACGTACATCCATGTATTTCCATCGTATTTCAACCTATTTCCATCGTACTTCCATGTATTTCAATCGTCTTTCAACCTATTCCCTCCTAATCCCTCTATTTCTAATCTTCACCCTTCTACCCTTTCAATCAAATGCACAGGAAACATTAAACGACTACCTCGAAACAGCGGCGAAAAATAATCCTGATTTAATAGTGGCATTTAACCAATACCTGGCCTCACTCGAAAAAGTACCGCAGGTTGGCGCATTGCCCGACCCGCAGGCATCGTTTGGTTTCTTTATAAAACCAATGGCTATTGTGGCAGGCAGTCAGGTTGGAAATATTCAGGTTATGCAGATGTTTCCCTGGTTTGGTACTTTAAAACTTGCAAAAGATGAAGCTTCGGAAATGGCAAATGCCAGATACGAAGTTTTTAATGCAGCCAAAGCCGACCTGTTTTACCAGGTAAAAGCAAACTGGTATCAGTTATTGAAACTTGACCGTGAAATTATTCTTGTAAACGAAAATATCGAATTGCTTGAATCGCTCGAAAAACTGGTGATGGTGAAGTTTCAGTCGCCAGCAACCAGTGGAAGTTCAACAGGATCAACAGGTTCAAATTTAACGAATACAACTTCGTCCGGGAATATGAATGCTTCGGGTGGTGGAATGGGTGGAATGAAATCAGCACAATCCGCGCCCACACAAACAACCGGAAATATGCAAGCATCTTCAATGTCATCCGGGATGGAAAATAAAACGTCAGGGCTGCAGGATGTGCTACGTGTGAAAATGGAAATCCTGGATCAGCAAAATAAACTTGCATTGTTAATCGACCAGAGAAAAACAACAGAAGTTGGCTTTAATGCACTGCTTAACCGTGATCAAAATATTTCGGTTGAAATAAGCGATTCGCTTGAAATTCAGCCTTTACCCGCAGAAAAACTGGCCATTGTCGATAGTATTCTTGCCAACAATCCGATGCTGGCGATGCTTGAAAGCGAAGTTTCTTCCTACAAAGCGATGGAACAAAAAGCCAAAAAAATGGGGTTACCTATGATGGGTGTTGGTCTGAATTACATGATTAATCAGAAACGCGAAGGCAATACGTATATGATGAATGGAACCGACATGGTAATGCCTATGTTTTCGGTTTCAATTCCAATTTACCGGAAAAAGTACAACGCCATGCAAAGCGAAGCACGATTGATGCAGGAAGCCGGCAAACAGCAAACCATTGGTTTGCAAAATAACCTGAAGGTGCAGTATCGTAGTTTTATTCAAAACCTCAATGATGCCGAAAGGCGGATGAATTTATACAACGAGCAGGAAGAACTGGCACGTAAAACAACCGATTTGCTGTTAGCAGGTTTTGCAACTACCGGAACCGATTATGAAGAAGTCCTGCGCATGCAATACAAAGTGCTCGATTATGCATTTAAATACATTGAGGCCATTACAGATTATAACACTTCGGTCGCAATGGCCGAAAAATTAATGAATTCAGTTAATAAATAATACCAACTAAAATGAAAGTAAAAGATATATTATCCAATACTTATGTAAAAGCAGGATTACTTGTTTTGGCCGGATTGCTCCTTGGATGGCTGATTTTTCATCAATCCGAAACTACAGTAAAAACAAATGAAGAAGCAGTTCATGAACATTCTGAAACGGAGAATCAAATCTGGACCTGTGCCATGCATCCGCAAATACGAATGAATGAGCCGGGAGATTGCCCCATTTGTGGTATGGAGTTGATTACTGTAAAAAATTCAAGTGTTGAACTAGATGACGAGGCCATTGAAATGAGCGAATCGGCCATGAAACTCGCTGAGGTTCAAACATCTGTCGTCACACGAGGATCTGTTACCAAAGAGGTGCTGCTCTATGGAAAAATCCAGGTAGACGAACGACTGAAGCAGTCGCAAACGGCCCATGTGCCGGGGCGCATCGAACAACTGAAGATCAATGTCACCGGCGAACACGTGAAAAAAGGGCAACTCATTGCAGTGATTTATTCACCGGAACTGATTACAGCCCAAAAAGAATTGCTCGAAGCTTTGTCGTTGAAGGACAAATATCCGGCACTCATGGACGCGGCCCGTGAAAAGTTACGCAACTGGAAACTTTCCGACAGCCAAATCAGCGATATGGAAAAATCCGGCAAAGTGACTTCTACCTTTAACCTCTACGCCAATACTTCAGGGATTGTTGTCGACCGAAAAGTAAATGAAGGCGATTACATCTCCACAGGAGCCGTTCTGTTCGATGTTACTGACTTATCAAAAGTCTGGGGAGTCTTCGATGCTTACGAATCTGATCTGGCCTGGGTTTCGCTCGACCAGCCTGTTGAATTTACCGCACAGGCCATTCCCGGAAAAACTTTCTCAGGAAAAGTTTCGTTCATCGACCCGGTAATCGACCCATCCACACGAATAGCCAGGGTGAGAATCGAACTAAACAATCCCGATAGGCAATTAAAGCCGGGTATGTTCATCAACGGACTCATCCAATCATCGTTGCAAGGCAATGGCGATGAACTCGTGATTCCACAAACAGCCGTGCTGTGGACCGGCACCCGCTCTGTGGTGTATGTAAAAATCCCAAACATGGAACACCCTTCGTTTAAAATGCGTGAAATCACCCTGGGACCTGCCATGAAAAACGCCTACGTCGTGATGGGGGGACTCACTGAGGGAGAGGAAATTGTGACCAATGGGACTTTCAGTGTGGACGCCGCTGCCCAGTTAGCCGGGAAAACAAGCATGATGAACCCAGAGGGCGAAAAAGTTTCATCAGGGAGTATGGCCGGCATGGATATGGGCAGTGAAAAAAACGCTAAGGATTCAAAGGATGTTAATTCCATGACCGGAATGGATATCACGAAGAAAAACGCAATCACCCTTCCTCCCGTTTCGGAACAATTTAAAATGAAGTTTGAGATGCTTGTTAAAAATTACATTGCCCTAAAGGACGCTTTTGTAGAATCGGATGAAGTGCAGGTTGACCTAGCGGCTCAAAACCTGCTAAAATCGATAAGCGAGGTTGCGTTGGATCAACTTGATGGTAATTCACACAAAAAATGGATGGCGTTTCAAAAACCAATAATAGAAAATGTAAACGGTATCATCCAAATGAAAGGGCTCGAAATGAAACGCAAGCATTTCAGCCCGATTTCTGACAATCTCTATCTGATGTTACAAACATTTGGAAATTCAGCTGACACACCACGATACTACCAATACTGCCCCATGGCATTCGACAACAAAGGAGCCTATTGGATTAGTGACGAAACCGAAATACGGAACCCTTATTTCGGCGAAAAGATGCTTAAATGCGGTGAAAACAAGGACACCTTGAACTAATTCCAAAGTTTGACAAGAAAGATAATTGAACTGTAAATTAATGTTGATCATCCCTTTTAAAACTTAATTCGATGAAACTCATAAAAACTTATATCAGACACAGGAAAGCGGAAGAGTTGTTTAAAGCACTTATCGCGGCAGGTTTCTGTTGCATGACCTTCGTTGAAGGCGAAGGCATCCGGGCAAATTAACTCATTATTAATACTTGGGAAGATGAAGATATACATTAAAAACATGGTTTGCGACCGTTGTATCGCGGTAGTTTCCAATATCTTTCGGGAGGCCGGGTTTCCTGTTAAAGATGTTCAATTGGGAAATATTTCAGTTGAAACAGCTATTCCCACCGAACAGATGAAACTCATTGAAGAGAAACTAAAAAATTCAGGATTTGAAATCATTAGTGATGCAAAAAGCCGGCTCATAGATCAAATCAAAAATCTGATCATCGATTTGATTTATAAACATCCTGAAAAAATAAGGGTTAACTACTCCGATTATTTGTCTGATCAAATAAACCTTGATTACAGCTATCTAAGTACTTTTTTTTCTTCGGTTGAAGGTGTAACCATCGAAAAATACATTATCAGGTTAAAAACCGAGCGAGTGAAAGAACTGATAGTATATGACGAAAAAACATTAAGCGAGATAGCCTTTGAAATGGGTTATAGCAGTGTAGCCCATTTGTCCGGGCAGTTTAAAAAAGTTACAGGATTTACACCGTCCTATTATAAAAGCCTGGGAAAGCGAAAATCCATCGATAGCATTTGAAAATCAAGGAATCATATAAAAGAATCAAGAAATTGTGTAACAACTATTGGCTATTTTCATAATACCTTTGCAATCTAATAACTAAAAAGTAATTCAAGATGAAAAAACTACGTGAAATATTCAAGGGCTTTGCAACAAAAAGCGAGCATCACCAACATCACGATTGTTGTGGCGGGGCCGAACATTCCCATCAAGAGGAAGATACTGCCCACTTAAAAACAACGTATCAATGCCCTATGAAGTGCGAAGGTGACAAAACCTACAATGCACCAGGAAGATGTCCGGTGTGCAACATGTATCTGGCCCCCGTTGGCTAAAAGCATACGCACCATTAAACTCCTTCGACACATTCGATTTTAATTAACATGAACTCTTAAAAAATTTATTACCATGAAAACACTTGCGCTAACTCTTACAATGATCACCTTGTTAACGTTTAACGGACTGGGGCAAAGTAAAGAAATCAAAACACTACTGGATAAACCGGAAACGCGAAAAGAGGTGTTTAATACCATCATGAACGATCATGAGCTGATGATGGATTTTATGAACCAGATGAAAGGTAACCAACATGCCAAGATGATGATGAATGAGAATAGTCAGATGAAACCTCAGGATGTTAAAATGGACATGAAAGGCGACCATCAGATGATGGGTCATGAAAATATGATGAACATGATGAAGAACAACCCCGAAATGATGCAAAAGATGATGAGCAATATGATGGAGATGTGCGAAAAAGATTCAACCATGCGCGATAGAATGACAGATATGATGGCCCAACATCCTGAAATGATGCAAAAGTGCATGCAAATGATGAATGAAAAAGGAATGTCCGCAAAAGAAGGGCGTATGCATATGATGGAATCAGGGAAAAAATCGGAAAATCAACACGATAATAAAGATTAAAATATACAGCTATGAAGTATTATATCAGCAAAAAAATAAACGCAGGTTTTGAACAAGCTGTTCAGCTCGTAACCGAATCATTGAAAACAGAAGGGTTTGGAGTGCTTACTGAAATCAATATTCACGATAAGTTGAAAGAAAAACTGGAGATCGATTTTAGAAAGTACAGAATCCTTGGGGCATGCAATCCTGCTTATGCCTACAAGGCCTTGTTGGAAGAAGATAAAATCGGGGTGATGCTCCCCTGTAACGTCATTGTGCAGGATTTGGGCAATAATGAAGTGGAGGTAGCAGCCATTGATCCCGTTGCTTCGATGACCGCCATCGAAAACCCCAAAGTAAAAGCCGTTGCTACCGAAATTCAACAAAAATTGAAGAAAGCAATTGAAAGACTAAATTAACTGATTAATCATACTTAAAAGATGAAATCATGATGGATGGAATGAATAATGATTGGGGTATGGGGCATGGATATGGCTACGGATGGATTTTCGGCATTATCGCCCTGGTTGTTGTTGTTTTGGTTGTGGTTAAATACATGAATCACAGGAACAACGGGAAATCTGATAATCAATCATAAAATGGATCACAGCGTTTCGCTATGAATCCTGTATGTGATGCTTTAACACGGGTTCTCCTGAAGGCCATTGGCATAGCCATTATGGTAACCCGGGATTTCAACCTGGGAAATAGGAGTCCACTTTTCATTTTCCACCTTCTCCCGAATCTGGAACGCTTTCGACGAGAAAGTAACATAAAATATAACTCAGCAAACCCTTGTGGTTTAATTTTTTAACGACTTCTGACAACTTACTATTGCAATCGAATTAAAAGATAACCATGGAAACTAAAAATATTACCCGATACTATTGCCCGATGCACTGCGAAGGCGATAAAACTTATGATAAGCCTGGTGAATGCCCGGTATGCGGCATGCATCTTAATAAAGAAGCAAGTGCGACCCATTCAAAAGTCATGTATACCTGCCCCATGCATCCGGAGATACGACAAGACCATCCGGGTGACTGCCCTAAATGCGGCATGACCCTGGTTCCGGAAAAAGGAGTAGAAACCAACGAAGAAGAAAAAGCTTACAAACAGATGGCTAAAAAGTTCTGGATAGCCCTGTCTTTAAGTATACCGGTGTTTATTATCGCCATGTCGGATATGGTCAGTTTTTTACACCTTGAAAGCATCGCGCCCAAAAATGTTTGGGGTTGGGTTGAGTTTGCATTGGCTACACCTGTGGTCTTTTACTGTAGTTGGGAATTCTTCGTCAGGGGCTGGAATTCAATACGAAGGTACTCGCCCAACATGTGGACACTTATTTCCATCGGAGTGGGCGCGGCTTACCTTTTCAGTGTTTTCGCACTGCTGTTCCCATCCATCTTTCCTGAGCAGTTTAAAGATCATAGCGGCCATGTCCACCTGTATTTTGAGGCAGCCTCGGTCATCTTAACTCTAGTGCTGATGGGCCAGGTACTCGAATTGCGTGCCCACAGCAAAACCAATTCGGCTATCAAGGCGTTGCTGGGATTGATTCCGCCCGTGGCGAGAGTTATCCGCGATGGCGAAGAAATCGAAATCCCGCTGGAAGAGGTAAAGGTTGGAGATATTTTAAAAGTGAAGCCCGGCGAAAAAATTCCTGTTGACGGCAGTATTTATAAAGGAGAGGCGGTGATTGATGAAAGTATGATTACCGGTGAACCCATTCCGGTTGAAAAATCGGAAGGCGATAAAGTTACAGGTGGAACCATCAACGGGAAAACAGCCTTTGAAATGAAAGCCGAAAAAGTAGGCAGTGATACCTTACTTTCACAAATTATCGAAATGGTAAACCATGCCAGTCGTTCGAGGGCTCCCATCCAGAAATTGGCCGATATTGTTGCCAAATATTTTGTCCAGGTGGTGATTTCTATCGCCATCATCACCTTCGGTGTATGGGTCCTTTGGGGACCAGAACCGGCTTATGTGTATGCTTTTGTAAACGCAGTGGCAGTTTTAATTATCGCTTGTCCGTGTGCTTTGGGACTGGCAACTCCCATGTCAATTATGGTTGGATCGGGACGGATGGCACAGGCCGGCGTGCTGGTAAAAGATGCCCGAGCCATTGAAGAAATGAATAAGGTGGATATTCTTATTATTGACAAAACCGGTACCATCACCGAAGGAAAACCCAGCCTTAAAAATTATCAATCCTTTGGTTCAATATCAGATGACGAGATTTTAAAACTGGCTGCCTCAATCGATGCCAATAGCGAACATCCGCTTGCCGATGCTATAGTTGCCGGGGCAAAAGAAAAACACATGGAACTGATAAAAATGGACAAATTTGAGTCGGCTACAGGTAAAGGGGTCAAGGCAATTTATAAAGGGAAAACGATTGCTTTGGGAAACCAAAAACTGGTAGATGAATTTCGGGCAAACCTGGATGAAGACAATAAGAAAATTGTTAAAGAATGGCAGTTGAAAGCACAAACGGTGATGTACCTGCTCATTGACAACAAGGTTGAAGGCATTGTAACGGTTTCAGATAAAATCAAGGAAAGTTCGGCAAAAGCCATAAAGGAGTTGCAAAAAATGGGCCTAAAAGTACACATGCTCACCGGCGACAATCAATTTACGGCCAAAGCAGTCGCCGATGAACTGGGACTGGATGGGTTTACTGCCGATTGCCTGCCCGAAGACAAATTTAAAAAAGTAAAAGAACTACAAAAAGAAGGTCACGTGGTGGCCATGGCAGGCGATGGAATAAACGATGCCCCTGCCCTCGAACAAGCCAACGTAGGCATCGCCATGGGGACAGGAACCGACATTGCCATGCAAAGCGCCGAAATCACGCTGGTTAAAGGCGACCTGAATGGGATTGTCAGGGCCAGGGATCTAAGCCGCAAAGTAATGAGGAACATCAAGCAAAACCTCTTCTTCGCCTTCGTCTACAATTCAATCGGGGTGCCGGTGGCAGCAGGCGTTTTGTTTCCGTTTTTCGGACTGTTGTTAAGCCCGATAATTGCTGCGGCCGCAATGAGTTTTAGCTCTATATCGGTAATAGCAAATGCGCTGAGAATCAGAAATATGTAATGCACAAAAAATAGTTACTGTTTGGGTAGTTAGTTAGGCTAAAACGATAGGTTTTCCTAATAACGCTTGTTCGATAGCATAAAGTACTGCATATTTTTGATTGCGAATCGAGAGATATAGCTTCTAATTTTTGTAGGTAGTTTTAATCTTGAAAGTAATTTATTCATCCCTATAGTATCGGGACAATTGTTAATAACTTTTCGTATATTTGTACCCGAACAGTCACAAAAGTAGAAAGATTGCTTCGTGCCACTTAATGACGGAGTAAAGAAAAAATAAATGAAAATAACCTACACAACAAAAGAAGAAAGCAACAAGGTTCAGCAAACCGAATTTTTGGCATTGAGTCCTATTGAGCGGTTTTATCGGTTTTTGTTGTTAATGGAAAAAAGTAACTGGCTTACAATTAAAAGCAAAAAAGTAAAGAATAACAATTTTGAAATAATTATTGAAACAAAATAATTGTGAAAAATAAGTGGCAAGAAAATATTAATACCTTTATTGAATTGTCAACCAAACATCAGGTAAAAATGATTATGGTTGGTGGTGGAGCCGTAAATTTTTATGGCTATCAACGCCATTCGGCAGATGTAGATTTTTGGATCGACACGACAACTGATAATTTAAATAAACTAATTGCCGTTTTTAAAGAAATGAACTATGAAATTGAAGATTTTCCAGAAGCAGTAAAAAGACAAGAGCAAAACATCTCCATTAAGTTTTCTCCTGTTGATTTAAATTTAGAGCTAATTACACGTTTCTCCATCAATAAAGCATTTGAAGAAGCTTATGCTGATTCCGAAAAAGTTGAAATTAATGGCGAAAAGTTACTTCGTTGGAATGTGTTGAGTTTTAACGACTTAATAACCAGTAAAATTAAAGCCGGACGACCAAAAGATTTACTGGATATTCAGCAACTTAAACAACTAAACAAATGAATAAAACAAAAATCTTGCTCTCACTCGCTCCCGCAAGATTATGCCTTGTGGAATGCTTATCAAAGTGGGGCTTATAATATGAATTAAAAAAGAAAAAATCAATGATCAACCAATTCTAACATCACAAAAGTATTTACCGGTACCAAAATAAACCAATAACAATAACCAACATAATCAAAAAAACCATGAAATTAAAAATATTAAGTCTGATGGCGATGTTCCTTTTCGGAACCACTGCGGTTTTCGCCGACAACAAAACCGAATCATTTAAGGTGTATGGCAACTGTGGAATGTGCAAAAGCCGCATCGAAAAAGCAGCGAAATCTGTTGAAGGCGTTAGTGTTGCCACATGGGATAAGGTAACCAAAATGATCGAGGTGACCTTTGATGACACTAAAACGGATGTTGAGAAAATCAAAGAAGCCATTGTCAATGTAGGTCACGACACCGAACAGCTAAAAGCCAAAGATGAAGTCTACAACGATCTTCCGGGATGCTGCCTATACGACAGAGAGGAAATCAAACCGGGACCAAAACAAGAGTAAACCGGACACCTGTCGATATCATTCACGAGTATTTTATAAAACTATCGGATTAATCGTCCGATAGTTTTATTTTGACTAGTTTTAAATTAGCGACATTGTTAACAATAAGCATATATGTAATTAATTGTTTGTATACTTTCGCAAAGTTTTTTTGAACGATACTTAAACTAGAAATTATTACAATGACCAGTGAAAGTTTAATCCTGTTTTTTATAGTAGCGCTCGTTCTGGTTGGTGGAGCAGTGCTGTTTTCTACCTTTATTGCACCAACTTCAAAAAATTTCCAAAAATCCGAGTCGTACGAATGTGGCGTTCCAACAAAAGGTGTAACCTGGTTACAGTTTAACGTGGGGTATTATCTTTTCGCCTTGCTTTTCCTCGTATTCGAGGTAGAAACTGTTTTCATTTTTCCCTGGGCAGTGGTAATGAAACAAATGGGCATGACGGCCTTTATCGAAATCGTCATTTTCTTTGTTGTCCTTGGATTGGGCTTGTTGTATGCCTGGAAAAAACACGCGTTGATATGGGAATAAAATCGATGAAACACGAGGACTTCAAGGACAATGAAACCCTGGAGCTCTTTAAAAAAGAAGGTGGCAACGTGTTGCTTTCAACCGTTGACTCACTGATAAACTGGGGACGATCGAATTCTATCTGGCCACTGACCTTTGCGACAAGCTGTTGCGGGATCGAAATGATGGCGGCCGGTGCTTCAAGGCACGATTTTGCCCGTTTTGGCATCGAAGTGTACCGTGCCAGTCCACGCCAGGCGGACGTAATCGTTATCGCGGGTACCATTACCAACAAGATGGCCCCGGTGTTGAAACGGTTGTACGATCAAATGGCCGATCCAAAATATGTTATCGCTATGGGCGCATGCGCCATCTCAGGTGGTCCGTTTTTTTATAACTCGTACCACGTGATAAAAGGTGCCGACCATGTGATTCCTGTGGATGTATATATTCCCGGTTGCCCTCCCCGTCCGGAAGCATTGCTTTACGGTGTGATGCAGCTTCAGCGCAAGATTCAATTGGAGTCGTTTGGACAACCGAACAAAACCGCCGCTGATTTATAAACTAAACAGATTCTGTTAAATGGAAAAAGAAAAATTGGAAGAAATCATTCTTAAGTTCATGCCGGATGCTGAAATAGCAACCGACAAGCAGTTTCTGACCGCGGAAGTTAAGAATGATCAGATTCACGCGCTGGCCAAATTCCTGAAGGATACAAACGAAACCTTGTTCGACTACCTCTTCTGTGAAAGTGCCGTGGACTTTGGCGATCATTTCATGATGGTCTATCACCTCGACTCCACCACCTACAGGCATCAGATCGTCATCAAAACAAAAATCACCGACAGGGAAAATCCCATGGTAGATTCTGTGTGCGATGTATGGATGGGAGCCGAATACCACGAAAGGGAAATTTTCGATCTCTTCGGTATCGGTTTTAATAACCATCCCGATCTTCGCAAAATTTTTCTTGACAACGACTGGGTCGGATTCCCGTTAAGGAAAGATTACACAGACACCGTAAATATTGTTGAAAGGTAATGGCTATGGCAGAAGAAATTATTGGAGGAAAGTTAGAAGAACAAGAGTTCTCCATCAATATGGGTCCTCAACACCCTTCAACACACGGTGTTTTAAGGATGATGCTGAAACTCAAGGGAGAAACTGTAATGGAAGTGAAACCTCAGTTGGGGTATATCCACCGGGGCATTGAAAAAATGTGTGAGAAGATAACCTATCAGCAATCAATCCATCTCACCGACAGGCTCGATTATCTTTCGGCACATATCCTTAACGAGGCCGTTTGCCTCACCGTTGAAGATGCACTGGGAGTGGAAGTCCCCGAGCGGGTAAAGTACATCCGTACGATCATGGGAGAATTAAACCGGATCGCTTCCCACCAACTTTGGTGGTGTGCTTTCGGAATGGATTTGGGTGCATTGACATCCTTTTTTTATGGGTTGCGCGACCGGGAAAAAATTCTGGATATTTTTGAAAAATCGTGCGGTGCCAGGTTGCTGTTGAGCTACAACGTGCCCGGAGGGCTGATGTATGACATTCAACCCGATTTTCAAAAAGACGTAAAGGATTTCATTCAATATTTCAAAAAGAAGCTGCCCGAATACGATGACCTTTTGACAGGGAATCCCATCATGCAACAACGTACAAAAGGGGTAGGATTATTAACCAAAGCACAGGCCATCGATTATGGGGTAACCGGTCCTTCGGGCCGTGGATCCGGATTTTCGTGCGATGTGCGCAAGCATCAGCCATACAGCGCTTATTCAAAAGTAAATTTCAAAGAAATTTTATATACCGAAGGTGACTCGTTTGCACGTTACCGGGTGCGCATGGATGAAATGTGGGAATCGATGTCGATTATTGAACAACTGATCGACAATATCCCGGAAGGTGATTTTGCCTTAAAAATGAAACCCATCATCAAATTGCCCGTTGGCGAATATTATACCCGCGTTGAAGCCGTACGTGGTGAGTTTGGGGTTTACATTGTAAGTGACGGGAACAAAAACCCGCTGAGGATGAAATTCAGGTCGCCAAATTTTAGCAACCTGGCCGTAATAGATACCATGGCTTCAGGACAAAAAATTGCCGACCTGATTGCTATCGGAGGCTCTATGGACTATGTGATTCCCGACATGGACAGATAAAAAGATACGAATTAACTGAGAAAATAATAACAGATGAAATTTGATATTTACGACCTGGGCTCATTTACCAGCAGCTTCGATCAACTGTTGATGGAGAATTTTTCTCCCTTTTGGGCAGTTGCCATCGAGATGGTTATTATCGGCATCGCTATCCTGGCGTTTTATGCCGTTGTTGGCCTCTACCTGGTTTATGCTGAACGCAAAGTCTGTGCTTTTATGCAATGCAGGGTTGGCCCCAACAGGGTAGGCCCATACGGATTTTTCCAAACCATTGCCGACCTCATCAAGCTGTTGATGAAGGAGTTGATTCCCATAAAGAACGCAGACAAATTGCTTTTTAACATCGCACCATTCATCGTCATCATTGCCTCTTTCATGGCCATCGCCGCCATCCCGTTCGCGAAAGGACTTCATGCCATCGATTTCAATATCGGCATTTTTTACATCATGGCGGTATCGTCCATGGGTGTAGTGGGCATTTTAATTGCAGGATGGGCGAGCAACAATAAATATTCGATGATTGGTGCCATGCGTAGTGGTGCACAGATCGTAAGCTATGAACTGTCGGTAGGGCTTTCGCTCGTTACCATTGTGGTGCTGGCAGGCAGCTTGCAACTTTCCACCATCGTGGAAGGCCAGCGCGATGGATGGTTTCTTTTTACAGGACATATTCCTGCTGTGATTGCCTTCCTGGTATTTTTAGTAGCCGCTACCGCCGAAACCAACCGGGGTCCTTTCGACCTGGCAGAAGCCGAATCGGAGCTCACAGCCGGTTTCCATACCGAGTATTCAGGGATTAAATTCGCTTTCTTTTTCCTGGCCGAATACATGAACATGTTTATCGTAGCCTCCATAGCGGCCACCATCTTTTTAGGCGGGTGGATGCCTTTCCATGTAGGCGGATGGGAAGCGTTTAACAACATCATGGATTACCTTCCTCCTGTTTTCTGGTATATCGGCAAAACCGCCTTCATCATTTTTATCATGATGTGGTTTAAATGGACTTTCCCGCGACTGAGGATCGATCAGCTCCTCACACTTGAGTGGAAATATTTGCTTCCAATCAACCTTGTCAATATCCTGGTCATGGCATTTGTAGTATTAATGGGCTGGCATTTTTAAGTTATGAAGAGTATTATTAACTATTTTAAAGAGATATTTGGAGCAATCCTGGGCCTTTTAAAAGGGATGAAAGTTACTGGTTATTACTTTGTTCATCCGGGCCAGATTGTTACCGAGCAATATCCGGAGAACCGCGACACCCTGAAAATGTTCGACCGTTTTAAAGGGGAAGTGGTGATGCCGCACAACGAAAACAACGAACACCAATGTACGGCATGCGGTATTTGTGAAATGAATTGTCCCAACGGTTCCATCGAAATCATCAGCGAAATGCAGGTGTTGCCCGATGGGAAGAAAAAGAAAGTGCTGTCGAAGCACATCTATCACCTGGGCATGTGCACCTTTTGCAACCTATGTGTAAAGACCTGTCCTTCAAATGCCATTATCATGGATCAGACCTTTGAACATGCCGTGTTCGACCGTGCAAAATTGACCAAAGTATTAAACCAACCGGGATCGGTACTAAAGAAAGGGGTTGTAGAATGAGCATTCATGAACTGATGTTTTACCTGTTTTCGGGAATGATTCTTTTATTCTCGGTGTTGACAGTGACCAGCCGTCGCATTTTAAGGGCCGCTGTATATTTGTTATTTGTTCTGGTTTCCACGGCAGGAATCTATTTCATGCTGAACTACCAGTTTCTGGCAGCGGTACAACTCACGCTGTATGCCGGTGGGATAGTCGTTTTAATCATTTTTTCAATTTTACTCACGAGCCACATCAGCCAAAAATTTGAACCCCTTGGAGTGAAGAAAATGGTGTTTTCGGCCCTGGCTGTTGCTGCAGGAGCTTTGCTCAGTATTATGACCATCCTTGATTTCGGTTTCGACACGGTGGTAACCACCTCCCAAAACCCTGACATGGAGCTCATTGGCACCAGTTTGCTCAGCTACGAAAAGAACGGATATGTGCTGCCCTTTGAAGTCATCAGTGTATTGCTGCTTGCAGCCATGGTGGCCTCTATCGTCATTGCTAAAAAAGAAAAATCAAAATAATATGCTATCAGAAATTCCATTGTCGTATTTCCTTGTCGTCAGTACCCTGATGTTTTTTATCGGCATCTACGGGTTCCTGACCCGGAAAAACCTGATCACCATTTTAATGGCGGTCGAATTGATCCTCAACTCGGTAAACATCAACTTTGTTGCCTTTAACCGGTATTTATTCCCAGATCAACTGGAGGGACATTTCTTTTCACTGTTTATTATTGCCGTTGCCGCCGCCGAAGCCGCTGTAGCCATTGCCATTATAATCAGCGTATACCGAAGATATTCCAACATTGATGTGGAAAGGGTCGACACCATGAAATTTTAATAAGGATTAGTAAGACAAATAGAAATTTAAACGAATCGACTTACAATGATTGATTTTAGTTTTACCATATTAATTCCGCTGATTCCATTTATACTGTTCCTGTTGCTAGGACTTACAAGCGGGAAAATGAAGCCGGTCCTGTCGGGCTATATTGGTACCCTGGGGTTGTCGGTAGTTACCGTGCTATCCTACTTTACGGCATATCAATATTTTTTTAACCGGGAGGCGGGTGCCGGTGTTTTCGAGAAGATCATCCCTTTTCATACCGTTTGGATTCACCTCACCGAGAAACTGCATGTCGATTTGGGTATTTTACTCGATCCTATTTCGGTAATGATGATGGTGGTCATTACCACTGTCTCGTTAATGGTTCACATCTACAGCATGGGTTATATGAAAGGCGATAAAGGATTTTCCCGATTTTACTCCTTTTTATCTTTGTTCAGTTTCTCGATGTTGGGTTTGGTGGTGGCTCCGAACATTTTCCAAATGTACATCTTTTGGGAACTGGTTGGTGTGTCTTCGTATTTGCTCATCAGTTACTACTACGAAAAACCTTCCGCCGTTTCGGCAGGAAAAAAAGCATTTATCGTCACCCGGTTTGCCGATCTGGGTTTCCTTGTCGGGATACTGACGTTGTCGTACATCAGCGGGACTTTCGATTTTGTCACGTTGACCGATCCACAAGGGGCTTTGATTACACAAGGCACCTCGTTGACTTTCATGGGAATATCGGCACTCACCTGGGCACTTACCCTCATTTTCATGGGAGGTGCCGGTAAATCAGCTATGTTCCCACTACACATCTGGTTGCCCGATGCCATGGAAGGCCCCACCCCTGTTTCGGCCCTGATTCATGCGGCCACCATGGTGGTTGCCGGTGTTTACCTGGTAGCCCGTTTGTTTCCCCTGTACTTTTTTGTAGCTCCCGATGCACTGACCATCGTCGCGTATGTTGGCGGGTTTACCTCACTATTTGCCGCAGTTATTGCTTGTACGCAAACCGATATAAAAAGGGTGCTGGCTTTCTCAACCATGTCGCAGATTGGTTACATGATGCTGGCGCTTGGGGTTTCAGGTTATGGCGGAGAACATGGCCTTGGTTACATGGCTTCCATGTTTCATTTGTTTACACATGCCATGTTTAAAGCCTTGCTTTTCCTTGGCGCAGGGGCTATCATCCATGCCGTGCACACCAACAACATGAACGAAATGGGTGGATTACGAAAATACCTGCCCATCACACACATAACATTCCTGATCGCTTGTTTGACAATTTCAGGGATTCCCCCATTTTCAGGTTTCTTCAGCAAAGATGAAATTCTGGTAGCCGCCTTCGAGAGCAACAGGTTCCTTTTCTTTGTTGAATACGCCGTTGCCGGCATCACTGCTTTTTATATGTTCCGTTTGTATTTCAATGTTTTCTGGGGCAAAAGCACGCATTATCACCATACACCACACGAGTCACCGTTCACCATGACCATTCCTCTAATGGTACTGGCGTTGGCTTCCATGTTCACAGGTTTTATTCCTTTTAGCGACCTGGTGACTTCAAACGGTGAGGCATTTACACTGCACACGAACTGGTTGGTAGCTATTCCCTCTGTGCTCATTGGCATGGCTGGCATTGCCCTGGCCTGGGTTTTTTACAAAAAAGAAACCGCTATCCCCGACCAATTGGCTACGACACTCAGCTCTCCGTACAAGTGGTCATTTAACAAATTCTACATCGATGAAGTGTACCTTTTTGTTACCAAGAAAATTATTTTCGACCGTGTTTCGGAACCCATAGCCTGGTTCGACCGCCATGTAGTGGATGCTTCCATGAACAGAATTGCCTGGGTAACCAATTTAGCCTCTGATCAAATTAAAGGATTACAATCAGGTCAGTTGCAGAAATACGGGTTCATATTTATTTCAGGCGTGATTATTTTAACTTTCACATTTGTTTACTTTTTGTTTAACTAGTATATAAGATGGATTTTTTAACCCTATTCGTAGTTGTTCCCGTGTTAACCATTATTGGTATTGTTTTCACAAAGAACATGAAGCAAACAAGGTTGGTTTCGGCTGTTGGCATGAGCATCCAGTTGGTTTTAGCCGTGGCTCTGGTTTTTATGTACCTGGCCGAACGAAAAGCTGGCAATGCCGCGGAGATGCTTTTCTCGCATTCCTATGTTTGGTTCGAAAGTTTAAATATTAGCTACATCGTTGGTGTTGATGGAATTTCGGTGGCCATGATCCTGCTGACAGGAATCGTGGTACTGACCGGTGTATTTGCTTCCTGGAAGGTCGATTTCTTGCCGAGGGAGTTTTTTATTTCACTGATTTTTCTTTCTTCCGGGGTATTCGGGTTCTTCATTTCACTCGATCTTTTTACCATGTTCCTGTTTTATGAGGTAGCGGTGATTCCCATGTATCTTTTGATTGGAATCTGGGGAACCGGCCCCAAAGAGTATTCGGCCATGAAACTCACCCTGATGTTGATGGGTGCCTCGGCACTGCTGCTGGTTGGTATTTTGGGAATTTATTTCAATTCAAACGCAGGGGGCGGCGAACTCACTTTTAACATCATGGAAATTGCCAAAGTAAAAATCCCGATGGATGCCCAGCGCATGTTTTTCCCCATGACCTTCATCGGCTTTGGTGTGCTGGGAGCACTTTTCCCATTTCATACCTGGTCGCCGGACGGTCACGCCTCCGCCCCCACTGCCGTTTCTATGCTTCACGCGGGCGTTCTGATGAAACTTGGCGGCTACGGCGCCTTTAGGGTAGCCATGTTTTTATTGCCCGATGCAGCTCAGGAAATGGCCTGGATCTTTTTAATCCTGACAAGTATCAGCGTGGTCTATGGAGCCTTTGGCGCCATTTTCCAGAAAGACTTAAAATATATCAATGCCTATTCATCGGTAAGCCACTGCGGACTGGTTTTGTTTGCCATCCTGATGATGAACAAGGCAGCACTCAACGGGGCCATCCTCCAAATGATCTCACACGGATTGATGACAGCCCTTTTCTTCGCTTTAATCGGAATGATTTACGGAAGAACACATACCCGAATGATCGACCAATTGGGTGGACTCATGAAGGTCATGCCGATTCTTTCTGTCTCTTATGTAATAGCAGGTCTGGCTAATCTGGGGTTGCCCGGATTAAGTGGATTTGTTGCTGAAATGACCATCTTCTTTGGTGCCTTTCAACATCCTGACCTGTTCCACCGCATCCTAACCATCACGGCAGCCGCCTCCATCGTTATCACAGCGGTGTATATTTTAAGGGTGGTGGGACAAATTCTCTATGGGCCAATTACCAATGAACACTTTTTAAAACTGGATGATGCTCATTGGTATGAACGTGTTTCGACCGGCGTACTCATTTTCGCCATCGCCGGTATCGGTTTGGCACCGCTGTGGCTTTCAGACATGATCAACGACAGTTTGAACCCCATTGTAAACCAGCTGATGCAGGCAATTGTTAAATAACCGAATTTTAAAGATATGAACCTGGAAAGTTTTCTTTTGATGAGGCATGAAATCATGCTGACCATCGCGCTGCTGATTATTTTAATTGCCGAATTATCGACAGAAAATAAAAGGAGCATCATCAACTTGTCCATCATCCTGATGTTGATCACCACCATTGTTGGTTTTTTCCCTGTTCCTGAAGGAACCCTCTTCGGAGGCATGTATCAAACCAGCCACATGACTGTACTGATGAAAAACATCCTGAATATCGGAACCCTGATCCTGTTTCTGCAGGTGGCCGAATGGATTAAAAAACCGGAATACGAAAACAAAGTCAGTGAGTTTTATTTATTGATACTCTCAACGCTCATCGGGATGAACTTCATGATTTCGTCAGGGCATTTCCTGATGTTTTACATCGGGCTCGAACTCGCCACCATCCCAATTGCCGCCCTGGCTGCATACGACCGTGCCAAAAACATCAGCGCTGAAGCAGGTATCAAATTGATTCTTTCTTCGGCCTTGTCATCAGGAATCATGCTTTATGGCCTTTCGGTACTCTACGGAACCATTGGTTCGTTGTATTTCCCCGAAATGTCGATCGCCTTTATGAACACACCCTTGCATACCTTAGGCTTTATCTTTTTCTTTGCCGGCATGGGATTTAAAATCTCGTTGGTACCCTTCCATTTGTGGACCGCCGATGTATACGAAGGAGCACCCATCAATGTGTCGTCTTACCTGTCGGTGATTTCAAAAGGAGCCGCCGTATTTATTCTCACCATAGTGTTGTACACGGTTTTCCACTCCATCGCACCCATGTGGAAAAACCTACTGTACGTGATGGCCATTTTAACCATGACCATTGGTAACCTGTTTGCGTTAAGGCAAAAGAACCTGAAACGTTTTCTGGCTTTCTCCTCCATTGCACAAGCCGGATTTATCCTGTTGGGGATTATTGACGGCAGTGTTATGGGCATGGCCTCAGTACTGTATTTTGTTTTGATTTACATATTCACCAACCTGGGGGCCTTCGGTGTGGTTTCGGCCATCTCGGTAGCCACCGGAAAAGAAAATATGGACGACTACAACGGGTTATACAAAACCAACCCAAACCTGAGCCTGTTGATGATGTTATCGCTGTTTTCGCTGGCCGGAATCCCACCTGTAGCAGGGTTTTTTGGAAAATTTTTCCTGTTCGCCTCCGCGGCCAACTCTGGTTATTACTGGCTGGTTTTTATCGCCGTAATCAACGCCACCATTTCGTTGTATTATTACCTGCTGATCGTGAAAGCCATGTTTATCAACAACAGCGAAAATCCCATTGCCTATTTTAAAAGCGGGTTAACTACACGGATCGGTTTGCTGATGTGTATGGTCGGGATCTTTGCCATCGGCTTGTACAGCCCGCTTTACGAGTTTATCAGGATGTTCAGCATTGGAATGTAAATTTTTTGAATCAAAACGCTATGTCATTAAATAAAGGAAAACATATAGTCCAGGAAATCGATGGTGTACTTTGTACTTTGGTGGAATCAGGTTTAAACCCTGAGCGGGTCAGGTTCTTATCCGAACTCCTGACATACAATCAATTTGAGGTAAAAGTGGCTAAGTTGGCGGGTGTAGAAGGCCAGTCGGACACTTTTGTGTTGGGCGTTACCGATTTGGTGTTTAATCCCGTCATCAGCGTTTTTGGAAAAATGTTAAGACGTCCCGATGGAGGACGTGTTTCCCCTTCTTATTGGAACCAGGAAACGGAGGTGGACCGACTCCCCTACTTCGACTACCGGGATAAAAACCCGGAGGCCATCAATGAGGATGATTTCATGCCCAATCCATGGGCCTACAGGACCATCTAAAGCCTGTTGGTGTTGCTTTAATCTTTTTTCCTGACTCTTTCGAGATTGAGCGCAGCGGTAATGAGCTTGTCTAGTCTATCGGAGACAGTTCGGCGTTCGGTGTTCAAAAAAAAAAAAAAAATTTGAATGTTGAATATCGATTAACGAATGATGAAATTTGAAGTGACACCACTTCGACATTCGAAATTCGTTAATCGGTGTTCGGCGTTCAAAAAAGACTTAATAATTGAACTGCCTCCGGCAGTCAAGCTATCGAACATCGAACAAGGAATGATGATTTTCGATATTCTAAATTCGGTGTTCGGTGTTCAAATCGAAATAAAAATTAAATATCGAATATCGATCAAGGAATGATGATTTTAGAAGTAGGATCAATCTCCATAACTCCCCACCACCCAAAAATAAATCACCAAAAGATTGACCCTAAAAATCAAACCAATACAATTAATTCCTAGATTTACCCCACCAAACACCCGATGATCCAATTACAATGAAGTAGAAAGAAACCGATTTAACTAATTTTAAACGATTGAAAATGGGTAGGTTATTAATTATAAAGAGGTTAAAAAAAAGGGTAATAGATAAATAACTGCTAGAGGTGAGTTTATCCACTCGTTACCAAACATTTTAAAATGAAGAAAAATGAAAAACTTGAGTTTTAAAATAAATAAAGAACCACAACAGATTATTGAGCAATTGAAATCTGAAATTTCAAAAAGTGGAACATTTACATTAAACATTAAGGAAGAAGAAAACGAAATTTTGTCCTTCAATCTTAGAAAAAGAATCCAATTTGGAGAGCAAATTTTACATCGGAATTTAGTGATAGTGAAAGGCGGAATTTCTAGAATCGACAAAGAGAATTGCAGTAAAGTAGATATTTCGTTTAAACAAAATCCACTTGTGATAATTTCGAAGATAATTCTTTTTGGACTGGGACTAATATCAATATTGACTGGATTTTTGAGTAGTACATCATTTATTATTCCTGGGATTATATTATTGGCTATTGGGTTTATTTTATGGTTTTCGTTGAATAAGAGTTTTAAAGACAACTCGGAAAAATACAGAGTGTTGCTTTCCGAATTACTTGAAATTTAATAAAAAACGTTTGGTAACACTGCATATACTTTATGGCGGGTTTTAGTCTGAAAATGAACATTTTAGTTTCAAATAAAAATTGGTGTGGACAGAAAGATTTGTCTTTCAAGGTCCGCCACAAAGCATATGCTTCCCGTTACCAACAAGGCGTAGAAAGACACAGCGACAATGTAACGACAGAGGAAATGATTTGAGAATTAAAAACGAAATGACAATGACTGAAAAAAGATTTAGTTTATCCCAACCCGCAAGAAAAAAAAACAGAACGCCGTCCCACATTTGGCACATTGCCTTTTGCCCGACACACGAGCCAACGCTTCGCAAAAGCCAAAGAGCCAAATTTTCCCTTACACTGTATTAATAATTTGTAATTTTAGCCTAAAACAATGAAGATAATATTTGATTCAAATGTATGGAGACATGTTGCTTCACCTGACAATTTTCCAAATGATACGTCATTTATCGCTTTTAAGAAAATTAAAGAAGGAATAAAAGATGGAAAAATAATCCCTTATATCTCTGAGACAGTATTTACAATTGAATCTATAAGACGAAAAGATCGCAAAGAATTTATATCCAAATATAGACCTAAAATTATTTTTACAGATACAATCCAAGACAAATCTGTCAAGAATAGTGCAGTTATTCAAAGTGATTCTTCTTTCCATCCTGGAAATCATCCTATTTTAGCGGAGCATTTAAGGGATGCCATTTCACTAGGGTTTAGGATCATCCGTTGCCCAAGAATTGCAGGAATAATCAATCCTGAAATTGAAGATTTAAGATTTAAACTTATAGGTGATGAGTTAAAGAACTTTCACTCTAAACTTTTTGAAGTCGGAGAAAAGATAGAATCGAAAGATGCAGGTTTTGATCAAATAAGAATTATAGGAGAAAAATATCATAATCTTTGGTTTAAAGGCATTGACCTTGCACCTGATGAGGAATGGGGATATATAGCTAATGCAATGGCGGAATGGGCCGATGGGGATTCTGTCTCAATTTCAATAGCCCTTGGCTGTAACTATATGTGTACAAGAGATTCGGCGACTAAAGCTGGTAATAAGTCAGTGTTTAGTGAAAATAATTTAAAATGGTTAAAAACAGAATACGGATTTGAGACTATAACCCCTGATGAACTAGCAAAATTACTATGAATAACATTTCCATTTATAAATTGGTTAATTTTAAATCATAATTAATTATGAATCCGCTTCTTTCTCATTATTCAATTGTTTGTCAGAAAAATGAAAAAATACTATGATTACGAATTTTAAGAAACCAATTAAAGTTCAACTTGCTTTTCAGGGTGGAGGAGCAAAGATTTTTGCACTAATAGCCGCAGCAAAAGCTCTTCAAGAGTTGGAACATGAGGGAGAAATAATTGTTACTAGAGTGGCCGGTTCTTCTGCTGGATCTATTGTGGCTTCCATGTATGCAATGGAAATTCCAAGTGAAAAGATGAGATTTTATTTTAAAACATTACCCAAAGAATTTGAAGAAATTAAGAAGAATAAAATCAATGTTGCTTATTCAGAGTTCACAAAGTTTTCCAATAGAAATGCTTTCGGTAAATTTCTTGCATTAAAAAGAATTAGGAAAATGCTACCGCTCGAGAAACCGATCGTGGAAGAAAATATCGTAAGGAGAATATTAGATGGGATACCAGAATTTTATAATAAAAAAATAAATGAAATACCCAATAAGAAATTAATTATAACAAAAAGCGATATTGCTAATAGAGAAAACGTTTCATCTCCTATTGAGAATAGAATTATTGATGAAATATTGCATTCTTGTCGGATACCGTTTCTTTTTGGAAATGAGAGCATCCAAGCTGATTTTTTTGATGGAGGATTAACGAACAATCTTGCAACAAATTATCTTATAGATGAGGCAGATGAGTTTGGAACTGTTATTGCAATATCCTTTAAAAACGGGAAAAGAAATGATACTTCAGGTTTATTTAATAAATTGGAATCTATTGTTTTCTCAGCTATTGATTCAAGCGCTAATTTGAATTTAAATAGAAAACGTCTCTTCCCTATTTTTGTTAAAGATTTCGGGGTGAATATGATTGATTTTGAAAAAATGTCACAGATTTTATCTGGCATTGAAAGCCAACCTTTTGATGAGAATTATAATGAAGCAATTAAAACTTTGAGAAATGATTTTATCGGAAATAATTTTGCACGAAAAGAAAGTATTAAATCAAGATTGTTTCAAATTAATTCTAATATCCCTCGAATTAAAGAAAGTCAAATTAGCCTTGATGTAAAAATTCAATATCCTTATACAAATCTTCAAGGAGTTACCAAAATGCAGGAGGAGGTTAATGATTACTTAAATGAAAACAATCTATGGACAAGTGAACCCTTTAAACCATCTGATAAGGAAAAATATTTTGATGCGCTGCAAAGACCAGAAATAGCAATACTTAACAATGCAATATATCTATTCCCCTTTTTATTATCAAGAATGAGAAGAAACTATTGGGGTGTTATTGACTATGGTGCTCATCGTTCTTTGGGGATAATACTCACTAGCGATTGTTGTTTGAAAACATCTCAAAATAATAATAGCCTAAAGAATAATTTAAAAAATCATCACAAGTTTGAAATTTCAAATCCGATTCCTAAAAATGAAATGAAACGTGGTAATCATTGGATTGATGATTTAATAGATAGTATTGATAAAAATCAGGGAGAACTAATCACTATTGCAGGCTACCTTTATAATGAATTGATTCCCCTGATGATTTTGGATTCTGAAAATCCATATGTATTGAATAAACTCTCAGATATAAGTAAAGTTATTTATCCTCATGATATTGGAATGTTGCCAGTTGAAGATGAAAATCACATTAAGGAATATGCAGATAAATTCAAAAAACCTCATGGTGATTTGGATTTGGTTGAAGAAAATCAATTTAGATTACACTATAAAATGTTAAAAGCGTTCAATAAACATGATAGAAAAGCATATTCTGCAATAATATTTGACCTCTCATATAGTTATATCATTGAATTTTTAATGGAGGAAATGAATATCAATGCTGAAATAATCAAGGTACATCATTACTTGGATATCATGGTAGGGATTGGTTTTAGTCTACCCTCATTTGAAAAACTTGAAAAAAGTGATAAGCATTGGAATAATATTAAACAAATAGCATTAAAGACATTAAAAAAAGATAACGAGAATTTACTTAATATTGGAATTCAACTTGATTTATCAAACCTTAAATAAGAATAACAATGGACAAACTAAATGAAAACATAAGTAAGAATAATACAAAACGAAACTTAAAAATTTCAGTTTTTATTTCTGTTGTTGCTGTAATAATTAGTCTTTTAGTATACATCAGTTTATTGCAAGTAAAAGGAAGAATAAATAATAGCAGTAATAGCGTTGAGAAATTGAATGCTTTCACCGAAATTAAGAAAACTAAAATACTAAGAGTTGGTTACGGTGGTTTTCCTCCTTATACGATAATTAATCCAAATGAAAAAGACCCCAGCAAACGAGTAACAGGTTATTCTGTAGATTTAATAAATGAAATAGCTAATATGGCTGATTCCTTAAAGGTTGAATGGGTTCAGTTTAACTGGGAAACAATTCAAACTGAATTACAATCTGGTAAGTTTGATATCATTGCAGATCCTGTTTATCAGACTATTCCTCGGGCTTTAGAATTTAGTTTTAGTGTGCCTTATGCTTATTTTGGTTTAGCAGTAGGTATTGTAAAAAAGGATGATAATCGGTTTAAAACATTTAATGATTTAAATAGGAAGGACATTATAATATCACTTGCAAAGGGATGGACTTCATCTGAATATGCCAAGAAATATCTAACTAATGTTCCAAGTAAAAATTTCAATGAGATTCCAGTCTCAGGTGATGCATTTAACCAATTAGATGATGTTTGGTTGGGAAGAGCAGATGTTGCACTCAACGATGTTCCGACAGTGGTTCAATATGCTAAAGCAAATTCCAAAAAGGTAAAAGCTATTTTCATTGATAATCCACCTTCTAGTGTTCCTGGAGGATTTGTAACAAGGCTTGGTGAACATGATCTATTGAATTTTTTGAACACATCCATTTACATTTTAATGGCGAATGGGACACTTGAAAAACTTGATGAAAAGTGGAAAACTTATCATCATATACCGTACATTCCTTTAAAACAGGCTAATGGGTTAAAATATTAAAACAACGTGGAAGGCACATTTACATACGATTGGGACTTTTCTTTTCTGCTTGCTTACAAAGATGCATTTTTCGATGGAGCACTTTTGACTCTTTATATAGGGTCTGCTGATTTTTCAAAAAATCAATCATTATCAACTGATATTCACATCATTATGTTGATAAGTTCAATCTTTAAAACTCGTTAAAATGCATGATTTTGAGTATTTTTACTTCAAAAGCCGTGCACTTATGATCAAATACACACCTCAAAATCAGTTTAGCTTATCCTTGTTCAAACATCCCTTCGAAAGCGAACT